>Ga0209903_1000328_pt1 | contig 19285 bp, 15 predicted proteins | sample OrgsoiDNA2013051_FD_185801 | JGI IMG/M metagenome (GOLD analysis project Ga0209903, IMG submission 185801) | Permafrost soil microbial communities from the Arctic, to analyse light accelerated degradation of dissolved organic matter (DOM) -... | ecosystem: Environmental > Terrestrial > Soil >...
CCAGTTCTTTAGGGTTCTCGGCGACAGCAGGGTCGAGGTTGTTCATCAACATGCGCAGCGGCGCTTCAGTCATCCAGCTCTTGGCGGTCAACTTGTTACCGCGGGCAGCGCGGATTTCGACGTCACGATGCTTCGTAAATGGAGTAGCAGTAGGCTTATTGTCAGTCACGAAAAAAGACTCCTCAGCGATCAATTCAAACCAGCCCTGGCGGTGGGCAAGCCAGCCTGTGCGCGTCAAAGCGCCACAAGCGAATCAGTGGACGCTGCGAGGAGTCTCGGTCGACTCATACGCATACGTCTTTACTTGTACATACAAGCATATGCAATCAAGCGGCCAACTTGCTGGAAGGGCCTTCAAGAAAAGCTCTTGGAAGGGCTGAAAGCCCGTAGATCAAGGGTTTTGCGGGAGATGAAATTTTTCGAGGGGATTTTTGCGCGAGGATGATGGCTGTTACTTGAGCGTGGCTTTGCGCCACGCTGGGGCGTTCGGTAACAAATTGGTGCGCGAGGGGAAACGGGGTTGTGTAGCTTAAAAGCTTCGCGGGCAAGCCTCGCTCCTACAGGTTTTGCGTCGATCACCAATCGGGGGATCGACGTCAGTCCTGTAGGAGCGAGGCTTGCCCGCGAAAGGGATTTCGAATCAGCGTGCGATCAGCTCGATCACACAGCAAGGTCCGTTACTGGAGACTTCCAGCAGACCGGCATTACCGTCGAGTTGCAGGCAATCATGGCGACCCAGTTGTGCGTCGCTGTTACCGACCTTCACTTCAAGCAGCTCGGTGACGCTGAACACCAACACCGTGCCCGCCGAACTGAAAAACCGCTGCTCGCCGTCCAGCCACTGCAACCGCGCGCTGTAGCGCTTTGGTGCATAAATCAGGTTGAAATCCCGAATCGGCCCACCGAGCAGAGTGCACGAAACCTGGCTTTCACCGCTAAAGGCGAACGGGTCCAGCGGTAACAATGCTCGCGTGTCCTGGCCATCGACGCGCAACGTCATGCCCTCGCCTTGCAGCACAGTGATCACTCGCTCGTAGCCTGCGAACGTCGAGAAGCCGCCCGATTCACCGATATCGGCAATCGACAGGCGCCAGCCGAAACCATCGAGACCGGTGCCAGCATCGCGGGTGATTTCTTCAGTGCTGCCACCGCCGTTTTTCCACGGCATGCGCGGGTAATCTTTTGCGCGTAGAACCTTGAACTGACTCATTTATGGCTCTCTATTTATGGAAACGACCTTCCAGACGATGACGGGAACCGGGGTGGATCAAACGGGCGGCGGTCACCGGCTGACGGCCGGACCAGGTGCGGCGACGAATCAGCAGGCACGGCTCGCCCTTTTCAATCTGCAGCAATTTGCACTCGCTGGCTTCGGCCAGAATCGCCTCGACCACGTGTTCGCCTTCGGTCAGCGGCGCGACCTGGTTCAGGTAGGCGTAAGGCGTTTGCAGAGTGAAGTCCTGCTTGAGGTACTCCGGCGCCACCAGCGCATTGACGAAACGGTCTTCGATTTGCACCGGAATATCGTTTTCGAAATGCACGATCAGCGAGTGGAAGACCTTCTGGCCTTCGCGCATGTCCAGCGCCAACGCGCGCTCGGAACCGGCGGACTCTTCTTCGAGGGTGATCACCTTGCAGGTGTGGCGATGGCCACGGGAGGCGATTTCGTCGGCGATGTTGTGCACTTCAAACAGGGCAGACTGGCTTTTCGGTTCGGCGACGAAGGTGCCGACACCCTGCATGCGCACCAGCAGACCGTCGGCGGTCATCTCGCGCGAGGCGCGGTTGATGGTCATGCGGCTGAAGCCCAGTTGATTGACCAGCTCGCTTTCCGACGGAACGCGGTAGTGCGGCGGCCAGTTTCCACTGTCGATTTGCTGGGTGATCATCTGTTTGACGCGGGCGTACAAGGGCGCCGGACTGTCGCCCAGATTGGCGCTCAGATTGGCATTCGGCGGCAATGTGGCAGACGGAGTCGTCACGGTTATTCCTTGTTCATTTGTTGAGGGCTACTAGCTTGCCGGAGTTTACCGAGCAGGCAAACGTCTGTATATGTATATACAAATAACACACGATGGGGTGCTGAACCATGTCCGCCTTCTTTGCCGAACGCGCGCTGCTGCCTAGTGGATGGGCCAACAATGTACGTCTTGAGGTCAGCGCCGACGGCGTTTTGACTCATATCCAGGCCGATTCCCACGCAGATGGTGCCGAACGGCTAAGCGGTCCGCTGCTGCCGGGTATGCCGAATTTGCACTCTCACGCGTTCCAGCGGGCCATGGCCGGGCTGGCGGAAGTGGCGGGCAATCCGAACGACAGTTTCTGGACCTGGCGCGATTTGATGTATCGCCTCGTCGGAAAAATCAGCCCGGACCAGCTCGGCGTGATCGCCCGCCAGCTATACATCGAAATGCTCAAGGCCGGCTACACCTCGGTCGCGGAATTTCATTACGTACACCACGACACCAATGGCCAGCCTTACGCCGACCCTGCCGAACTAGCGCTGCGCATCAGCCAGGCGGCCAGCTCCGCCGGTATCGGCCTGACCTTGCTGCCGGTGCTCTACAGCCACTCCGGTTTCGGCGGCCAGACCCCGAACGAAGGCCAGCGCCGCTTTATCAACAGCACCGAAAACTACCTCAAGCTTCAGTCGCGCTTGCAGCCGATCCTCGCGCAGCAACCGGCGCAGTCGCTGGGTCTGTGTTTCCACTCGTTGCGCGCGGTCACCCCGCAGCAGATCAGCGAAGTGCTGGCCGCCAGCGACAAGCAGTGCCCGGTGCACATTCACATCGCCGAACAGCAGAAGGAAGTCGATGACTGCCTGAGCTGGAGCGGTCGTCGTCCGCTGCAATGGCTGTATGAAAATACCGAAGTCGATCAGCGCTGGTGCCTGGTCCACGCGACCCACGCCAACCCGGAAGAAGTCACGCTGATGGCCAAGAGTCGCGCCATCGCCGGCCTGTGCCTGACCACCGAAGCCAACCTCGGCGACGGGATTTTCCCGGCGGTGGATTTCCTCGCTCAGGGCGGGCGCATGGGCATTGGTTCCGACAGCCATGTGTCATTGAGTGTGGTGGAGGAATTGCGCTGGCTGGAATACGGCCAGCGCCTGCGGGATCAGCGGCGTAATCGCTTGTATGGCGCGGATCAGCCGATGGTTGGCCGCACGCTGTATGACGCGGCTTTGAATGGCGGCGCTCAGGCGCTGGGGCAGCCGATCGGCGCGCTGGAAGTCGGCAAGCGTGCGGATTGGCTGGTACTGGACGGCAACGATCCATACCTGGCGACGGCCAGCGGCGACGGGATTCTGAATCGCTGGTTGTTTGCCGGCGGCGATCGCCAGGTGCGCGATGTGCTGGTCAACGGCCAGTGGGTTGTGCGTGACGGGCGTCATGCCGGGGAAGAGGAAAGCAACCGGGCGTTCACCCAAGTCTTGCGCGATCTGCTGGGCTAAACCCAAACAAAATGTGGGAGCGGGCTTGCTCGCGAAGAGGCCATAACATTCAACATCTTCGTTGACTGGTAAGCCGCCTTCGCGAGCAAGCCCGCTCCCACATGGGTGCTTTGCCGGCCTTTAGTTCGAGGTCTTGGCCATCTTCGTATCCGACGCACGCCAGATCAGCCGCGTGGTGTCGTAGCCCTGCTGCCGCGCCTTGCTCAGCAGTTCTTCACGCACCACACCGTTGACCGTCGGGGTCCGTGACAGCAGCCACAAGTGCTTGCGGCTCGGGTCGCCAACAATGGCAGTCTTGTAGTCGTCGCTGACGTACAGCACCCAGTATTCACCCTTCGCCGTACCCGGAATCAACCGCGAAAACCAGGTATCGAACTCGACCCACAGCTTGTCGGTCTTGCCCGGCACCTGTGGATAAGCCGTGCCCTTGGCTTCTTCCCACTGCCAGTCCGGCGTCAGGCAGCGATTGAGCACCGCCACGTTGCCGTCAGGCTTAAGGGTGTAATGGGCTTCCGATTGCGCGCAGTTGCGCTGGAAGTACATCGGCAGGCGGGCCAACTCGTACCAGGTGCCCTGGTAACGCTTGAGGTTGACGCTGTTGACGGTCTTGGGCGCCAACGGATCTACGCCAGAAGAGGCGCAGCCGGCCAATACCAGGCCGGCAAAAAGGACTATCAATAACCGCTTCATTGTTTTTCTCCCGTGGGCGCATAGCCCCGGTTTATTTCAGGCCTTGGCCGGAAAACATCAGCACTTTGTCACCGGCATACTGCACGCTGATAAAGCTGTTTTTGTCGCCCCAGGTGCAACTGGACATGCCCAGTGCGCCCGAGCAATCAGCGGGTTTACCCAGCAAGGTTTCAACCTCGGCCTTGGCCATGCCGGCCGACAGCTTGGAGTAGTTCTCCTGATTGACCTTGCTGCACGCGACCAACAACACGCAGAACGAGAGCAAGGCGATAGATCGCAGCGACATGGTGTAGCTCCTGGGGCGAAGGGGAATGGCATGGCTGCCAAGCTGAAGCTTAGAAGAGAAAACCCCCATCTGGTTCCCCGACCGCCCGGCTATTTATCAGGCCGCTCGTCTGCCTTTTGCCAATAAATCAGCGACTTTCTCGCACTGTTGGGCATTTCGTCGGTTTTCATAAAAATCCGCCTAATCTTTGGCGCAGGCCTGTCGACATAGAAGCAGCGCAAAGCCGCAGGCGTGGCAAATTGCCGCTCCCCTTGTTGACCAGCCCCCTCCGCGGTAGCTCATTTAATGACCAGAAACATGAAGTTCAGCCACAAGATCTTGTCGGCTGCTGCCCTCGTAGTGGCCGTTGCATTCGCTTGTTTCATCCTCTTCAACGACTACCGCCAGCGCCAGACCCTGCGCAGCAGTACCGAATCCTCGATGCAGGAACTCGGCAGCCTGACCACCAGCAACATCCAGACCTGGCTGGAAAGCCGCATCCAATTGCTGCAATCGCTGTCCCAGCAGATTGCCGTGGATGGCAGCGCCCCGGCCAGCCTGAAACGTGCCATTGACCTACCGGCCTACACCGGCAACTTTCAGTTGAGCTACTTCGGCAGCACCGAAGGCGTGATGACCTCGATTCCAGTCGGCAATCGCGCCGCCGATTACGACCCGCGCGCCCGTGGCTGGTACAAGGCCGCCGACAGCGCCAGACAAACCATCGTCACCGAACCGTACATCGCCGCGTCGTCCGGCAAACTGGTAATCACCGTCGCGACTCCCGTGCAGCATGAGAACCAGATGATCGGCGTCGCCGGTGCGGACATTGACCTGACCAGCGTCAGCGCAATCATCAACTCGCTGAACTTCGGCGGTCACGGCCATGCGTTTATCGTCAGCGCCGAGGGCAAGATCCTGATTCACCCGGACAGCAAGCTGGTGCTCAAGACCCTCACCGATGCCTACCCGAACGGCGCGCCAAAAGTCAGCCCGGGCATGAAAGAAGTCGAGCTCGACGGCAAGCGCCAGTTCATCTCCTTCACCCACGTCAACGGTGTGCCGTCGGCGGACTGGTACGTGGCGCTGGTGCTCGACCAGGACACCGCGTTCTCGATGCTTAGCGAATTCCGTACCTCGGCGATCATTGCCATGGTCATCGCCGTGGTGATCATCATCGCGCTGCTGGGCATGCTGATCAGCTTCCTGATGCAACCGCTGCTGACCATGGGCCGCGCAATGCATGACATCGCCGAAGGTGAAGGCGACCTGACCAAGCGTCTGATCATTCATGGCCAGGATGAGTTCGGCGCCTTGGGCACTTCGTTCAACCGCTTTGTGGAACGTATTCACACCTCGATCCGCGAAGTGGCCTCGGCGACTGGCCAGGTCAACGAAGTGGCCTTGCGTGTGGTCGCGGCCTCGAACTCGTCGATGTACAACTCCGACCAGCAATCTTCGCGCACCAGCAGCGTGGCCGCCGCGATCAACGAACTCGGCGCCGCCGCCCAGGAAATCGCCAAAAACGCCGCCCTCGCCTCTCAGCACTCCAGCGATGCTCGCGCCTTGGCCGAGGACGGTCAGCAGGTAGTGGATAAAACCATCGCTGCGATGCAGCAGTTGTCGGCGAAGATCAGCGATTCGTGCGGCAACATCGAGACGCTCAACAGCAACACCGTGAACATCGGGCAGATTCTGGAAGTGATTACCAGCATCTCCCAGCAGACCAACCTGTTGGCACTGAACGCGGCCATCGAAGCAGCGCGTGCCGGTGAAGCCGGGCGCGGTTTTGCCGTGGTGGCGGACGAAGTGCGTAACCTCGCCCACCGCACTCAGGATTCGGCGCAGCAAGTGCAGAAGATGATCGAAGAACTGCAAGTCGGCGCCCGGGAAGCGGTAAGCACCATGACCGACAGCCAGCGCCAGAGCGAAAGCAGCGTCGGCATCGCCAACCAGGCCGGTGAGCGCCTGGGCAGCGTGACGCAGCGTATCGGTGAGATCGACGGGATGAACCAGTCGGTGGCGACCGCGACCGAAGAGCAGACCGCTGTGGTGGAGTCGATCAACGTCGACATTACCGAGATCAACACGCTGAACCAGGAAGGGGTGGAGAACTTACAAGCAACGTTGCGGGCCTGCTCGGACCTTGAGCAGCAGGCGGCGCGGTTGAAGCAGTTGGTGGGTAGCTTCAGGATCTAACGCGCCCTTGAGGGCCTCATCGCGAGCTTGCTCGCGATGACGGCCTGAGCCGCAACGAAGAATCAGAACCGAGACCCAGGCCCCGAAAGAAACGCCAACTCTTCAGCCGTAGACTCGCGCCCCAACACCGCATTGCGATGCGGAAACCGACCAAACCGCGCAATCACTTTCTGATGCCGCTCGGCATAATCCAGATTATCGGCAAACACTGTCCGGTCAGCCTCAGGCTGCTGCGCGACCAACTCGATAAAGCGCGAAACCGCCTCGTTCTGCACCGCCAGATTCTCGCAATGCTCAAACACCAAATAGATGAACACCCGCTGAATCGGCCGTAACTGCCGATCAAAATCCGCGGCAATGCCTTGTGCCACCAGGGCTTGGGCCCGGAGATCACCAGAGAAGGATTTGGGAGTGTCGCGAAAGATCATTCGCGGGAGTTGATCGAGTAGCAGCACCAGAGCCAGCCAACCTTCAGGGCGTTGCGCCCAGTCGGTCAATCCGCCGGCCAGTGCCTGCTCGACCCAGTCCCCGAAACGCGTCTGCGCTTCGAGGTCCTGGCTGTCGCGCTTGCCGAACCACAACTTGCCCTTGTCAGCCGCTACGTCGTCAGGTGATTCGGAAGATCCGAACCACCATTCGAGCAACGGCTGCCAGGGCGCGGTCATGGGTTTATTCCTTGTGGTAAGCCGTGGCGCGCTCGACTTCTTCTTTCGAACCAAGGAACACCGCTACGCGCTGGTGCAGGCCTTCAGGCTGAATGTCGAGGATGCGCTGGTGACCATCGGTGGAAGCGCCGCCGGCTTGTTCAACCAGGAACGACATCGGGTTGGCTTCGTACATCAGGCGCAGTTTGCCTGGCTTGGACGGCTCGCGGCTATCGCGTGGGTACATGAACAGGCCACCACGGGTCAGGATGCGGTGCACGTCGGCAACCATCGCGGCAACCCAGCGCATGTTGTAGTTCTTTTTCAGCGGGCCTTCTTCGCCAGCCAGCAATTCGCCGACGTAGCGTTGTACCGGCGCTTCCCAGTGACGCTGGTTGGACATGTTGATCGCGAATTCCTGAGTGGAAGTCGGGATCTGGATGTCTTCATGGGTCAGCACGAAGCTGCCCATTTCACGGTCCAGGGTAAAGCCTTTAACGCCGTCACCCAGGGTCAGCACCAGCATGGTCTGCGGGCCGTAGATGGCGTAACCGGCGGCTACTTGTTGGGTGCCTGGTTGCAGGAAAGCCTTTTCATTCAAAGGCTCGTTCTGGGTCAGGTATTCGTTCGGGCAACGCAGTACGGAGAAGATCGTACCGACCGGGGCGTTGATGTCGATGTTCGACGAGCCGTCCAGTGGGTCGAATACCAGCAGGTACGCGCCTTTCGGGTATTTGCCCGGGATCTGGTAGGCATTGTCCATTTCTTCGGACGCCATGCCGGCCAGGTGACCGCCCCATTCGTTGGCTTCGAGCAGGATCTCGTTGGAGATTACGTCGAGCTTCTTCTGCACTTCGCCTTGGACGTTTTCAGTGCCCATGCTGCCCAAAACGCCGCCCAGGGCGCCCTTGGAGACGGCGTGGCTGATTTCCTTGCAGGCGCGCGCCACCACTTCGATCAGGAAACGCAGATCGGCAGGAGTGTTGTTGCTACGGGTCTGCTCAATCAAATAGCGACTCAGGGTAACGCGGGACATGGAAGGCTCCGGAGGAATGGGGGGCTAAAAACCCGCGCAGTTTAACGCGAGTCGAGGCGCATTTCCTCCTATCAGACGTGATACGCCCAATAGAGTTCATGCGCGGGGTTTAGCGTAGTTCGAAATGGTGCGGATGTGGTTTGGGGATCGAAGGCAAATTGAACATTTTCGCCGGCAGATAAGCCGCCTTCGCGAGCAAGCCCGCTCCCACATTTGACCTGTGTTGTGAACAAAATCTCTGTCATAACGCTGATCCACTGTGGGAGCGGGCTTGCTCGCGAATGGCGCGTAGCGCCAGCCATTCTCAGGATTTGGCTGGGGGTTTACGCAACAGACTGGCCGCCATCACCGCCAGGAACAGCACACTGAGCAGCAACACCGCCCAAAGCCCGAACTTCTTCCAGTTGGTGTCAGCCGTCGCAGTGGTAACCGCTGGCGATACCGGCGTCACCACCGCCCCGCCATCAACCGTGGCCTTGCCCAACGTCGCAAATTTGGCCGGGCTGTAATCCGGAATCAACGTCGACAACGGCAAATTCGCCGTCTTCACTGTCGCACTGCCCAGCGCCAACGTATACGGCCCGGCGCCACGCGCCAGAAACACCACTTGCGTCGAACGCACGGCGAACTTCACGGTCGGCGCCGCAGCGCCCAAGCCACCACCGCGTTCATCCACGCTCAGCTTCAACTGCTGCACGGTTTGCCCCGGCAACTGCAATTCGTTTTGCACCACATCCTGGCCATTTTGGGTCAGGCGATAGAGCAACCCGCTGCTCAGTGGCTGCCAAGGCAAACTGCTCTCGCGTCGCCCGGACAAGGTCACCGGCGCCAGGCTGTTGGGCTGGCTCAAGTCGACCTGGACCCGCTCGACATTCAGCCCCATCGGCAACTGCCAGGTGTATTCACCGGACTTCACGCTGGTGCCGGCCAACGGTTGCGACCAGACCAACGGCAGCGGCAGGCTGTGGGTACTGGCGCTTTCCAGTTGTGCCGAAGTCAGCACCGGCGCCGATTGCGGGGTGTTCCACAGCAAGCGCAGATAGCGCGCCGACTGCCCCGGCAAACCGACTTCATGTTGCTCGACCCGTTCGTCGGCAAACGACAACCGCGCCACCTGCCCTTCGCCCCACGACTGCCAATGCTGCAAGTCGTCGCTGGCTTCGATACTGAAACGCTGGAAGCCCTCGCGCTCGCTGGTCCAGTCGAGGATCAACTGCTGCAACGGCGCCTTGATCGCGCTCGCGTCGAGCAACCAGCCGCGCAGCACTTCTTCGCCGGCCTCCAGTTGAGTCGATGGCTGCACTTCCACCAGCGTGCCGTTGGCGCTCGATTGCACGCGCACGCTCGGCGCACGTTCGGTGGCGTCTGCCGAGCTGTACAGCGGGAACCACTTCACGTCGGTCACGGTACGATTTTCGGCGGACTGCGCGGTTTCCCGGGCCACGGCATAGGCCTGCGCCTCGCCGGCCGCGTTGAATACACGCACGTCGCTGAGATCGGTCTGCCGCGCGTTCAATTGCACGCTCAACGGTAGTTCGAGGCGATACCACGGGCCTTCGCCGCTCACGGACAACGGCACTTGCGTGCTGAAGTCCGCCGGTTTTTCTTGCGCGCTGGCGGACAGCGTCACGCCCAGTGCAACAGCACCCAACCAACCCAGGTTCAGCTTCTGACTCAAGACGACACTCCTTCGGTTTCCGGGTCCGGTTTTTCAGCATCCGGCGCAGCCTCGACGCGCTTGGGCGGCAACGGGGCGAAATAGCCCACCACCAGCAGCAACACGCCAACGCCGATAAACGAGACGATCCGGGCGAGTCCGCCACGGTTACTCAATTCAATGAAGAACAGTTTGGCCACCACCACGCCAATCAGCGCGGCGCCGATCAGCCAGACTTCACGGCGATGCCGCAGGTGGCCGCCGATCATCAGACCCAGCGCCATAAGGGTCCAGACGATCGATAGACCGGCCTGCACTTGCATCGATGCGAGCAGCAAATCCAGCTCAAACGGCACGCCACCCCAATGGTGGGCCGTACGCGTGACCACTGCGGAGAAAAAGACAAACAACGAAACACCGGCGATCAATTGCGTGGCGTGCTCGGCGTAAAACTTCGGCAGCGCAAATTGCGTCACCGCGCTGCGCGACCAGACGTAAACGCCGAACAACGCAAACAGCAGGCCCAATTCCAGCGGGTTGATCAGCGGCACGTAAGGCAGCGGCTCGGCGGTGCCGTCGCTGACACCGTTCGCCAACCAGAACCAGCCCAGCATCAGCAAGGCCAACGGCGCCGCCGCGTAGACACGGTATTCGCGCGGATACGCCGATACCGGCCATGGCCAGTTGCGTGGCGCGGCCGTCAACACCAAATACACACTCGGCAAAATCGCCCAGCCCAACCAGCGCCAGGCGTTGTACTGCTCGGACAACAGCAGCAAGCCGTAACGCAGCTCCAGCGCCAGCACACCGATCAACAACCAGCAGCCGAGCACATGGGCAGTGCTGAGGGCGCGCGCCGGTAGCATCGGCGCCAAACGCCGCAGGGAGAAGAAGTGCACGGCAAATACCGCCGCCCACACCAGCCAGCCGAAGTTGGCCGCTGGGTGATAGCGCGAATGCCACGCGGCGACCAACACCAGCCCCGCCGCCGGAATCAGCAAGGTGCAGAGCAAGCCCAGCGCCGACCATTTCAGGCGCAGCGACAACAGCGTCCACAGCGCGACACTCAGTGCCGCGACCGCCAGCAGCAAGGTCGCTTGCAGATCCACAGGCGCAAAGCGCAGCACTTCACTGATCCACGCCAGCGCCCACCAGCCTGCGCCCCACACCAGCAGCAGCTCAGACAAGCGATTCAGGCTCAGTACATCGAACGCCGACCCGTGATTGCCCAGTTGCAAGCGCCAGGCGCCAACCAGTGCGGCCAAACCGAGCACCAGCGGCGTCCAGAAACCGCTGTGGGCCAAAGGCTTCAGACCTTCGCTGGCCAACGGCCCGAGCAAGTCCGGCCCGGCAAACAGGAACGCCGCGCCACCGATCACCTGCAACAGCAGACCGAAGACAAAACTCACGCGCTGCTTGAGGTACAGACTCAGCCAAATGATGAACAAACCGCTGGCGGCCCACACCGCACTCGCGGTTTGCCATGGCAGCACGAACAGCACGGCGAGGTTGATCAGCACCAGACCGGCCAGCAAAATCACCGACAAACCACGCAGCAAGCGCGCATCGTTGCGCACCATCTCATCGCGGGCTGCCAGCAACATGCCGGCGATCAACGCCAGGCCAATCAGCGAGGCACTGAGTAAACCGCTCCAGCCAGCGCTGAACACCGCGGCGGAACCATCGCTTGTCCCGTGCAACCGCAACAGGAACAACGCGCCGCCGAGCAATTGCACGGCAAACGCGGTGAACAGGAACGTGCGCGATTGCAGGCGCAGGCCAATAAACAACGTCGCCAACCCGGCCAGCGCCCAGCTGATCGCCGTGCCGTGGGTGAGGAAGAACAGCGGCGCCAGCAAATAAAGGAACATCAGACCGAGGCAAGCCAACACCGGCAAGCCTTGGCGCTCCCACTCCGAGGCCTGCTCCGGCAAGGCTTTGCGCAATTGGTAGAAGCTGAACAGCAACGCCACGCCGAGCATCAATGCGCCCAGTGGCGAACCGTCCAACAGGCTGCTTTCGCCGGTCTGCAACTTACTGAGAAACGCCAGCGCAGAACCGAGTTGCAGCAGCAAGGCGAAAGCGCGAGCCAGCGGTCGTTGCTGACGCAGGCCGAGCCAGAAGATCCCCGCGCCCTCCACCGCCCAAGCCGCAGCAGTCCAACGCGCGTCGAGGCCCAAGGGGATCGCCAGGCTGGCGAAGATCACTCCGAGTGCAAGACAGGTTTCCGCCAGCAACAAGGCGCGACCGCCCATCAGCAATCGGGCCAGGCCCATATAGAGCATACCCAGCGCCAGCGCACTGAACGCGGCAGCGAACTCCAGATGCTGGACCAGCGCGAATTGCAAACCGAAGCCCACCAGCGGCGGCCCGAACAGCATCGTGCCGTCGACGTAATCGCCCTTGCGCGCCGACCAGTGCAGCAATGCCTGACGACTCTCGTCTTCAGGCGAGTCGCTCATCTCCAACAACTTGCGCCGGGTAAACAACAGGCCAATGCCCAGGTACATCAGGAAGAACAGAATCAGGAATGGCTCGGTGCTCCACAGCAACTCCGGCGTGTAAGAACGCGCGCCCCAGGCGAAGCCGATGCCAAAGGTGCCGACAAAACCGATCAGGTTGAGTGGCCGCCAAGCCTTGAACCAGGCAATCGCGAGGATGCCGGTGTTGAGCAAGACGAAGTAGCTGAACAGCGCGACATGGCTACCAGCGCCGGTCGAGGTCAGGATCGGCGCGGCGAAACCGCCCAGTGCGGCGACGCAGGCCAGGGCCAGGGAATCCTGGGTGATCGCCAGAATCGCCGAGAACACCGTCACCGCGACCAGCAGGCCCAGGGCCGCCGTCGGGTCGAGTATCGGGTGCAAGCGCATTGCGGCGAACACCGTCAGGTACAACACGGCGATCCCGGTACCTTGCAACATCAGCGCAAATTGGTTGTTGCGATGACGCAGCCACCAGCCCAATGCGAGCAAGCCCAAAGCACTGGCGGCGACACCGGCGTAACGCATCTCGATCGGCACCACCATGCCTTCGGTGGCGTAGCGCAGCAGGAACGCCAGACCGAGGAACAACAGCACCACGCCAACCCGCAGCACGGTGTTGCCACCGAACAGCCAGTTGCGCGCACCGTTGATGGCGCGGTCAAAAACGTTAGGTTCGCGCGGGGCTGCCGGTTGTCGCGGTTCGCGAGCGATCGGTTCCGGCGTCCAGACATCGGCCGGCAGCGGACGGCTGGTTTCGGAGGCCGAGGCGGTGATCGGTTCGAGTCCGGGCGGGAGTTCCCAGAGTAGCTCCGGGGAGTCGACGGGGGGATCGACGGGGATGTCGTCGAGAATGAATTCAGGGGATGCGACGGGCTCACTGACAACTGGCTCACTGGTTTCCGGTGCCTTGAAGCCAGCCCCTTCCAGCAATATCAGTCGTTGCAGCAATGTATTGAGCGCCACCTGCGTCTGCTCGAGCAAACGGTGCTGCTCGGCAGCTTGCTTGCCTAAACGGCCAATGCGAAAAGCTTGGCCAATGCCTAACCCGAACAAAGCACCCAACAGCGCATCGATGAACGACTCGTCGAGTATCCAGCCCAGCGCCAAGCCAATCAGCATCAAAATCCATTGCATGGTCGATATCCCTAAGCGGCCCATTGCCGAGCAAGTCCAGAAGCCTTGTGGTGTTTGTGCTGACGTCTTCGACTTGCCCGCGAAGGCGTTCTCGCAGACGCCACTGAAACATCCGGCAAAACTGACGCTTAGTATATCGATCCGGCCCAACAGGCGTTGGGCCTTGCTCGCAATTATTGCTAAAAGTTACTCCAACGCCTTCCAGATTTCCGTCGCGTACTCACGAATCGTCCGGTCCGACGAGAACCAGCCCATGCGCGCCGTGTTCAACACCGCCGAACGCCACCAGGCTTGAGAATCATGCCAGTGCGCCTCGACGCGCATCTGGGCGTCCCAGTAGGAGTCAAAATCGGCGCAAACCAGGAAGCGGTCATAGTCGATCAGCGAATCGATCAAACCTGCATAACGGGACGGATCATCCGGCGAGAACACCCCGCCACGAATCGCTTGTAGCACGTCATTAAGTCGATGGGACGCCGCAATATCCGGCGTCGCATTGAACTCATGATTTTGCTTGCGCGCTTCCACCTGCTGAGCGCTAAGGCCGAAGATGAACATGTGCTCGGCGCCGATCCGTTCGCACATCTCGACGTTGGCGCCATCGAGGGTGCCGATGGTCAGCGCACCGTTGAGGCCGAACTTCATGTTGCTGGTGCCCGAGGCCTCGAAGCCGGCTGTGGAAATCTGCTCCGACAAATCCGCCGCCGGAATGATGCTCTCCGCCAGGCTGACGTTGTAGTTGGGCAGGAACACCACCTTGAGCAAACCGCGCACCGTCGGGTCGTTGTTCACCACCCGGGCGATGTCGTTGGTCAGTTTGATGATCAGCTTGGCCTGGTGATAACTGGCCGCCGCCTTGCCGGCGAAGATCTTCACGCGCGGCACCCAGTCGATTTCCGGCTCGGCACGAATCGCCTGGTACAGCGCGACGGTGTGCAGCAGGTTGAGCAACTGCCGTTTGTATTCGTGGATCCGCTTGACCTGCACGTCGAACATCGCCGCCGGGTTGACCGCGATGCCCAACCGTTCGTGAATCAGGTACGCCAGGGCTTTCTTGCTGTGCAGCCGCTGATCTGCGAAGGCCTTGCGAAATGCAGTCTTCTCGGCGAACGGTTCCAGTTCGATCAGCCGCTGCTCGGCGTTATCCAATAGATCGGGACCCAGGGCGTCGACCATCATCGCCGTCAGCTCGGGGTTGGCCTGGTAGAGCCAGCGGCGGAAGGTGATGCCGTTGGTCTTGTTGTTGATCCGATCCGGGTAGAGCTTGTGCAGTTCGGAAAACACAGTCTTGCGCATCAGCTGCGTGTGCAGCCCGGATACGCCGTTGACGCTGTGGGAACCGAGGAACGCCAGGTTGCCCATACGCACGCGGCGGCCGTTGTCTTCTTCAATCAGTGACACCGCGCGCAACACGTCAAAGTCGTGGATGCCTTTGGCCCGCAGCGAATCGATGTGCTGGGCGTTGATCAGGTAAATGATCTGCATGTGCCGCGGCAGCATGCGTTCCATCAAACCGACCGGCCAGGTTTCCAGCGCTTCCGGCAGCAAGGTGTGGTTGGTGTACGACAGTGTGTCGACCGTCACCTGCCACGCGGCATCCCACGCAACATCGTAGACGTCGACCAGTTGGCGCATCAGTTCGGCCACGGCAATTGAGGGGTGAGTGTCGTTGAGCTGGATCGCCGCGTGGTCGCCCAGGGTCAGCACCGAGGTGTGCATGTTGCGATGGCGGCGCAGCAAATCCTGCAGGGACGCGGCGACGAAGAAGTATTCCTGACGCAGGCGCAGTTCCTGGCCGGCTTCGGTGCTGTCCGCCGGGTACAGCACGCGGGAAATACTTTCGGCCCGGGCCACTTCGGCCACAGCGCCCAAGTGGTCGCCGGCGTTGAAGCGCTCCAGGTGCAAATCTTCCATGGCGCGGGCACGCCACAGGCGCAGGGTGTTGACGCTCGCACCGCGCCAGCCGACCACCGGGGTGTCGTAAGCAATGGCCCGCACGGTTTCTGCCGGGGTCCAGACCTGGCGAGACTTGCCGGCCTCGTCGGTCACGGTTTCGACACTGCCGCCGAAGCCGATCGGGTAGACGACTTCCGGCCGCTCGAACTCCCACGGGTTACCGAAATCCAGCCAGTGTTCGGTCTGCTCCTGCTGCCAGCCATCAACGATGGCCTGGCGGAACAACCCATGTTCATAACGAATGCCATAACCATGGCCGGCGATGCCGAGGGTCGACATGCTTTCCATGAAGCACGCGGCCAGGCGACCGAGGCCGCCGTTGCCGAGCGCCGCATCGGGCTCCAGCAGGCGGATGCGCTCCAGATCGACGCCGAGTTCGGTCAGCGCCTCGCGGGCAACGTCCAGCAGGCCGAGGTTGCTCAAGCTGTCGTAGAGCAAGCGGCCAATCAGGAATTCAAGGGAGAGGTAGTAAACCCGCTTCTGACCTTTGCGGTAGATCTGCCGCGTATGGTCCATCCAGTGCTCGACCATGTGATCGCGCGCGGCCAAGGCAATGGCTTCGAACCAGTCGTGGTCGAAGGCGTGATCCGGGTCTTTGCCCACCGCGTAGGTGAGTTTGGTCAAGACGGCGTCGCGGAATGCGGCCACCTCTGCTTCGCGAACAAGTGGTTCTTGAGTCATCGATAGGACCTCGAGCGAGCTTGGAATTGTCTGAGCCTAGACGGTCTGACAGGCGGTATGGGCTCTGGTTCGGCAGTTTTTCCTGATAGTGCGAGATAGCTCGGCATTACGTTGGCATGTGGCTGAATCAATGCAGGGGCCGTGCCGGAACACACGGGTTATTTGGCGATATCGCAAAAAATCTGGCGAAAGGTTGTTCAAAAATCCACCAGTCCCGGTATGATCGCGCGCCCTGATGCACGCTGGTAACAACCGATGATGAAGTCCAACCTGATCGCCGCCGCGGAGATCGACCGCCTCGATACCTGGGCCAAGTACTCTGCCCCGATGTGCGGCTCCTGCGTGTCCAGCTGCTGCACCTTGCCGGTTGAGGTCAAGATCAAGGATCTGATCCGTATCGGCATCGTCGACGAGTTCGAGCGCGGCGAACCGGCGAAGAACATCGCCAAGCGTTTGCAGAAGGAAGGGATCGTCGAGCGTTACAACCAGAAGTCCGAGATCTTCACCCTCCAGCGCATGAGCAACAACGATTGCCTGTACCTGGATCGTAAGAGCCGTCTGTGCACTATTTATGAAAAGCGCCCGGATACTTGCCGCAACCACCCGAAAATCGGCCCGCGGCCGGGGTATTGCGCTTACAAGCCTAAAGAAGTGGCGCGTGAGACCAGCAGTAGCCGTCGTACGCTCGAGAAGTTCTGATCCGGAATCTCGCCGTCTGACCGATTGCTTTCGCGGGCAAGCCTCGCTCCTACAAGGGAAACGCTAAACCTGTAGGAGCGAGGCTTGCCCGCGAAGGGGCCAGGTGAAACACCGCACAAACCCCAGACAAACAAAAACGCCCCCGACCTTGCGGTCGGGGGCGTTTTTTTAAGCCTTAACTAAGTCGAAACTCAGTTGCCGCTTTTCTTGGCAGCGCGGGTACGCTCGCTTTCGCCCAGGATCTTCTTACGAAGACGGATGGACTTAGGAGTGACTTCGCACAATTCGTCTTCTTGAACGAATTCCAGAGCTTGTTCCAGGGTGAAACGGATAGGCGGAACCAGAGCGATGGTTTCGTCTTTACCCGAGGCACGCATGTTGTCGAGCTTCTTGCCTTTGGTTGGGTTGACGCCCAGGTCGTTGTCGCGGCTGTTGATGCCGACGATTTGACCTTCGTACACGTCTTCGCCGTGACCCAGGAACAGTTTGCCGCGAGCCTGCAGGGTTTCCAGCGAGTAAGTCAGAGCCTTACCGGTAGCAACCGAAACCAGCACGCCGTTCTGACGGCCGGACATGTCGCCGGACTTCATCACGTCGTAACGGTCGAAGATCGAGGTCAGGATGCCTGCACCGGAGGTCAGGGTCAGGAACTCGTTACGGAAACCGATCAAGCCACGAGCCGGGATGTTGTACTCAAGGCGCACACGGCCCTTGCCATCCGGAACCATGTTGGTCAGGTCGCCTTTACGGATACCGATCTGTTCCATGATCGAACCTTGCGATTCTTCTGGCAGGTCGATGGTCACGTTTTCGTACGGTTCGTGCTTGACGCCGTCAACCATACGGATGATCACTTCCGGACGACCAACACCCATTTCGAAGCCTTCGCGACGCATGGTTTCGATCAGTACCGAGAGGTGCAGCTCACCACGGCCGGAGACTTTGAACTTGTCGGCGGTGTCGCCTTCTTCAACGCGCAGGGCAACGTTGTAGAGCAGTTCTTTGTCCAGACGCTCTTTGATGTTACGGCTGGTGACGAACTTGCCTTCACGGCCGCAGAACGGCGAGTCGTTAACCTGGAAGGTCATCGAAACGGTTGGTTCGTCAACGGTCAGCGGCTTCATCGCTTCAACGTTCTGTGGGTCGCACAGGGTGTCGGAGATGAACAGCTGGTCGAAGCCGCTGATGCAGACGATGTCGCCGGCAGCTGCTTCTTCAACGTCGATGCGGTGCAGACCGTGGTGACCCATCAGCTTCAGGATACGGCCGTTACGGCGTTTGCCATCAGCATCGATAGCCACAACCGGGGTGTTCGGCTTGACGCGACCACGAGCGATACGGCCAACGCCGATAATGCCCAGGAAGCTGTTGTAGTCCAGTGCCGAGATTTGCATCTGGAACGGACCGTCACGGTCAACTTTCGGTGCTGGTACGTTGTCGACGATCGACTGGTACAGCGGGGTCATGTCTTCAGCCATGTCGGTGTGTTCCAGACCGGCAATGCCGTTCAGGGCCGAGGCGTAGACAACTTTGAAGTCCAGCTGTTCTTCGGTAGCACCGAGGTTGTCGAACAGGTCGAAGATCTGGTCCAGAACCCAGTCCGGACGTGCGCCTGGACGGTCAACCTTGTTGATAACCACGATTGGACGCAGGCCGGCTTCGAAAGCCTTCTTGGTCACGAAACGGGTTTGCGGCATAGGGCCGTCTTGAGCGTCAACCAGCAGCAGAACGGAGTCAACCATCGACATTACGCGTTCAACTTCGCCGCCGAAGTCGGCGTGGCCCGGGGTGTCCACGATGTTGATGTGGTAGCCGTTCCAGTTGATGGCGGTGTTTTTCGCCAGAATGGTAATACCGCGCTCTTTCTCCTGGTCGTTGGAGTCCATCACGCGCTCGTCGTTGAGCTCGTTGCGCTCCAGGGTGCCGGATTGACGCAAGAGTTTGTCTACCAGGGTGGTTTTACCATGGTCAACGTGAGCAATGATGGCGATGTTGCGTAGATTTTCGATCACTTGTGTATCTCGATCAGAGGATTCGGTGTGCTGACAAGTCTTGGCAGCGATTAACAGTAGAGTCCGGCAAAGCCGTTACAGCTTGACGGCGGCGTCGGGGGGCCGGTGACGCAGGCCACAGGCAAACAGCCCCGGGCACTTAGCTCGGTCGATAAACGCGCACATTGGCATGCCCCTCACTGAGCAAATGGTGGGCATGCAGGCGACTCATCACGCCTTTGTCGCAATACAGCAGGTACTGGCGAGTAGGGTCCAGTTCCTTGAAACGAGCGTTCAATGCATAAAACGGCATCGTCTGTACCTCAATGCCAGCCAGTTCCAGCGGCTCGTCTTCAGCGGCATCCGGATGACGGATGTCGATGATGATCTGGCCCG
>Ga0209903_1000331_pt1 | contig 19173 bp, 18 predicted proteins | sample OrgsoiDNA2013051_FD_185801 | JGI IMG/M metagenome (GOLD analysis project Ga0209903, IMG submission 185801) | Permafrost soil microbial communities from the Arctic, to analyse light accelerated degradation of dissolved organic matter (DOM) -... | ecosystem: Environmental > Terrestrial > Soil >...
AAATTTCTTAAACATAACGAAAGGATAATCCTGCTAGCTGGGGGCGGAAAATAAAATCCGCCTACTTTACCAACCACGCGAAGCAGCGACAAGGCGCAAAAACATCCTGCTTCGGTGAAATTGTCCACGATGTCGGCCGCTTAACCTGCAATTACTCTGACTGCAAAAAAATACCGCATTCAATTTCCGAATCCCAGATTCAGATACTCTGATTGCAGATTTTTTGCAGGAATAAACATAAGCACCAACACCGCACATGAATTCTTGCACTTACACCGGGATCCCCTGCTAAAGCAAGCTGCTTAAGTCATAACACAGGCTTTCTGTAACAAGAACCGGTTAAAGGCTGGGCCATTCTACGTTAAATATTCCCATTACGGTCAGTTTAAACATCACCGTTGTGTGAATATTTTTTGCTGACGGGATCGACGGCTTGCGGGACGGCAAAAAAATCACCTTGGCCACCGTGAATGCCCTTTTCAACCAGCATTGCCCACTCTTCTTTGGTGCGGACACCCGAGGCAAATACTCTTGCTTGTGTTCCCTCACACGCGCTGATCAGACTTTGCACAAACAGTTGATTTTCAATCCTCTTATCAATATCGCGCACCAACCCAGGGTGGAGTTTGACCCGTTCTACTGGGAACGTTTTGAGATAAGAAGTACTGACCACGGTCAATCCGGCCTGAGAAACGGCCAGACGGCACCCCATTCCCTGCAACAAACGTACCGCAGGGCGCAGGCGGTCAGTATGTTGACAGAGATCGGCCTCTGCAAGTTCAATCAAAATCCGATGACGCTGTGCTTTTTGACACTGCATCAGCGTATCACGCAACCAGCGGATAAAAGAGCGCTGCAATAATGAATCAACCGTCAGGTGAAATGCCAACGTTTCGTCCGGCCAGCGGCTCAGTAACGGAATAATCTGAGAAAGCATCCGCCGATCATAACTTTGAGACATGCCAAACTGCACCACCAGCGGAATAAACTCCGCCGCAAGCAGTTCGTGTTCGCCATCAAATACGCGCCGCTGCACTTCACGGTGGTCCAGTTTGCGCGCCGTCGTGAAGGCCGGTTTCTGGTACAGGCGAGGCCCGCCGCGTGCCAAGGTGTTTTCCAGCAAGGTGCGCCACTTCACACTGCCGCGCCCTTTTTCAGGCACTTTTCTGTCGTAGATCAGCCAGCTGTTACTGCCCTGGAACGCCGCATTGCGGGTTGCCTGCTCGGCATAATCCATGACTTCTTCTGGCCGCTGACCAAAACGGTAGGCACTGATACCCATATAAAGCAGCGCATCGCGATCGATATTATTTGACGTTGGCAGTGCGCCGAGCGCATTGACGAGCTGCGCTGCCATCACTTCAGCCTCTTTCAGGGTGCGGTGAGGGAGCAACACGGCGAAATCACTGTGGAAATAGCGGGCCAGCAGGGCATCAGAATAACGCATGACAAAAGTAGAGAGCAGATTGACCATCGCCGAGCGTAACTCGTCAACGTGTCGCTGGCCGTGTGTGTCACGCAGCGTGTCGAAGTCCGGCAGGCGCAGCAGCATGACAATACCGTGAGCCCCCCCCTCTTCCAACTGCGTCGCCAACTGATTATCAAAAAAGAGCCGGTTGCTCAGCCCGGTCTGCGAATCCTGCTGGGCGAAAGCGCGGATCAGGGTATCTACGCGGCTACGCTGTTCGCGGGCTTCGCTGAGATCGGCCAGCAGGAGATCAATCGCGCTGCTGGCAAAAGGCGGCCACTCGTTGATATCGCCCCGCGTCAGGTTCTCACGCTCACCGCGCAAAATTCGTGAAGCGCGGTCTTCCAGCTTTTCCAGCCCGGCGGTTTCAGCACGCAGCCAGCGAAAACTGAGCAATACCGCGATGATCATCAACACAATGGCCATGCTGATGGTAAAAGTAGAGCGCAGCGAACGGGTATAGGTCCCGATAGGATCCACATAGACCACGCGCATCGACATCGATGGATGTTGCATCAGAGGGAGGGTCATGGTGACGTAATCGGGATAACTGCTTTCCCAGGCGCTGTGCAGATCGGGAGTCTCGCGGTAAGAAAACACCGTGCTTTGGTGCTCAAGAATAGTGACTTCGGAGATATCGAGCATACGCATCGCCATTGGCATCCAGCGTTCCGGTTGCTGAGGGGATTGCGAAAGAAGAGATTGATCGTAGGTGGTTGCCAGTGCGCGTAAATGTTGTTCGGTATTTTGCTTGTTTAAATAGACAAAACTGAAAGTCACACCCAGCAACATCAACAACATTGCCAGTGCAACCAACATGGAAATCAGCGCCGCCAGTCTGTTAGTAAATCGCATCCCTGTGCCTTACCCGTTACTGTGGAAATGAATGAGACAATCCCCGGCAAAAGCCTTTCATCACAGACCGCCATTAAAACGCCGCCACTATAAAACAGAAGCACCGCAATGCCAGTAAGGTTTTATGCGAATTTGTGAATAAGGTTCTGCTCACCTGCACCATAGTTGTCTCACGTCAGCCCATGAGGTGTAAGTTGGGTTATATTCATAGCATAGCAACTGAATTATCAATCAATTCAGAATTCTTATGGAGATCGGTAATGCGAGCACTTTTGTTAGAGCAAAACGACGGTAAAACCCTGTCTTCCATCGGCCAGATTAGCGCCGAACAGCTGCCAGAAGGTAACGTTGTCATTGATGTTGACTGGTCCAGTCTGAATTATAAAGACGCGATGGCGATCACCGGGACGGGTAAAATTATCCGTCATTTTCCGATGGTTCCGGGGATAGATTTCGCCGGGCGCATCAGCAGCAGTCAGGACAAACGCTACAGTGTGGGCCAACAGGTGGTGCTTACCGGTTGGGGCGTGGGTGAAACCCATTGGGGCGGTCTGGCAGAACAGGCTCGCGTCAAAGGCGACTGGCTGGTTCCGCTACCTGAAGGACTCGACGCCCGCCATGCGATGATTATCGGCACGGCCGGTCTTACCGCCATGCTCTGCGTAATGGCGTTGGAAGAAGGCGGCGTGCTGCAAGACAGCGGCGATGTCATTGTCAGCGGTGCCAGTGGCGGCGTGGGCAGCACAGCGGTTACTCTGCTGGCGACACTGGGCTACAACGTCGTCGCCATCAGCGGACGCGCCAGTAATACCGACTACCTGACCAAACTCGGCGCCAAACGGGTGTTGACCCGTGAGGAGTTCAATAAAGAGGGGCGCGCCCTGGATAAACAGCTATGGGCCGGTGCTATCGATACCGTAGGTGACCAAACGCTGGCGACGCTGCTGTCGCAAACGGTGTATGGCGGTACCGTTGCGGCCTGCGGCCTGGCAGGGGGTTATCAGCTACCGACGACGGTGATGCCGTTTATTCTGCGCAACGTGCGTCTGCAGGGCGTTGACTCCGTGATGTGTCCGCTGCACCGGCGTATGGAGGCGTGGGAACGCCTGGCGCAAACCTTACCGGCTGCGTTCTATCAGAATGCAGCCACGGAAATCAGCCTGGAGCAAGTGCCTGAAACCGCTGCCGGAATCATGGCGAATACGGTCACTGGCCGGACACTGGTAAAAGTACGGGTGTAATACCCTTATTTAATACAGCGGGCATTCGTGCCCGCGAAATTGCCTAAGCATTTGTAAGGAATTTCAAATTTCCCTCCTGCCCTCTCGCTAAATCGACGTTTACCCATCATTCTTTAGTCATATCCATCAATAACTATAATGATCAAATAATACCGGAGCGGGTATGAGCAAACATCGCAAGCTGACTGAGGCGGACGTCACGCCAGAAAGTATTTTCCACGACCGCCGCAAAGTGCTGCAGGCATTAGGGATTAGCGCGGCTACGCTGGCATTGCCACAAAGTGCGAAAGCCGATGTGCTCTCATGGTTCAAAGGTCATGACCGCCCAAAAGCCCCGGCGGGCAAACCTCTCGACTTCACCAAACCAGCGGCTTATCAGAATGATTTGGCGCTGACGCCGGAAGATAAAGTCACTGGTTATAATAACTTTTACGAATTTGGGTTGGATAAAGCCGATCCGGCAGCCAATGCCGGCCAGTTGGTGACGACGCCGTGGAAAATTGTCATTGATGGCGAAGTCGGAAAACCGATCACCCTCGATATGGATGACATCATGAAGCGCTTCCCGCTCGAGCAACGTATTTACCGCATGCGCTGCGTGGAAGCCTGGTCGATGGTGGTTCCATGGATTGGCTTCCAGCTAAGCAACATTATTAAATTGGCTGAACCTAACAGCAACGCGCGGTTTGTGTCCTTTAAAACGCTGTATGACCCGGAGCATATGCCGGGCCAGAAAGACCGCTTCATCGGTGGCGGGCTGGATTATCCCTACGTTGAGGGTCTGCGATTGGATGAAGCGATGAACCCGCTGACCATGCTGACCGTTGGCGTCTACGGCAAAGCGCTGCCACCGCAAAATGGTGCGCCTATTCGCCTGACCGTACCGTGGAAATACGGTTTCAAGGGGATAAAATCTATCGTGAATATCAGTCTGACCAAAGATCAGCCGCCAACCACCTGGAACCAGATCGCCACCAACGAATACGGTTTTTATGCCAATGTGAACCCGCAAGTCGACCACCCGCGCTGGTCGCAGGCCACGGAACGCTTTATCGGCTCCGGCGGCATTCTTGACGTAAAACGCCAGCCGACGCTGCTGTTTAATGGCTACGGCGAGCAGGTTGCCTCGATGTACCGCGGACTGGATCTGCGCACTAATTATTAATTGTCGGGGTAAGCAGATGAGGGAAGCGCAATGCGGCGTTTGAGTCTGACACAGATCACATGGCTGAAAGTCGTCATCTATATGGCGGCTTTTTTGCCGTTTCTGTGGCTATTACTGTCCGTCAATCAGGGCTGGTTCAGCGCCGATCCGGCTAAAGATATCCAGCATTTTACTGGCCGAATGACGCTGAAACTGCTTTTGGCAACCCTGCTTATCGCGCCGGTGGCGCGTTATGGCAAACAGCCATTGTTGATCCGCGTGCGCCGTCTGGTGGGTTTATGGTGTTTTGCCTGGGGAACTCTGCATCTTCTGAGTTACGCCTTCCTTGAGCTCGGCATTAACAATCTGGGGCTGCTTGGCAGTGAGCTGATTTCACGGCCTTATCTGACGCTCGGTATCATCAGTTGGATTATCCTGCTGGCGCTGTCCTGTACTTCAACTCTGTGGTCACAACGCAAACTGGGCGGCAAGTGGCAAACGTTGCATAACTTTATCTATGTTGTCGCCATCCTGGCACCTATTCACTATCTGTGGTCAGTCAAAATCTTGTCGCCACAACCCATCATCTATGCCGTAATTGCAGCGATATTGTTGGCATTTCGCTATAAAAAATTCCGTCAGTGGCTGCGGTGATGTGCGGAACTTTTCTGTGTCCTACCCCTCAAATTCCCATAGTGAAAACCCTCAGCTTCAGTCTGAGGGTTGATTATCTTCGCTGATAAGACCAGTATTTAGCTGCGAATTGCCACGATATCATTATAATGCCCGACCTCGTGCTAAACAGCCGGGTGGATTTGCCGCGAAAAAGGTGACAAATCGGTGACATCAGGGTATTTTCTACAATCTTTGTCTAATTGCCGGAGATAAGCTCACAATGGCGGATAAGTTTGACATTTTGCTACTCAACGGTCCTAACCTGAACTTGTTAGGGACGCGTGAGCCTGAAACCTACGGAAGCACCACGCTCAACGATATTGTTAAAGGTTTAGAACAGCAGGCCGCAGCGGCGAATATTGCGCTGAGCCATCTGCAATCGAACGCAGAGCATCTCCTGATTGATAGAATCCATCAGGCGCGCGGAAATACCGATTTTATCTTGATTAACCCCGCAGCCTTTACCCATACCAGCGTGGCGTTACGCGATGCGTTGCTGGCAGTGCAGATCCCGTTTATCGAGATCCATCTGTCGAACGTACACGCCCGTGAAGCCTTCCGGCACCACTCCTATCTTTCCGATATCGCAGTGGGCGTTATCTGTGGACTTGGCGCAGATGGCTACCATTTTGCTTTACAGGCAGCGGTTAACCGCTTGTCTAAAACCCATTAATTTCTACGCAAAAAGAGTACGGAATCACACCCATGGATATTCGTAAAATCAAAAAACTGATCGAACTGGTTGAAGAATCAGGCATTTCTGAACTGGAAATTTCTGAAGGCGAAGAATCAGTGCGCATCAGCCGTGCAGCACCTGCACCGGCTTATCCTATGATGCAACAAGCTTACGCCATGCCAATGCAACAACAGCCGGGTCTGGCTGCTGCCGCACCGGCGGCGGCTCCTGTTGAAGCGGCTCCGGCGGCGATCAGCGGACACATCCTCCGTTCACCGATGGTGGGGACTTTCTACCGTACACCAAGCCCGGACGCGAAAGCCTTCGTGGAAGTCGGCCAGAAAGTTAACGCAGGTGACACCCTGTGCATCGTTGAAGCAATGAAAATGATGAACCAAATTGAAGCAGACAAATCTGGCGTGGTTAAAGCCATTCTGGTGGAAAACGGCCAGCCGGTTGAATTCGACGAGCCGCTGGTCGTCATCGAATAACGAGGCGTACCATGGTAGATAAAATTGTTATAGCGAACCGCGGCGAGATCGCGTTACGTATCTTGCGTGCCTGTAAAGAACTGGGCATCAAAACCGTAGCCGTCCACTCCACTGCTGACCGCGATCTGAAGCACGTCCTGCTGGCAGACGAAACCGTCTGTATTGGCCCTGCGCCTTCAGTAAAAAGCTATCTGAACATCCCGGCTATTATCTCTGCGGCTGAAATCACTGGCGCGGTGGCGATCCACCCTGGCTACGGTTTCTTGTCCGAGAATGCCGACTTCGCTGAACAAGTTGAACGTTCTGGCTTCATCTTTATCGGCCCGAAAGCAGAAACCATTCGCCTGATGGGCGACAAAGTTTCGGCTATCAGTGCGATGAAAAAAGCAGGCGTCCCCTGTGTGCCGGGTTCTGACGGCCCACTGGGCGACGACATGGACCAAAACCGTGCCCATGCAAAACGCATTGGCTATCCGGTGATCATCAAAGCCTCTGGCGGCGGCGGTGGTCGTGGTATGCGTGTTGTACGTGCCGACAAAGATCTGGAACAGTCCATCACCATGACCCGTGCGGAAGCTAAAGCGGCTTTCAACAACGACATGGTTTACATGGAAAAGTACCTGGAAAACCCACGCCATATCGAAATTCAGATTTTGGCCGACGGTCAGGGCAACGCCATTTATCTGGCAGAGCGTGACTGCTCCATGCAGCGTCGTCACCAGAAAGTGGTTGAAGAAGCACCTGCGCCGGGCATCACCGCAGAAATGCGTCGCTATATCGGCGAACGTTGCTCTAAAGCCTGTGTGGACATCAATTACCGCGGTGCGGGGACCTTCGAGTTCTTGTACGAAAACGGCGAGTTCTATTTCATCGAAATGAACACCCGTATTCAGGTAGAGCATCCGGTTACCGAAATGATCACCGGCGTTGACCTGATCAAAGAGCAGCTGCGTATTGCTGCCGGTCAGCCGCTGTCAATCAAACAGGATGAAGTACGCATTCAGGGCCATGCGGTCGAATGTCGTATCAATGCTGAAGACCCGAATACCTTCCTGCCAAGCCCTGGCAAAATCACCCGTTTCCACGCTCCTGGTGGTTTTGGCGTGCGCTGGGAATCGCACATTTACGCTGGCTACACTGTGCCGCCGTACTACGATTCCATGATCGGCAAGCTGATCACTTACGGTGAAAACCGTGATGTGGCGATTGCCCGCATGAAGAACGCACTGGCTGAATTGATCATCGATGGCATCAAAACCAACATTGATCTGCAAATGCGTATCATGACCGACGAAAACTTCCAGCACGGTGGCACCAACATCCACTATCTGGAAAAGAAACTCGGATTGCAGGAAACTTAAGAACGTATCCTTGTGTACTTTCTTACTAAGGCCGGATATTCCGGCCTTTTTTCGTTTGGGACTTTTGATGATGAAGACTCAGAAAATCGATAAGCGCTTTCTACAAGCCAACCGGGAAGCCCGCTGGGCGTTCGGTTTAACGCTGGCCTACCTGCTGGCATGGTGTCTGGCAGCCTATATACCGGACAACAAACAGGGCATTACCGGCCTTCCACACTGGTTTGAGATGGCTTGTCTGCTGGTTCCGTTGATATTTATTCTTTTGAGCTGGCTGATGGTTCGCGTGATTTACCGCGACATTCCGCTGGAGGACCCTCATGCAGACTGAAGTCTTATTGCCGCTAGTGGCCTACTTGCTGTTGGTCTTTGGGCTGTCGGTCTATGCCTATACCCGCCGACAGGAAGGCAGCTTCCTCACCGAGTATTTTCTCGGTAACCGCTCGATGGGCGGTTTCGTTCTGGCGATGACCCTTACCGCCACGTACATCAGCGCCAGTTCTTTTATCGGCGGTCCCGGTGCGGCGTACAAATTTGGTCTCGGCTGGGTCTTGCTGGCGATGATTCAGCTGCCCGCCGTCTGGCTTTCGCTCGGCGTACTCGGCAAGAAATTCGCGATTCTGGCGCGGCGCTATAACGCGGTCACCCTTAACGACATGCTGTATGCGCGGTATAAAAGCCGTCTGCTGGTGTGGCTCGCGAGTTTCAGCCTGCTGGTCGCCTTCCTCGGCGCCATGACCGTGCAGTTCATCGGTGGTGCGCGATTGCTGGAAACTGCCGCCGGTATTCCCTACGACACTGGCCTGCTGATCTTCGGCATCAGTATTGCACTGTACACCTCGTTTGGTGGCTTCCGAGCCAGCGTACTTAACGACGCTATGCAAGGACTGGTGATGCTACTCGGCACAATCTTGCTGCTCGTCGCCGTGATTCATGCTGCGGGCGGCCTGCACAGTGCGGTGGATAAACTGCAGCAGATTGATCCGAAACTGGTGTCTGTGACGGGCGCCGGGGACGTGCTTTCTCTGCCGTTTATGGCGTCGTTCTGGGTGCTGGTGTGTTTTGGCGTGATTGGTCTGCCGCACACCGCCGTGCGCTGTATCTCCTACAAAGACAGCAAAGCGGTTCACCGGGGCATTGTGCTCGGTACCATCGTGGTCGCCATCTTGATGTTTGGTATGCATCTGGCCGGTGCGCTGGGCCGGGCTATTTTGCCGGATCTGAAAATTCCTGATCAGGTTATCCCGACGCTGATGATCACCGTTTTGCCACCGTACGCCGCAGGGATTTTCCTTGCTGCGCCGATGGCGGCGATTATGTCGACCATCAACGCCCAGCTGTTGCAGTCATCTGCGACTATCGTTAAAGACTTGTATCTGGGCGTTCGTCCGGAACAGATCACCAATGAGAAGCGCCTGAAGCGTTTTTCCAGCTGGGCGACCTTCGTGCTTGGCCTGCTGGTATTGCTGGCCGCGTGGCGTCCGCCAGAGATGATTATCTGGCTTAATCTGCTGGCCTTCGGCGGGCTGGAAGCGGTGTTCTTGTGGCCGCTGGTTCTTGGACTTTATTGGGAACGAGCTAACGCGGCAGGAGCGCTCAGCTCAATGATTGTTGGTGCGGTTTGTTATACCCTGCTTGCCAGTTTTGACCTGCATCTCGCCGGTCTGCACCCGATTGTACCGTCGCTGTTACTCAGCCTGATGGCTTTTTACATCGGCAATAAGTTTGGCGACCGCCATACTGAATCCGCGCTGCAGCCGTCCTGACGGGCGACTCCATTTTTACCGCATGCTTAGAAGAGAATTGCTATGCCTTGGATCCAACTAAAAATTAACACCACGGGTAACGACGCGGAAACGCTCAGCGACGCGCTTATCGACAGTGGTGCCGTGTCAGTGACCTTCCTCGACACCCATGACAACCCGGTGTTTGAACCGCTGCCGGGGGAAACTCTGCTGTGGGGCGACACCGACGCCATCGGCCTGTATGACGCGGAAACGGATATGGCCGCCGTGGTCGCCATGCTGGAAAACGAACCGCTGCTGGGCAAAGGTTTTGCACATAAAATCGAGCAACTGGAAGACAAAGACTGGGAGCGTGAGTGGATGGATAACTTCCACCCAATGCGTTTCGGCCAGCGCCTGTGGATCTGCCCGAGCTGGCGAGACGTGCCGGACCCAACCGCCGTGAACGTAATGCTCGACCCCGGTCTGGCGTTCGGAACAGGAACTCATCCAACCACGGCCATGTGCCTCGAGTGGCTGGATGGGTTAGACCTGCAAGGCAAAACTATCATCGACTTCGGTTGTGGCTCTGGCATTTTGGCGATTGCCGCCCTGAAACTGGGTGCAGCACAGGCTATCGGCATTGATATCGACCCGCAGGCCATTCAGGCCAGCCGCGATAACGCGCAGCGTAACGGCGTCTCAGAGCGTCTGTCGCTCTATCTGCCCGAAGACCAGCCAGATACTCTTTCTGCCGATGTCGTGGTGGCTAACATCCTTGCTGGCCCATTGCGTGAACTGGCGCCGCTTATTAGCATATTGCCGGTTGCCGGTGGTCATCTCGGATTGTCGGGTATCCTTGCCAGCCAGGCCCAGGGAGTGGCTGATGCCTATCAGGCGCTGTTTGAGCTTGATCCGATTGCCGAAAAAGAAGAGTGGTGCCGCATTACCGGTGTTAAAAAAGGCTAATGCTTTCCGTCCGTTTTGCAACGTGTAGCAGAACGGGCGGTTCCCTCATTTCCCAATACCCCCCCTCGCGACTTCCCGCTATAATCTGCCGCGGCCAAAAAGGCCATATTTAAAACAGGGTTATTATTCTCCATTGGCATTGAAAGGGATATTTCATGAAAGCGAAATTATTGGCGGTCGTTCTGGCGGCATTCTGTTCTCAGGCGATGGCACAAGAGGCCGCACACTGGTCTTATGAAGGTGAAGCCGCACCGCAAAACTGGTCGAAACTCAATCCCGAGTTTATGTTGTGCGAAAAGGGTAAAAACCAGTCACCGGTGGATATTCATGGCGCGCTGCAAACACATTCTCAGCCACTGAACATCGACTACAAACTGGCTCCAGAGAGCGTCATCAACAACGGTCACAGCATTCAGGTTGATGTGAAAGAAGGTGATGTCCTGACCCTGGATGGCGAGAGATTCGTTCTGCAACAGTTCCATTTCCATGCGCCAAGCGAAAATACCATTAATGGTAAATCCTTCCCGCTGGAAGCCCACTTTGTGCATATGGATGCGGCCGGTGAAATCGCAGTCGTCGCGGTAATGTTCGAAATCGGTAAATCAAACTCCGCGCTTGAGAAAATCTGGCAGCGTATTCCTGCGCAAATCGGCCAGAAAGCCCCGCTGACGGAAAAAGTGGATCTGAACAGCTTGCTGCCAAAAAACCTCACCCACTACCGCTTCAGCGGTTCTCTGACCACCCCACCTTGTACCGAAGGTGTGCGTTGGTTAGTGGTGCAACAGCCGATGACCGTGACCGTTCAGCAACTGAACGCGTTCACCTCGGTTATGCACCATGCTAATAACCGCCCAGTGCAAAAACTCGACGGCCGTGTGATTGTCAGCGAATAAACTGATGCGACGCAGTGGCGCTTTACCTTTACGGTGACGCGCCGTTTTTCTGCCTGCTGGTGCTGCACACAGGGTGTTATTGATTATTACCCCGGATGACTCACTTTTTAACCAAATCAAGATCTACATCACAGAAAATTTGCGGTTATTGCTACTTTAAACAACAATTTTAACCTTAGATTCAACTGGCTTACCCTGTATATACAGCGAGTTTTAAGGAATTTTCACAAGCGCACAATTTAACCCACCACACCTAACTTAATGTTTTTTATAAATAAAAATACCCTATCGACAAATAACACCTTTCAGAGAAGTGTTTTGCAGGAGTATTGGTCAAAGTTTGGCCTTTCATCTCACTCCAAAAATGCGTAATATACGCGCCCTTGCGGACATCAGTATGGTCATTCTAAGTCTATGCGCATCGGACACCACCAGCTTACAAATTGCCTGATTGCGGCCCCAATGGCCGGTATAACAGACCGACCGTTTCGTGCCTTATGTCATGCGATGGGAGCTGGAATGGCAGTCTCCGAAATGCTCTCTTCCAATCCGGAAGTGTGGCGGACGGACAAGTCGCGATTGCGTATGGTACATAACGATGAACCGGGTATCAGAGCCGTGCAAATTGCCGGTTGCGATCCCGAAGATATGGCGGCTGCCGCCCGAATTAATGTGGCGAGCGGTGCGCAAATCATTGACATCAATATGGGTTGCCCGGCCAAGAAAGTGAACCGCAAACTGGCAGGATCTGCCTTGTTGCAGTATCCGGATCTGGTCAAACAGATTCTCTCTGCCGTTGTGAATGCGGTAGATGTGCCAGTCACGTTGAAAATTCGTACTGGTTGGGCACCGGAACACCGTAACTGTGTACAAATTGCCCAATTGGCTGAAGACTGTGGAATTCAGGCCCTGACAATTCATGGCCGAACCCGTGCCTGTCTCTTCAATGGAGATGCAGAGTACGACAGTATTCGGACAGTTAAGCAGAGTGTTTCCATTCCGATTATCGCGAATGGCGACATAACTGACCCGCATAAAGCCAGGGCAGTACTCGACTACACTGGAGCTGATGCTCTGATGATTGGACGTGCTGCTCAGGGGAGACCCTGGATCTTCCGGGAAATCCAGCATTATCTGGACACAGGGGAGCTGTTACCACCGCCACCAATTGGGGAGGTTCAGCACTTGTTGTTAGGGCACATACGGGAATTGCACGACTTTTATGGTCAAGGCAAGGGATTCCGTATCGCCCGTAAGCACGTTTCCTGGTATCTCCAGGAGCATGCCCCGAATGACCAGTTTCGGCGCTCCTTCAACGCCATAGAGGATGCCAGCGAACAGCTGGAGGCGTTGGAAGCATATTTCGAAAATCTTGCGTAACAAAAAAGAGCTGACAGAACTATGTTCGAACAACGCGTGAATTCTGACGTACTGACCGTTTCTACCGTTAATTCTCAGGATCAGGTAACCCAAAAACCCCTGCGTGACTCGGTAAAACAAGCACTTAAGGGCTATTTTGCTCAGTTAAATGGTCAGGACGTGAATGACCTGTATGAGTTGGTATTGGCTGAAGTTGAACAGCCACTGTTAGACATGGTGATGCAGTATACCCGTGGCAACCAGACTCGTGCGGCCCTGATGATGGGTATCAACCGCGGTACGCTGCGTAAGAAACTGAAAAAATACGGCATGAACTGATACTAGTCAGTATCTTGTTGATAAAAGGCGCTTTTCCGCAAGGGGAGCGCCTTTTTTGTTGCCGAAATTGAGGGATGAAAAATTCCCAGAGAATAAATTGCGCAAAACATAACCCAGATCAAGCGGAATGAGAATAATTCCCACATTGATTAAGTGAATGTGTCGTAGCTTATCTGTACAACAATTCTACTCTGGGGTACTCACATGTTAAGCAAAACTATCACCCGTTTTAATGCAGCATTGACGATGCCTGATCTGGCTAACCTACTGTTACGTCTGACTTTTGGCCTGCTCATATTTCATGGCTGGCATAAATTGCATGGCGGTATTGGCGGCATTCAGACCATGCTGGAAGCGCACGGCGTGCCGGGTTTCGTCGGTTACGGCGTACTGTTGGGCGAGTTCATTGCCCCCATCATGATCATTCTGGGCATATTTACTCGCCCTGCTGCATTGGTTGCCGCCGTAACGATGTTCGTGGCCTGGCTCTTGGTTGGCCTCGGCCACACGTTTGAGCTCTCTCCCGTAGGCGCATGGGCAATTGAAGATATTGTCTACTACTTTATGGTGGCGATAGTTATTGCCCTCATGGGTTGCGGGCGTTACTCAGTGATGAAAAATCCGTTATACCGCTGATCAGGATGAAAATGCGCCCTATTCATTTGGGCGCACTCCCCATTGCATCAGACAGGCTCAAATCAAAAGTTGTGTAAATTTTGTGCAGGAAATTCTGTTAAGTTGTTGTTTTTTAATACGTTTTATTAATGTCCATAAATAGACACCAAAAAGCAGAGTTATCAGACCATCCCCCGCTCTGGATTGTCATATGACCGTGATATACTTCACATCAAGAGTCGTATTCGCCCCGCTCACCGCCTACGGAAAGACATTAGCAACGCGATCCCGCCTTTTAGTGTAAAGATTGCGTCAAGTTTGGTGCTGTTCAAAACATTCGCCCACTTACGTTGTCCCAATCTTTGCCAGACAATCCGTATCGCTGTTGAGCTTCTCTTTACGCGGTACCTCAGATTCCTTAATGCCGATGATTGAGTTTATATGACATCTCCATCCCGCTTTCGCGCAGCATTTCTGCATCCCCGTTACTGGCTGACCTGGTTCGGCTTGGGCGTTTTGTTCCTGTTAGTTCAATTACCTTATCCGGCGCTGTATCGCCTCGGTAACTGGCTTGGTCGCACATCAATGCGTTTTCTTAAGCGCCGTATATCAATCACGCGTCGTAATCTGCAACTGTGCTTCCCGAACCTTGATGAAGCGCAAATTGAACATCGTATTGTCAGCAATTTTGAATCGCTGGGTATGGGTTTACTGGAGACGGGGATGGCCTGGTTCTGGTCAGATGCACGGGTAAAACGCTGGTTTGATGTCAGCGGGCTGAATAATCTAAAAAAAGCGCAGCAGGACAACAAAGGTGTACTGGTCATTGGGATACACTTTATGTCGCTGGAGTTGGGTGGCCGCGCCATGGGCCTGTGCCAACCGATGATGGCAATGTACCGCCCGCATAACAACAAAGCCATGGAGTTCGTGCAGACCTGGGGCCGTATGCGCTCCAATAAAGCCATGCTGGATCGTAAAGATCTGCGCGGCATGGTTCACGCACTGAAAAAAGGCGAAGCAGTATGGTTTGCACCGGATCAGGACTACGGTCCGCGCGGCAGCGTGTTTGCCCCGTTGTTTGCCGTGGACCAGGCTGCCACCACCAGCGGCACCTACATGCTGGCGCGTCTGGCAAAACCTGCGCTGGTCACTGTGGTACTTATCCGCAAAGACAAAGCGAAAGGTTACGATTTGGTTATTCAGCCTGCACTTAAAGATTACCCCATTGACGATGAAATGGCCGCTGCGGCCTACATGAACCGCGTAGTGGAAAAAGAGATCATGCGGGCACCCGATCAATATCTGTGGCTACATCGCCGCTTTAAAACCCGCCCGGACGGCACCCCGTCGCTCTATTTATAAGCGACTTAAGCCGATCTGCACTAAGCCTGACGACAATGTCGGGCTTTTTTATGTCCGCAACCGGGTCCGCACCACATCATCGAAATCCTTCATGTTCCGATAAAAAGTATTCACATGACGCTGGATTCACTTTTCTATAACATCTCCTTTTACCTGCCCAGGAGAGAAGTAATGAGTAAGCAAATCCGTCTGGCGTTGGTCGGGGATCACAATCCCGCTATCCTTGCCCACCAAGCTATTCCCCTTGCAATAAACCTTGCTGCACAAGAACTTGACCTCGACATCCATACACTCTGGCTCGCCACTGAAACGCTGAATGACAACCTGTCATTAGCCGATTTCGATGCCTTCTGGTGCGTACCCGGTAGCCCTTATGTCTCGACCAAAGGCGCGCTGCGTGCCATACGCTTTGCCCGTGAAAATAATAAGCCTTTCCTGGGCACCTGCGGCGGGTTCCAGCACGCTATCATCGAGTATGCCCGCAATGTCATGGACTGGCAGGACGCAGGCCACGGCGAAACAGATACCGAAGGCCGCCTGGTCATTGCGCCGCTGGCTTGTGAATTAGTGGAGAAAAAAGCCGGTATCCGGCTGGTCGTCGACAGCATTCCCGCTAAAGCCTATGGCACGTTAGAGGTGGAAGAGGGCTATCACTGCCGCTATGGCATCAATCCTGAGTTTCAGGCGGCGCTGGAAGCGCAGCCGCTGCGTATGGTCGGTCATGACCATACCGGCGAGATCCGTGCTGTAGAATTGCCCGGCCATCCCTTCTTTGTTGCCACATTGTTCCAGCCGGAACGTGCGGCGCTGAAGGGGCTGCTTCCCCCATTGGTGGCGGCACTCATTCAGGCTGCTATAAAACGCTGATAAAAATGCTCTCCCTCTCAGGCCGCCCGGTCTGGGAGTTTTTAGATCTCCCCGCAATTAACCATCACTTAACCATGCAATAACATTTGCATTACATCATCCAGCTTGAGATCCAGTTCCAAATAGTGAAATAAGCCGCACCGCATTATTGCAGCCATATTGACCACGCACTGGTTTGGGGCAATAAATCCTATAGCGCCCGTCAATGTTACTGTGCAATACCCTCCCGGTACTTGATTGATGGACGTTTCACATGTTGGCACTCCCTTTGCAATGTCCCGAACAGAGGGCGATGCCCCATAACCAGACAGGGTGCCCCGTGCACTCCCACAATAATAATTTTCGGTTTTGTCTCACAGGACGATTTATGAAAAAAATATTGCTCTCAACCCTGATTGCCGCAGCGAGTTTTGCCACTTTGGCGGGTCAGGCACATGCAGGCACGACGCTGGATGCGGTGAAGAAGAAGGGATTTGTCCAATGTGGGATCAGCGATGGTTTGCCTGGTTTCTCTTACGCTGACTCAAAGGGTAAGTTCACAGGCATCGATGTTGATGTTTGCCGTGCCATTGCCGCTGCCGTTTTTGGTGATGCCGAAAAAGTGAAATATACCCCGCTGACTGCCAAGGAGCGCTTCACCGCACTGCAATCGGGTGAAGTAGATATTCTGTCGCGTAATACCACCTGGACCTCATCACGCGATGCAGGTATGGGTATGATCTTCGCTGGTGTGAATTACTACGACGGCATCGGCTTCCTGACACACAAGAAAGCCGATCTCAAAAGCGCCAAAGAGCTCGACGGCGCCACCGTATGTATTCAGGCTGGTACTGATACCGAACTGAACGTCGCCGATTATTTCAAAGCCAACAAAATGACCTACACACCGGTCACCTTCGACCGCTCCGATGAAAGCGCCAAAGCGCTGGACTCAGGTCGTTGCGACACTCTGGCGTCTGACCAGTCTCAGCTCTATGCGCTGCGTATTAAACTTGGCAAGCCCGATGACTTCATCGTGCTGCCGGAAGTGATCTCCAAAGAACCTCTGGGCCCGGTAGTACGACGTGGCGACGAAGATTGGCTGGAGATTGTGCGCTGGTCACTCTATGCCATGCTCAATGCCGAAGAGATGGGTGTGACCTCGCAAAACGTTGAGCAGTTAGCCGCTAACCCGACCACACCAGATATGAGCAACCTGCTGGGTAAAACCGGTAAATATGGTGAAGATCTGAAACTGCCTAATGACTGGGTCGTAAAAATCGTCAAACAGGTGGGTAACTACGGCGAAAGCTTCGACCGCAACGTCGGCGCAGGCAGCGAGCTGAAAATCAAACGTGGCCAGAACGCCTTGTGGAATCAGGGAGGCATTCAATACGCCCCCCCCGTTCGTTAAGCCATTCCTGATAGTGAAAAGGGTTTAAGGAGGCTGATGCACCGGTCGTTCCCCGGTGCATCTCTTCCACGGTTTTACCTGCAGGTCGAGGTTAATTATGTCGCAACGCCCAACCGTAAAGGCTGCGTTATCGCTTACCAATCCGGCGGTTCGTGCCTGGCTTTACCAAATTTTGGCGGTGGTGTTGCTGGTTGCCAGTCTGGGCTACCTTCTACACAACACCATTACCAACCTGACAACCCGGGGCATCACCTCGGGGTTTGATTTTCTCAGCAGAGGTGCCGGTTTCGGCATCATTCAGCATCTTATCGACTATCAGGAGGGTGACACCTACGCGCGCGTATTTGTCATCGGCCTGCTCAATACCCTGCTGGTTTCCGCGCTCTGTATCGTTTTCGCCTCAATTCTCGGTTTTATCATCGGTCTGGGACGTCTGTCGGATAACTGGCTGATTCGCAAAGTATCAACCGTCTACATCGAAATTTTTCGCAACATCCCTCCGTTGTTGCAGATCTTCTTCTGGTATTTCGCCGTCCTGCGCAACCTGCCAGGCCCGCGCCAAAGTATGGAAGCCTTCGGCGTGGCGTTTATCAGCAACCGTGGGCTCTATCTTCCGTCGCCGGAACTGGCTCCAGGTAGCCTGGCCAGCGGCGTCGCCCTGCTGCTGGCGGTATTTGGCATCTGGGCGTTACGGCGTTACAACCATTTCCGGCAGATCCACACTGGCCGCGTCTGGCGTATCTGGCCTTGGGCACTCGGCATGCTGCTGGTTTTTCCGGCGCTGGCGCATCTGCTTTTCGGCCCCGCCCTGCACTGGGATATTCCCGCCCTGCACGGCTTTAATTTCCGCGGTGGCATGGTGCTTATTCCTGAACTGGCCTCGCTGACGCTGGCGCTGTCGGTCTATACCTCTACGTTTATTGCCGAAGTGATCCGATCAGGTATTCAGTCCGTTTCCCACGGTCAGCACGAAGCCGCGCGTTCGCTCGGACTGCCTAATCCGGTGACGCTGCGGCAGGTGATTTTGCCGCAGGCGATGCGGGTGATCATTCCACCGCTGACCAGCCAGTATCTCAACATCGTTAAAAACTCCTCGCTGGCAGCTGCCATCGGTTATCCGGACATGGTGTCGTTGTTTGCCGGTACGGTGCTCAACCAGACCGGGCAGGCGATTGAAACTATTGCGATCACCATGTCGGTCTATCTGATCATCAGTCTGGCGATTTCGTTCTTAATGAACATCTATAACCGGCGTATCGCGCTGGTTGAACGTTAAGGGAAACGAATGACGATGAGCACACTTCCCTCGCCTTTGCCGGTAGTAAAACCCGGCAGTCCGCTAGGTACCGCTATCCTGTGGGCGCGTAAAAATCTCTTCTCCAGCGGGTTTAACAGCCTGCTGACCATTTTTTGTTTATGGCTGCTGTGGGTAGTCATTCCTCCCCTGCTCAACTGGGTATTTTTGCAGGCCAACTGGGTGGGTACCACCCGTGCAGACTGCACCAAACAGGGCGCATGCTGGGTCTTTGTCCACGCCCGCTTCGGCCAGTTTATGTATGGGTTGTATCCGTTCGAAGAGCGCTGGCGCATCAACCTGACGCTCATCGTCGGGCTGCTGACACTGGCACCTATGTTCGTTCGGGCTATGCCACGTCGCGGTCGATATATCACCGCCTGGATTGTTCTGTTCCCGGTGTTCACCTGGTTCATGTTGTATGGCGGTTTCTTCGGCCTGCCGGTG
>Ga0209903_1000334_pt1 | contig 18967 bp, 17 predicted proteins | sample OrgsoiDNA2013051_FD_185801 | JGI IMG/M metagenome (GOLD analysis project Ga0209903, IMG submission 185801) | Permafrost soil microbial communities from the Arctic, to analyse light accelerated degradation of dissolved organic matter (DOM) -... | ecosystem: Environmental > Terrestrial > Soil >...
AGCGGTGTATTACGGGATGGACGAGGCGGATGTGCGGCGGATTCTCGCGCATCCGTTGTCGATGGTCGGCTCCGACGGTTTGCCGGAAGACCCGTTTCCGCACCCGCGCTTGTGGGGCGCGTTCCCAAGAGTACTCGGACATTTCAGCCGTGACGTCGGGCTTTTTCCGCTGCACACCGCCGTGCACAAAATGACCGGGTTGTCGGCGGCGCGCTTTGGCTTGAAGGAACGGGGCGAGATTCGTGAAGGGCATTGGGCGGATTTGGTGTTGTTTAATCCGCTGACCATTCGCGACGTGGCGGATTTTCATGATCCGCAGCGGGCGGCGGAAGGGATTGACGGGGTTTGGGTTAATGGCGTTCTAAGCTATGTCGATGGGCAGGCGAACGGCCGCAGGGAAGGGCGGTTTCTGGCGCGGGAAGGGGATTTGCGTTTGGGGTTTTAAGATCAAAAGATCGCAGCCTTCGGCAGCTCCTACAGGGCGAACTTTTGAACTATGTCTCATGGTGGCACTGTGAGATTAAAGAAGCCTCGCGCCGAGCCGAAGCGCTGACATCCAGCCCAGCTACACTGGGTCTTTTCAACCAGGAGCAACCCATGAGCTTCGGCAAAGTCACCCCGATCCTGCGGATTTTCGATGAAACCAAAGCCGTGGAGTTTTACGTCGACTTCCTGGGCTTCAAGATCGACTGGCAGCATCGCTTCGAAGCCAACTTCCCGTTGTACCTGCAAGTCTCCCGGGGCGAATGCGTGCTGCACCTGTCCGAACACCACGGCGACGCCACACCGGGCTCGGCATTGCGCATCGAAACGGATGAACTGGAGGCGTTCCAGCAGCAGTTGCTGGCCAAGGAATACACTTTCGCCAAACCCCAGATCCAGGCCATGCCGTGGGGTAGCCAGGACATGACCATCGCCGATCCGTTCGGCAATCGGTTGGTGTTTACCAATGCGATCAGTGTTTGAGTTTCAGCCTTCGTCCGACGACCGGTGGGTCTGGCGAAACTCGCCGGGCGGCATCCCGCGCCGGCTTTTGAACGTACGGTGAAATGAGCGGGGTTCGGTGAAACCCAGGTACTGGGCGATGTCCTGAATCGGCAAGTTGCTGTTCAGCAAGTAATGCTCGGCCAGTTCCTGGCGCAGGTCATCGAGGATCTGCTGGTATGAAGTGCCTGCCTGATGCAACTGGCGTTGCAGCGTGCGCACCGACACGGCGCACTGCTCGGCCACCTGTTCTTTGCGGGGCAACCCTTCCTTGAGCAACTGGCGCAGGATGCTTTTGACCCGCTGCTCAAGCGACGCGTCCTCCAGCGTGGCCATTAATCCCAGGGCATGTTCTTCCAGGGTGCGCAGCAATTGCGGATCGGCCTGGCGCAAGGGCAACTGCAAATACGGCAACGGCACAATCAGCGCCGAATAAGGCTGGTCGAACAGCACCGGGCAGTCGAAGAACCGTTCGTACTGCGCCAGCGTCGTGTCGGCCGGACGTGCATGTTCGAGCCAGACGGCGGCCGGCGACAGCTGGGTATCGGCGATCCAGCGCGCGTATTGCAGCCAGGAACCGAGCACGTTTTCCACCAGGTGCCGGCGGATTCGCGGCCGTTGATGACGGCACGTCCAGATCAGGTGCACGTGACTGTCCTGCACCTCGGCGCGGCTGACCCCCATGTCTCCCACCAGCTTTTCGAACGGCATGATGCGGCTCATGGCATCGCCCAGCGTTGCGCAGTTCATGGTGATGTAACCCAGCACACTCCAGGAGTTGGGCAACACAAAACGCGCGGCGTTGAGGCCGAACAACGGATCGCCCGAATGTTCGCAGAAATAATCGAGCAACCGTTCATGAGCTTCGCCCGGCAATCGCAGGCTGTTGTCGCTCAACTGCTGCGCCTGCAACCCGGCCGCCGCCAACGCAGGCTCGATGGCCATGCCCAGTTGTTCGGCATGGCGCAAGTATTTGAGCAGCGGAGGGACCGAGGTGAAGCCCAGGGATTGCATGATCGTAGTCCTTTGATCAAAGCCCGCGTGCGCGGGTGATTGCCCTGAAAGGTAAGTTGAAACCACCGCTAAAGTAAATGGCTGACGTTTGCGCGACGTTTGACTCAATTGGCTACTCGAACTGGCCGGATGCGACCGTGACACTTTTCGGCAGCTGACTAGTATGGAGCTCTGAAATATCACTGATCAGAACCGCAAAAGGACACACGCATGCGACGCTGGAACGGCTGGGGAGATGCAACCACGGTGGTCGAGCTGCCGGCTCAGGGCGCGGGATTTCTCGCTGAACGGCTAGGTGCCGGCCGAGCGCTGCCCGATGCAACGCTCGAGACGGCATTGGCCCGCGTGCCGGCCTCGCGGTTGTCGGAACATCCCTCGTACAGCGTGACTGCGCATGATCGTTTGCTGCACGCGCGGGGGCAGAGCCTGCCGGACTGGCTGGCGTTGCGCGAAGGGGCTCCGGGGATTTATCCGGACGCCGTTGCCTTCCCCGAGAGCGCCGAACAGATTCGCCAGTTACTGGCGCTCGCCCAGTCGCAGGACCTGTGTCTGATTCCTTATGGCGGCGGCACCTCGGTGGCCGGGCACATCAATCCGCCGAGTTCCGCACGGCCCGTGGTGACGGTTTCCCTGGCCCGCATGAATCGCCTGCTGGACCTCGACGAACAGAGCCTGCTGGCTACTTTCGGCCCCGGTGCGACGGGGCCGCAGGTGGAAAGTCAGCTGCGCGCCCGTGGTTACACCCTGGGGCATTTTCCGCAGTCGTGGGAACTGTCGACCCTTGGCGGTTGGGTCGCCAGTCGATCCAGTGGCCAACAGTCGCTGCGCTACGGGCGAATCGAGCAATTGTTCGCCGGTGGCACCCTGGAAACCTTTGCCGGTCCTTTGGAAATCGCTACTTTCCCGGCCTCGGCCGCCGGTCCCGATCTGCGCGAGGTGGTGCTGGGCTGTGAAGGCCGTTTCGGGATTATTTCCGAGGTCAAAGTGCGGGTCAGCGCACTACCGGCCGATGAGCGTTTCTATGGGGTGTTTTTGCCCGATTGGCCGCAGGCGCTGCAAGCCATCCGCCAGTTGGCCCAAGCGCGCGTACCGCTGTCGATGCTGCGCTTGTCCAACGCGGTGGAAACCGAGACCCAGCTGGCGCTGGCCGGTCATCCGCAGCAAATTGCCTGGCTGGAAAAGTACCTCACCCTGCGTGGCGCCGGTGCGGGCAAATGCCTGCTGACGTTCGGCGTGACCGGCAATCGGCGGCAAAATGCGCTGTCCCTGAGTCAGGCCCGGCAGCACTTGAAGGCCTTCGGCGGCGTCTTCACCGGCACCTTGCTCGGCAAGAAGTGGGCGCAGAACCGCTTCCGTTTCCCTTACCTGCGCGAGAACCTGTGGAACGCCGGTTATGTGGTCGACACCCTGGAAACCGCCACCGACTGGAGCAATGTCGACAACCTGCTGAGCCTGGTCGAAAACAGCCTGCGCGACGCCTTGGCCGCTGAAGGCGAGCGGGTGCATGTGTTCACTCACCTGTCCCATGTCTATGGCGAAGGCTCGAGCATCTACACCACTTATGTGTTTCGCCCGGCAGCGGACTACGCTGCCACCCTGGCTCGCTGGCAGGCGCTCAAACAGGCCGCCAGTCAGACCATCGTCGACAACCACGGCACCATCAGTCACCAGCATGGCGTGGGCAAAGACCACGCGCCGTACTTGCTGCGGGAGAAGGGCGCGCTGGCGATGGACACCCTGCAGGCGCTGAGCCGGCATTTCGATCCGGCCGGGCGACTGAACCCTGGCACGCTGTTGCAGGAGTGACGAGCATGAGCCTCGACTGGAACGCGGCGTGGAGGCAGCACGTGCTGCCGACGCTGGCGGATGAAACCTGGGACCTGATTGTCATTGGCGGCGGCATCAGCGGCGCCGGCATTTTGCGCGAAGCCGCGCGCCGTGGCTGGCGTTGCCTGCTGCTGGAACAGCGCGATTTCGCCTGGGGCACTTCCAGCCGTTCCTCGAAAATGGTCCATGGCGGCTTGCGTTACATTGCCAAGGGCCAGTGGCGCCTGACCCGCGATTCGGTTCGCGAACGCCAGCGCCTGCTCGACGAAGCGCCGGGGCTGGTGGAGCCGATGAGTTTCTTGATGCCGCATTACCGTGGCGGCTTTCCCGGCCCGCGGGTGCTGGGTGGTTTGTTGAGCGTCTATGACGCGTTGGCCGGGCGGCGTAGTCATCGCTTCCATGACGCGCAGCAGCTGGGTTATCTCGCTCCAGGGGTGAAGCAACATGACCTGCTGGGCGGCACCTGTTTTGTTGATGCACTGACCGATGACGCCCGTTTGGTGATGCGCGTTTTGGGCGAGGCGCGAGCCGACGGCGCCATGGTGCTCAACGGGATGCGTGTGCAGCAGTTGCTGCGTGAAGAGGGGTGGGTGTGCGGGGTTCAGGTCGAGGACTGCGAGGGCGGTTCGTCGCTGCAATTGCGTTGTGCTGTGTTGGCCGTGGCCACTGGCGCCTGGGCTGAACGCTTGCGGCCGTCCGATGCCCCGCATCAGTTGCGCCCGTTGCGTGGCAGTCATTTGTTGCTGCCGGGCTGGCGGCTACCCGTGGCGCAGGCCTTTACCTTCCTGCACGAGCGCGACCGTCGACCGGTGTTTGTTTTCCCTTGGGAAGGTGCCACGGTGGTCGGCACCACGGACCTCGATCATCAAGAGGATCTGGACCAGAGCGCGAGCATCAGCGCCGAGGAACTCGACTACCTGCTGGCCGCCTGTGCCCAGCAGTTCCCCCAGGCTGAAGTGGTCGCCGCCGATGTGTTGTCGACCTGGTCGGGCGTGCGCCCGGTAGTTGGCAGCGCTGCGGGTGAGCATCAGGGCAAACCGTCCAGTGAAACCCGCGAGCATGTGCTGTGGCTGGAACCCGGTTGCGTGACCCTGGCTGGCGGCAAGCTGACGACCTTTCGCCCGCAGGCCATCGAAGTGCTCAAGGCCTGCGCGACCATGCTCGGGCGCGCCCTCAGTGATGACGGCGCGCCGGTGTTTGCCGTCGTGCCACCGCTGGCGATTGCGGGGCTCAGTGGCAGTCAATGGCGGCGCCTGGCCGGACGGCATGGCCGTGACCTGCCGAGGCTGGCGCAACTGATCGCCGAGTTGGGCCATGACAGCGTTGGCGCCACTGACACCTTGTGGGCGGAACTGGCCTTTGCCTGCGACACGGAAATGGTCCTGCACCTGGATGACCTGTTGTTGCGTCGCACCCGTTTGGGTCTGTTGCTGCCTCGTGGCGGCGAGGATTACTTTGCGGCCATTCGTCACCTCTGTCAGCCGCGACTGGGCTGGGACGATGAGCATTGGCAACAGGAGCTGCAGCGTTACCGAGCGTTGTGGCAACGCCATCACGGTTTGCCGGAAGCCTCGCAAAATGCCCATTGAAGAGAGCTCCATGGATAACCCCCCGAACAAGCGTTACCTGCTGGCGATCGACAATGGGACCCAGAGCGTGCGCGCGCTGCTCTTCGACTTGCAGGGCAATCTGCTGGGCAAAGGCAAGGTTGAATTGCAGGCGTATTACTCGACGCAACCTGGCTGGGCCGAGCAGGACCCGGAATATTACTGGGCGAAACTGGGGGAGGCCTGCCAGCAGTTATGGCAGCAAACCGGCATCGACCGTTCACAGATTGCCGGCGTCTCCCTGACCACCCAGCGCGGCACAGTGATCAACGTCGATGCCCAAGGCAAGCCGCTGCGCCCGGCGATTCTGTGGCTCGATCAACGCCCGACCGAAGTCGAAGGCGGGATCAAGGGACCGTGGGGCTGGCTGTTCAAACTGGTCGGCGCGCAAGCCACCGTGGATTATTTTCGCGCTCAGGCCGAGGCCAACTGGATCGCGCGCCATCAGCCTGAAGTGTGGGCGGCGACTGACAAGTTTTTGCTGCTCTCGGGGTTTCTCACCCATCGTCTGTGCGGGCGCTTTGTCGACTCGGTGGGCTGTTGCGTCGGCTACCTGCCCTTCGACTTCAAACGCCTGCGCTGGGCCGCTCCCGCCGACTGGAAATGGCAGGCGCTGGCGGTGCGTCCCGGGCAATTGCCCACGCTGCACAAACCCGGTGAAACCCTGGGCCACATTAGCGCCGAGGCCAGCCGCCATACCGGCATTCCCGAGGGCTTGCCCCTGATCGCCGCCGGTGCTGACAAGGCCTGCGAAGTCGTGGGTTCCGGAGTGGTCGACGCGGACACGGTGTGCCTGTCCTACGGCACCACGGCGACGATCACCAGCACCCGTTCGCGCTATCTGGAAATCGTCCCGTTGATTCCGCCTTACCCCTCTGCGGTACCGGATCAATACAACTGCGAGGTGATGATTTATCGCGGCTACTGGATGGTCAGCTGGTTCAAGAACGAGTTCGGCCTGCGGGAAATGCAGCAGGCCAAAGCGCAAGGCGTGGAGCCTGAGCAACTCTTCGACGCGTTGGTCAACGCCGTGCCGCCAGGCTCCATGGGCCTGATGCTGCAACCCTACTGGTCGCCCGGTATTCGCGAACCGGGTGTGGAAGCCAAGGGCGCGATGATCGGCTTCGGCGACGTGCATACGCGCGCGCATATCTATCGGGCGATCCTCGAAGGTTTAGCGTATGCCTTGCGTCAGGGTATGGAGAGCATCGAGAAGCGTTCGAAGGTCTCCATCAAGCGCTTGCGAGTCGCCGGTGGTGGCTCCCAGAGTGATGCGGCGATGCAGCTCACGGCGGACATTTTTGGCCTGCCGGCCGAGCGTCCGCATGTCTACGAAGCGTCCGGTTTGGGAGCGGCCATTTGCTGCGCGGTCGGGCTTGGATTGCACGCGGATTTTCCCACGGCGATGACGGCCATGACCCGCGTCGGCGCGGTATTCATGCCTCAGCCTGAGGCGCAGCAGATCTATCAGCGACTGTACAAAGAGGTCTATCTGCGCATGTACCGACAGCTTAAGCCGCTGTACCAAAGCATTCGCAAGATCACTGGTTACCCGGCCTGACGTCTACTTCGCGCACGATGCAATCCCTGTAGGAGCTGCCGAAGGCTGCGATCTTTTGATCTTCGGGACCGCCAGGATCAAAAGATCGCAGCCTTCGGCAGCTCCAGGGGCGAATCGCCAGCGGCGCTCTTGGCCGTTCGGCAGTTTGGCAGGTTTTGGTAAAACAGGTTGTGTTAGCCTCAATCAATGATTTCATTGATTGCAGGAGGCATCATGGCCAGCATCACTATTCGAAACCTCGACGATCAGATCAAGGAACAGCTGCGTATTGCAGCGGCCCATAATGGACATTCCATGGAAGAAGAGGCTCGCCTGATTCTGGGGCGAGCGTTGGCGACGGTTGATCGCGCGGGTGGTCTGGGCAGTCGGATTCGCCAGCGATTCTCTACGAGTGGCGGGATAGAACTCGATCTGCCTTCGCGGCAGGAAAAAGCGAGCGCGGTGGATTTCTCCGAATGATAGTGCTCGATACCAATGTTCTTTCCGAGTTCATGCGAGTCGAGCCCGATTCACACGTCCTGGCTTGGGTCGATGCGCAACCGGCGATGGACCTGGCGATTAGCGCAATTACCGTGGCAGAAATTCTTCATGGAATCGCTCGGCTGCCGTTTGGCAAGCGCAAACAGAAACTTGAGGCGCATGCGATGGCAATGTTCGAGGAAGACTTTGCAGGAAGGATATTGCCTTTTGATGCCCATGCCGCCGTCGATTACGCGACGCTGGTGGCGGGCTGTGAAGCAAGTGGTCGAGCGGTGTCGATGGCCGATGCACAGATTGCCGCGATTTGCCGACGACATGGAGCGCCGATTGCTACTCGCAATGTTCGGGATTTTGAGTTTTCCGGGGTTGAGATCATTAACCCGTGGGAGGCCTGAGTATCTTCGGTGACTGGTAGATCGCTTTCGCGGGCAAGTCGGACCGCCGCATCGCTCGCTCCTACAGGTTTGAGGTTGATCGTTCCCACGTGGGAGCGTGGGAACGATCAGCGGTGAATATCAGACCCTGAAGTGGCTGACCATCTGCTGCAACTGACCACCCAACCGTGCCAGTTCAACACTGGATTTAGCCGTTTCGTCGCTGGCGGCGGCGGTCTGTTCGGACACGTCGCGCACGTTGATGATGCTGCGGCTGATCTCTTCGGCCACGGCGCTTTGCTGTTCGGCAGCGGCGGCGATTTGCTGGTTCATCGACTGGATGTTGGACACCGTGCGGGTGATGTTTTCCAGTGATACGCCAGCCTTGCGAGTCAGCGCGACGCTACTGTCGGTCAGGGCGCGGCTGTTGTTCATCACCGCCGACACTTGTTGGGTGCCGTTCTGCAGACCGGCCACCAGGCCTTCGATTTCTTCGGTGGATTTCTGCGTGCGCTGGGCCAGGCCACGGACTTCGTCGGCCACCACGGCAAAACCACGACCGGCTTCACCGGCACGGGCGGCTTCAATCGCGGCGTTGAGGGCCAGCAGGTTGGTCTGTTCGGCCACGGCCTTGATCACGTCCATGACGCTGCCGATCTTGTCGCTTTCCTGTTGCAGCACGTTCATGGCTTGCGTGGAACGCGCCACTTCGGTGGCCAGGCGTTCGATCTGGGCGATGGCTTCGTTGACCACTTTGTCGCCTTCACGAGCTTCGCCATCCGCCGCGGCGGCTGCCTGGGAGGCTTCTTCGGCGTTGCGCGCGACTTCCTGCACAGTGGCAGTCATCTCGTGCATCGCGGTGGCGACCTGATCGGTTTCGATCTTCTGGCTGTTGACCCCGGCGCTGGTTTGCTCGGTCACGGCCGACAACTCTTCGGCCGCGCTGGCGATCTGGGTGACACCGTCGCGGATGCCGCTGATCAGGTCCCGCAGGGTCACGCCCATGCGACCAATGCCTTGCTGCAACACGCCGAGTTCGTCGCGGCGGGTGACTTTGACGTCCTGGGACAGGTCGCCGCTGGCGATACGGTCAACCACGGTCATGGTTTCGCGCAGCGGGCCGGTGATCTGACGGGTGATGACCACCGCGGCAATCACGCCCACCAGCAACGCCAGCAAGGTGCTGATCAGCTGAAGGGTGCGGGCCTGGGCGCTTTCGACGTCACGACGGTCGAGCTGGAATTGATAGAGCTTGTCGCTCAGGTCGACGATGGCATTGCCTTGGTCGGTCATGTCCTTGCGCACTCGCACAGCGTCGGCGGTGGCGACCTTGAACGCCTGCAAGGCGCTGCGGTAATTAGTCAGCGCTGTTTCCAGCTGACGCAGGTTGTCTGGCTGGGTGTCGGCAAAATGCACGTTCAGTTGTTTAAGGCTGGCGATGGCCGCATCCAGTTGGGCGACAGCCTTCTGTTCGGTCTCGGCATTAGAGTTGGCGGTGTAACCGCGCACTTCGTAGCGCGCCAGCATGAACGCTTCCTTGGCCGCCGTAACAGCCTGGAACTGTTCGAAGCGTTGATCGCTCAGGGGCATTTCCTGAACTTGCTTGCTGATCGTGTTGATCAGCGTGTTGGCGGACTCGGCATTGGCGCCCATGGCGTCGCGGGCGCTGTTACCTGTGCGGTAAGCGCTGCGCATTTCTTTCAACGATGCCTGATACGCGGCGATGACCGCGGCCTGCTCTTTGAGCGTTTTCAGGTTGTCGGCATTTTTGAAACTGCCCAGCAGTGCGGTTTGTTGAGCCGCAAAACTGTCGAGGGTGGTCTGTACATTCTGCGCGGCGGTTTCGTCGCCGTTGGTCAGCATGTATTGCAGGCGAACCACGCGCAATTTGGTCAGGCCGGCGTTGAGCTGGGTGATGTCACTCATCCAGTTGCTGCGGTCAATCAACCCGCCCAGGCTTGTCCAGCCGGTGAGGGCCAGGACGCAGGTCAATGCCAGAACCAGACCGAATCCCAGGCCCAGTTTCAGGTTTACGCTGATATTTGCGAACCAGCTATTCATCACAATTCCTCCAGGAACGTTGTATTTCTTTATCGTCATTTGGCTGGAAGATTGTTGTTTTTAGGGTGCCAGCAAGGTGTGTTGCAAACCTGTATCGGCAGTAATCCCGAGAGCTGAAAGGTTTTTGTAGGACGGATCCTGTAACAAGATTTTTAGAGGCTTAAGCTTTTTTTCACAATTGTTTCACTTGTCGCCGACGCACGCCTCTCTACCCTCGTCGCCTTAAACGACAGGTGCGGCATGCCGGCGAGGCGGCTTGATGTGGAATTGAGACTGAGTCTGTTCGGGGTAAAACGCTCGATTAACGTGAGCCGTTTGGCCCGTTATCGAAACACCGCCGTCATCCTGGCCGCTTCGCTATTGGTTATTCCACTGACGATCTGGCTGTTGCGGCCCGCCTCGGTACCGGACCTGGCCCATGGCAACGTGGCCGGCGCCAAGGCGTTGGTGTCCGGCTGGGCCAAGGGCGACATGATCGTTCTGGTACGCCACGTCGAACGTTGCGATCACTCCACGGCGGTTTGCCTGAGTGGTAACGATGGCATCACTGACCGTTCCCGCGGCGTCGCCGTTGCTGTTGGTTCGCACTTCGAACGTCTGGGCCTGACCAGAGCCGACATTTACAACAGCCCGATGCTGCGCACGGCGCAGACCGCCGGCTATATGTTCAACTCGGTGGGCGTGGGCGAAGACTGGTTGATCAGTTGCAAGGGCACCATGTTGCGCGACGCGCTGGCGCACAAAGTGCCAGGCAGGAACCTGATTCTGGTGACCCATAGCGAATGCATGGCAGATCTGGCGAAAGCGCTCAACCTGTCGCTTTCCACCCCCGGTTATGGCGCCTCGCTGTTCATCTCCGCCGAAACCCCTCAAGCGCCGCGTATGCTTGGCTTCATCGAGGCCTCTGACTGGCGGTCGGTGACGACCCAGTAAGTTGCCCTTCATTTTTCTGAATCAGGACGTTCATGCTCACTTCTTCTCCTTACCGCTTTTACTGGGTGAACTTTGGTATTCCACTGTTCTGTGCGGCCGTGGTTTTTCTGATGTTCGACATGACGAAAATCGACATCGCTTTCAGCAACCTTCTGTTTGATCCTGTCACCCAGAGCTTCCCGCTGGACAAGGTTCATTTCTTCGAACAGCTCACCCACAAGTGGGCGCGCATCATTCCGAACTGGACGGCTGAAATCGCCTTGATCGGCGCGATCCTCTCGTTTGTCTGGCCGCTGATCAACACGCAAAAGTACCCGCGACTGGCTGGTTTTCTGGAACGCAGCAAAGTCGCACCGGTACTGCGGTTTGCCAGCGGGCATCGTCGGGATTTCCTGTTTGTGGTGTTTGCGTTTGCCATTTGCACCGGCGTGATCCACTTCCTCAAGGCCCACACCAGCGTCTACTGCCCGATTGAAACGACCCTCTATGGCGGCAAAATCGCCCACATGGAGTGGTACAACAACTTCCAGCTGTTCAAGGAAGCTGGCGACGGACGCTGCTGGCCTGGCGGACATGCCTCGGGCGGCTTCACCATGCTCGCGTTGTATTTCGTGGCCCGTCGTTACCGCTGGCGCTTCTCGAAAGCGCTGATGTGGGGTTCGTTGTTGCTTGGCTTCATCTACGGCACCACACGGGTCCTGCAGGGCTGGCACTACATGTCCCACACCTTCTGGGCCGGGATCTTCGTGTGGCTGGCGTGTTTGCTGACGGCACTGGCGTTCTACGGGCGAGCGCGGCTGGAGCAGCCGGTGCTGCAACGGCATGAGCAGGCTGATCGGGTTGCGCAGCCGCAGACGGCTAGCTGATTGATAAAGCCTTGAACGACAAAAAACCCGCCAGCCCTGAATGGGGTGGCGGGTTTTTTGTTGTCTGGCCCAGGGCTAGCGGTGGCTGGGACATTGCTTTCGCGGGCAAGCCTCGCTCCTACAGGGATTGCGTGAGCGCCGAAAATCCCCTGTAGGAGCGAGGCTTACCCGCGAAGAACGATAACGCGGTATCACTCCCCAACGAAGTAGTAAGCCTGCCGCCCCACCATCATCACCTTGAGTACCTTCAACGGCGCAGCCGGTTCGCTTTCGCCAGACATCACGGCCACATTGGTCGGTGATGCCTTCAGAAACGCATGCAATTGTGCCTCGGTGTCCAACCCCTTGAGCACATGCTGGGTGTAGAACACGGTGGCGCCGCCAACCCGTTCATTGGCCTGGAACAGGGCGACTTCTTGCCCATTGGCCTGTAGCGTCTGAATCTGCTCGGTCAGTGGCAGGAAGGACAGCTCGACGTCGGCCCGGGGCATGGCCCATTGGGCGGCGGCCAGGTAGCTGGCGATGATTACCGTGAGCAAACCGGCGGCCAACGCTTGCCGGTGTCGGGCGATGCGGCCGAGCAAGGTTGAGGCGCCTTCACGGGCCTTCAGCCGGTCAAACAAGACGCGCGCATATTCCGCCGCAATCACCGCCGCGGCAGGCGTCATCGACATCAGGTACACCGTGCGCTTGCTCGACGCCAACGTCAGCATGACGAACTGCGCCAGGATCCACAGGGTGAAAAACAGCAAGTAACGGTTGGCCATCAGGCTTTTGCGAAAGTGCCACAGCCCCAGGTACACCAGAATGTTCCAGGGCAGGAATGCTTCCGGCAATTTGGCCAGGTAGTAATAGAACGGTTCGTAATGCCCGGCTTCGACGAAGGAGCCGCTGAAGCGCCCGACGCTGTTGGTCAACAGCACTTCGCCCAGGGCATGTGCGCCGCCGCGTTGATACAGCACGGCGAGCCAGATCAGCAGCGGAATCAACCCCACCAGCGTCAACACGCCGGGGCGCAGCCAGTCGGCGACTTTCAGGCGTTTGTCCATCAGGCTCTCGGCCAGCAGAAACGCGAAGATCACCACCCCCGGCATCGCCAGGCCCAACACGCCTTTGCTCAGCGTCGCAATGGCAATCCCCGCGACGAACAGTAACGCGTTACCGACCGTGGAGTGCCGTTGCCCCTGGAAAAACGCCAACAGCGCCATGGTCACGCCGAGGGCGAGCAAGGCGTCTTCACCGACACCGCGCACGTTGCTCCAGTAGCTGGCCATGGTCGCCAGCAGGATCCCGGCGGTCCAGGCAACGGTCTTTGGCCGGCCAAACCGGCGCAGCATCGCGTACAGCACCATCACGCTGAACAACCCGGCAAACGCCGAGGCCAGTCGCACTGCCCACGGCGTGCCGCCGAACACGCGAATTGCCCCGGCATCGAGCCAAAGGCTCAGGGGCGGTTTCTCCAGAAACGGTTCGCCGAACAAACGGGGGGTCACCCAGTCGTCATCCAGGTGCATTTCCATGGCGATCCCGGCAACCCGGGCTTCGGTAGAACCTTGCAATTGATGATTGCCAAGTGCGAAGAAAAACAGCAGACAGCCAAGCAGGAAAAGCAACGGGGCAGGACGCGACATAAGGTTCTGGCTACCGAAGAAAGAGGGCCGTAAAAAAAACGGGCTGGAAAAAGTATACGGGGCGACTTCTTAACAAAGTGTGAACAATCAGTGTGATCTATTAACGGTACACGTTAGCCCGCGTTTTTTCCTTATGCCTGGCTGGCCATGCCAAGTGAGCCCTTGATTGAAACGTACCAAAACTTCATCGCCTGCCGCCAGACGTTTTGTTCCCGGAAAAGCCGCTCGCCGGTCAAGCATTGCCGGGGGCATCCTGCTGATCGCCGTGGCGATTGTCGGTTACTGGATGTTCACACCGCCATCGCCGTATGTTCCGTTGAGTGGCCTGGACCCTTCGGCCGTGTCGATGATTGCCTTGGGTGATCAGGGCAGCGGCAACCTGCAACAATGGCGAGTCGGGCAGGCCATGGAACGGGTCGCGGTCCGAGACGGGCGACTGGACATGGTTGTATTTTTGGGCGACAACTTTTATGGCAAGCCGCTGACCGGTACCCACGACTTGAGCTGGCAGATGAGGTTCGAGCGCGTCTATTGGGGGCAGTGGTTGAGTCATGTGCCGTTCTTCGCGGTGTTAGGCAATCACGATTACCCGCTGTCGCAGAAAGTCGAACTTGAGTACGCCCAGCAGCACAAGGGTTCGGGTCGCTGGCAGATGCCGAGCAATTTCTACGTCAAGGATTTCGGCAGTGTCGATGGGCGTCCGTTGGTGCGAATGGTGTTCCTCGACACCTCGGCGCCCCGTGAAGCCTTTCAACAGCAGATCGACCTGCTGGATCAAGCCTTCCAGCAACCAGGGCCGCAGCCGGTGTGGAGAATCGCCGCCGCTCATCACCCTGTGCGCAATCAGGGCGAACACGGGGAGGACTCACAACTGGTCGCCATGCTGTTGCCCGCGTTGCAACGCAACAAGGTCGATGTCTTCCTGGCCGGACACGATCACAATCAGCAGCTGGTGTTGCGCGCTGCGGAGCCGGCCTGGGTGGTTTCCGGAGCCGGCGGCCAGAAGCTCGACGTCGTTGGCGCCGCAGCTCAGGACGCCTCGTTTGCCACTGGCCGCGCCGGTTTTGCCAAACTTGATATGAGCGCCAGCCAACTGCGATTGACCTACTACGACGACCGAGGCAACCCGGAAACCGGTTATCGCTGGGCCAGGGATTGTCAGTGGATGGCCAAAGGGTGCCTGTTGCCCGATGCCGCGGAGCAGGTCGTCGAGCAATAAAACGATGAGCGCTTAGCGGTATCCGGCATTCGTCGCCGGGTTGATCAACGCCGTCAGCACGTGGTCCTGCCAGCGCCCGGCGATACTCAGGTAGGCCTTGGCATAGCCCTCGCGTTCAAATCCCAGACGGTCCAGCAGCCGCGCACTGCGCTCATTGCCAGGAATGTAATTGGCCATGATCCGGTGCAGGCTCTGCTGTTCGAACATATAGCGAATGCCTGCTTCCAGCGCTTCCTGCATCAAGCCCTGGCCCTGATGAGCTTCGTCGATGTGGTAACCGAGGTAGCAGGCCTGAAACGCCCCGCGAGTGATGCTGCTGAAGTTGCAGGCGCCGATCATCTGGCCGCTGTCCGGGGTCAGCAACGCAAAATGCACCGCCAGGCCGGCCTGGAACGCGCTGGCTTGCACCTCAAGGCGCGGGCGGATGTTTTCAGTGCTGTGGTAATCGCTGGGGCGAATCGGCGACCAGCGGGCAAGATGCCTTAGGTTGCGCCGGTAGAAGTCGCTCTCCAGCGCCGCCTGTTCAGGGTCGAGCACCGCCAGGGTCAGGCGATTGCAGGGCAGGGTCAGCAGCGGCATTGGGCGCTCCGGGTCGCGGGAATCGAAGCGCAAGCATTACGTGGCCAGCCGGAAAACTCAAACCGCCAACGGCAACGTCACGATAAAGGTACTGCCTTTGCCATCGCCGTCGCTCATGCCGTCGCTCATGCCGACGACCGTGCCGCCATGGGCTTCCACCAACTCACGAACCACCGTCAGGCCTATGCCCAGACCGGCGCCGTTGAAGCCGACGGCATGAACGTCCTGCACAAACGGTTCGAAGATAAACGGCAGCGCCTGGGCGGAAATGCCAATGCCGTCATCGCAGATGCTTATTTCCAGCACCTGGTCCTTGGCCGTGACCGACAGCGTGACATTACCGCCCGACGGCGTGTACTTGGCTGCGTTACCCAGCAGGTTGCCGAGAATCTGTGTGAGCCGCACCGGGTCACCGTCCACCGAGAGTGCACAGGTCGGCAGGTCGGCGGTGAAGTGCAGGTGGCGGGTGTTCATCACCGGGCTGCACACGTCGATCGCCCCGTGGATGATCTGCACCATGTCGACGATACGGCGATCGAGGCGCAGTTTGCCGGTGCTGGCGCGGGACACGTCGAGCAAGTCGTCCACCAGCCGCGACATGTGCTGTACCTGGCTTTCGATCAAGGCCTGCATACGCGGCAGCTCTTCGCTGGGCACTCGCACCAGTCGGCCGGCGATCATGCTGATGGGCGTCAGCGGGTTGCGCAGTTCATGGGCGACCAGCGTGAGGATATTGCGTTGCTGCGCCAGCGTGTGTTCGGCGGAGGCCTGCAGGTTTTGCGCGCTGAGGGCCGCAATCACCAATTGCGCGTTGGCCTCGCGCATCTCCAGGAACAGTTTTTGTTCTTCTTGTGTGCGCAGGGGTTTTTTTGCATCCGATTGCGCCGTAAGAATCGCCATCACCAATTGCTCATTGGCTTCGACCAGCAGTTCTATTTGCTGGACGCCCACCAGCCGGGTGTTGGTGTCGCGTAATTCTTTTTGCAGCGCCGCCAGCACCGCACGGGCCTCGACGGTTTTTTGGCCGAGCAGGAACAACTCACGAGCGGCCGTAGCCATCGCTTGTGCATTCGTGCCATTGGCCTCCGTCATGGTCTGTGCTTATGCCTCCTCTTTGCCGACACGCCGCCGGGTTGGCCGGCCGCCGAGTAACCCTTCCTGATCCGGCAACATTTCGCCGATCTGCAAGCCGTTATTGTCGATGCGGTACAGGCGCAACTCATCGGAGTGAGCGCTGGCCCGCACCTTGACCACGGCCATGATCCGCAACAAGCGGCTCTGCACTTCAATGTAGCGCTGAACGATGATCGCGTCGGTAAGAAACGCGGTGCCGTAAGGGCTGAAACGCAGGTCGGTGTAGCGGTCTTCCAGCTCCGAGGTCATCAAGACGCTGACCCCGGCGCCGGTCAGCGCGCTGACCATCCGCGATAGCGACTCGCGGAAGTCCTCGCGGAAGGTCGGTGCAAGCGCCAGTTCGAAGCCCGATAGCGAATCGATCACCACACGAGTGGCTTTCAGTCGGCTGATCTCGCTGAGCAGCAACTGGACGATCTCGTCGATGGACAGGTCCGGCGCCCGGCTATCCACCAAACTGACCTGACCGCTCTGGATCAAACCGGCCAATGTAGTGTTTTGTGAGTGGTTAGGCCGTTGCTCGAACACCGCGATCACGCCGGTTTCGCCATTGCGCGCGCCTTCGGCCAGGAAGGTCGACGCCAGAATGCTTTTGCCCGAACCCGAAGGCCCGGCTACCAGCAACGAATAACCCTGAGGCAGTCCGCCGCCGAGCATCTCGTCGAGTTGTGGCACGCCCATTTTCAGGCGTTTGATCGGGGATTTCTGTGGTGCTTCAACCGGGTTGAGTGGCGCAGGCGCGAAGACCTTGATTCCCGATGTGGCGATACGGAAGGTATGCAGCCCCGGCAATGTCGGCTGGCCGCGCATCTTCATGATTTCCATCTTGCGCACCATCGAGTTGCGCTCGACGCTTTGGCGCAGCCAGATCAGGCCGTCGGCGACGGTGAAAATCGGGTTGGTATCGGTTTCGGTGAAATATTCGCCGATCAGGAAGGTCGTTGCCTGCCAGGTGGTCATCAACATGCCCAGTTGCTGAACGAACTGCGGCAGGTTGTTGTTGGGGTTGTCCTGGGTCTGGCTGGCCAGCACCACGGAGCGGAACGAATCGACAAACACCAGCGACGGGGAGTGAGCCTCCACCTCGCTGACGATGCGCCGCAGCACCTCGTCCAGGTTCCCGGCCAGGGTGTCGTCGGCCAGGTTGATATAGCGAATCGACTGATTGATCGCTTCGCTGTCGAAAAAATCGAATTGCTGCTGATAACGCAGCATCTTCAGCGGCGGCTCGCCGAGTACGGTAAAGAACAGCGCCGGGCGTTCAGGGGTCGCCAGGGCAAACATCATTTGATGCGCCAGGGTGGTTTTGCCGCAGCCAGGCGGGCCAGCGATCAGGTTGAACGAAAACTCCGGCAAACCTCCGCCCAGCACCTCGTCCAGCCCCGGCACACCAGTGGCCAGGCGGTTGATAGTCACTTTGGTGCTCATGGCGAAGTTTCCTGCGAAAGGGTGTCGCTCAAAGAAGGTTCCCACACGCCACGAAGCAAACGTGCGGTGAGCGAGGGCCCGATCAGCGTGGTCAATAACTCATAAAACGTGGTCAGCAACACGTCGCCGAAAAACAGCGCATCGGTTTCGTTTTGCTCAACGAGTATGAACTTGAGGGCAATCAGATCCAGCGACGCCTGCACACTGTCATAAGTGCCGGCCAGACGCGGATGGGTGGAGACGCATATATGAAGGCTGCGGCGGTACAGCGCGACAACCCCTTGCTGGCCGATGATGGGCGTAAGGGCTGCGCCCATATCCTGCAAAATTGAAACGATCGCTTGGGCGATCCTTGCAATGTCAGCGTTGGGACCAACACGGTGCGCCAGAGACGCTACGATCTGGCGGCTCTCTTCGCTTAGCGTGGACATGGCTAACTGATATCTGATTGACAGGTATTGATGGTACACCCTATGGAGGGTGGGGGAGTGATTTGCATCAGCGATTGCAAAAGGACTCGCAAATTGAGCACTTTAAAACTCTTGGGTCTATAAGTTCCCCGGAACTACTGCACAAACATTTAAATCTCGCTGTGGTTGGCGAACATGGAAGCCGTTTTAAGGATGAAATATGCAGTTGTCGTTACCCGAAGGCCTGCTTTCAATGAGTTTGAGGGCGCCCGATCCTATGTTGAGTACATCGCTGCAGAATGCGTTAAATGCGAGTTTTGCGGCTCATTCCGAGTTTTTGCCTTGGGCCAAGCCTTACATCAGCGAGGATGAAGCGCGGGCTTTCATGTTGCGATCGATCGATGAGTTCGAAAGCGAAACCGGCGAGCGGCGGTTTTTTATCGTTGCGGACGAAGACCAGGCGATTATTGGCTGTATTGGCCTGAAGCCTGGCGGTCGCAATCGATATGTCGTGGGTTATTGGGCCAATACCGAGTATGCGGGGAAAGGCCACATGCGACGGGCGCTGGAGGCGTTGGTCGAAAGCCTGCCTGGCAATACGTTTTATCTGACGACATCTTCGGCCAACTTGCCCAGTCAGCGCCTGGCGGTTGCGGCGGGATTTCAATGGGTCAGGATTTTTCCACGAGCGCGTCAGACAGGGCAGCATGGCGTCCAGGACACCTACCTTTATCGATTGAAACACCCGTAGATACCGTCTTGAATCTCACCGAGCAAGCGCAAATTCAGGGTCATATGGCTGGCCCGATTTGAGCACTGCGTAAACGTAATGCAGCAGCTTGCGCATGGCAGCACAGAT
>Ga0209903_1000340_pt1 | contig 18890 bp, 16 predicted proteins | sample OrgsoiDNA2013051_FD_185801 | JGI IMG/M metagenome (GOLD analysis project Ga0209903, IMG submission 185801) | Permafrost soil microbial communities from the Arctic, to analyse light accelerated degradation of dissolved organic matter (DOM) -... | ecosystem: Environmental > Terrestrial > Soil >...
TTTCGTAAGCGTAAAGCTAGAGCTGTCTTGAGCCAGGAGTTGAATTGATTGCTGTTGGCATTTCACCGCTGGGAAGCAGCGTGTATTTAAGCCGAGGGGAGCTGAGCGCCTCAGTTGCAGGGCAGGAAGTCGTCAACCCAGTTGACCGGATGCTCGGCGATATTGGCCAGCACATGACGCAACCAAGCCTCTGGGTCGACACCATAAAGCTTAGCCAATGACCGCATTTGCATCGCCCTGCGCGCCGAGCAGGCAGCGTTGCACGTTGACGAACAGCATACCCTGCACACCGGTGCGCTAGCGCTGGCCATCCGACATCGCGGCGAACTGGACGGATTTGTGCTGCTGGGTGAAAAGCCGAACGGGGATGAATACCGCCCCGATGAGGTTGCCGTGCTGGGACACGTAGCGCATGAAATCGGCCTCGATCTCCACGCGCTGCGCAACGAGCTGTTGCGGGCCGAATTGGCGGCGCACGCGAAACGCGCCGAACTCGACGCGGTCAAAATTCTGGAGCAAGGGCGTGCCATCGATGCGCTGCAAATGGCGTTTACACGCCTTGGATCAACGGCCGTCTGAGGCCGGTAGCCTAAACAAAGCATGTAACACATCAATGCCTGACTCCCGAAATTTACGCAGGAATTGGCCGGCAGACTCGGTTTGCGGCGTCGTTCCGGACCGAAGCTCCGCAAGGCCATGCATCCGCCGGCGCTGCGGATCACTTTGCGGCAGCACTTTTAATGCAAAACTCAGCTTTACCTGTCCCTCCCCTCCCGCCTCTGGGATCGCTGATCACCCAAGATCGCCAAGCGATACAGGTGCGATATGGCTAAACACTCAACTACGGTTATCGCTCAGCCAGTGCGTCATGTACCAAACTGATCACGATCGATCCCTCGCCGACAGCGGAGGCCACTCTTTTTACGTTACCGGACCTCGCATCTCCAATCACAAATACGCCAGGTAAACTTGTCTCGAGCATATGTGGCTGACGAGACAGCGGCCACGGGATGGGTGTCTGCGCTTTCTCCAGGTCAGGGCCAGAAACCACAAAGCCCTTGCCATCCAGAGCAACGCAGTCCGACAACCAATCTGTATCGGGCGACGCTCCGGTCATTACAAAAACATGCCGTATAAGTTCCGTTGAGCTCGCACCTTTGGATTTGTCCATCCATGTAACTCGTTCAAGATGCCTGCTACCCTCCATCTTGGTAATTTCGCTTGAATAACAAACACGAATAAGTGGATTTTCTTCTATTCGGCGTATAAGGTATCTCGACATCGTTTGGGCCAAAGTTCCAGATCGAACCAGCATCTGAACATTTTTGGTACTCTGCGCCAAAAATACTGCGGCCTGTCCGGCAGAATTCCCGCCACCAATAACGATCACGCGCTCATCGGCGCAAGCATGGGCTTCCATAAACGTGGCGTTGTAATAGACCCCTCTGCCAGCAAAGAAGTCCACGTTGAACAGTGCCGGCTTGTTGTATTGAGCGCCAGTTGCAAGAACGATAGTGCGGCAGTGGATCTCTTGTCCATCATCCAAACTGACCACGTACAGTCTTTTGTCGCAATTTAGCCGCTTGACCGTTCGTGCGACCATAATCTCGGCACCAAATTTTTCCGCTTGGGCAATAGCACGAGCAGCAAGCTCGTGACCGGAAAGCCCGGTCGGGAATCCCAGATAATTTTCAATTTTGGAACTCGATCCTGCCTGGCCACCTGGCGCGCCCTTCTCAATTACAAGCACATCGAGTCCTTCCGAAGCTGCGTATACTGCGGCAGACAATCCAGCTGGACCTGCTCCCACTACGATCACGTCGCGAATTTCCATATCGTCTATGTTTTCATTAAACCCCAGGTAACTGGCGACATCTTGGGCAGATGGATTTCGCAGGACATTATCAATGTTGCAAATAACAATGGGAATGTCATCCAAAGATAGATCAAACCGACGAAGAAGCACCTGGGCCATTTCGTCGAAATCGACATCAAAATAAATAAACGGATGTCCATCGCGAGTAAGAAATTCGCGAATGGCAAGAGAGTTGGATGAATAGAGCGAACCAATCACTACAACATTGCCCTCCCCCCTTTCTCGCAATAAAAGTCTACGCTCCAGATAGGTCATCATGAAAATATCACAAAGTTCTGCGTCTTTTTCAATGAGAATTCGTAATTCCCTAGCACTGATTTGAAGTAGAACCCCTTCCTCAATTGCGCGACAACGATAAATGGATCTTCGTCCAGATATCATCACCAGTTCACCGGAAAATTGTCCAGCGCTATATGTAGTGACTATTTTTTCTGAGCCCGCAGCAAGCGCCAGGATTTGTATCTGCCCGCTTAAGACCACAAAAACGGGAGGAGTTGGATCGTTTTGGTTATACAAAATCTCACCGTGCTGAACGGATCTCAACTTCGACACCACGCGGATCCGTTCGATTTGCTCGCTATTGAGTACAGGTGAGTACAGCATATTCATCTCCATTATCCACTCACGTTGGCGTTGTTGCATATATCCTGCGGCAACCAGGGCTGACGTTTACGCGCAACAACTAGTGCCGCAGGGCTGTTAACTTTTGACGAACTTGCGTAGATTCTGGCCGTTGGCCTGAGACGATGCGCAAGGACGAACAATAGCGGCAACAACCCAAGGGCAAGTATCGGGTTAAAAACTGGCCGGTCTACAACGCCGGGCTGATCTCCAGAGGTGACGTGACGGTCTGGATGGGGCAGGACTTGTGGCAAGCGGGCGCTGAGACCCATGCGCTCAAGCGCGGCCGACCACGCATCTACGCTGACGCGGTCATCCAGATGCTGCTCGGACTCAAACAGGTATTTCGCCTGCCACTGCGCGCGCTGCAGGGTTTCGCAGGGAGTATGAACAAGCTCGCCTTCACCGATCTGCCGGTGCCCAACTACACGATGTTGTGCCGCCGCGCCCGGGATCTCTACGTCGTGCTGCCGACCCTGCGTAGCGGCGAACCGCTGCATCTGGTGATCGACAGTATCGGCCTGAAGGTGTTTGGCGAGGGGGAATGGAAGGTACGCAAGCACGGTTATTCGAAGCGTCGTTCCTGGCGCAAGATGCATCTGGCGATGGACGCGAACACCGGCCAGATTTGTGCCGCGTTGATGACGCACCAGGACGTTGGCGATGGCGCGTATGACACTCACCAATGCCACGCGGCGATAGCGGCGCGCGGGGCAACACCATCGATCCCGCCGCGTGATGGTGCGGCGTCCTGGCCGAAGCGAACGCCCGGCGCCGCTTGGCGCAACGGCGCGATCGATGTCATTGGCCAAAGCAGCCGGCGGGACTGGAAGAAGGGCTGCGGATATCACCGGCGCTCGCTGGCCAAGACACTGATGTACCGCTTGAAGGTGCTCACGGGCAGGAACTTGGCAGCGCGCACGATTGGCGCACAGGCCACCGAGGTAGCCATCCGCGTGGGCATGCTCAATCGCATGACCTCGCTGGCGCGCCCTCAGTCCGTCCGGATCGCGTGAACTCATGGGAAAAGGGGAAGGTCCCTGTCAGACTCGATTTATGCAACAACGCCTATCAGCGCACTCAGTTTTCAGCTCATCGTTCGTTTTTGGTACAAGCACATGCAGTACGATTTAACAGATCTCAAGGTATTTTTGGCCATTGCGGAAGAGGGTAACCTTTCACGCGGCGCTGACCGCTGTCACCTGGCACCTTCGTCGGTCAGTCTGCGGTTGAAAGGATTGGAGAGTGCCGCTGGCACGGCTCTATTGACGCGCCAGGCAAGAGGTATGACATTGACACCGGCCGGTCAAATTGTGGTTGAGCATGCTCGACGGTGCATCGCTCAACTTGAGAAAATGCATGCGGATTTGCTGCCTTTTGCACAGGGTTTTACCAGTCGCGTCACCATTTTTGCAAACAACAATGCCGTCAATTCTTACCTACCTGACGATCTTGCACGCTTTTTTGCACTTTATCCCAGTGTTCGCGTCACGCTGGAAGAGCGCTTAAGTCATGACATTATTGCGGCAGTTGCGGCAGGGCGGGCTGATTTGGGAATCGTGGCCCTTGAAACAAAACATCCAGAATTGGATTTCTTTCCGTATCGGGAAGATAGAATTGTTCTTCTGACACCGTTGCAGAGCGAACTTGCGCAACATGGCAGTGTTAGCTTTGCCGCTTGTCTGACCTCGCCATTCATCTGCCTGCAAAATGGCGCCGCGCTGCACACTTTTCTAATGAACCAAGCTGCATCGCTCGGCACGCAACTTGACGTACGTGTACAGGTTTCGGGTTATCGTGCAATTGCCCGCTTGGTTTCCTCGGGGGCAGGTATCGGGTTCATCCCACGATCCGCAGTGGAACCCAATCTACGCGCGTCACTGAATGTGGTTGAATTATCCGATCCATGGGCAAAACGTGATCTGCACGTCTGCGTTCGCCGGCAATCCGTTGAGAAAAACTACTTTCGGGAAAAATTGGTTGATATTCTATGCGACTACGGTGAATTGGCCGACGCAATTCACCTTTCGCCTGACTAACTTGATGCAAGCTGTAGGGGCTGCAACTTTGTTGAATAAAAATCGAGGTACTGGATACGCACGCATTCCTTATGCTGTGATTTTTCGACTATGGGTCTCCGGCATCCGTAAATAGACAAGAAGCGACACCGCTGCCCAGGCGGTAACGTACCAATAAAAGTAACGTTCGTGACCGCTCGCCTTGAAACGCAACGCGACGAACTCCGTCGTGCCACCGAGGATCGCCGTCGACAGCGCGTATGGCAAACCAACAGCGAGTGCACGAATTCGCACCGGAAACAGCTCTGTCTTCACGAGCATGTGAACCGAGGTAAAGCCACTCAGCATCACGAGTCCTGTGAACGACAGCAGAAACGCCATGAGCGGATCGTTCGTGTGGCTGAGCGCTGTGAACAATGGCACGGAGAACAACGTACAGCATAAGCCGAAACAGATCAGCACCGGGCGCCGACCGAAGATATCCGATGCGAGGCCGAAAAGTGGCTGCAGCGGCATATACAGCAGTAGCGCGCCGGCGGAGATCAGGGTTGATGTCTCCTTGCTCAGTCCGACCGAATTGACCAGATACTTCTGCATATACACCGTGTACGTATAGAAGCAGACGGTGCCGCCGATCGTGATGCCAATCGCTAACACGATCTGCCGCCAGTGCTTCAACATCTCTTGTGTGACTGACGGTCCTGCTTGCTGGGCGTTATGTTTGAACGCCTCGGTTTCAGTGACATTACGGCGCATGTATAGCGCAAACAACGCGAGCGCACCGCCAATGACGAATGGAATGCGCCAGCCCCAGTGTTCAATTTGTTCCGATGTAAAGAGCACATTCTGCATCACCAGCATCAACGCGAGCGCGACTAGCTGCCCCGCCACTACGCTGACCTGCAGAAAGCCAAGATAGAAGCCGCGGCGGTGTGCTGGAGCGATCTCGCTCAGATAGGTCGCGCTGGTGCCGTATTCTCCTCCCATGCTCAAACCTTGCAGCAACCGCGCGAGGATCAGCATGATCGGCGCGAACACGCCGATCGTCGCATAGCTTGGCGTGACGGCGATCATCAGTGAGCCGACGCACATTGTCATGACCGACCAGGTCAACGCCGATTTGCGGCCGCGCCGGTCCGCATACAGCCCGACCAGCCAGCTACCGAGCGGTCGCGCCAAATAACCGACCGCTGCGATCGCTGCGGTGTTCATCAACTGCACGGTCGGCTTATCGCTTGGGAAGAACGACTTTGCGAAATAGATCGAGAAGATGCTGTACGCCAGAAAGTCATACCACTCGATCATATTGCCAACCAAGCCGCCCACAATCGAATGGATTTGCACCGGCGCCGCGGTATTTTCTGTGCTCCCGGCATTCCGATTACTTGCGATAGCGGTCGCATCAATGCCGCGCGTATCGCCTGGGTTGGGTGTTGTTGTCATAAAGTTTCCTTGATTTTATTAGTGTGGGGCAGCAAGGGCGGAATCGCATGCAGGTACACCAGGAAAGAGGGCACGTATGTAGCGAAGATTGCAGCGGTGCTGATATGGCGCAGCAGCGGGCGCTTGCCGAATTCTGCACGAGTAAAACCACCGACAACCAGCACGGCGATCGACACAGGCATGTCGGTCGGAACTTCCCCCAACATCACGAAACCACCGATCAGCGCCACTAGCAACACATAAACCGGTAACGGCACCACGCCGACACGCGTCTCCATCAAGCGTCTTGCACGCCACTGCCAACGAGTCGCCCCATCATGCTGAGCATTGCCTGCCGCAGCGGGGGGCGAGCCAACGCAGCGGATTTCAACTGCACGTCCTGCCTTTTCATCATGGCCGTTGCTCCGGATGGCGAGGCGACTGGAACATCGATAACAGTATCTATCGCGTGGAATCATGCATGGTGTCCCCTTTATCGTTGTTGTGATGTCGAGTTTTTGTTTCTGCAGATGAAGACTCTAGCTTCGCAATGCTGAAGCCAACGTGTGCGCTGGATTAATTTTTTTTAATGTTCCGGTCGCGCAGATTAAGAAAACTTAATCTAGCACTCACAACTGTTTAATCATGTAAGGACTAGAGTATCCCTTAGGTGATACGTCCATGGCCCGGAACTGGGATCAACGACGCATGCCGCCGTACGCCGCTGTTCCTTCCTAACTGTTTCCGCCCATGAAAACACACCAAAACCCGCTCAAATTTGTATGCTTTGCCGTCCCCGCCTTGGCTATCATCGGTTGTGGCGCCAGCAGCAAGCCCGCCGCAGCGCCCGTCATCCCTCAAGTCACGGTGACCACCGTGCGCGCCACCGAGGTCCCCAATGTAGTTGAATTGCCCGGCCGCACCACCCCTTTCAAGATAGCTCAGGTCCGTGCCCGGGTCGACGGCATTGTGCAGGAACGTACCTACAAGGAAGGCTCGGATGTCAAGGCCGGACAGCCCTTGTACCTAATTGACCCGCAGCCTTACCGCGCAGCGCTCGACTCCGCCATGGCGGCACAACAAAAAACCGAGGCCACACTTGCCGTCACCACTCGCCAGCTCGACCGTTACGCGGTGCTGGTGAAAGCCAACGCGGTCAGCCAGCAGGAATACGACAATGCTGTCGCTGCCAAGCGCCAGGCCGCCGCCGACGTGGCCGGCGCCAAGGCGGCGGTCGAAGACGCCCGCATCAAGCTGGGCTACACCAGCGTCACGGCGCCGATCAGCGGCCGCAGCGACATGTCGTCGGTAACCCAGGGCGCCTACGTGCAGGCCAGCGGCGCCACGCTGATGACCACCATCGAACAGCTCGATCCGATTTACGTCGATGTCACTCAGGCTAGCAAGGAGGCGCTGCGCTTGAGCGAGAGCGCAGCCGGGAAGGCCGACTCTGCGCCGGTGAACCTGGTGCTGGAAGACGGCTCGCGCTATCCGATTCCAGGAAAGCTTGACTTCAACGGTGCAACGGTCGATCCCGCCACTGGTTCGATCCACCTGCGCGCCACCTTCCCCAATCCACAGCACAAGTTGTTGCCCGGCATGTTCGTCCGTGCCGAGCTAATCCAGGGCAGGGACCACGCGATACTGGTGCCGGTGTCGGCGATCGGGCACAATCCGCGCGGCGACGCCACCGCGTTGGTAGTGCAGGCCGACAACACCGAGGTGGAACGCACGGTGACCGCGACCCGCATGCTCGGCAATGATTGGGTGGTCAGTGCGGGCCTGTCCGACGGCAATCAGGTTGTGATCAAAGGTGCCCGCCTGGCGCAACCGGGGGCCAAGGTTCGGCCAGTCGGCGCCACCCTCGCCGCCAAGTAGGAGCCAGCCCATGTCCCGATTTTTTATCGACCGACCGGTCTTCGCGATCGTCCTGTCCCTGCTGATCGTCCTCGGCGGTATATTCGCCGTCGAATCGCTGCCCGTCGAACAGTTGCCGCCGGTGACGCCACCGACCGTGCAGATCTCCGCCTCCTACCCGGGCGCTTCGGCCATCACCTTGCAGAACACCGTCGTGCAGGTGATCGAGCAGCAAATGAGCGGCATCGACCACTTGCTGTACATGTCCTCGAACAGTAACGACAGCGGCCAGGCAGTCACCACCATGACCTTCGAGCCCGGCACCAATGCGGACATCGCCCAAGTGCAGGTGCAGAACAAACTGCAGCTAGCCGTTCCGCTGCTGCCTCCACAGGTGCAGCAAACCGGCCTGAAGGTGACCAAGTCCATGAACGCGTTCCTGCTGGCCATCGGCTTCGTCTCGACCGACGGCCGGATGGACAGGTACGACATCGCCAACTTCGTCGCGTCGCAGGTGCAGGACCCGATCAGCCGCCTTGACGGCGTCGGAAACTTGCAGCTGTTCGGCACCCAGTTCGCGATTCGCGTCTGGCTTGACCTGGCGAAGTTGAACGACTATGCGATGACCCCGCTCGATGTGGTCAACGCGCTGCAGCAGCAGAATGTGCAGATCTCCGCAGGCCAGCTCGGCGGCCCACCGGCGATACAGAATCAGGCGCTGACCGCGACGATCACCGAATCGACGATGATGCGTTCGCCGCAAGAGTTCGGCGGCATCTTGCTGAAGGTGCAGCAGGACGGCTCGCAGGTGCGCCTGAGGGACGTTGCCCACATCGACCGTGGCGCGGAAAACTACACCGTTACCAGCAAATACAAGGGCCTGCCTGGCACCGTTCTGGCCATCCAGGCCGCGCCCGGCGCCAACGCGCTACAGACGGCCAACGCGATCCGCGCGAAAATGAAGGAGCTGGCGCCGTATCTCCCGGCCGGACTGCAGGTGGTGTATCCCAACGACGTCACGCCGTTCATCACGGCCTCGCTCGAGGAAGTAGTCAAGACCCTGCTCGAGGGTATCGTGTTGGTATTCCTGATCATGTACCTGTTCCTGCAGAACGTGCGCGCGACCATCATCCCTTCGGTGACCGTTCCGGTCGTGTTGCTAGGCACCTTCGGCATCATGTCCGCGCTTGGCTTCACTATCAACACCCTGTCGATGTTCGGCATGGTGCTGGCGATCGGCCTGCTGGTCGATGACGCCATCGTCGTGGTCGAAAACGTCGAACGCGTGATGCAGGAGGAGCATCTGGGACCGCTGGAGGCGACGCGCAAGGCCATGAGCCAGATCGGCGGCGCGCTGATCGGCGTGGCGATGGTGCTGTGCGCGGTGTTCGTGCCGGTCGCGTTCACCAGCGGCACCGCCGGCGCCATCTACCGCCAGTTCTCGCTGACCATCGTGGCGGCCATGCTGCTGTCGGTGTTCGTCGCCTTGACGCTGACGCCGGCGCTGTGCGCCACCATGCTCAAGCCGCACCAGCCGGGCCAGACGCCGGGCCGCTTCTTCTCCTGGTTCAACCGGGTGTTCGACAGGAACCGCGACCGCTACGTTGGTGGTGTGAAGTCCGTTATCGCCCGTCCGCTGCGCTGGATGATCGTCTACGTTGCGGTCGGCGTCGCGGTCGTGCTGATGTTCCGTGTGATTCCCACGTCGTTCCTGCCCAATGAGGACCAGGGCTATCTATACGTGCAGGTGCAAACTCCGCCGGGCAGCACGCTTGAGCACACCATGCAGGTGCTGGACCGCGTCAACGACTATCTGCTCGAGTACGAAAAGGCGATGGTCATCCAAACCTTCGCGCTGGACGGCCAGAACAACTCCGGCCGCGGCCAGAACCTGGGCCAGCTGTTCGTGCGCCTGAAGGACTGGAACGAACGCGGTGATCCGAAGCTCAGCGCGGACGCGCTCGTCGCGCGCATCGGGCAGCGCTTCGGCCACGACGCCGATGCGGCTATCGTCGGCGTCGCGCCGCCGGCGATCCGCGGCCTAGGGGCCGAGTCCGGTTTCGACTTCCAACTGGTGGACCGTGGCGGCATCGGCCATGAGGCGCTGATAGCCGCGCGCGAGCAGTTGCTGGCGGCGGCCGCGAAGGACCCGCAACTGGCGCGCGTGCGCCTGCTCGGCCAGATGGATAATCCGACCTACAAGATCGACATCGACCGTGAGAAAGCCGCGGCGCTGGGAGTCAATGCGTCTGACATCGACCAGACCTTCTCGGTCGCCTGGGGCGCGCGCTACGTGAACAACTTCCTCGACTCGGACAACCGGATCAAGAAGGTGTACGTGCAGGCTGCGGCGCCGTTCCGGATGGACCCGCAAGACCTGCGCCGGCTGTACGTGCGTGACAGCGGCGGCAAGAACATGGTGCCGTTCTCCGCCTTCGCCACCGGCAAGTGGACTTACGGTCCGCCGCAGCTGCAACGCTACAACGGCGTCGAGTCGATGGAGATACTCGGCCAGGCCGCGCCCGGCCACAGCACCGGTGAGGCAATGGCGGCGATGGAACGCCTAGCGGCGACGCTGCCGCCTGGCGTGGGCTACGAGTGGACCGGCGCCTCGCTGCAGGAGCGCCAGGCCGGCTCGCAGGCGCCGCTGCTGTACGCCCTGTCGATCCTGATCGTGTTCCTCAGCCTGGCGGCGCTGTATGAAAGCTGGTCGCTGCCGCTGTCGGTGATCATGGTGGTGCCGATCGGTGTGCTGGGCGCGCTCCTCTTCACCTGGTTGGGCCACCTGTCGAACGACGTCTACTTCCAGGTCGGCCTGTTGACCACGATCGGCCTGTCGGCCAAGAACGCGATCCTGATCGTCGAGTTCGCCCGTTCCCTGCAGCTGGAGGGCGTGCCGCCGCTGGCCGCCGCGATTGAGGCCGCCAAGACCCGTCTGCGGCCGATAATCATGACGTCGATGGCCTTCATCCTTGGCGTGCTGCCGATGGCCATCGCCCACGGCGCCGGCGCCATGAGCCAGAAGGCGATCGGCATCGGCGTGATCGGCGGCATGCTGACCGCGACCTTCCTCGCCACCTTCCTGATTCCGCTGTTCTTCGTTCTGGTGACGGGCGGGTTCGACCGGAGCAGGCAAGCGGCCGGCCCCGCGCCCGCCGTTCAAGCAATCCCTGATGGAGAACACTGACATGGTCAAACTTCTTGTTGCCGCCATTGCCGCCGCCGGCGTTGCCGGCTGCGCCCTGCAGCCAGCCTACCAGCGCCCGTCCGCAGCCCCGGGGGCCTACCCGAGCGGTGAAGCCTATGCGGTGCGGCAGGGTGCCACGACCACCCTGCCTGCCGCGCAGCTTGGCTGGCGTGAGTTCCTGCCCGATCCACGCCTGCAGCAACTGGTGGCGTTGGCCTTGCAGCACAACCAGGATCTGCGCGTGGCGCTGCTGAACGTGGAAAAAGCGCGCGCGCAGTCCGACCTGGCGCGCGCAAGCCTGATGCCGCAGCTCGGCGTGGCGGCCGGCGTCGGCGCGGTGCGCACACCGGGCGGTGCAGCGGCAGCGCAGGTGTCGCACAACGCAGCGGCCCAGCTGGCCGCGTCATGGGAGCCGGACTTGTTCGGCCGCCTGCACAGCATGTCGCAATCCGCCTTCGAGCAGTACCTGGCCAGCGACTATGCGCACCGGGCGGCCAGCATCCTGCTGGTGTCGCAGGTGGTGGCGCAAGACCTGACTCTGCGCGCCGCCGACGCCCAGCTGGATGTCACGCGCAAGACTCTGAGCGCGGCCAGCGCAGCGTACCAGTTGATGCAGGTACAGGCCAACGCCGGCAACGCCAGCGAACTGGCGTTGCGCCTGGCCGAAACTTCGGTCGAGCAGGCCCAGGCCGGCCTGGCGGCCCAAGTGCGCTCGCGCGCGCAAGCGGTGAACGCACTGGTGCTGCTACTGGGCGCGCCGCTGCCCGACGAGCGGCCGGCGCCACTGCCACTTGACGGCAGCCCGCTGCTGGCCGGGCTGCCGTCCGGGCTGCCGTCCGATTTACTGGAACGGCGGCCGGACATTCTGCAGGCCGAGGCCATGCTGCGCGCCGCCAACGACGATATCGGGACCGCGCGCGCCGCCTTCTTTCCCGACATCTCGCTGACCGGCGTCTTCGGCACCGCCAGCGATGCCCTGGGAGGGCTGTTCGCTGCTGGCAGCGGCCAGTGGAGCTACGTCGCCGGGCTGGCGGCGCCAGTGTTCGACGGTGGCGCCAACCGCGCCAGGCTGGATCTGGCCTCACTGCAGAAAGAGGTCGAAGTGGCGCAATACCGGCATAGCGTGCAGCTGGCCTTCCGTGAGGTGGCGGACGCGTTGGCGGCACGCTCGACCTACAGCGATCAGCTGGCAGCGCTGCACGCCTACGCCGCGACCCAGCAGCGGCGATTGCAACTGGCCGAACTTCGCTACCACGAGGGCATCGACAACTACTTGAACGTGCTGGCCGCGCGCACCGATCTGTATGCCGCACAGCAGGCCCTGATCAATGCGCGCCTGAACCAGCTGGTCAGCAGCGTCGACCTGTACCGGGCCCTCGGCGGCGGCTGGCGGGAGCATAGCGCGGTCGATGGGGCGGCGGCGACCAAACTGCGGTCGCGCCCAGCGGAAGGCGGCAAGGCGTGATATTCTTCTAACTCAGCGACTGTCGGTGAGCAAATGTAGCGAGCCGATAGCAATGACCCAATCCCAACGATATCCACCATGCCGCACCACCAGATGCACGGTAGCGGGTCGTTCCGCGCCCGCCTTGTCCGGCTGTTTCCGCGCTGGTTCCGCAACCAGTTGCTGGCCTCCCTGCTACTCAATTGCGCCGCGCTGGCGGCTTTTTGCCTGCCCTTGTGGTACGCCTGGAACAACCAGATCGAAGAAGGTCGTACCGACTTGATCCTGGCCGACGCGCGCCGCCTGGCAGCCGACTTCCGCGCGCGCGGGGTCGATACGCTGGCGACACGCATACACGACCGCGTGGGAAGCAATCTCAACGACACCCAGCAAGTAATCCAGCTACTGGCACCGGACGGTGCCCGAGTCGCCGGCAACCTACCTTACGTGCCGCCCGGTGCGTATCAGCCGAATACCGGCTATGCGTTTCGCATCGAGCAACAGGGGAGAACCAAGATCTTGAGCATGGCGCTGGCCGAACTTCCCGGCGGTTACCACTTGTGGGTGGGCCGGGACACCACTCGCTACGTTGCGCTGGAGCGCATTTTCATCCTCGGCATGGGCGGCAGTGCGCTGATCGTGTTCCTGTTCTCCGCCATAACGGCCGCCCGCACCAGGCGCACCATGCTGAACCGGGTCCAGGCCATCGACCGCACCACTGCCGCCATCGTTGGCGGCGACCTGTCGCAGCGTCTGCATCCGGCCCATGCCGACGAGGAATTCGACATGCTGACCGGGACCCTGAACGGCATGCTGGACCAGATCGTCAACCTGATCCAAAACGTGCGCCACGCCTCCAATGCCATCGCGCACGACCTGCGCACGCCGTTGACCGAATTGCGTTCGTCGCTGGAGCACTTGAGTATCACCCGTCCGCCGCCGGAACCAACCTTCGACGCGATCGATCACACCATCGCCGACGTCGATCGTGTGATCGCCATCTTCAACGCCATCATGCGGTTGGCGGAGATCGATAGCGGTACCCGCCGCGCCGGCTTCAAGGCGTTCGACTTGGGCCGGTTGATCGGCGAAGCGGTGGAGTTCTACGCTCCGGTGGCGGAAGAGGCCGGCATCGGGCTCAATCATTTGGGGGCGGACGGCCTGATGGTGCGTGGCGACCCGCTGCTGGTGGCCCAGGCGATCGGCAACCTAATCGATAATGCACTGAAGTATGCCGGCAGCGGCAGCACCATCCGGATCGGCGCCAGCCGCGACGCCGGGCAGGTAATCATTGGCGTCGCCGACAATGGACCCGGCATCGCCCCCCCTTACCGCGACAAAGTGGCTGAGCGCTTCTTCCGGCTCGACCAGAGCCGGGCCTCGCCCGGGGCCGGGCTCGGCTTGGCGCTGGTGCAGGCGGTCGCGCATTTGCACGGCGGCGCGCTGCTGCTGTCCGACAACGGCCCCGGGCTGCGGGCCGCCTTCATGCTGAAGGCCGACAGCGCCGAACTCACCCCACCAGAGGCAGCATGAAAATCCTGATTATTGAAGACAACGAACGCGTGGCGGGTTTCCTGATCAAGGGGCTACGCGAAGCGGGCCACACAACCGAGCACGCCGACAATGGCCGCGACGGCATGTACCTGGCTGCCGGCGAAAAGTACGACGCCGTCATCATGGACCGCATGCTGCCGGGCGGTATTGACGGCCTGACCATCATCGCGACCCTGCGCAGCACCGGCAACAAAGTTCCGATCCTGATCTTGTCAGCGCTGTCTGATGTGGATGACCGCATTCTTGGCCTCAAGAGCGGTGGCGACGACTACCTCGCCAAGCCATTCGCGTTCGGCGAATTGCTGGCGCGGCTGGACGCGCTGCTGCGTCGCTCGCAGGACGCCATGGCAGACAACTTGTTGGTGCTGGATGACCTAGCGCTGGACCGCCGATCGCACAAGGTGACACGTGGGGGCAAGCCGCTCAACTTGCAGACGCGCGAGTTCAAGCTGCTGGAATACCTGATGCGTCATGCGAACCAGGTGGTGACCCGTACCATGCTGCTGGAAAATCTTTGGGACTATAACTTCGACCCGCAGTCCAACGTGATCGACGTCCATATCAGCAAGCTGCGCCAGAAAATCGACGCGGGCACCAGCCGCCCGCTGCTCAAGACGATACGCAATGCCGGCTACATGCTCACATCCGAGCAATAACTGCGGCCGCGCGGATACCGCTGGATGCCAGCCGCAGAGGAGGAATGCTAAGCCGATGGTTTTTCTCTCGTGCTTGCATTGCCGTGCATACTTTCATCGAGTAGCGCATTCCCATTCATAAAACGGCATGACTGAGACGGAGTATGTCGCAAGAAGATTTCGAACGTTTTGGGATTTCTTCGAAAACATTGGCCAATTAGCATGTGGTTAGCATGTGGTTAGCATGTGGTTGCTTCGCAGACTTCGGATTTTGCAAATGCTTTGTTTGGGAATATTCACTTTATTGCAAACTTCATCTTTTCTATACTGTTGCAAACACAGAGAGAATGGGGCATAAAATGTCAGAATTCACAGGTCACAAACTTCCCGCCAAGCCATTGGAGAGATTGGTGGTGGTCTCGATCGAACGGGATTTGGCAGCGCCTTTCTGCACGGGACGGTTAACCGAAATGGGCGCGCGCGTAATAAGAATCGAGCGTGCTGAGGGTGATTTTGCGCGCGTCTACGACGACGCAGCCAACGGAGTGTCCTCCTATTTCGTTTGGACCAATCGTGGTAAGGAGTCTTTCGTACTTGATTTCAAACAGGACGGCAATGCTGCTTTGCTTCATCGTATTGTGCGTAAAGCTGACGTGTTCGTACAAAACCTGGCGCCGGGCGCCGCCGCCCGCGCCGGATTTGACAGTGCTTCATTGCGTCAACGTAATCCGCGCTTAATTACATGCGATATAAGCGGCTATGGGGAGGAAGGGGAGGTTAGTAGTCTCAAGGCATATGACTTGCTAGTGCAGTGCGAGCGCGGGTTGGCAGGGATCAGTGACGCGCCAGAAGCGTACGGTAGAATCGGTGTCTCAATATGTGATATCGGTGCCGACATGAACGCCGCTATCGCCATTTTGTCGGCATTGGCCCTGCGCGAATGGACTGGTAAAGGTACCGGAGTCTCAGTATCGTTGTTTGACGGCGCGGCTGACTGGATGACCATCCCTTATCTTCACGAAATCTATGGCAAAGGTGCGCCAACTCGCCAGGGCTTAAAGCACCCTTCTGTCGCGGCCTACGGTGCATATTGCACACGCGACGGTCACGACATAGTCATTAGTATTCAAAATGAGCGTGAGTGGCAACAATTCTGTACGGTATTTCTGAAAAATTCTGCGATCGCGAGCAACCCTCGTTTTTCCTCAAATACCGAGCGAGTGCGTCATCGTGCTGATCTCGACGCCATAATCGCGCAAGTATTTTCAGGGCTGGGAACAGATGAGGCGCTGGCAAGAATCGCGGCATCCAATACTGCTTATGGGCAGATTCGTTCTGTTGCTGCCATGGCACAGCAGCCGGCTTTACGCACTTGGCAGATGCAGGTCGGAAATCATGAGGTGCCGATGATTGCTCCTCCCGTTCGTGCTCCATGGGACATTCAACGTTTTGAGTCTGTGCCAATGCTTGGCGAGTATACATTGGCGCTACGCACTGAATTTGCTCCGGCGACGATATCGTAGCTGCTGAAAATTTTCGATTCTTATAGATGGCTTATTCCGGCTATAAACAACGCACTGGGCAACTACCTTCTGATACCCAGTGCCTATCAGTGCCTATCAATCGAAATAAAATGCGTAAGTCACACTCCCGGTAAGCGTCTGCTCAGTCACGTCTTGAGTGGGACGGTAATTTGATCGATGATGGCATCACCCCGCTGGGAAGCGGCGTCATCTCAAAGGGCTGCTGGTAGGTTGCAGTTCCAAGGCAAGAAATCATCAACCCGGTTCACGGGATGATCGGCGATATGCGTCAGCACGTGACGTAACCAGGCTTCGGGGTCGACACCGTTCAGCTTGGCCGTGCCGATCAACGAATAGATCGCGGCGGCGCGTTCGCCACCACTGTCGGCGCCGGCGAAGAGGTAGTTGCGGCGGCCGATGGCGACGCCACGCAAGGCGCGCTCGGCAGCCGAGTTATCGATCTCGATGGCGCCGTCGTCGCAGTAGCGCAGCAGCGCCGGCCAGAGTTTGAGCGCGTACAGGATCGCCGCCGCCGTGTCGGACTTGCGCGATAGCGTTTCGAGCGTGGTTTGCAGCCAGCGTTCCAGGTCATCGAGTAGCGGACGAGAGCGGGCTTGCCGAACTTCTCTTCGTTCGTCGGGAGGTTTGCCCCGGATCTCGGCCTCGATCACATAAAGTTCGGCGATGCGGCGCAGCGCCTCGGTGGTCAGCGGGGTTGGTCGCGCCGCGTGCAGGTCGTGGAATTTGCGTCGCGCGTGTGCCCAGCAGGCCGCTTCGCGGATCGTGCCGTCTTCGAACAAGGCGTTGAAGCCGGCGTAGGCATCGGCTTGCAGCACGCCCTCGAATTTGGCCAGGTGCGTTTGCGGATGGATGCCCTTGCGGTCCGGTGTGTAGGCAAACCAGACGGCTGGCGGCGTGGTGTCGCCAGCTGGCCGGTCATCGCGCACGTAGGTCCATAAACGCGCCGTCTTAGTTTTGCCGTTGCCGGGCGCCAGCACCGGAATCGGGGTGTCGTCGGCATGCAGCTTCGACGCCGCCAGCGCATGGCGTTGGACGGCATCGACCAACGGCCGTAACAACGCGCTGGCCGCGCCGACCCAGCTCGCCAGCAGCGCGCGATCCAGGTCGACACCATCGCGGGCGTAGATGACGGACTGGCGGTACAGCGGCAGATGATCGGCGAACTTCGCCACCAGAATGTGCGCCAGCAGACCGGGGCCGGCGATGCCGCGCTCGATTGGCCGGCTCGGCGCCGGCGCCTGGACGATGGCGTCGCAGCAAGAGCACGCCAGCTTGGGGCGCACATGGCGGATCACGCGGAAGCTGGCCGGCACGAACTCCAGTTGCTCCGCCACGTCCTCGCCCAGCGGCCGCAAGCCGCCACCGCAGGTTGGGCAGGCATCGGCCGTCGGCGCATATACCTTCTCGTCTCGTGGCAAATGATCGGGCAAAGGCCGACGCACCGACTTCTTGCGCGGCGCCTGGTCGGCGGCCGGCATCTCGCGCGCCGCCTCGGCCTCGTCGGCCTGCAGGTCTTCCAGTTGCAGCTCGAGTTGCTCGATTTGATGGTCCAGCTTTTCCGACTTGCGGCCGAACTGCATGCGCCGCAGCTTGGCGATCTGCAGCTTGAGGTGTTCGATCTCGACGGCGCGCGTGTTCAGTTGCTCGCGCAAACCTTCCACCACCTCGTCTTGGGCGAGCAGCAGTGCCTTCAAGGCGGCGATGTCGTTGGGCAGGTCGGCAGGGCTGAGCATGCGCCAAGTTTACGCGAGCCTTGTAACGTTTACAAGGCCGACGTTGGTTTCCAGGTCCGTTCCGGCCGCCGCCAGTCTATACCTTCGAGCAGCATCGACAGCTGCGCCTGCGTCAGCGCTACCGAGCCGTTGGTAGCTTGCGGCCAGACGAAGCGCCCGCGCTCAAGCCGCTTGGCCAACAGACATAGGCCATCGCCAGTCCACCACAGTAATTTGATGAGGTCGCCGCGTCGCCCTCGGAACACAAACACGTGGCCGCTGAACGGATCTTCCTCCAGCGCCGTCTGCACTTTTGCAGCCAGTCCATTGAAGCCGGAGCGCATGTCGGTGATGCCGGCGGCGATCCAGACCTTGGTGCCGGTGGGCAGACCGATCATCGCAGCACCCGGTCTAACACCTGCGCCAATATGGCCGCATTGGGTTGCCCTTCGATCCGCACGCGGACCTCGCCCAACTCAAGCACGATAATGCCGTCGGCATCGGAGCTGGTGTTGCTCGATGCTGGCGCCGTTGGCGCCAGCATCACCGGTAACAGGCCATCGCCTCGCATCAATGCAGGTACGCCGAGGCGTCCTTGTTGATACAGCCGGCGCCAGCTGAAGACTTGGTTGGCATTGACGCCGTGCTCACGCGCGATGCGCGCGACCGAGGCGCCAGGCTCCAGCGACAGCGCCACTAGGGCGCGCTTGAACTCCAATGGATGCTGGCGGTAGTGGCCGCGTGCATTCGTGGAAATGATCGGTTGAAAATTTGTGTCCATAATCGAAAATTGTGGGCACAAATACTGTGCCAAAATTCGATCATGGATGACGCCGATCAGGCAGTCCAGACGGCGCTGGGAAGACGCTTACGTCGCATGGCCGTGTGCCACTCGAGCTTGGTCGCTGCGTTTTCCGGTCGTTTGCCGACACCTTGGTAGCCTGCGTCGCCGAGCACAACCTTCTCGCCACCGTGCAGCAGGGCGTGCGCTGGTACCGTCAACTTACGGGCGCCGGTGAA
>Ga0209903_1000352_pt1 | contig 18438 bp, 15 predicted proteins | sample OrgsoiDNA2013051_FD_185801 | JGI IMG/M metagenome (GOLD analysis project Ga0209903, IMG submission 185801) | Permafrost soil microbial communities from the Arctic, to analyse light accelerated degradation of dissolved organic matter (DOM) -... | ecosystem: Environmental > Terrestrial > Soil >...
GCTGGCCGCTCAGGCCTTCGCTGGCCATGGCGACTTTCAGGCGTTCGTACATGATCCGCTCGTGAGCGGCGTGCATGTCCACCAGCACCAGGCCTTGGGCGTTTTCCGAAAGGATATAGATGCCCTTCAGCTGCGCCAGCGCATAACCCAGTGGCGGAATGTCGTCCTGCCCGGCCGGCAGCGCTACTGCGTTGGCTTCGGGCAATGGCGCGAAGAACTCGCGGTAGGCCGCCTGGGCTTCCGCAACCGGCACGCCAGATTGAGGCCGCGGCGTGTACTGATACTGATATCCGGCGCCAGCGCCCGAACCTGCCGCCGTATTGAACGACGGTTGCGCTTGCGGCTGTTCCAGCAAGGCATTGGCCGCCAGACGCATTTCGCCTTGCGGGCCGAACTCACCGGCATCGATGCCGGTAGGTCGGACGATGGCCGTCGCCACGGGTGCCGCCAGATGATCGTCCGGCCGCACATCGCCCAAGGCGCGGTGCAAGGTGCCGTAGAGGAAATCGTGAACCATGCGCCCGTCACGGAAACGCACTTCGTGCTTGGTCGGGTGCACGTTGACGTCAACGCCCGCCGGATCGACTTCGAAAAACAGCACGAACGTCGGGTGCCGGCCGTTGAACAGCACGTCGCGATAGGCCTGGCGCACCGCGTGGGCCACCAGTTTGTCGCGCACGGCACGGCCATTCACAAAGAAGTACTGCAAGTCTGCCTGGCTGCGGTTGAACGTCGGCAACCCGACCCAACCCCACAAATGCAGGCCATTGCGCTCGATTTCGATCGGCAGCGCCTGCTCCAGGAACCCCGCGCCGCAAATCGCCGCCACACGCCGGGCACGGGACGCATCATCATGAGCTTCGTGCAGACTGAGGATGGTCTTGCCGTTGTGGCGCAAATGGAACGCCACGTCGAATCGCGCCAAGGCCAGGCGTTTGATCACTTCTTGCAGGTGATCGAATTCGGTTTTTTCAGTCTTGAGGAATTTGCGCCGGGCCGGGGTGTTGAAGAACAGGTCCCGCACTTCCACCGAGGTGCCCACTGGATGGGCGGCCGGTTGCACACGGGGTGCCATGTCCCGACCTTCGGTTTCGACTTGCCAGGCCTGATCAGCGTCCTTGGTGCGGGACGTCAGGGTCAGGCGCGCCACGGAGCTAATCGACGCCAGGGCTTCACCGCGAAACCCGAGGCTCATCACCTGTTCGAGGTCTTCGAGGTTTCGAATCTTGCTGGTGGCGTGCCGCGCCAGGGCCAGCGGCAGGTCATCGGCAGAAATGCCGCTGCCGTCGTCGCGCACTCGCAGCAGCTTGACGCCGCCCTGCTCGACATCGACATCAATGCGCTTGGCGCCGGAGTCGAGGCTGTTTTCCAGCAACTCCTTGATCACCGATGCCGGGCGCTCGACCACTTCACCGGCGGCAATCTGGTTCGCCAGTCGCGGGCTAAGCAGCTCGATACGAGCGGTATTGGTCAGCGCCTGGTTCATTCTTTGGCCGCCAGTTCAGTGCCGGGAATGGTCAGGGTCTGGCCGATTTTCAGCTCATCGCTTTTCAGATTGTTGGCGCTGCGCAGGGTCGCCGGGGACACCTGATAACGCACGGCAATCATCGCCAGCGTCTCGCCCGGGCTGACGCGATGGTCACGCGGCCCTTGGGCGATCTTGCCCGAATCGCGCAGCCAGGCAATGTAGGTGCCCGGCGGCGGGTTCTGCTGGAAGAACTGGCGGACGCCGGCGCTGATGGAACGCGCAAGCGCCTGCTGATGGCTAGCTCCAGACAGCTTGGTCGCTTCATTAGCGTTGGAGATGAAGCCGGTTTCCACCAGGATCGACGGAATATCCGGCGACTTCAGGACCATGAACCCAGCCTGCTCGACGCGTTGTTTGTGCAACGGCGTGACGCGACTAATGTTGCTCAAGACCTTTTGGCCAACGTCCAGGCTGGAGGTCAGGGAAGCGGTCATCGACAGATCGAGCAGCACGCCAGCGAGCATGCGGTCCTTGTCGTCGAGGCTGACGCTGCCGGCACCGCCGATCAAGTCAGAACGGTTTTCGCTATCGGCCAGCCAACGGGCGGTCTCCGAAGTGGCGCCGCGATCTGACAGGGCAAACACCGATGCACCAAAGGCTGCGGCGGAAGGCGCGGCGTCGGCGTGGATCGAGACGAACAGGTCGGCGCCTTTCTTGCGGGCGATTTCAGTACGGCCACGCAACGGGATGAAGTAGTCGCCGGTACGGGTCAGTTCGGCGCGGTAGCCCTTCATGCCGCTGATCTGGCGCTGCAGCTCACGGGCGATGGCCAATACCACGTCTTTCTCATGCTGGCCGCGAGAGCCCGAGGCACCCGGGTCTTCACCGCCATGACCAGCATCGATGACCACAACGATGTCGCGCTTGCCGGCCGGAGCTGGCGGCAGTTTCACCGGAGGATCGACTGGGGTGACCGGCACCGGGGCCACGGTTGCGACGTTGCTCGGCGGCGGCGGAATGGGGGCGGCGGCTTCGGCGCTATCGAACAGGTCGACCACCAGGCGATTGCCGTACTGGGCGTTCGGCGCCAGGACGAAGCTTTTCGGCGTGACGGCTTTTTTCAGGTCGATGACCACCCGCAAGTCGGTCGGCGTGCGCTGGGCCGAACGCATGGCAGTAATCGGAGTATTGGAGGTGTTGACCTTCAACGGCGCACCGAGGGTCGCGCCATTGATGTCGATGACCAGCCGATCCGGCGAAGTCAGGGTGAACACGCTGTGCTGCACCGGCCCCGAGAGGTCGAACACCAGTCGTGTGTTATCCGGTGCTCGCCACAGGCGAACGCTGTTGACCTTCGAATCGGCCACAGCGTCGACGGTCACCGCCAAAAACAACAATCCTACGGCAGCTACCATCGCGCGAAAGCGCATACCTGACCCCATCATTTAATTGGTTTCCAATGCCAAAGCGGCACACCACGACTCGCCACGCGAGCCTTGTGGCAAAATTTTCAGCGAACGCCCGCTGTCTTGCGGGCTAATGGTAATGGTCAGGTCGGGCTTTGGCAAAAACCCTGCACCCTTCTGGGGCCATTCGATCAAACACATGGCATCGTCGTCGAAGTAGTCGCGGATGCCGAGGTACTCCAACTCTTCCGGATCGACCAGTCTATAGAGGTCAAAATGGAAGGCGCGGATGTCGCCAATCTCATAGGGTTCGACCAGGGTAAAGGTCGGGCTTTTTACCGCGCCCACATGCCCCAAGCCACGGATGATGCCACGGGACAGCGTGGTTTTTCCCGCGCCGAGATCGCCCTCGAGAAAAATCAGGCCATGCCCTTGGGTGGTTTGCGCAATCCGCGCGCCAAACGCGGTCATCGCTTCTTCATCCGCCAGGTACAGGATTATTTCAGACACGGTGCTTGCTCCTCCAACAACTGACGAATGGCTGGGATCAGATCACTGGCCGCCAGCCCACGGCCCGATTTACCTTCCTGTGCACCGGCATTGGCGTGTAGCCAGACCGCCAGGCACGCGGCGTCGAACGCCGCCATGCCCTGGGCCAGCAAGGCACCGACCAGACCGGCCAGTACATCGCCCAGACCGGCGGTGGCCATCGCCGGATGGCCCTGATGACAAACTGCCAAACGCCCATCGGGGCTGGCGATCAGACTGCCGGCACCTTTTAGAACCACTACAGCTGTGTATTTTTTGCTCAATGCGTGAGCGGCGGCGGGACGATCCGCCTGAACTTCGGCGGTGGTCATGCCCAGTAACCGCGCCGCTTCGCCCGGATGCGGGGTGATGATGCAATCTGCGGGCAACTTCACCTGTTCTTCGGCCAGCATATTCAACGCATCGGCGTCCCAGACTTGCGGCAACGGCGCGTTGGCAGCAGCAGACAACAAGCTTTTGCCCCAAGCCGCCTGACCCAAGCCTGGACCGACGACTAACACGGACACCTGTTCAAGCAATCCCATGAGCTGATTAGCCGACGAAGTGCCCAACACCATGGCTTCAGGGATTCTCGCCAGCGCGGCCGGAACGTGTTCGCTGCGCGTGGCCACGGACACCATGCCGGCACCACTGCGCAACGCGCTTTGCGCGCTCAGCAGGATCGCGCCGCCAAAACCGCGATCACCGCCGATCAGCAGCACATGACCGAACTTGCCTTTATGCGAGGTTGGCGCCCGAGCGGCCAGGCGCGGCAGGTTACTCGCCGTCAGGCGACGGGCGCTGATGGCGGCACTTTCGATCAATTGCGGGTCAGCGTGCAGATCATTGAAAACCAACTCGCCCACCACGTCCGCCGCATCACCGGTGAACAGTCCCAGTTTCAGACCGATGAACGTCACGGTCAGATCAGCCCGAACGGCCGCGCCAAGCACGCGACCGGTATCGGCACACAGCCCCGACGGGATATCCACCGCCGCCACCGGCAGGCCGCTGGCATTGATCGCGGCGATGACGCTGGCGTAAGGCTCACGCACTTCACCGGCCAGGCCAGTGCCCAGCAGCGCATCCAGCATGATGCCGCGCAGTTCGGCGTTGGCGCTCCAGGCGTCGATCATTACTTTTTCAGAAACGGCTTCGGCATGGGCCAACGCCGCATCACCTTGCAAACGCTGAGGTTCACCGACCGTCAACACCCGCACCGTCCATCCGGCTCGCCGGGCCAGCACTGCGACCAGATAACCGTCGCCAGCGTTGTTGCCGTGACCGGCCAGCACCGTCAATTTGTTCGCGGTTGGCCACTGGCGGACCAGCGCACGCCAGGTCGCCCGGGCCGCACGCTGCATCAATTCGAAGCCCGGCGTGCCGGCCGCGATCAGGCTCGCATCGAGCCCACGCACTTGCGCGGAGCTGTACAGCGCGTCGGGTAAATCATCTTTAGTGTGCGGCATGCGTCTTCGGGCTCCGATGTCTGGCAGAATTATACGCATCTCAGCTCCGGTTTCTCTCGCCTCATGCCCGCTATTACTACAGACCTCCCCGCCCTGGCCCAATCCATCAAGGACTGGGGCCGCGAGCTGGGCTTTCAGCAAGTCGGCATCAGCGGCCTGGACCTGGCCGAGCATGAGCAGCACCTGGAGCGCTGGCTCGAAGCCGGCTACCACGGCGAAATGGAATACATGGGCGCCCACGGCAGCAAACGCTCGCACCCGGAAGAACTGGTGCCCGGCACGTTGCGTGTAGTGTCCCTGCGCATGGACTACCTGCCCAGCGACACGCAAATGGCGCAATTACTGGCCCAACCGGAAAAAGCCTACGTATCGCGTTATGCCTTGGGCCGCGATTACCACAAATTGATCCGTAAACGCGTGCAACAACTGGCAGAAAAAATTCAGGCCGTGATCGGCCCGTTCGGTTACCGCGCCTTCGTCGACAGCGCCCCGGTGCTGGAAAAAGCCATCGCCGAGAAGGCTGGCCTTGGCTGGATCGGCAAAAACACCCTGGTCTTGAATCGAAAGGCCGGCAGTTATTTCTTTCTCAGCGAACTGTTCGTCGACCTGCCACTGCCGGAAGACCCGCCCCACGCTACCGAACATTGCGGCAGCTGCACCGCGTGCCTGGACATCTGCCCGACCAACGCCTTCGTCGGCCCGTATGTGCTGGATGCCCGGCGCTGCATTTCCTACCTGACCATCGAACTGAAGAGCGCGATCCCGGAAGACTTGCGACCGCTGATCGGCAATCGGGTGTTCGGCTGCGACGACTGCCAGATCGTTTGCCCGTGGAACCGCTTCGCCCGTCCGTCCGGCGAAAGCGACTTCAAGCCACGGCACAACCTGGACAACGCAGAACTGGCCGAACTGTTCATGTGGGATGAGGAACGGTTTCTCAACAGTACCGAGGGTTCGCCGTTACGCCGGGCCGGTTATGAGCGTTGGTTGCGAAATCTGGCGGTCGGCCTGGGGAATGCGCCGTCGAGTATTCCAGTGCTGGAAGCGTTGAAGGCGCGCAGGGATTACCCGTCAGAACTGGTGCGTGAGCATGTCGAGTGGGCCCTGAAACAACACGGACTGGCGTAGGACGCGGAACCGTGTGTAGATCAGGCTTCGTCGTTGTAGACGAACTTCGGCATTTCCCAGTGAAACCGAATCGCCAGCAAGCGCAGCAGAAAACCACCAAACAGCGTGATCAAAATTGCCTGTTCACCTGGTAATTCCAAGTAGATGCAAAGCATGTAGCACCACGCCGCCGCAAACGAGACGCTGGCGTAGAGTTCGCGGCGGAAGATCAGCGGAATGTCGTTGCAGAAGATGTCCCGCAGGATGCCGCCGAAAACCCCGGTGATCACGCCGCTGACCGACGCCACCAGCATGCCGTGGCCCATTTCCAGCGCCGTCATGCAGCCGATCAGCGTGAACGCGACCAAACCCACGGCGTCGAGCACCAGAAACAGCGAGCGCAGGTGACGCATCCAGCGGGCGGTGAAGACGGTGAACATCGCCGCGACCGAGGTCAGCACCAGGTATTCCGGGTGTTTGACCCACGTCAGCGGGTAGTGACCGAGCAGCACGTCACGCACAGAACCGCCGCCCAACGCCGTGACGCATGCGATCAGCACCACGCCAAACCAGTCCATGCCGCGACGGCCGGCAGACAAGGCACCGGTCATGGCTTCGGCGGTAATGGCGATCAGGTAGAGCATCAGCAACATGGTGGCGGTCCTGGCAGGAGGGCGCGCAGTCTAGCCATTTCGTGGCGGCACCAAAAGAGGGCAATCAGAAAGCCTGTGGCGAGGGGGCTTGCCCCCGCTGGAGTGCGAAGCGCTCCCCTGCATCCCGTCAGTCATACCGCATGCACAGGTTTACGACTGCTTCGCAGCCGAACGGGGGCAAGCCCCCCTCGCCACAAGACGCCGCCACATCAGAACTTGATGAAATGCTTACGGTAGTGCTGCAACTCGGCAATCGATTCGCGGATATCGTCCAGCGCCAAGTGAGTGCTGCCTTTTTTGAAGCTGTCACGCACGTCCGGCGCCCAGCGTGCGGCCAGCTCTTTGAGCGTCGACACGTCGAGGTTGCGGTAGTGGAAGTAGCTTTCCAGAGATTTCATGTGCGTATAAAGGAAGCGACGGTCCTGGCAGATGCTGTTGCCACAGATCGGCGACTTGCCCTTTGGTACCCATTTTTCCAGGAAGACGATGGTTTCGGCTTCGGCTTCGGCCATGCTGATGCGGCTATCGCGAACCCGTTGGGTCAGGCCCGAGCCGCCGTGTTGACGGGTGTTCCACTCGTCCATGCCGGCGAGGATCGCGTCGCTGTGGTGGATGGCGATCACCGGGCCTTCGGCCAAAGTGTTCAGATCACTGTCGGTGACAATGGTCGCCATCTCGATGATAACGTCGGTATCAGGGTTCAGACCGGTCATTTCCAGGTCGATCCAGATCAGATTCTGCGGGTTTTGCATGTGTCGGCTCCTAGGCAATGCTGCGCAGTTTAGCCTAGGCAACCGGCCGGGCGTGCTAAACTCGCGGCCGTTTTACCTAATCGCTGCATTCTTGATACGGAACACCCATGGCCAAACGCCAACTCAATCGTCGTCAAAACTGGCGCATCGAAAAGATTCAGGGCGAACGCGCTGCCCGCGCCGCCAAACGCGAGTCCTCGGCTGTCGAGGCACTTGAGGGCGGCGACCTGGGTCCGGAACAGACGGGCCTGGTGATCGCGCACTTCGGTGTGCAGGTCGAAGTCGAAGCGCTCGACGGTGAGCTGGCCGGCCAAGTGTTCCGCTGTCACTTGCGTGCCAACCTGCCGGCGCTGGTGACCGGCGATCAGGTGGTCTGGCGTGCCGGCAACCAGGGCATCGGGGTGATCGTGGCGCAACTGCCACGTAAAACCGAACTCTGCCGCCCGGACAGCCGTGGTCAGCTCAAGCCGGTTGCGGCCAACGTCGACATGATCGTCATTGTCTTCGCCCCGCTGCCTGAGCCCCACGCCAACCTGATCGACCGTTATCTGGTCGCTGCTGAGCACGCCGGGATTCGTCCACTGCTGCTGCTCAACAAGTTCGACCTGATCGACGAGCAGAACGCCCCAGCGCTGAATGCCTTGCTGGCGGTTTACCGCACGCTCGGTTACCCGGTGCTGGAAGTGTCGGCCCACCACGGCAACGGCATGGAGCAATTGCAGGAGCAACTGGACGGGCGCATCAGCGTATTCGTCGGCCAGTCCGGCGTCGGCAAGTCGTCGCTAGTCAACAGCCTGCTGCCGGAAGTCGAAACCCGCGTCGGCCCGTTGTCCGAGCTGTCCGGCCAAGGCACTCACACCACCACCACTGCGCGATTGTTCCACTTCCCCGGCGGCGGTGAGTTGATCGACTCCCCGGGCATCCGTGAATTCGGCCTCGGCCACGTCAGCCGTGCCGACGTCGAAGCCGGTTTCATCGAGTTCAACGACTTGATCGGCACCTGCCGCTTCCGCGACTGCAAGCACGACCGCGAACCGGGTTGCGCGTTGCTCAAGGCGTTGGAAGACGGGCGTGTGCAGCAGCAGCGGATGAATAGCTATCGGTCGATTATTGCGAGTTTGCCGGAAACCAGTTACTAAACAGACGTGCGCACTGCCCTGACATCGACGGGGCGGGGCGCCGCTGTTTCAGCCTAGGTAAAACCCCGCCGACTTAAACGCCAGACCACTCTGTAGGGCACACTTACGCCTACCTGTAGGGCGTTTCTGTTTTCGCGCCAACCCCTTGTCACCCTCATCCAACTGCCTAAATTCAAGCCCTCTTCGCACTTTCGCGATACCGAGGGACGCCCATGCAAACCTATCATTTGTTCATCAGCCATTCGTGGAACTACTCCGACGCCCACGACAAGTTGGTGAACCTGCTGACCGCCCATCCAACATTTACTTTCAAGAACTTCTCTGTCCCGCCGCATAACCCCATTGTCGGCGCCCAAACCGACAAGCAACTGATCGAAGCCATCGAAAACAAAATCCGGCCCTGCTCGGCGGTGCTGATCATGGCCGGCATGTATTCCACCTACAGCAAATGGATCAACAAGGAGATCGAGATCGCCAAGCGCATGGGCAAGGTGATCATTGCGATCAAGCCGTTCGGTGCAGAGCGTATTTCCACCGTGGTACGCGACGCGGCACACGCGGAATGTGCGTGGAATACCAACAGCATCGTCAGCACGATTCGCCTGCATACGGTGGTGTGATCATGCGCAAGGGACTGTTTATCGGGATTAACCACTACCGACATGTTTCACCGCTAAGCGGTTGTAACAACGACGCCATGGCCATGGCCTCCGTATTGGAGCGTCACGCCAGCGGACGGCCCAACTTCAGCAGTAAAGTGCTGACCTCTGCAGAAGACGACCTCTCACTGACGGCTATGAAGCAGCACATCCAGAGCCTGTTTTCCGGCGATTGTGATGTGGCACTGCTGTATTTCGCCGGCCACGGCCAGTTCGACACCAGTATCGACGAGGGGCTGCTCATTCCTCAGGACTTTGCACCGGGTAGCGATGGCATCCGCATCAGCGACATCTTGAATTGGGCGGACAACGCCCCGCAGATCAAGAACAAAATCATCATTCTCGACTGCTGCCAGGCCGGCGCTGCCGCCGCAATGCGTGGTTTGCGCGGCGGCAACAGCGTGGTTGGCGAAGGCATGACCATCCTGACTGCGTGCAAGAAGGAACAATCGGCGCTGGAAAGCCGAGGCCACGGCGTGTTCACCGATCTGCTGTTACAGGCTTTGCACGGTGGCGCGGCCAACGTGCTGGGCAAGGTGACGCCCGGCAGCGTGTACTCATTTGTCGACAATGCGCTCGGCGCCTGGGAACAACGGCCCGTGTTCAAGACAAACGTCTCGCAATTCGTCCCGTTGCGCGAAGTCGCGCCGCTGATTGCCGAAGAGACATTGCGCAAGTTGAAAGACTGGTTTCCGGAGCCGAGTTATGTCTTCCCGCTGGATCCCAGCTATGAACCCACCGAAGCAGGGTTCGAACCGGATAATGGCGAAATCTTCAAACAACTGCAGAAGTGCAACCGCCACAGCCTTATCGAGCCGGTGGACGCCGAGCATATGTACTACGCGGCACTGAACGCCACCGGATGCCGCCTCACCGCCCTCGGCGCCTATTACCGCGAACTCGCGATTAAGGGACATTTTTGATGCCAGTGTTTATCAGCTATCGCCATATGGATCGGCCACAAGCCATCGCTATCAATAACCGATTGATACAGGCCAACATCAAAACCTATCTGGACGTGCTCGACCCTGAGTCCCAGACCACCGACGACATCACAGGTGTAATCACCCGCAACATCACCGAATGCACGCACCTGATGGCGGTGGTGTCAGAGCGAACCGCACAGTCCTGGTGGGTGCCGTTCGAAATAGGTGAGGCGACCATCAGCAATCGCCGAATCTGCTCGTTCAAGACCGGCCCGGCGGAGCTGCCGCTGTATCTGGATAAATGGCCAAAACTCACAGACGATCAGGACCTTGGGTTCTTCATCGAGGCTTATCGGGAGGAAGTGACCAACAAACGCTCGATGGCATTGGATTCGATCAATGAGTCCTTACGCGGCACTTACAAAAAGAACGCCGAATACTTCCACGATCAACTCAAAAACCGTATTCGCCGAGGCTTTTGACAGGCCCAAAAAAGCCGCGAAAATCGCGGCTTTCTGATTTTCAAAGTGCTGTTTTTTCAGATTCATCCTCGCGTAGCGAATAGCTCAACTCTCAGCTCATTGCTGCTTTTTTATCGCTCTAGATCAAAAAGCCTTGTGGTGGGGCCGTTGGATTTAAGGCGTTCAGTGACAACTTTCGGCCACAGGTTGCGGGAGCGGCGTTTGGCGAGGCTGTAGGTGAGTTCTTGGATGCGACAAGTGGGATAGAAGAAAAGATCGAGTACCATGCCCAGTACGTCGATGCCACGTAAGAAGTTTTTGCCTCCGCTCTCTTGCTTCGCGTGTTTTATCCGTTCCAGTGTCTGTTTGAAGCTGTCGCTCATTCTGGGCCGCACGGACAACTGGCTTTGTACAAATGCGTCCGACTCACTGTGATTACCGTGTTCATCGAAATAGGGGCCATTGTTCATGTAGGAGCGGATGTACTCCCAAAAGCCTTTTTGCATCTCCAATGACTTACCGAACGGTGGGCCGAGACTGACCATTAGTGATGTATCTGGTTTTTCGAAACGCCAAACGCGGATTTCCAGTGCGGCGCTTTGCATTCCTCCGATATGTGGGCCGACCAGTTGGAACTCTTGGGCCACGGCTGAAATACCATCCCATGGAGTGTGGAACAACTCGCCTTCGTGATCGAAATACACTTCGCGGGTACGTCGGTTAAACAGGATGGGCAGAGGTAACGGGCGCAAGACCTCCCAAAGGAAAGGCACCACAAACAAAGAAAGACCAAGACCTAGCATCATGTGGTCGAAAATACCTTGCATTGCCAGCATTAGGGTAAGCCCTACCGATGCACAGCCACCAATCCCACCTAAGATACCCGTCCATAATCCACGACCCGAACCGCTGCCCGCTTGCAACGCCAGGTAGTGCTCGGTGTGCTCATCGGTTATGAACAACTCTACTGGCTGTTCACCAGTAGATTTGTCCGCCTCAAGCATAACCGTGGTAGCAGCAGTGCCTCGGGGTTGCTCCGGGGTATTCATATCCATGCTCGTTCCATGATTTTTAACGCTGGCAGCGTCAGTCCTTCTTGTGGGGAATAGATCAACTCGCCCTCGATGCGCTTCAAATCCCGAACTCCGTCCTCATGGTACACACGACGATAAGGAGAGATGCCAGTCGGTACAGGGATGCGACTACCGCTATGCAGAGAAAAGTCCTTGCCCGTCCATTCAACCTTTTTGATCTTTTCGGGATGGTAGCCGAGTGTGTCTCCCCACACTTCGATGCCCTTGAAGTGAATCATTGCATCGGTCAACGCTACATTTTCCCCCGGCAGGTTCAGCATCAGATACGTAGAGGTGACTTGGCCCTGATAAGGATTCATTTCTGCCAGCCGGCGAGCATCAAAGCTGACTGGAAACAAAATGGGGTACAGCTTATCCATGGACAGGCCGTAACTTTTTGACCAGACGTCATCCGGGCGGATCCCGAAATGGCTATTTTTTATCCACTGTTCCAGCGGCGAATCTTCTGTGTAGAGTCGGGCAATGACCCCCGCGACAATCACCACAGTAAGGCCAAGTATTTTAATACCTGCATGCGGCACAACATTCATCCCTGCTGCAACAGAGGCCGCCTCACCGATCAGCACAGCCGCTTGCGCGACTCGGTATGCCCGGAAAAGCTTCACATAGAGCACGATCCCGGCCAGTTCGGCACTAGCGACTACCAAACTCGCCGTCATGGTGTCGAAATCACCCTTTTGGTATGCCTCAAGGGCTTCTATTCCGTAGAGCACAACATCGAAGGCAAGCACAATAACCTGTGCCCCCGCAGTGATGGCTGCTCGACCCAAGGTTTTAGCCAACATGAGTCTTGAAGAGTCTGAAAACTTCCCGGTCTGGCGGACTACCTCTCCCCAATTAACTTCTCCGACTCTCTGCCATACGGCTGCACCTGCCGCACCAACACCAAATGCAGCACCGGCAGCCCCAAGCCTGCTTTTGGCGGTTTGCTTCTCAGAAAGCTGCCCCGCCGCTCCAACAAAATTCGCCCCCGCCACCAACGTCACAATCGATTTGATCGGCGCTTTACTCAGCGCACTTTTCAAATCAAACACACCGCTCAACTCAACCCCCACCGCCAGATTCACCGGCAACGGCGGCAGCTTGGTACTGGCCGGAACCAAATGCATAAATGGAATACCATCAGCCACCCCGCTGGCCAACGGTGTGACATTCAATTGAGCAGGCACCGCAGGCCGCGTCCCCATCAAATCGCTATACCACTCGCCCAACTGACGCGATGTGACGCCCGAAGTCTGGATGCGCTGTTCGCTTCGGGCCAGCGCTGCCGCCATGTACATGCGCCCTGCCGCACCAGTGGACTTTTCACCCTGATGCAATTGCAGCCCGGCCACCGGAGCGATGGACAGAAACAACGCCTCAATACTTGAAGCCGGTTTGTGTTGCTTCAGTTTGTCGGCGGTCCGGTTGATCGCCTCTGCATAACCAAAGGCTCTGGCGAGTTTGCTGGCGCCTTCTTGCACGGCTGCGTTGTTGTCGCGAGCCACATCGCTCAAATCCACAAGGTATTTGATTTCGCCGACGCCCAGCCGTGAAGGTAACCCGAGCAAGGCCCAGAGCAGCCAAGGTTTACCTAGGGACTTACCTTCCAGATTCAGGGTGATTGCCTTGGCCCCGACGCTGGTACTGGCCGGGCCCAGACAAGCCGCCGCAAAATGCAACTCCAGCGCCTCACGGGCAATCGCCTGGGTTATATCGAAATGACCGCAAGCCGTATCCATGCTCGACGGCCCGTTCACTTGCAGGGTGTTGAACCACGCAACCCAGAACTGGGCCAGTCGCCGCATATCAGCAGCATATCGGTCGTTGTGGATGTCTTGATCTTTCCACGCCCGCTTGAGTTCGTCATAGCGGGTGATGGACGGCAGTTGTGCGCTCAGTTGGCGGTCGCCTTCACTCAGTGACTTGATGACACCGGCCAAGGCCCACTCTTCAGCGTGATGTTCCTGGTAGCTGTCGAAAGCCTCTTTACGCACACGCATCAGCGCGGCGAGGTCGAGCAGCACACCCCACGCATCATCAATGATCGCGAAGGTTTGTTGCTCGCAAGCTTTCATCTGACGTTGCAATTTCAGCCAGTCAGGGGCGTGTTCCGTTTCAGGCTGAGCGCTCCAGCCGTAGCTTGTCGCATCGTTGTATTCGCCAATCTGCTTGACGACGGTGCCGAGCGGGCCGCTGAACGGCGCAACGCCCGGTACAAAACTGCGCATGATGCGCTGGCGTACGACGGGATTCGCTCTGGCGGATTTGTACTGCGATTCGCTCCAGCGTACGGGCGACCACACCAACGCGGCAGCATCGCCCGCCCTGAGTAGCAGATGCGGTTTGATTCGGGTGTCGATCACCTTACCCGCGCGCGGGGTTTGCGTGAGCTGCGCTTTGTCGACTTCATATTCCACCAGTCTGGGTGGGTTGCTTTCCCATACGTAAAGCCAACCGTCGCGCAACAAACGGGAGGTGTAGTTGAGCGTATGCGTGGTCAGATCAGGATGCCTCGGGCCCAGCTCGGGAAACTGGCCATTCAGAACGGGCAATTCATGGGCGCTGGTATCAACAGCGGTTGTTGGGCCCAAGGCGTAACGCAGCGGCAAGACAGCCGCGAACAGCGGGCACGCCCCAACGCGGGTTTTATTCTGGGCGCTCATGCATTTTTCTCCGGGCTGGCGGGCGAACTAAGTGCATGCAGCAGCGGCTCAGGCAGAGTGATTTGCGCAGCCAGACCTTTGTTGGCCGGTGCCGCGTCGTATTCAGGTGCTTCATTTTCCCAGGCACACACCGCCGCATTGCCATGCCTTAGCCAGACGCTATCCACGCCATGCCAAAAACCTGCGGGCCATCGCGCGTCGGCCAGCCAGGCGCGACTCAGAACGGAGCCATCCGCCAGGCGTAACCAGAATTCACGCTGTTGCTCATCAAAAATGCGTAAGCGACGTTGCAGGATCGGTAGCAGTTGTTGGGCGCTTTGCGCAGTAGCCAGCCACACAGCGTGCTGCAGGTCGGAACCGCCCCACCACGCGGCGTATGCGCCCCCGCCGAGCGAAGCATTCAGGAGGAAGGGCCCCGCCGCACAAATGGGTTCATAAGCTGTTCCCTTGAATAGCGACTCAGGGCTGTCCGGGCCATAGTGTTCATGAAGCCAATCTGTAGCGTTCTCATACTGGGCACCGTCAAGCAGAAGCAATCCTTTGTCTGGGGTGGCTGGCGTCATGCTTGCGCCCCCTCTGCTTCCTGGCTTTGCTGGACGGCATCGCACACCGGACAGATGCCCGAATCTGCCTCACGAAAGACGATGTCCTGTTTGAGCAGGACTTCCATGGCGATGACGTCAATAGTCAAGGCTGCGGCCGCCTGCGGAATAACCGACAACGCCGCCTGCCCCGGCATCCCCGCCACCGGAGAACCGCCCTCGACAATGGCCACGCTGCTGAAAATCCCGCCGGCGTTGATGACGATGTGATGGCCGCCAGCAGTGAGCGTCAGGCTCGAACCCGCATCGATTACCACCTGGCTCGCGGTAACGCGGGCGTGCGCGCCAGCCTGAATCACCAGCGTGCCAGCCGCCGCCGTGCTGCTATTGCCGCTGATGGTGATCAGCTCATCCCCGCCGATTACCGTGTTGCGAAGACCTTGGGTGGTGTGCAACTCGTCGCCCTTGATCAGGCTGGCGCTGTGGTTATCGACCTGTTCAAAACGGTCATGGCTGATCAGGCTGTGGCTGTCCCGAGTGATCTGTTCGCGGCGGTCGTTACCGATTTTAGTGTCGCTGTCGTTGAGGATCAGTTGTTCGATGTCGCGCTGGGCGCGCAGGTAGATTTTTTCCTGCCCGGCGCGATCTTCCAGCGACAGTTCGTTGTAGCCACCGGTGTGCGGAGAACTGTGGCTGCGCAGGACAGTTTTGGTTTTGTTCTCTGGTAAGGAGTGCGGGACGGACGTGACTTTGTTGGCGACACAACCGGTGATCAAGGGTTGATCGGGATCGCCTTCGAGGTAGGTGATGACAACTTCCATGCCGATGCGCGGGATGGTCACCGCCCCGAAACCTTCCCCCGCCCAACTGGAGGACACCCTTAGCCAGCAACTGCTTTTCTCACTGTTGAGTTCGGCTCTGTCCCACGGCAGTTCGACCTTCACACGACCAAATTCATCGCAATAAATCTCTTCACCAGCAGGCCCTGTAACGCGGGCGGTCTGGCTGACCAGTTGTGTTTTTCGCGGGCGCAACGGTGGGCGGTAATGCACGTCCCATGGAATGGCGCTGAAGTGGTTGCGATAACCTTGAGTGAAGCCGTCTTGCGGTTTGACGTCGCTGGTGATGGCCTCTTCCAGTGACTGCGGTTGTTTCCCGTGGTGCGTCACGCTGAGCAACAACCACAAATCGTTGCAGGTTTTACGCGGGTGCTCGATCAGGTCGAAGAAGTGACCACTACGCAGAGTCGGCTGATCGCTCTGGCCCTCGGCCAACTGGTAATCGGCACGGTGCCGCTCCAAGGCCTGTTGAGCGAGTTGTTTGCCGTGCTTTTCGTTCTCGATCAGTACGGGGTAGCGATAGTCTTCAAGCTCAGGACTGAACTCGGCGGTGAAGCGGCTTTCCAGCAGCAGGCTCGGGCGCTGGAAGTCATAGTCCCGGCGCGTGATCGTGCTGGTGCGGGTGCTGAAACCCATGGCGAACTGGCTGACGACCGGGTGCTCCGCGACCATGCCGGAGCCTTGCTGATAAGGGGTTTCGCCCAGCTTGGGGAAGAACGTTTGATCGTCGGTGAACACCAACCGGTGACCGTCCTGCGAGTGCTGGTGGTGCCAGGCGATGCCGTCCTCGGCGCACAGGCGCTGGATGAACTCGAAGTCGCTTTCACCGTACTGCGTACAGTATTCGCGCACAGGGCTGGTGCTGACATGGAAAGCGAATTCGTCACCCTGAATGCCGTGCCCTTTGAGCACTTGCATGATGATCTGCGGCACCGTCAGGTGCTGGAAAATCCGTTGGTCGTGACTTAACTGCAAATAGTGCAGCGCCGGCACCAGGGTCAGGTGATAACGGGTCAGGCGCTTACCGGCTTCACCCACCCAGACGTGTTCGATACGGCCGTGAAGTCCTTCGCCGTTCAGGCCGAATTGCAGAAACGCCGGTTGGCTGAGCAGGCTCTCCAGATCGAAATCTGGGTGCTCGCTGACCAGATCAACATGGATGGCGTAGAGGGTGCTGATGGCCTCAGACCCTTCAAAAGCCAGCACCTTGAAATCGTTACGAACAGCGGAGATGTGCAACGCGAAATGCGCTGTATTGGCCGAGCCGAACATACGCTCATCCTTAAGCAGAGGAGAAAAGCGTGATGTCCAGACCGTTCGAGGTCTGTGCACGCGAAATTGGCGCGCACGGTAGCAATGGGGAAAAAGGATAGATGTAGGACAGATCTTTGAATAAGGAAGGAAACTTCGTTACCGAATATCGGACCTTTAACAAACAACAAGGCAAGTCACAACCGCACAAACGACAGAAACAAAAAAACGCGATCATCTCGTGGCTTTTTTTGGTTTCAGGGGTCTGCTTTTTCCAGCTTCCAGCTCAGCGCATCTACAGCATCACAGTCATCCTGAATAAACATAAGTGCAGCATGGGCAAAGCGCTCCAGATCGTCAGATTCGGCGTCTCTGGCACACTAGCTGATAATGCTAAACAGCAACCGGCCGGCCAACTCACCTCACATCCAAAATCTGCATTACAGAGACCTCTTAACAACCAAATATCAGGATTTACGCACTACCGTGCGAAAAAATTGAACTAACTAAGGTTTAGGGCGTTTTTAAGCATCCTCTGCCCGCGCATGCGCTGACACATGGCGACCCGCTTGCTGAAGTTAAATGGCGCCCACTTAAATCAGTGAACACCATCGCCATAAGCGTTGAAATCAGGAAGATTTGTTAGCCGTGCACGCTTTAAAGTTAATTAAGTTGCGCGATGACCGTGGTTTTCTGATCGTCAGCTTGTGGCTTTTTCCAGCTTCCAACCCAACGCATCCAAGGCGTCACACCCATCCTGAATCAACATATGTGCAGCATTGGCGAAATGCTCCAGATCGTGACCTTCGGCGTCTTTGACGCACAGGCAGGTGACGCTGTTGAGCAGATTGCGCGCGGCTTTGAGTCGGTGGACGGCGGTTTCAAGAAGATCGGAAGCGCGGGCTTCAGTGTCGATGTACAGCGTCGGGCCGACGCTGAAATTGCCTTGGAGCGGGTGGTACTTAGCCATAGATCAAAACTCCGTTGACTGTCGAAAGGTGCATCTGTATTTCGACCGGCTAAGATCGTTCACCGCGTTGGCAGCGACGGCAGAACTATAGGCTGATGCTTGCACGACTGAGAACCCCAGCGCGGAATTTCAGACCGTTCCTACAACCACCAATCTCACCAGCAAACCGCTTCCAACAGGAAAACGCGACCCACCTGACAATCAGGTCGGCTATCAGGCCGCCTCGCGGTGCTGTTGCGGTGTTCGCCCCCTCGAGAGGCCGAGTGGAGGTTCTGCGCAGTGGGCAACCCGGCATGGATGCCGGGTTAGCCGCCCCCGGCCATGGATGGCCGATGGCGGCGGGCCCACGGAGCAGGACCGGAGCGAGGCACCGAACGAAAGGGGCAAAAGCGCTTGGTTACTGGGCGCTTTTCCAAGTAGCCCGCCGTAAGGGCGGAACCTTAGGCAGCCGTTACCGCAGAAACGGATATGTACACCATCCAAAAATAGATCGACTCGAAGGCCGCCATCGCGAGCAAGCTCGCTCCCA
>Ga0209903_1000357_pt1 | contig 18304 bp, 11 predicted proteins | sample OrgsoiDNA2013051_FD_185801 | JGI IMG/M metagenome (GOLD analysis project Ga0209903, IMG submission 185801) | Permafrost soil microbial communities from the Arctic, to analyse light accelerated degradation of dissolved organic matter (DOM) -... | ecosystem: Environmental > Terrestrial > Soil >...
AAACTGATGTGGTCGTCGTTGCCATTGTGCTGTACGCGCTCCTCGGCAAGCTGGCTGACCTGCTCGCCCGTACGCTGGAGAGCGTCTGGCTACGCTGGCACCCGGCTTATCAGAAGAAACAAGGAGACGCCGCATGAGTAATACTTCACGCATCCCGCAAGGCACGCCGGTCACTCTGGCAGGCATCAGCAAGAAGTATGGTAACCGCACGGTACTCAAGGACATTAATCTGCGCATTTCTCCCGGACAGTTCGTGGCGGTAGTCGGTCGCAGCGGTTGCGGAAAAAGTACCTTATTGCGGTTACTGGCTGGTTTGGAAAGTACCACTGAAGGTGAAATGCTAAGCGGCAGCGCACCGCTGAGTCACGTGCGTGAGGATACGCGGCTGATGTTTCAGGATGACCGCCTGCTGCCATGGAAAAAGGTGATCGACAATGTAGGGCTTGGTCTGAAAGGTCACTGGCGCGAAACCGCTCAGGCAGCGCTGGAAGAGGTTGGACTGGCGGATCGCGCCAACGACTGGCCTTCAGCGCTATCCGGCGGGCAGAAACAACGCGTCGCCCTCGCCCGTGCCCTTATCCACCGCCCGCGGTTGTTATTACTGGATGAACCACTGGGTGCACTCGATGCCCTCACGCGCATTGAGATGCAGGGGCTGATTGAACGTTTATGGCAGCAGCATGATTTTACGGTATTACTGGTTACGCATGATGTGAGTGAAGCCGTGACAGTCGCCGACCGGGTCATTCTGATTGAACAGGGTCAAATTGGCCTGGATTTACAGGTCGATTTACCACGTCCGCGACGAAAAGGATCGGTACGGCTGGCAGAGCTGGAAGCCGAAGTACTGGAGCGAGTTCTGACTCAGCAACCTTCTCCAACGGGGAAGCAGGAAGCCAAGCGCGCACAACGCTAATCATGACGTAAGTGCAGAATGTAAAAAGGGCGATGTTTCCATCGCCCTTTCGTCTTCTATCATAGTGCCTGTAACGCGGCTTATTAGGCGTCTAGCGCCTTACTGATCTTCTCGAACAGATCGCCGGACAGATTCTCCAACCCTTTTAACTGCTCAAGCGCACTGCGCATTAACGCCTGGCGGTTCGCATCATAACGTTTCAGACGGATCAATGGTTCAATCATACGCGCTGCCACCTGCGGGTTACGGGTATTCAGATCGGTGAGCATTTCCACCAGGAACTGATAACCGCTGCCGTCAGCCGCATGGAACGCCGACGGGTTAGCCGAGGCAAATGCACCGATAAGCGATCGTACGCGGTTCGGGTTGCTCATGGTGAAGGAACGATGATTCAGCAATGAACGGACTTTTTGCAATACCTCTGCCGACGGGCTGGAAGCCTGCAAAATGAACCATTTGTCCATCACCAGCCCATCCTGATGCCAACGCTCATCGTAAGCCGCCATCAGGGCTTCACGGCAAGGTAACTGGGCCGCAACCGCGGCAGACAGCGCTGCCAGAGAGTCAGTCATGTTGTCGGCTTGCTCGAACTGAGCGCGTACAATCTTATCTGCCTGACCTACATCACCAAACGCCAGATAACGCAGACAAGTATTACGCAGCGCGCGCTTACCGATATCTGCATGCACCACGCGGTAAGCCGGCAGGCGATTGGCGGTATATACTGCGAGGAACTCGTCGGCCATTTCAGTAGCCAGACAACGGGTAATTGCAGCGTGCACCGCACTGATCGCTTCCGGATCGATAATCTCAAACAGTTCCGCAATTTCGTTTTCAGACGGTAACGTCAGGATCTGCGCGGCCAGCGCCGGATCAATCTTCTCATCCAGCAGTACAGCACGGAAGGCATCAGCCACGTGCAGCGGCAGTGACAAGGGTTGTTTCTGCTGATGACGCGCGACGTTGAGCTTAATATAAATAGCCAACAGGCTCTGCGCCGAGTCCCAGCGTGAGAAGTCATTACGCGCGTGTTTCATCAGGAAAGTGAGTTGATGATCGCCATATTTGTAATCGAGCTTCACGGGCGCGGAGAATTCGCGCAATAAGGAAGGCATCGGAGGATGCGCCACATCTTCAAAGATAAAGGTCTGCTCAGCCTCGGTTACGTTCAGCACATTGCTGACGATGCTGCCATTTTGCTTAAGGGGAATTACGTTGCCCTGTGGATCGTAGAGTTCGATATCCAGCGGAATATGCAGCGGCAGTTTCTCAGCCTGGTCGGCCGTCGGTGGGGTTCTCTGGCTAACGGTTAGGATATATTGCTGTTTTTCAACGTCGTAATCATCGCGTACGGTCAAAATTGGCGTACCGGACTGGCTGTACCAGCGGCGGAATAGCGACAGATCAACGTTCGACGCATCCTCCATCGCCTGCACGAAATCATCACACGTCGCTGCACTGCCATCGTGACGTTCGAAATAGAGCTGAATACCGGCTTGGAATTTCTCTTCACCCAGCAACGTGTGCAGCATACGGATCACTTCCGAACCTTTTTCATACACCGTCAAAGTGTAGAAGTTGTTCATTTCGATCACTTTTTCCGGACGGATCGGGTGTGCCATCGGGCTGGCATCTTCGGCAAACTGCGCAGAGCGCATGATCCGCACGTTATCAATACGGTTTACCGAACGTGAGCCGAGATCCGAGCTGAACTCCTGATCGCGGAATACGGTCAGGCCTTCTTTCAGACTCAGTTGGAACCAGTCGCGGCAGGTCACGCGGTTACCGGTCCAGTTATGGAAATATTCGTGGCCGATCACGGCTTCAATGCCCAGATAATCTTTATCTGTGGCCGTCTCTGCTTTTGCCAGCACATATTTGGAGTTAAAGACGTTCAGGCCTTTATTTTCCATTGCCCCCATATTGAAGAAATCAACGGCAACGATCATGAAAATATCGAGGTCATATTCCAGATTGAAACGGGTTTCATCCCACTTCATCGACTGCTTCAGTGACTCCATCGCCCAGTCGGCACGGTCCAGATTACCGCGGTCAACAAACAATTCCAGCGCCACATCGCGACCTGAACGGGTTTTGAAGGTATCACGCAGCACATCAAAATCACCGGCCACCAGCGCAAACAGATAGCAAGGTTTAGGGAACGGATCTTGCCATTTGATCCAGTGTTTTCCCTCTTCCAGTTCACCGGAATCAATACGGTTACCGTTGGACAACAGATACGGGTAGCGGGCCTTATCGGCCACGATGCGGGTCGAGAAACGCGCCAGCACATCTGGGCGATCCAGATAATAGGTAATGTGCTGGAAACCCTCGGCTTCACACTGGGTGCAAAGCGCTTCGCCTGAGAGATACAGCCCTTCCAGCGCACTATTTTTCGCCGGGTGAATTTCGTTGACGATACTGAGCTCGAACGCTTCCGGCAGGCGGTCAATCACCAGGGTTTTATCCGTCACCTGATAACTTGGCCAATCCTGGCCGTTCACTTTCAGGCTGATTAACGTCAGGTCCTCGCCATTGAGCAGCAGCGAAGAACCTTCAACACCGAGGCGTTTAATCTGGCTGACAGCAGTAACCACAGTGGTTTGTGCATCGAGTTCAAAGTTGAGGTCAATGTCGGTGATGGTGTAGTCCGGCGCACGGTAATCGTGGCGGAACTTGGCTTGCGGCAGTTGAGTCATAAAAAACCTTTTAACGTTTTCGTGAGTGACGACGTCTGTTGTTGATCGTTGCTTGTCCGAGTGCTCCGGCAGGAGAAAACTCAGCGACTGATAAAGCTTTCCAGAACTTTACCACAGGCACTTAAAATTCCCAGATTGTTGCCGATTTGTAAGTCTGTTAGGCCACGTTTTGCGCAACACGGACATGTGTCACGGTTCCGTATGCCTGGGCTGTACATTTTGAATTCGGCAAAAAGTCAGTTTTTTATGCTTAATTTTCTGCATTGTGTTGTGAATTCAAAATTTAAATCCGCAGGCTAATCATTAGCATGATTGTTAATGCTATGTAACGTCGGGATGATATAAAAATATGAGTAACACCTGCTCGCCCGGGATGGGCTATGAAGATAATAAAATTATAAATAACAGTGAATTATCAGTAAGAATTGATGCCCTTCCCTCCTCTGCCGGACTATGGCGATTTATTATTTTGTTGTCATTGGGCGGTTTTTTCGAGCTTTATGACCTTTTCCAGACGGGATATATCAGTTCAGGTTTACTCGCCGAAAACATATTTCATCTGGGTTCAGCCGGCATTTTTGGCATATCCGATCAGGCCGCGTTCGCATCCGCCACATTTTTAGGCCTGTTTTTAGGGGCCAGCTTGCTGACACCCTACGCAGACCGCTTTGGCCGCCGTATTACCTTTATGTTTGCACTGGCCTGGTATGGCTGTTTTTCACTGCTGATGGCCTTTCAGAATCACGCAGAAGGCATCATTTTTTGCCGTTTTCTGGTGGGCATTGGGCTGGGTCTGGAACTGGTTACCATTGATACGTATCTCACCGAGTGGGTACCGACGCACCTGCGCAGCCGGGCTTTCGCCTTTGCTTTCTTTATTCAGTTTCTTTCGGTACCCGCTGTAGCGCTTATGTCGTGGTGGCTGGTACCACAAACCTTCTTTGGTTTAACAGGCTGGCGTTATGTCGTGATCGCCGGGGCGTTTTGCTCGCTGGTGATCTGGCTGGTGAGAAAAAACTTGCCGGAATCAGCGCGCTGGCTAGCGCAACAGGGGCGCAGCGAAGAAGCTCATCATGTTGTGAGTGCGATGGAAAAGCGTTGCGGTGTTACTGTGAGTCCGGCTTATAACCCGGAAGATGTCGTCGTTGAGTTGCCGCGCAAAGGAACATTCAAAGAGATCTGGTCCGCGAAGTATCGTTCGCGCACCCTGATGCTGATGACCATGAATTTTTTCCAGGCCATCGGCTTTTTTGGCTTCGGAAACTGGCTTCCCGCATTGCTTTCCGGTAAAGGGACAAGCGTAACCCATAGCTTACTGTACGCTTTCTTTATCACGCTGGCCTATCCGCTCGGCTCACTGATTTGCAGCCGCTACGCGGACAAAATCGAGAACAAATGGCAGATTGTCCTCTCATCGCTGATGACGGTCATCTTTGGTACGTTGTTCGCTTTCCAAACCAGCGCCATCATGCTGATTGTCTGTGGTTTTCTGATTACATACTCTAATGCCTGGCTGACTTACAGCTATCACGCCTATCAGACCGAGGTTTTCCCGACCCATATTCGTGCACGGGCGGTCGGTTTTTGCTACTCATTCAGCCGTCTCTCCACCGTATTTAGCAGTATTATGATTGGCTTTATTTTGCAATATGCAGGGACACAAGGTGTGATCGCCTTTATTGTCTTTAGCATGTTAATCGTCATGCTGGTGATTGGCCTATTCGGCCCGAGAACACGGGGTATCAATCTGGAAAATATTTAATCCTCAGAGCCGGGGGCAACCTGCGCTCCCGGCAACCTCATGTTATGTAAATGTGATAAATCACCGCATTTTTCCCTGCAAAATAGTTAACAGAAAGAGCCTTTCTGCGCACTAGCGCACATTTAAGCCTCGACCCATCCCAGACAATTATGATGTGATGAGGGTTCTTTCGCAGGATATTACGGTATACTTCACAGACTTTGCTGTTTTATCCAGAATGCTTTTTTATCTGGAATGGTTGGATTGATGCGAACTGCCTTTATAAATTATGTACAGGTTTTTGCCGGCCAACCCTTTCTGACGAGGATGCTGTAAACGCGCTATGACTCCATACGCCTCCCCGATTTTGACTTCGCTGTTAGATACTGATGCCTACAAGCTTCATATGCAGCAAGCGGTCTTCCACCGCTATCACAATATTAGTGTTGTGGCTGAATTCCGCTGCCGCGGCGATGAACTACTGGGCGAATATGCCAGCCAAATTCGTCAGCAAATCGAAATGATGGGCGAGCTTGCCCTGACAGATGATGAATTCTCATATCTCTCAGGCCTGCCGTTTTTCAGCGCCGACTACCTCAACTGGCTGAAGACTTTCCGCTATAACCCTGACCAGGTTACCGTCTCTGACCGTGAAGGTCATTTGCACGTGCGTATTTCCGGGCCATGGCGCGAAGTCATTATGTGGGAAGTGCCACTGCTTGCCGTGATTAGCGAGGTTGTGCACCGCCACCGTTCGCCACAGGTCACTGCGCAGATGGCGGTCGAACAGCTGCGTAAGAACCTGGCACGATTTAAAGAAGAAGCGGCCGATATCGATATTTCCCGCTTCCGCCTGATGGACTTCGGTACTCGCCGCCGCTTCTCAGGTGACGTGCAGCAGGCGATTGTCAGCACGCTGAAAGCTGAGTTTCCCTATCTGGTTGGCACCAGTAACTATGATGTCGCCCATAAATTGCAACTTTCACCGGTGGGCACACAGGCGCACGAGTGGTTCCAGGCACATCAGCAAATCAGCCCGGTTCTGGCCAATAGCCAGAGAGCCGCGCTGCAAGCCTGGCTGGACGAATATCCCGATCAATTGGGCATTGCGCTGACTGACTGCATAACGATGGATGCCTTCCTGCGTGATTTCGGACCTAAATTTGCCAATGCCTATGAAGGGTTACGCCATGATTCCGGAGACCCGGTTGAATGGGGTGAAAAAGCCATTGCGCACTACCAAAAGCTGGGTATTGATCCGATGAATAAAACGCTGGTCTTCTCCGATAACCTGGATTTAGACAAAGCTTTGCATCTGTATCGCCATTTCCACACCCGCGTAAATCTGGTATTTGGGATTGGTACGCGTTTGACCTGCAACATTCCGGGGGTCAAGCCACTGAATATCGTGATCAAGCTGGTACAGTGCAACGGCAAACCGGTGGCAAAATTGTCTGACAGTCCAGGTAAAACTATTTGTCAGGACAAAGCCTTTGTTAAAGCGTTACGTAAAGCTTTCGATTTGCCGCTGGTCAAAAAAGCCTCCTGAGTTCATCGTCTGTGGAGTCATTCGCCACAGACGATTACCCTTTCTCCTCTGCAACATCCTGTGCTTTCCTTTATATGTTTTCTTCCTTTATATAGATGTTAATCAGATGAAGGCACATCTATCGCCCAGCAACCCGCAAATTTCCTGTCTCAACCTCTCCCGAGACAAATGTTGTCCAGACGACGTGATTTCTGCTTGTGTCCTGAGAAAGGCTAAGTAACATAGCAAAATCCCTTTAAGTGGGTGTCCGTTAGTTCTCAATCACCATCTCAATATATAAGAAAGAGAGAAATTTATGAGCGTTGTGCCTGTAGTCGACGTACTGCAAGGCCGTGCTGCGGTTGACAGTGAAGTCACCGTACGCGGTTGGGTACGTACCCGGAGAGATTCTAAAGCTGGTATCTCCTTCCTCGCCGTTTATGACGGCTCCTGCTTTAATCCGTTACAGGCCGTTGTGAATAATTCTCTTCCCAATTATCAGGATGAGGTTCTGCGCCTGACCACCGGTTGCTCTATTGAAGTCACCGGCACCGTTGTCGCTTCACCAGGTGAAGGCCAGAGTTTTGAACTGCAAGCTACGGCAATTAAAGTGGTTGGCTGGGTTGATGATCCGGACACTTATCCGATGGCGGCAAAACGTCACTCGATCGAGTATTTGCGTGAAGTGGCTCACCTGCGCCCGCGTACCAACCTGATCGGTGCGGTTGCGCGTGTGCGTAATACCCTGTCGCAGGCCATTCACCGTTTCTATCATGAAAACGGCTACTTCTGGGTATCAACGCCGCTCATAACGGCATCGGATACAGAAGGCGCTGGCGAAATGTTCCGTGTCTCTACCCTGGATTTCCAAAATCTGCCACGTACGGATAAAGGCGAAGTGGATTTCAGCGAAGACTTCTTTGGTAAAGAAGCCTTTCTTACCGTTTCTGGTCAGTTGAATGGTGAAACCTATGCGTGCGCACTTTCTAAGGTGTACACCTTCGGCCCAACCTTCCGTGCAGAAAACTCCAATACCAGCCGCCATCTGGCTGAGTTCTGGATGGTTGAACCCGAAGTCGCTTTTGCCACGCTCGATGACATCGCCGCACTGGCTGAAAGCATGCTGAAGTATGTTTTCCAAGCCGTTCTGGACGAAAGAGCAGACGATATGGCGTTTTTCGCTGAACGCGTAGACAAAGATGCTGTTTCCCGCCTGCAGCGTTTTGTAACATCAGATTTCGCCCAGGTCGACTATACCGATGCAGTAGAAATACTGATGAATTGCGGACAGACATTCGAGAATCCTGTGTCTTGGGGTGTTGATTTATCTTCTGAACACGAACGCTACCTTGCAGAGCAGCATTTTAAAGCGCCGGTGGTGGTTAAAAATTACCCTAAAGATATCAAAGCATTCTACATGCGAATGAATGATGACGGGAAAACTGTCGCTGCGATGGATGTGCTGGCACCGGGTATTGGTGAGATTATCGGAGGGTCACAACGTGAAGAGCGCCTGGATGTGCTGGATGCTCGTCTGGAAGAAATGGGCCTGAATAAAGAAGATTACTGGTGGTATCGCGACCTTCGCCGCTACGGCACCGTGCCACACTCCGGTTTCGGCTTAGGCTTTGAACGCCTGGTCGCTTATGTGACCGGTGTGCAAAACGTGCGGGACGTCATCCCGTTCCCACGTACACCACGTAACGCAACCTTCTAATTAACTAAAATATTTTCCATATAACATTTTAGTTACAAAACTAAGGCCAGCTCAGCTGGCCTTAGTCATTTTTAAAGGTAGATCCCTGTCACAAAGTTCCCAAGAAATTACATTTTGTAATACATTCTTTCCTACTGAAACAAGTTTAGGAGTTTGGTAGCATTTTCGCTGTAGATTAAGCAGCCCTCGGATGGAACACTGCGTTCAGACACAGGAGACACCAAACTCTCAACAATAGTTCCCTAAAGAATTATTGACGGCAGTGGCAGGTGTCCAAATAAAACCAATGAGGGTAATAATAAAATGATGAAGCGCAATATTCTTGCAGTAGTAATCCCAGCTTTGTTGGCTGCCGGTGCGGCAAACGCGGCTGAAATTTATAATAAAGACGGCAACAAACTGGACCTGTACGGTAAAGTTGACGCACGCCACCAGTTCTCTGACGACAATGGCAGCGATGGTGATCAGACTTACGTTCGTTTCGGCTTTAAAGGCGAAACTCAAATTACTGACCAACTGACCGGTTACGGCCAGTGGGAATACAACGTTCAGGCTAACCATGCTGAAGCACAGGGTGACGAAGGCAACAAAACTCGTCTGGGCTTCGCGGGTCTGAAATTCGGCGACTGGGGTTCATTCGACTACGGTCGTAACTACGGCGTGATCTACGACGTAATGTCTTATACTGACCAATTGCCAGTATTTGGCGATGACACCATGTACCAAACTAACGACAACTTCATGGTTGGTCGTTCAAACGGTCTGGCAACATACCGTAACAGCAACTTCTTCGGTCTGGTTGATGGCCTGAGCTTCGCTCTCCAGTATCAGGGCAAAAACGAGAACGACCGTAATACAGAAATCGGCGGCAACGTACCAAACAGCTCAATCATCACACAGAACGGTGACGGTGTTGGTACCTCTGTTGCTTATGCTATCGGTAACTCAGGTGTCAGCCTGACCGGTGCTTACGCTAACTCTAACCGTACTGTTGACCAGAAAACTCAGGCCAACAGCGCGCAGGGTAACAAAGCTGAGCAGTATGCATTTGGCGCGAAATACGATGCTAACAACGTATACCTGGCAACCTTCTACGGTGAATCCCGCAACACTACTGCTTACGGTGGTGATAACCAAGTCGCTAACAAAACTCAGAACTTCGAAGTGGTTGCTCAGTACCAGTTCGACTTCGGCCTGCGCCCATCCATCGCTTACCTGCAGTCTAAAGGTAAGGACCTGAACTCTGTTACCGGTTCAAACGGCACCTTCGGTGGTGGCGATGCTGACTTGGTTAAATACATCGAAGTGGGTACTTATTACTACTTCAACAAAAACATGTCCACCTATGTTGACTACAAAATCAACCTGCTGGATGACAACGACTACACCAAAGCTTCAGGCACCAATACTGATAACGTAGTTGGCGTTGGCTTGCAATACCAGTTCTAATTTCGCTTAAACGATGCACTTCCGAGGGCATCCTGAGTGAACTGAAAGGCAGGGCTTCGGCTCTGCCTTTTGCTTTTTAGGACTCGCTTGCCCTTTTCAATTATCAATATTATTAATCTCGAAGGCTGCTTCACAACTCCGCTTTCTTTTTGCCGCAAACGGTTGGCAAACTCACTTTCTGGCGGTAACCTGATGCCCTCTTTCTGCTACATATCAGGCCATGGAAGTCTTCCCTATGTTTGAAAAAATCACTGCTGCACCTGCTGATCCTATTCTCGGTCTTTCTGATCTTTTCCGCGCTGACGCTCGCCAGGATAAAATCAATCTTGGGATCGGTGTTTATAAAGACGAAACGGGTAAAACTCCGGTTCTGACCAGCGTGAAGAAAGCCGAGCAATATTTGCTGGAAAACGAAACCACCAAAACTTACCTGAGCATTGACGGGCTGCCTGATTTTGCACGTTGTACTCAGGAACTGCTGTTCGGCAAAGACAGCGCTATCATCGCCGACAAACGAGCACGCACGGCACAAACACCGGGAGGCACAGGCGGCCTGCGTATCGCAGCAGATTTTATCGCAACTCAAACCCGTGCTAAGCGCGTGTGGGTGAGCAACCCAAGTTGGCCCAACCATAAAGGGGTATTCAATGCCTCTGATCTCGAAGTTGTAGAGTACAACTATTATGACGCGGCCAATCATGCACTGGATTTTGATGGCATGTTGAAAAGCCTCAGTGAAGCTCAGGCCGGTGACGTGGTGTTGTTCCATGGTTGCTGTCATAACCCAACAGGTATCGATCCTACAGCAGAGCAGTGGACGCAGCTGGCTGAATTGTCCGTCGCTAAAGGCTGGTTGCCGCTGTTTGATTTCGCTTATCAGGGCTTTGCTAAAGGCCTGGAAGAAGATGCACAGGGTCTGCGTATCTTTGCGGCCAACCATGCCGAATTCCTGGTTGCCAGCTCTTACTCGAAGAACTTTGGACTGTACAACGAACGCGTAGGCGCTTGTACTATAGTGGCAGCGGATGCCGAAATAGCTGACCGCGCCTTCAGTCAGGTTAAATCCGTTATCCGTGCCAACTACTCCAATCCGCCATCTCACGGTGCCGCGGTTGTGGCCACTATTCTGGGCAATGAAGCGCTGCGTGCAATCTGGGAACAGGAGCTGAGCGACATGCGTCAACGCATTCACCGTATGCGTCAGCTGTTCGTGACCACCCTGCAGGAAAAAGGGGCTCAGCAGGATTTCAGCTTCATCATTAATCAGAACGGCATGTTCTCTTTCAGCGGTCTGACTAAAGACCAGGTTCTGCGTCTGCGCGATGAGTTCGGCGTGTATGCGGTGAACTCCGGCCGAATCAACGTGGCGGGTATTACGCTCGATAATATGGCGCCACTGTGTGAAGCCATCGTCGCCGTTCTGTAATTCATTTCTTCAGAAAAAAAACCAGTCAGGCAACTGACTGGTTTTTCATTTATAGCGTCGGTATTTTCGAAGCGATTTACCAGACCGGCAATTCATCCTGCAAGAATGGATTGGTTTTACGTTCATGCCCGAAGTCTGACATTGGGCCATGTCCCGGTATGAAAGCTATATCATCGCCCAATGGCAACAACTTGGTTCTGATCGACTGAATCAGCGACTGATGATCGCCACGCGGGAAATCACTGCGCCCAACGCCACCACGGAAAATAACGTCACCGGAGACTGCCAGACGGCTCTTCTCATTAATAAATACAATATGTCCCGGTGTATGCCCAGGACAATGTAAAACACTCAGACACGCCTCCCCCACCAACACCTCATCGCCCTCTTCCAGCCAGGTATCGGGTGTCAGCGGCGCGCAATCGTCCAGACCAAACATCCGGCTTTGGGCTGGCAGGGATTCGAGCAGGAACAGATCTTCTTTGTGTGGTCCAACAATCGGGGATTTAAAATGTTTTGCTACCTGTGCAGCAGCACCGACGTGATCGAGGTGACCGTGTGTCAACAATATCTGACTCACCGAGACGCCTAAGGTAGCCACTTCGGCGATAATTTTTTCAGCTTCACCACCCGGGTCAACAATCGCTGCCTGAAGAGTTTTACTGCACCAGATAACAGAACAATTTTGGCTGAACGCCGTGACAGGAATAAGATGGTATTTCATAAGGCTCCACAGCGGCTTATCCCGCCAGGGACAAGCCGAAAATTACACATATCACCAGGTTCTTGCCGGACCGGTATCGATATGCACAAAGTTACTTCGTGGATAATATCCTACACCACCCATCTTCATTTTTAACGCAGCTTTGCGGATATTACTCAACTCAATGCCTTCGATGTGAAAATCCATCGCCTGGCCCTTGGTATGATAACTGTCTTTAGCCACACCGCTGCCCGGCCGGCGCATACTGTTGTTGGTGGCAATGGTCCGGTAACCCGAAATTAGCTGAACCGGTTTATTGGTCGCCAGCATCACTTGCAGCCGGTAAAGGTGGTCGAACAACGCAGGATCAATACTTTTAACCTTTTCTGCCCGATAGTCCCTGAACAGATGATTCAATCTGGCCAATTCATCCTTGTTGTAACGCTTTCCATCAAAAAACTCAGTTTTAAGGGTTTCGCCGGTATTTAAGTTATTAACCACCAAAATACGTGGACGAGGAGTGGAAAGAGTGGCAAAAGCGCGTCCAGGAAGGAGCGCGATACCCATAGCGGCACTACCCAGTGCCAGCCATTTACGGCGATGCTTGTCGATTTGATCCATGAACAGTCTACTACCCGGTAAGAGAGTCAAAATATGGCACAAAAGTTGTACCGTTCCGAACCTTAACCGCCTTATTTCAGGGAGTCAACCCACCCATAAAGCAAAACGGGCATGCCACTGAGGCCACACCCGTAATCAGGCCAAATATTCTGACCGCTATCATTTTAGTTTTACTGCATTTATTGCAGCAAAATTTCCGCCTTTGACAAAATTTGTGCACCAGATCGCACTGGCGAGTCATAATTGTAAATATCTGTGCGGAACTGCGGCTTACCATCCTCGGCAACCCACGCTGTTAGATAGAACAATTTGACCGGTATATGATGACGGATTGGCACAAACGTTGTATTACCAGCCTGCAGCGTTGAGGAGATACGGGTATCATTCCACCCCGCATCTTGCAGCAACATGTTGGCGAGTTCGGAAGCTTTGTTTACGCGTACACAGCCTGAGCTTAAAGCACGAATATCTTTCTGGAACAGGCCGTGATTGGGTGTGTCATGCAGGTAAATCGCATCCGAGCTTGGCATATTAAACTTATACCGGCCAAGTGAGTTACTCGCACCTGGAGCCTGACGTATACGATATGGGAAATGGTTAGGCGTAACCACACTCCAGTCGATCATTGACGGGTCAACCACTTCTGCATCGTTGTTCCAGCCTGCCAACACCGTATAACCATGCTTCTGAAAGTACCCAGAATCCCTCATAGCTTTAGGAACAATATCCTCACGCACCAGAGTGGTTGGCACATTCCATGGTGGGTTGACCACCACATTATTCAGCGCACTGCTCATCAGGGGAGTCTTTCGGCTTGGACGCCCGACAATGACACGTGACGACAGTACCTCATTACCGTTGAGATAATAGGTGAGCTGATAATTTGGGATGTTCACCATGATCCCGGTATTAACACTTCCTGGCAGAATACGCAGTCGCTGAATGTTCAGGGCGAACAATGTGGCACGCAGACGAGGCGAAGCATTCAGCCACTCACGGGTACGCATCCCGATGACGCCATCTGGCTCAAGTCCCTGCCATTTCTGAAAGCGTTTAACAGCCTCAACCAATTCTGGCGAATAGATATTATCCGCGACGGCAACGGGGATTGTTGCTGCTGGTTGACCAGTGTTTTCCACTGTTGGTAATACATCCGTCACCGATGTGGCAGCTGGGCTGACAACCGGTGATGCGGGAACCGACTTATCTGCGGACTCATCGACTGACAGATCGTCGTTGGCAGCAGCCCTCGGACCATCTTTAGCAATAGTTTCGTCTGTGGGCTGCGGTGATTTTGACTCTGCCGGTGTGGGAGTCATCATACCGCTACGGTTGAGGATCTCACGAAGCGCAGGAATATCATCACTAACTTGCCCTGGGCGCAGACTGGACGCATTGGCCACCTGTGGCCATGGACGGCTGTCCGCCAACATGATTTTCAACGCAGCGTGCATCTTGGAATAAAGAGGATGTTGAGGTGCCAGCGTCGTGATGTATCCCGCTGTTGTACCTTTACGCAATGCCAGCTGCCACTGATTTATCACAGTCAGCGGTGGCGTGGTCATCTTGTAAGGCTTTCCGCTATACAACCAGTTATCCCCGTTCGCCTCAACACCGCTGACAAACTGTAAATATCCCAACATTGCATCCGATAACACGATATCCCGTGCCATGCCGGTGATTTGCGGGTCGGTCAACCATTTCACCCACTGGGTGAATTGAGGCTGTACTCCGGAAATGGCCAGTTCTGCGAGTTGTTGCTGAAATTGCTGTATAGCATCCCTGTCCTGCCACATGGGTTGCATGTGGTTGGCGGCGTATAATGTCACAAGCGATGAAATATAAAGCGGTTTTACGCTGGCGGGCAACTCAGCTTGTAGCTGACTAAGACTCTGCACGCTTGAAAGCGTTGCTGACCGTACAGAGAGTGTCGGCACCGCGGCGAATGCAGTACCCATTGGAGCCAGTCCCATAGCAACGAGACAGCTGGCTACCAGAAATCTGAGAGACCCTTGACCCATAAACATCATCCCTTGCCTCCCGTTAAAATGCTCAAATTAATAAGGTCGAATTCAAGCAAACAACTCGTAGTTTAAGTATAAAAGAGAATTCCATTTTTGCGCGCGATCTCAACACAATAGCGCCGCGCTCGCTGAGAAGACTCTATGCTAGCGGAGGCGTTTAATAAAGCACTGTCAGTGTGATTATCATCTCTTTCAATATGAGTGATGTTTATTTACTCAAAAATTAAAAGTCCTCTTAGAACTCCAGCCGTACATCCCTCCACAACGCTTTATTCAGGCATTACGCACAGCTCCAGCGTCAGTCCATTGACAGAGTACGATAAGGCCAATATGTTAACAATGAAGCAAAACTCCAGTTTTATTTACAAATAGGAGTTTTATTTAATGAATTTAACCACACCTTTCACAGAGTCAAAGACCTATAAGGAAAACTGCTAATGACTCAGATTTACCAGCACCGTAAAAAAAATACGCGTATAAAGGCCGCGCTGTCTGGTGCATTTATCTTATTCATTACTCTGCCTGTTTTTTACGCTCACGCAGCATCTTATCCAGACATACCCGTCCCATTTAAGAATGGCACGGGAGCACGAGTGGACAACAGCTTGTTTGTTGGTCTGGGCTCAGCAGGCCAATCGTGGTTTCGTTTTGATATGGATAAAGACAGCCGCGGATGGCAGAAAATAGCGGACTTTCCGGGCCAGCCACGTGAGCAGGCAGTGACTGTGGCTCTTGGGGGCAAGCTGTATGTATTTGGAGGAGTAGGTAAAAGTAGTCCTGCTGATAATCAGGTCCGCGCTCTGAGTGATGTTTATCGGTTTGATCCGCAAAGTAATCAGTGGTTACAGCTGGCTACCCGTGCCCCATACGGCCTGGTAGGGGTAGCGGCGACTACACTGGATAGCGCCCAAGCCCTGCTGTTGGGTGGGGTCAATAAGGCTATTTTTGACGGTTATTTCACCGACATGGCCGCCGCAGGCAATGATGAAACACAGAAAGCCACAGTCACTAACGCCTATTTTGATAAGGCGCCGGCGGACTACTTCTATAACCGTGATGTCGTTATTTACGATCCGGTAAAAAACCAGTGGAAAAGCGCTGGGCAGTTACCTTTTTCAGGAACGGCAGGATCGGCAATCAGCGATTTAAATGATCGTCTGATATTAATTAATGGTGAAATTAAGCCGGGTCTGCGAACAGCAGCAGTGTGGCAAGGTAAAAAGCAGGGGTCACAGCTTAACTGGCAACAACTACCTGACCTGATTAGCTCTGAAAAAGGGAAGGCGCAGGAAGGACTGGCAGGCGCATTCTCTGGAGTCAGTCATAATGTGGTCCTGGTAGCCGGTGGGGCTAATTTTCCTGACGCCTGGAAACAATTTAATGCCGGTCAGCTATATGCCCATAAAGGGTTAAAAAAACAGTGGCAACAGTCGGTCTATGCTCTGGTCGATAATCAATGGCAAATCGCCGGTAAATTACCTCAGCCACTGGGCTATGGCGTGTCAATTCAAGATAAGAATAAGGTTATTTTAGTCGGGGGTGAAACCACTGATGGCAGGGCAACATCTGCAGTTACACAGCTAAGCTGGCAAGGTAACCGGCTGCTTATTGAGTGAACATCAGGCTTAAAAAAGCCCCGCAAGCGGGGCTCATTGTATCAATGTAACCAATTTCTCGTGAAGGCTATGAACTGCCTGCTTCTGCGTTGGCAATCGCAGGCTGTTCAGCAGCAAAGCCACGTAAACCGACGACGTGAACGTGTTCATGATTGTTAAACACTTTACGTACCAGTTTGTAGGTGGTGCCTTTCTCAGGACTGATGTTTTCAGGCGCAGCAATAATCAACTGCATCTCAAGACGGTCGCAAAGTTCGAACAGTGTTGCAATTGATTTGGCATCCAGACGCGCTGCTTCATCGAGGAACAGCAGGCGGCAAGGTGAGATATCTTTACCACGCATACGGCTCGACTCCTCTTCCCAGCTCTGCACCACCATGACCAGAATCGACATACCAGTACCAATGGCTTCCCCCGTTGACAGTGCCCCGCTCTCTGCACGCAACCAGCCGTCAGAACCACGGTTAACTTCCACTTCCATCTCAAGATAGTTGCGGTAATCGAGTAACTCTTCGCCAATAGTTTGCGGCGTACGTTGCCCCATATCAATTTGCGGATTCAGGCGCTGATAGAGTTTTGCCAGCGCTTCCGAGAAGGTGAGACGGTTACTGCTGAACAGGTCCTGATGTTGCTCCTGCTGCTCGGACAACACATCAAGCAAACCCGCGTGGGCCTCACGCACATTAACGTTAAGCCGCACGCTTTTCACCTGACCGAAAGCCACGGCTTGCAGGCCCTGGTTCAGCTGGCGAATACGGTTCTGCTCGCGCTGAATCGTTTTGCGGATAATGTTAGCCACACTTTTCGAGCTGAGCGCCAGTTGCTGTTCGCGTGCAGTCAGTTCTTCGGTCAGACGCCCAAGTTCAATTTCCATCTGTTCGATGGCTTCAACCGGGTCATCAGTGCGGATAATATCCTGGCGTATACGTTCGCGCAGATGCTGATAAACAGCAATGTAGAACTGAATCTTACGTTCCGGCCGTTTAGGATCTTCGGACAGACGCAGTACGTCACGCAGATGTTCGTTATCGGCCACCGCCAGGCGCAGTGCACCCAGTGATTTATCCGACATTGAACGCAGCTCATCACCATCCATATAGGCCAGTTCACGACGATGCAGACGGCGTTCGACACCGTTGTCTTTCACCAAACGCATTACCGCACACCAGCCCGCTTTCGCCGTCACTACCTGTTCGCGACTCTGATGATAATCGCGTTCCAGTTTGCGCAGTTTCTTCTGCAGGTTATCCATCTCAGCTTCGCAGAACGTGATCTGTTTTTCCAACTGGTTACAGCGCGAACGGTTAGTGCTGAGAGCGGTGTACAACTCGTCACGACGCAGCTTGGCGCGCGCTTCAGCATTAGCATCTGCCTGAACGCCAATTTCCTGCAACTCCTGTCCCAGTTCCTTGAGCATGTCACGTTTAGCATCAAACGAGCTTTTGAGTGACGCCAGAACCTGACTGTACTGAGTAAACTGAGCCTGATGTTGACGCAGTTGATCGCGGGCGCGGGTACGCTCCGCTTCCGCATGTTCAAGACGCTGACGCAGTTTGTCATTCAGGTCGGAGTTTTCAGTCAGCATGCCGGCTGAGTCGGTATAACCAAAGTGTGCGCGGCGCTGAACCACTTCTGTCAGCGAGAAGGCCTGCTGTTTAGCCAGACGCTGAGCGTGCTGCGCCTCAGCATAATCTTCTTTCAGTTGGTCATGCTGCTCCGGGTCGCTTTGCAGTACGGCAACCAACGGCTCGAGTTTAGCCAGAGATGCACCATGCTGTTGAATAAAGCGGGCAGAATCCTGCGCTTCTTCCAGCTCTTCACGCAGCTCTTCAACGCGATCAATCAATGTCTCATCACACAGCAG
>Ga0209903_1000358_pt1 | contig 18274 bp, 19 predicted proteins | sample OrgsoiDNA2013051_FD_185801 | JGI IMG/M metagenome (GOLD analysis project Ga0209903, IMG submission 185801) | Permafrost soil microbial communities from the Arctic, to analyse light accelerated degradation of dissolved organic matter (DOM) -... | ecosystem: Environmental > Terrestrial > Soil >...
AAGCTCTATGAGGTGCCCGCAGAGAAAGGGTTTTGCATGCCTTATGGCTTTATTGCCGGGGACTCCGGCCATGAGCCACGCAATATAGGGGTGACATACCGTCTGAAAGACCATCCTGATGTGACTATTTATTTTCAGGATTTAGGTATGGAACCAGGCGCTGGGTTTCAGAGGCCGGAAAACGAAAGTGCCAAAGATTTTGTCACCTATTTATGGAACAGAAAATATCAGTGGTCATCCATTTCAAAAGAGTTAATCAGGCCGAAATGGCGTTCCATTAAAATGGATGGACGTAATGGTCTGGGAACATTTGTAAAATCCACCTTTAAAGATGGTTCAGTTGATTATGGCTATGTGGCCTATGTACAGGGAAATCATAAAGCCAGGAATCTGGAGCCTGATTTATTGCTCTATGTGATGCAGGACAGTCCGCAGGTAAAAAATCAGACTCCAATGGGTAAAGATGAGCTGGAAAAACTGGCGGAGCATATTGTCAGTTCAGTGAAGCGGCGATAACCCTCCAGCCTGGCGCTGCTGTCTCATAGCAAAAGCAGTGCGGTGTACCGAGATTATCGGTACGCCGCTCATCGACGGCACCGAGGTGGCGATTGCCTACGGCAACGGCGATATTGACCTGCCGTATATCTCACACGCGATGCACGACTCGGAGCACCCAGACCCCGTTACCCGCGACAACCACACCCGCAACATTCTCAGAACCCCGGCAAACAACAAGCTGCGCATGGAGGACAGGCGCGGCGAAGAGCACGTTAAGCTCGCCACGGAGTACGGAAAAACCCAGCTCAATACCGGTCATCTGGTGGATGCACAGGGCAATGCCCTACCTGCCGGGAACGGGACAATATGATCTGGCCATCAACTTTGCCGATAACCTGACACCCATTGCTAAAGCGTCGTATGTCATTCACTTCGAAGGCGGTAGCCTACTGGGGGCCCGCTTCTCTGAAACGGCCCGTAGCGGAGTTGTGGAGCCTGCTTGTGGCCGTACGCAGCAAAGCCAACGGTATGCTGGCCAGCGCCCTGAAGCGATTGACTGATTTACTGGAGCGCCTGGCGAACCGTCTGCGAGTGAAAGGGGACAGTGCCTTCCGTGCTCATGTTGGTGATAACGCACACTTAATGAATACAACAGCGATAAGACATCATGCCCAATAATAACGCCTCCCTCTATGAAATGCTCTACGGCAACTTCTCCGGTGGACTTGAACTACGTCAGGTCAGTGAAGAAGAACAGGTCATTCTCTCGGTGCTTGACAACATGCAGAGCATCCTCGACTGCCGTGCAGGCACATTGAATCATCTGCCAGATTACGGCTTATCCGACATGAGCAAAATCCTGCAAGGCATGCCCGGTTCGGCGCATGAGCTAATGGTCACGTTCTCCGATGTGCTGTTGAAGTACGAGCCGCGCCTGAAGAGCATTGACGTGGTGCTGCTGGAACAAATACAGCCGGGAGAACTGCGATATGCCATTGATGCACAATTGAAGAACATTGGACTGGTACGCTTTGGCACCGCGTTTATGCCGGAGGGCAAAATATTGATTCGACACCTTAAACAACAGCAGTGGCTGTCTTAATCCGGGTACCCACACACCATGACCTCTCTGTCTCAACGTTATCTTAAAACCGGTGGCGATCCGCGTACGTTGCCAGATTATGCCGCTCTGCGTGATGAACTGGCTAAACTATCCCACCCTGCCCGGCCCGATGTGAACTGGCGTTATGCCGAAAAACTCTGTCTCTCGTTGTTTGAACAAAATGGCGTGGAGCTGCAGACCGCAACCTGGTACACCCAGGCCCGTACGCAACTGGCCGGATTGTTCGGCCTGAATGAAGGTTTGTCCATTCTGGAGGCCCTGATAAGCCACCAGTGGAGTACACTCTGGCCGCAGCCTGTACATGCCAGAATGGAAATCCTCAGTGGTCTGAGCCAACGGATACAGCAGTTGATGCGCTCCCTCCCCCTGAACTACAGCGATATCAGCCAGCTTTATATTGCCGAACAACAGCTTACCAGCTTGGGTGCGGTATTACAGCGTCTGGAAATCAAACATCTGAGCCAGCTCGATACCTTGCGTACCCTGATGCATAACAGCGCGGCTCGGCTAGAAAATAGCGACAACGCATCCGGTCCTGGCGCTACCATTTCATCCAGTGTCGTGCCGACCACAAGAGTCATAAATAACGCGAGAGCATCTGCGCAAGCAGTATCTGATCTTCCAGTTATAGAAAAAAACGAACCGATTAATACGGTGAAATGGGTCTATGTAGCGCAGCCGGAACATCAGCCGAATGTGGAAGTGTTGACGACGATCCCTGCTCCAACAAAGTTATGGAAGCCGTTTGCTACTGGAATGTTTACCATGCTGGTGGTTGGTAGCGTGGCAGTGTGGGGTTGGCACTATTTGCACCGACCGGAGCCGCTTCAGGCACGGCTTGCTGCCTCTCTGGCTCCTTTACCTTCGGTACTTTCTCCAAAGCAGCGTGAGACACTTCATCAGCAAACTCCCTTATCAGAAATCCTCATTACAGATACACAGCAGCAACTCACCCGCCTAAATCAGTTACCTCCAGACTGGGCTCTCAACTACAGTCGACAGTTGTTAGAACAGGCGCAGGCTTTGTGGCCTGAGCAAGCCAAACCGATGGTACAGCGGTGGCAACAGCAGCTTGATGCTTCAGCCTTGCCAATAGAAAACCTGAATGGCTGGCATCAGGGGATGACGACGCTGCAAAAGCTAAGTGACCAACTGAACGGGCTGGATGAAAAGAAGGGAAAATACATGACAGTCAGCGAACTAAAATCTGTCGTGTTCACCACTCTACAGTCGTTTAACCGCGCTATACCGGCAGAAGAACAACTGCGGATACTGGCAAATACCCCGGCGGGGCAACCGTTACCTATCGCTTCGCAGGCCGATATGGAAATGCACCTGAAACAACTTATCGCTCGATACGCTCTACTAACCCAGGTCGATGGGCGATTACCATTAACGCAGCAGAAAACGGCCAGATGAGTGGAGCTATGACGAATTCCGGTAACTGAAATAGTCGGATGGCATGGACCCTAGACGAGATGCGGTTTGTGGAACAAAACTATGGTTCTTTGTCTGCAGCGGCAATCGGGGTGTATCTGGGACGAACTCGGGCATCGGTGAAAAGCCGGTTATTCCTGATTATGACTGGATTATATTGGGGTCAGGTCAATTTGGCTGCGATGAAACGTTAACCCCGTGAAACACTGCTTAAACCTAGCTGCTTAATTCAAGAACTAAAATATGGAGATATTGACATCCTCCCCGCCATAAATGGCGAGGATTCCTACAGCGTTCAGACCGGAATCTGACTCGCCTCGGTGGGTTCCTGCTTCATCGAGCGGCCTAAAGCTGCCATCTCTCCACAGGCTAAAACGGCGTGCCCCGCCGCTAAAATATTACGAGCGCCGTTTATATCAGCATTCTCACTGTATCCACACGCCAGACATTCGAACTGACTTTGTGACTGCCGGTTTTCTTTCGCTGTTTGACTACAGCAGGCGCATTTTTGACTGGTGTAGGCTGGATTGATTGCCAATACATGACCACCTCGCCAAAGCTGCTTGTACTCAAGCTGTCGGCGTAGTTCGTACCAACCCTGATCCAATATTGAACGGTTTAAGCCTGACTTAGCCCGGACGTTGCGCCCTGGTTGACTTGCCGTACCAGCCGCTGACTTTGACATGTTGGCAACCTTCAGGTCTTCAATGACGATCATGGCGTGGTTTTTGCTGATTGTCGTGGTGACTTTATGAAGGGAGTCGCGGCGAATGTTACCGATACGGGAATGGAGGTTTTGTACTTGCCGTTTGGCCTTTTTCCAGTTATTGCTGAACTTCACCTTTCGACTCATTTCACGTTGGAGTCTGGCGAGTTTCTTCTGATTGGACTTAAAACTGTTTACCGGTTCAAAAACAGTGCCATCGGATAGCGTGGCGAGCTTTGCCACTCCCGCGTCAAGGCCAACCATTGAGACTGATGAGTGCACAGGTTCAGTGACTTCATATTCAGTCTGAATGCTGACGTACCACTTGCCGCATGACTGGCTGACGGTGACGTTTTTAATCTCCCCCACAACCTGACGACTATTGCGGTAGCTTATCCAGCCCAGTTTCGGCAGCGATATACGGTTATTTTCCTGATCCAGCTTCACACCCTGCGGGTAGCGGAATGAATCGCTTTGCCCTCGTTTTTTAAATCTTGGGAATGACGCACGTTTCTGGAAAAAATTTTTATAGGCACGTTCAAGATCTTTTAACGCGTGCTGCAAGGGTTGAGACGGCGCTTCTTTCAGCCACTGAGTCTCAGGCGTAGCTTTCCATTCAACCAACCATGCGGCCATTTTCACATAGGAAATATATTTGTTCCCTGCCTCATGGTTTTCATTCTGCAAGGCTAACGATTTATTGAACACAAAACGACACGCCCCAGCGAAGCGCCGTATATCGCGCTCTTGCAGCCCATTGGGCCGTAACTGAAATTTAAAGGCTTGCCGTCGTTTCATGAGGAAAATGATACTCTTGGCCTATGACAAAAGAAATTGATATTCGTCGAGGTAGACACTGCACTTTCCTGATGCATGTTCACTTGGTATTTGTTGCTAAGTATCGACGCAAAGTCTTCGATCAGGATGCTATAGAGAAGCTACGCAGCTACTTTTCCAGCGTATGTACTGATTTTGATGTTGAGCTGGTCGAGATGGATGGCGAAGGAGATCACGTTCACTTGCTGGTCAACTACCCACCAAAATTAGCGGTATCCAGTTTGGTCAACAGCCTCAAAGGGGTATCCAGTCGATTACTTCGGCGTGGTCGCCCAGACATTGCTGCACGGTATTACTACAAAGGTGTTCTGTGGACTCCGAGCTACTTTGCCAGCAGTTGCGGTGGTGCACCAATATCCATCATCCGGCAATATATTGAGCAACAGCAAACACCAAGTTAGGTGGAAAACCGTGCCTTATATCCCCGGCCTGAAGGCCGAGGTTTTACGGCACACCTGATAAAACTACACTACATGTAAGATAAAATCTTACATGAGGTTGATATGGCTAGAACAATGACAGTTGATCTTGGGGATGAATTGCGCGAATTCATTGATTCTCTCGTAAAATCTGGAGATTACAGAACGCAAAGTGAAGTGCTTCGAGATGCGCTGCGGCTGTTGCGTGAAAAGCAAGCAGAGTCTCACCTGCAAACACTGCGTGATTTATTGGCTGAGGGTGTTAGCAGCGGAACGCCTGAGACGTGGAATAAGGACTCATTCCTACATCATGTAAAAGGAAAGGCCCGTCAGCATGAAAGAGATTAACCTAACGCCTAAAGCAACCGAAGATTTAGAAGCTATCTGGTTATATAGTCAGGTAAAATTTGGGTCGTTAAAGCTGATGAATATATTGGCCGATTTTCTGACATCTTTGACGTGTTGGCTGCTCATGAAATTAGCACCAGAAGGCTGGAATTAGGCGATCACATTTATTCCCTACCGGTTGAAAAACACGTGATTTTCTTCATCCCAAGCGATATAGCTATCACGATTCTGCGTATTCTCAACCAATCACAGGATGTCGTTCGACACCCCCCATGGCAGTAGTTCAGTGAGATATCCCCCACTTGATTTCGCGGTGAACTCATTCACTTTTAACATAGCCTTCATTAACCGCACCGAGATTGTAAGTCCCATTTGATAATGTCACTTTTGGAGATGCGGATGTTTTGTTGGACTGGTTACGTTGTGGCACCCAAGGTGCTGCCAGTACTTCACCAAGCTCATTGCATCCAATGATATTTTGATTTGTTTATCGTTATAACCGTGTATATACCTGGCTAGTTCTATTTATTCAACAAAACCATTAATTATATAAATTAGCCTAATTTTGGCATCCTCTGAAAGAAAGCTGGATTCCAAAGCATGTATATTGCAACGTTTAAAATCCTCTTCGCCCCAACCAAAAGTGTCATGTAATAACTGGTATTCCTTATTTAGCGTTGTATTAACCACCGTTCGTGCATCGGTATTGACGCTAAGTCTTACACCCAGTTTTTTCAATCGATCAATCGGGTGATTTTCAATTCTGTCGAATACATTACAAGTTATGTTACTGCTTGGACAAATCTCAAGCAGTATGCCTTCAGACTTAAGACGTTCAACGAGTTCGAGGCTTTCGATGCTCCTGACGCCGTGGCCTATACGTGACACATGAAGTTTATTCAATGTTTCAAGTACGCTTTCGGCGCCCTGGCTTTCACCTGCATGGGCGATAACGTTCCCCCCAGCCTTTCTCACGGCACAAAAGGCGGCTTCATGATTGGTTAGTGGATAATGTGCTTCATCAGCAGCCAAATCCAAGCCAACGACTCCTTGCCCCTTATATTTTAAGACTAATTCGGCGGTTAACATACTTGCAGATGCATCAAAATGTCTCAGGGTGCAGAGAATTAATCCAGCCTCAATGCCGTAGGATTTAGAGGCGCATTTCATTGCAGCAATCACTGTTTCGACAACGTCTTCACTCGTTAACCCTTTTTGAGTATGGAGTAATGGAGCAAAACGTAATTCTGCATAAATAACATTGTCGGCATGGAGCTGATCGAATAAATCGTCAACGGCTAATGCTATTGCTTTTTTGGTTTGCAGGATATTAATTTGCGCCGTGATCTTGGTTAAAAAATCGCTCAAATCAATAAGTCTCCCTGGTGCTATAAATTCATCTTGAAAATCTTTTAGCCTCATTTTTGGGTTTAATTGCCTAAGAAAAAAATAACTCAAGCAAGTATCCAAATGGACATGCGTTTCTACCTTTTTGATTTTTCTTGGATCGAAGCTCATTTCTATATCCTTGAGATACATTTAGAAGCAGGTTAAGAAAGTAATTTGAAGAGTTTTTCTTTAAACATTCCTGTTTTAATACTTGTCACTACCCTGGCGTTTACTGGTTCTCCGGTTAGATTGGTAGAGTCTATCACATAATGCCCATATGACTTTTCGCTGCGATATTCAATCCATGAGTAAGCGTCTAAAAATGTCTCTATAATTTCAGGGTAGAGTGCAACTGACATTGTTGTCGGGTCAGGAAGATCAAATCCGACCCGCTCAGTGCGTCCGGCGTTAAATTCCATTAGGGTTTTATTACAACGAACAGCGAACCGGCCTAACTCACTGAGATTATTTAATGTTTTGATATCTTTTTCGCCAATAAAGGCTTCCCCCATTCCAATCTCCCAACCGACAACAGTTAATGGCAAGCCCGAGGTGAGGATGATATGTGCAGCTTCGGCATCTACATAGAAATTAAACTCTGCTAAGGGGGTAATATTGCCTGGTGTGAGTCCTGATCCGCCCATCACATAGACATGCTTAACCTTTTTCATAAAATCAGGATCTTTTAAAACTGCCATAGCAAGGTTGGTTAACGGTCCTAAAGTCACGATTTCCAGTTCACCCTTCAATCGGTATGCGCATTCAATAATGGCATCGATGGCATGCGTTTTTTCCACTGTTAACCGTGGTTCAGGCAACCCGATATCCCCCATGCCATCTTTCCCATGGATATGATAAGAATGATAATGCTTCCTAAATAGTGGTTTCTCCATTCCGGCATAGACAGGGGGAGCGTAAGAACCTGCCTTTTCTACACAAATAAGGGCGTTTCTGACGCATTGTGAAACAGCACAGTTTCCAGCAACCGTGGTAATGGCTTCTACCTTTACATCCGATTCCCTTAATGCCATCAGTAGTGCTACAGCATCATCGGATGCTGTATCTGTATCGATTAAAAGGTGTCTCATATTGGTATCTCCTGGTTTGGCTTCAGGAAAAACTACCAAGCAACATTAGGTTTAAAAAGGACAAATGTCCTTTTTAAACCTAATAAGAATAAAATTATGGCTACGATTTAATTTTTACAAAAAGTGGCGGTGTCAGGGATATACTTCTACGAGAAAAATTCCGAGTATAAGGTATCGTGTCAGTTTCTGGAAAAATGACCATACACATGGATTTTAATGGGAATTTAAACTTTATTAATGCAGGTTGCCATGATAAACATAAGCGATCAAAAGACAAAGGAAGGATTCATATTCACTCATAAACTACATGAGTCGCTCTCACCCGCTCTTTTAGCAGAGTTACATCTTGTTAAGTTTAGCTCAGGAGAATATATTCTAACGCAGAGGAGTCATTCCACTCATCTATTCTTTCTCGTGCAAGGAAAGCTCCAAACCGAACATTATGAAGTGAATGGTGAGCGCATCGTGTTCTCTTTTGAAACAGCATTTTCAGTAATAGGCGATATGGAGATTTTTTCAAAACGACAGCATGATATTTTTAGCACTGTTGTAGCATTATCGGACGCTTATTTACTCACACTCCCCATTGAAGCAATAAAAAATAACTCCATGCGCGAACCTAAATTTCTCACCCTTATTTGTCAGCAGTTGAGTGATAAGTTAATTAACTCATCATTACTGCACTCGAGTGCCTCATTTACGGCAGAATATAAGTTGCGCAGATTTCTATCATTCAAGATTAAGCGTGAGGGCGAGTTACTTCAACTAGAAAACAGAGAATCCCTGGCGGCGGTGTTGGGAATATCTGCAAGGCAATTAAATCGCGCATTAGCTAAACTTTCTGAATTTGGAATGATTCAAGTGAAAAATAAATCACTCAGAGTGCTTGATTATAAACGCCTGATTGATATCAATGTCAGTGATTCATTCTAGTTATATGAATATATTTTTAAATAAATCGAAACTCAGGGCTACCGCCAAGGTCAGAACACTCCACATAGATTTTCGTACGAAGATCGCGGCGCATGCATACCAGTGCGATTGAGGGGTAAAGGTCAATAACTATGACGCGACAGAGCCGACTAATTATCTTTGCCGCGCTTAGTGGCTACTCACGGTAACAGGTCATTCTGGCCCTAGGTGACGGCCTCAGTAGCCGTTTCTTTCCCCGTCAGTGAGGCCATCACCACTACGGCAGAAATCAAAGTGATAGCTGCCAGAGTGAGCAATACGTTGTGCAGCGCAGAGGCGTAAATCTGTTGCAGTTGGTCCACCTTTCCTTCGGGTAACAAGGTCAGGGCCTGAGTTAAATCGCCGGTCGCCAAGCGCTGACTGACCTGACTCAATGCGCTTTCTGGGAAATTCGCCGCCAGTCCGTTATAGACAAAGGCTGCGAGCATTGCGGCGACCATCGCCAGCGACAGACCTTCACCGGCTACGCGCGTAGTACTGAAAATCCCCGTTGCCATGCCCGCTCGTTCTTTAGGCACCACGCTGACTGACAGCCCGTCCATCAGCCCCCACGGCAGACTAACCCCCGTACCAATTAGCAACATAGGTAAGATCATTTGCGGCATATTTTGCGCATTCACCGCGATACTCAGCCACCATAATCCTGTCGTGGCAACCAGCAGGCCGGCGGTACAGAGCAAGCGGGCACTTACCCAGTGCGTAAGCCATGCGGCAATCAGGGGTATCACCAGCATCGGCAGGGAAAGTGCCATCATCATCAATCCGGCTTGTACTTCACTCATGCCGACGATCCCGATAAACAGCGTTGGCAAAATTATCAGCAGCACCACGTAACAGAAACCAGTTGAAAGCGGTAATACCTGCACGCCGATAAAGCGTGGGAAGCGGAATAACGATAAATCCAGCATGGGGTGACGCACCCGTAGTTCAATCGCAATAAACAGCGCGAGCAGTAATGCGGTTCCGACCAGCATGCCCAACACGTGCAGACTTTGCAGCCCATATTCCGGAATAGCCATCAGCGCCCAGGTTAATAACGCCAACATCAGGGTGAACGTAATTGTGCCGGGCCAGTCAAGTCCTACCGCATCGGGATTGCGTGACTCACGCATTTTAAATACACCCGTTATGACTGCCAGCAGCGCAATTACCGTGGCGGAGATAAATACCGAACGCCAGCCAAAATGTGTGATCAGCAGACCCGCAAGGAAAGGTCCGAATGCCAGACCGACCCCGAAACTGGTGCCAAGCAGGCTAAACGCACGGGTTCGCGCCCGTCCTTCAAATTCCTGTGCCAGTGCCGCCGACCCACCCGCGAGCGCAGCGGCTGCAGCGATGCCCTGCGCACCGCGCAGCAGGTCAATCCATAACACGCTGGTGCTGAAACTTTGCAGCAATGAGAGAACGGCAAAACCGCTCACACCGGCGATGAAAACTTTTTTGCGGCCAAATTCGTCGGCCAGCGCCCCTGCTGCCATGAGAAAACAGCCGAAGGTCAGCATAAATGCGTTCGTTATCCAGCTCAGCGCCTGCGCACTGCCTCCCAGTTCACGGGCAATCGCCGGGGCGGCTACGGCGCCACTGGTAAAATTGAGCGGTAAAATCAGTGCCGCTAAACAAACGGTAAACAGCACGCTTAACTGACCTGCATGGGCCGAGGTGGATGGCTGCATGGTTCTTTCCTTGAAATAGAATATTGAAAGACGAAAAAGGCCTGCAATCTGGCTGAAATAGGCCACATTCAGATACTTTCTTTCTCATTAATAACCGTAGGTAAGCCAGTCCGGTTTTCCATTGCCTTATCAAAAGCAATGACTGAAATGGCCTGGTTCTGAAGGCGTTTTTTAACGGAAGCGTTTTGAATAATTGGCCGCGTTTTCGGGTCGTCGCTGAGGCTTTCAGAAAGGGGTTGATGAATTTCTACATACACTGCGCCATCAGGCTCGGCGGAAACTTTCACCGGTTCATTGAGAATGCGCACCAGGGTCCCTATGGGAACGGCTTTAAATAGCGCTTCAATATCGGTATTGCGCAGACGGATACATCCGGAACTGACCCTCATTCCAATGCCAAAATCCGCGTTGGTGCCGTGTATCAGGTATACGCCGCCGTAGGCGCCAAGGCGAAGCGCATGATGCCCCATAGGATTATCTTCGCCCGCAGGAACAACGGCGGGGAGAACAATGCCTTGTTCAAGGTAGCGCTTACGTATATTCGCCGTCGGTGTCCAGGTGGGATCCTCACGCTTTTGAACAATGGTGGTTTTCATCTCTGGCGTAACGGTGTCATCGTCAATCTGGCCAATACCCACGGGGTACACATGCACCGTATTCTGGTTTTTTGGAAAAAAATAAAGTCGCATTTCGGAAAGGTTAACAATAATGCCCTCTCTGGGTACATCGGGTAAGAGTATTTGCTGGGGAATAATCAACGTCATGCCAGGCGCGGGAAGAAAGGGGTCAACACCTGGGTTCGCCTGCATTAATGCTAATAAGCCAACATCGTACTCCGTAGCAATAGACTCGAGTGAGCGTCCGTCACGCTGGACATAATGCTGCTTATTGCTGCCTATAAGACGGCTGCCCATTTCAGGAAGAATATACGTGGTAGCGGAAAGTGGACTGGCCGCTATCCCGCTAAAACATAAGGTTGCAAACAGAAATAAATAATGTCGTTTCATATATCACCTGTGAGGGCAAAATGAATATAACAGACCCGCCCCTGATATTTTGATATTGACTCAGTGCCCGCTGACGACAGGAATATAAAATTATTGCCGTCGGGCATTGCAGATCAATGTCTTTTCGGTTTATTAAAAGCCGGGAGAGATGTTAAATAGAGAAACCGCCATCAATCATTAAACAAGCCCCCGTGATATAGCTCGCTTCAGGACCTGCAATGAAGGCAACAAAACTGGCTATTTCTTCGGCCTTACCATAGCGGCCAAGTGCACCGATAGATTTAACTTGCTCGGATGAAGAAACATTACCTGGATTCATATCCGTGTCTACGGGGCCGGGTTGGATAGTGTTTACGGTTATGCCCCGAGGCCCTAAATCCCTCGCTAATCCTTTTGTTAACCCCACCAAAGCGGTCTTACTCATGCTGTAGAGTGCACCACCAATGAAAGGAACGCGTTCAGCGTTAGTGCTACCGATATTGATGATCCGACCCTCTTTATTCATATGTAGGGCGGCTTCCTGGCTGGTAATGAAGGCACTCCTTACATTGGTGTTCAACGTACGTTCCCAATCGTCCAGGCTAAGGTCATCAATACTTTCCCAAATCATAACTCCAGCGTTATTCACGACAATATCTAACCCACCAAAGTGTTCAAGTGTCATGTGGATCGCCTTGCGGATGGCTTCTGGCTTCGTACTGTCCGCCTCAACGGCCATTACTTGCCCTCCCTGTTCATTGATTTCGTTGACCAATTCAAGGGATTTCGTTTGGGAGGTAACGTAAGTGAAAACAACGGCGGCGCCGTCGTGAGTTAAGCGTTTAACAATCGCTGCTCCGATCCCACGACTGCCACCTTGAACAAAAGCCACTTTTCCCTGAAGTTTTTTAAATGAATTCATATGTCGTTAATCTCAGTGTAAGGCCAGAAGGTTCTTGTCGAAATTCTTAAAATCTATCAATGACAAGGCGTTAATTATTAATGCTGCTACTTCGGTAAAGCTGACGGTTACAACTTACGCTATTCACATGTTAAGATTAAGTCTGAAAAAATTGATTCAGTAAGTCCTTACGGGAAGTAAAGCCCATGAAAAAAAATCTTTTTGTTGAAATTCATCAGTTTGTTGCCATTGCCGAACTGGGGAGTTTCACTTTGGCGGCACAGCTGTTGGGCGTGACGGGGTCTGCTTTGAGTAAAAGCGTGGTTAGACTAGAAACTCGCCTGGGGACTAAACTTTTTCACAGAACCACCAGACGCATCAGCCTAACCGGGGAAGGGATGTCTTATCTTGCTGATTGCAAGAATGCCATTACGATACTGGATAAAGCCGAAAGTCGACTTATCAGTGAACAAAAAATACCGGCTGGAAATGTGAGAATTGAATTGCCCGTGGCCTTTGGGCGTCGGTTCATACTTCCGACTTTAATTGATTTATCGATGAAGTATGAGAAATTAGAGTTATCAATTACCTTTAACGATTCTCCTTCCGACTTAAGGAGTAGCGGGATTGATTTAGCCGTGCGTGTTGGGAAACTTGATGACATTGCTGATCTGGTTGCGCGTCGATTAGGAGAACAGCAACGTGTTATCTGCGGTTCTCCCTCTTATTTTTCCCGTCGTGGGCTCCCCCATTCAAAAGAGGACCTCTCTCAACATGAGTGCATAGTCGGCTGGCCGTTAGGGCAGCGACATTCTTGGTTTCTTAAAAACAACGACGGCACGACCGGAGCCTTTGAAATCCCTGTTCGTCACGCGATAGCCGACTGCGAAGGGATATTAACGGCAGCCTTGGCAGGAGCCGGTTTGGTTCAGGTTCCTATGTGGTTGGTAGAACAGCATCTTCAAAGTGGTGAGCTAATTTCTGTATTGGAGGAAACGGCTTCTGAAAATGCACCAATCCACATAATGTGGCTAAAAAAACCTTATATTCAACCAAAATTGAGAGTGATCATTGAAGCATTGGTGCTTTTAGCCAAATCATCAGATAGCCCATTTAATGCACCGGGAGCTGGAATCTGATGACACATGGGTGCTTCAGGGGTGTAGTCTTAGTCGGAATCCCAGAAACTTACGCGACAACATTTGAACCAGACTGCACCATTACGCAGGCTTTTTATTAGTTTTGTTGCTCAGCTGCTGTCGCTATTTTATCCGGAAAAGAACCTACACATGCTTTCGCTGTGAGGCTTTCTTTCCTTAACGACTAATACCTATTTCTTAGCCAACCAGGGAGACGTCGTGCTCCAGAAAATGATATCTGCACCGAGATAATCTTCTGCAAATTGTACAAACTCGTCCTTGCTAAATGGCTTACCCGTATTGGGGTTCTTGTAGGTCAAGGTCGGCTCCTGCACTGCCATGGCAATCAGTGTTAGCTTACTTTTGTATTTGTTGAAGAACGGATATGAGTTCATCATTTGCGCCTTGCGGTTGGGAACGATATCCGGGCCGCCAAGTCCGATATTATTAGCACTGGCGAACTCAAACAATCGGCCCATGTAATTGCGATCGTTCTCCCATTCGCACGGCCAGAAATTTACATATTGCACCACATGTGATTTGGTGAAGACCTTTCGTGCAAAGGTCAGATTTTCCATTTCGCCTGCGAAATAGTTATCGCAGGAAAATCCCTTGGGTAGGTTTTTTTTATCAAGATCAATGGCTGTTTCGGGTAGGTTTACACCATAGACCCGACCATCGAAACGTTCTGCAATCGCTGCCAACAGAGCCTGATAACGTTGGCGCACAGCAGGTTCCCATTGCTGTGCCACCCAACCAGAACCCATCGGCTTTCCTTCGCCTGGGTTGTCAAATTGTGGGGATAACCCTCCTCCGTACCTGGCATCATTCATTAGATAATCAGGGACATACCGGGCATCTTGTTCGAAAAAACGATCCTGAATTTGGATAAACAGTTTTTTATTGGCTGTCTTGAGACGAGCCAGATCCTTTTCAATCTGAGAGAAGTCGTATTTATTCTTCTCAGGTTCAAGTGAACGCCAATGGTAAACGATTTGCGCACCGCCAATGTCGTTTCGCTCCATAATAACTGACACTGCTTCGAGGTCGCCCGAGCTGGTATAGACAAAGTTTTCTGAAATTTTAGCTATTACAGGCAATGTTGCAGTAAGCAGTGTTATTGCAATGGTGAGACGAATGCTTATGGTCATGATATTGTCCCTTTTGGAAGGTTCGGTTGGGGGAATATGACCTTCATGCGTCAGTAGTGGCACAACTTCTTGACACAAAAAGGTTATTTCACGATATTTGCTCTATAGCCGCATGTAAATGGCACTCTCTGTCAATGGCGTCTTATCAGACGCATAAATCGTAAGGCAAGACGATGAAAAAAATGGCGATAATTACCGGGGCAAGTCGTGGGATTGGGTTCGCCCTTTCGAAGTATCTGGCGTCACGCGGTATGGACTTGATGTTGATCGCCAGGCACAGCAACGGCCTTTTTCGAGCGAAGCAGTTGATCCTCGAGGCACACCCGGAGTGCTGCATTCATATCGCGCCCATCAATTTCGAAGAAGTAGACAGTGTTGAAAGCGGTATAAACACCATTCTGGAACGCTTTCCTAACATCTCCATATTGATAAATGCCGCCGGTATATTAACGCTGGGCGCGTGTGAGATGCCGACTTCACAGCTTGTGCAACTCCTCACGGTGAACCTGACCTCAACGCTTGTTATATCAAACAAAGTTGCCGGGCAGATGAAAGCCGCAAGAGAGGGGCACATATTTACGATTGCTTCATTAGCCGGGCTTGAAAGTAAAGGAAAATTAGCTATATACGCGTCATCCAAGGCAGGTTTAATCAGTTACAGTCAGGCACTATACAGTGAGCTGCTTCCCTACAATGTGAATGTGACCTGTCTATGCCCAAGCGTAGTCAATACCGACATGACCAATGACGGCCGCATAAAAAACGAAGAAAAAATTCAGGTATCCGACATCGTCTCCGCAATAGACTTTGTCTTATCGTTAAGCCAACACACCACAACGCCTCGGCTGGATATCCATTGCAAGATTATGGACGCAGAGAAGTTGGGTATAAAAATGTAGTCTTATATATATACATCTCCATGACAACTTCTGCGGCATGACCCAGCCGGAGCTATTATAAAATAGTTTATGTCTATACATGAGGCCATTAAATGCACAGGTGATGGGAAGGTGGATAACTAACGCAGGGTCTTCGAGTTAGGTCTTGAACTAAAATAATGTTTTCCCGATGGCCAAATGTTCTGCGCAACTTCCCGTCAGGCTGCATATAAATACAGAGTTTATATCCACCACATAAAAAAAGATCCAGTGACAACGAAAAAGACGATAATGGGCAACATAGTGCACAAGCCCAATGTGACGTGGATAAACCCCTCCGAGAAAAAAAACTACCCCACAATTTTTTCATTTTCATTCCCCTCTGTTCCCATGCTAAAACGCGCCTGAAAGGTGATGCCTTGAGTCACAATGTCCGTAGTTATTTACTCAAAAAATGTACTAAAAGCAGTACTGCGTAGCGGGTCAGACTGCTGCTTAATTTCGACTAACATTTTTTGCAGGAGCAGGCGGTTTTTCAGGCCGAGTTTCCTCTCAATATTAGCGGTGTGTTGGCTGACCGTTTTGATACTGATAGAAAGCTTTGTGGAGATCTCTGTAGGGCTGATACCTTTAGCCAACATTCTGAGTAACCGCCATTCACAGGCAGTGATTTTTTTTGGCTGGGTCATTGAAACAGGCATATCATTAACCTCCTATATCAAGGCGTGGGACATGTGCTTCCCGTTTGAAAGCACACAGGATGTCAGCTCAAAAATGCTACGGTTTTTGAAAATAATCACCTTTTCGCCCGTGACTGAAGTTAATAACTTAAGGGCTTCCTGGTTGGTCACCTGCGTATAAATCACCAGTTTGCTTTCTGGCCATTTCTGCGGAAACACCCGGATAAACTCGATACAGTCAAAGACATCATCCTCATGATTAAACAGTTCCATCACCACCACATCAATATTATTGCCACTAAGGTTAACCGTGAGGTCGCTGAGATTCGATGAAACCATAATGCGTGTATCTTCAGATTTAAAACAGGCTAATAGACCATACTTAATATAAGTATCAGGGTCCATCATTGCGATATTTATCATGCTTATTATCCTGATAAAAGCCCACATTGTGGTAATGAAAAGTTAAGAGTGCGTAGTACCAGACGTTTTTATTAAGTTATACGCTCTGATAAATTTCTTTGTAGTCGGTTGAGCTATTTTTATTAAAAACCATCTCAGCTAAAGGAGCAATCAGACAGCCCACCACTTTTCTGTAGGGCAAGGCCTACAATATAAATAATATTTTATTATCATATATTTAACCCTCCTTACAGGGGGGCTATCTCTTATCGACACCCGCGTAGGAAAACCCCTACTTTTTTAGGTCGGCGTGTCTTATTCCTCTCTCGACCCGAACAGTATCTAATACTAAAACGGTGAGGGAGTATCACAGAACATTCGTTGTTCTGAATCCATCTCTGCTTTTATTGCTTATATCTTCACTCTGAATTTAAAAGGAACGCGTCCCTCTAAACAATGAGCCGGCGTTCCTTTTGATATTATTGAACTCTATTATGAGAATTCATTATGAACACATCATCTGCGCCCCCAATTAAGCGCCGGACCGCCATTATCGGCTGGATAACCATCTTTACCCAGGCCGCCCTGCCCCTGAGTTTTGCCTATGCGCCCCTGGTGCACGCGGCCACCCCGCAGGACACTTCCGCACCCAAGTGGTATCAGTCCGGCAATAACGCCTCGCAGGACAAGACGATGTTTGGCCAGTCGACCGACACGTTGAACGGAGCCGGTGCAGCGTTATCCCAGGCCGACTCTTCCGGTGCAGCCGCCGGTATGGCGCGCTCTGCCGCCACTGGCGCGGTTAATACCTCGGTTGAAGAGTGGCTGAGCCAGTTCGGTACCGCCCGCGTGCAGCTGAACCTCGATGACAATTTCAAAGCGGAAGGGAGCCAGGCTGACCTGCTGCTGCCACTGTATGAAAACAAGTCCGTTATCCTGTTCACCCAGCTGGGCTTTCGCCACATCGACTCGCGCAACACCGGCAACCTCGGCGTAGGTGCGCGTTACTTTACCGGCGACTGGATGCTCGGCACCAACACCTTCTTCGACAACGACTTCACCGGCGAAAACCGCCGTATCGGCCTCGGCCTCGAAGCGTGGCGCGACTATCTGAAGCTGTCCGCCAACAGCTACATCCGTCTGAGCGAGTGGCATCAGTCGCGCGACTTTGCCGACTACGACGAGCGCCCGGCCAACGGGTATGACCTGCGCGCCGAAGGCTGGCTGCCGGCCTTCCCGCAGCTCGGTGCCAAAGTGATGTACGAAAAGTATCAGGGTGACGAAGTGGCCCTGTTCGGCAAAGACAACCGCCAGAAAGACCCGTGGGCCTTCACCGGCGGCGTGACCTATACGCCGGTTCCGCTGGTCACCGTCGGCGCCCAGCACCGCGCCGGTAAAGACGGCCAGAACGACTCCCAACTGCTGCTGGAGATGAACTACCGCCTGGGCGAACCCTGGGACAAGCAGATTGACCCGAACTTAGTCGGCGCATCCCGCACCCTGAGCGGCACCCGCTACGATCTGGTTGAACGTAATAACAGCATCGTGCTGGATTACCGCAAGCAAGAAACGGTGACGCTGGTTGTGCCTGAGAAAACCAGTGGCAAAAGCGGTAGCACCATTCCGGTGAGCTTCACCGTGAAAAGC
>Ga0209903_1000368_pt1 | contig 17842 bp, 24 predicted proteins | sample OrgsoiDNA2013051_FD_185801 | JGI IMG/M metagenome (GOLD analysis project Ga0209903, IMG submission 185801) | Permafrost soil microbial communities from the Arctic, to analyse light accelerated degradation of dissolved organic matter (DOM) -... | ecosystem: Environmental > Terrestrial > Soil >...
TGCAACTTGCTCGATATAGCCTTGGAGATATTCAATCACTTCGTTGTCTTTGATGGCGCTGGCTCGGAGATCGAGAACAGCCCGTCCACCAGCGCCAGAGAGTTCGACTTGTGCTGCATCGCCCACTCCGCAGGTGCCGGAAGTTGTGTCCCGGATGAGCTGGCTGGTGGCAAGGTTTGCTGTCGCGATGCGCACCCGGCGAGTGCCGTCAGCAACATCAGCACGCAACCGGTCATTTTTGGCCTGTTCATCGGCTAATTCCTTCGTGTGTTTGGCATCCAGAGCTGCCAGCGCGGTTTGTGCCGCTTCGGAGCGTTTCTTCTGGTTGGTCAGGTCAATCACTGCCTGATCACTGATTTTCTTCAGCTCTGCGGTGTGGGTCGCTTTCAGCTTTGACACGTCGGCGTCCCAGCGCAGCCCCTCAATCCACCAGACCAGCGCGACGCCAGCCACGAAGGCCAGCACGATCGATAAATTGTTATTCATCCAGTCCCCAGCAGGTCAGTTCGCTTTCCTGATCACGCCTAATGACCTGACCAGCGCAGTTGTTCGCCCGAATTCGGCAATCTTTCCCACCGTCCCAGATCCAGCGTTTAATCTCTGCGCAAGCACCAAGGCGGTCACCGGCGTTAATTTTTCGGTAGAACGTAGAAGGGAAGCATTTGCTCGGCCCGATGTTCCAAGGGCAGAACGAGGCGATCCCTACCTTCTGGGGAGGAGTAAGCGGAACGTGAATGTTTTTATCAACCCACGCCAGCGCTTTTGCCTGCTCGGCTTTGTCGATAGCATCGCACTGTGAGCGCGTTAGCTTCATGCCTTTAAGTACAGGCTTGCCATTCACATACGTCACGCCGCCGCAGATTGTCCAGATGCCACCTTGATCAGGGTAGGCAATTAGGCTTGTGCCTTCTTTCTCATCCTGAAATTGACCCATCAGAGCCGGGGCCGAGGCGCCAGCAGCAATCAGCGCCAGCATTGCTGCACTGAGTTTTGTCTTAAGCTTTGCCAAATCAGACCTCGCTGGTTTTCTGTGCGAGATCATTCACCAGCTGAACCGTTGCTGATGGATTTTTGGCATCAACCTTATCGGCGATCTCTTGGAGTATCCGTGTGCGCTTCATCTGTTCGCGACGATTCAGGAAATACGTCAAAGCAGTAAAGAGCGCCCCGATCAGCACGCCAGCGATAAAGCCCCAATCCTGAAGGGATAAGCTTGCAAAGAAGGCCGTAATTCCAGCACCACCATATGTAGCGTTACTGTATTTTTCGTCCATTTTCATAGTCTCCCCCTCCGGTTTGCCGGTTGGGTGCGCAGTCAAGATGTAGGAAGAAATTAGCGGCTCAGTCACTTTGCGAAAATTGAATGGTTAGCTGATTGACTGGCCGCTAAAAGCGGAAAAGGCCACCTATATGCAGCCCTTAATTTTACTTAAAAATTATTTAACTATTGACCATTAAAGATGTATGTTTTTTTCTTCCCTGGTGTTGGCCACTGATTGGCAACCTCACTTTCTGCTTAGTGCAGAGGTGAGGTTTTTTTTGGATAACTTCCGAGATATAAGTCCAACTAAGTAAGAGAGTGCTAAATGCACATTGCTATCTTCAATGCCGAATCAATGAAATAAAAAAGGCCGCCCGCAGGCAGCCTTACTAAAGTTTTCTTACACTATGTAGTTACCGAGCTCATTAGCCGCGACCACTCTTCTATCTGGGGTCGGTAAATGAATTTAGCTTCATCAGGTTCGAAAAGACTGAGACCTTTTACGATGCATGCAATACAGGGAAACTCCTCAGGCATCTGAGCTAATATCTCCCGCTCAAGTAAGTCAGGATCAAATAATGTGCTCAGGCCTTCATCTAAACGCAAAAAGTCATGAGTCATCCACAATTTGTATTCAAATTCGTTTTTCAACAGTTTCATAGCCCCTCCTTTTTTATCTAAAAAGGATAGCAATGATTCTGCCAAACGGTAATGAATTGACACATTTTTGACAGGTCACCTGCGGCAGCCGTTGAGCCTTGACTTTTCTAGTCCAAGATACCGAATAGTCTGGCCCACTCTACAACCTGAGAACGGTAGACAAATTGCAAAGCTTCAGGCTCTAAAGGGCTTGGACCTTTTACTACGAAAACAATGCATGGAAATTGATCGGGCATCTGATGCAAAAGTTCTCTTTCTAACTCATCGGGCTCGAAAACGGATGGGTATTTCTCATCAAGATGAAAGTAATCTTTCTCCATCCATTGTCTATATTCAAACTCAGTATTTAGTAGCTTCATGCAAATCACCCCACGCTAATGTCTATGAACAGGATAGCAGGCATCAGGCTACTGAACGATGATTTAGATCCACACTCTCGCAGTGTTAGATTGAGTAACGGGCATTGGTAAACCCCTTATCACTGTTATTGTCCTCCGCGAATAGTGGGCATAAAAAAGCCCCAGACAATGCCGGGGCTGTAATGTGTTATGAGGTATTCGACTGTTCAGGGAATACTTCTCCCAACGTCTGGTTATACCGTTCCTCTTCGAGTTCCACGCCCAGCGCGAAACGTCCCAGGTTGATGGCCTCTTTTATCGTGGAACCTGATCCCATGAAAAAATCAGCCACTACATCACCCGGTCGGCTGCTGGCGTTGATGATGTCTCTGATCATCTCCGCTGGCTTTTCGCATGGGTGTTTTCCAGGATAATAAGAAACTGACTTATACGTCCATACGTCTGTAAACGGTACGAGACTCGTCACTGTGAAAGGCCGTCGCAATTGCTTTAGCTCATCCACCAGATCCGTATAACGTCGGGATAATGAATGATATTCAACTACCAACTGATGGTGAGGAAGTTCCAGCTCTTGCCGCGCATGCTTTTCGCGGGCTACGCGATCAAATAACCCTTGAAGCGCCAGATAGTCTTTCTCACTGGGTAATTGCCACTGGCTCTCGCTGAACCAATGCGAAGCCATTTGCTTACCAGTTGCCTGATGAATTTCTTTAGCACTGATCCCCAACGCTTTGCGGGCATCACTAAAATAATCAACCAGAGGCTTGAGCGTATTTTTGCGTTGTTCCTTGCACTGCGCGGAATAACTTGATGCCTTACCTCTATAAGGCCCGCTGTAATGCTCAGCGAAGAGGATCCTCTCAGTAGCGGGGAAATAGGCCCTCAAGTCTTCTTTGTGCTGCCTGTTCCATGGCCCGGAAGGTTTGGCCCAAATGATGTGGTTCAGAATCTTGAACCGCTCACGCATCAGTAACTCAGTGTCAGCAGCCAAACGCGAACCGCAAAATACGTACAGGCTGCCAGATGGTTTTAGTACGCGCCAGAACTCCGCAAATATCTCGTCAAGCCATGTCAGATAAGCTGACTCGTCAGGCCATTGATTGTCCCATTTACATGATTTAACCCTGAAATAGGGAGGATCCGTGGCAATCAGGTCAATGCAGTTATCAGGTAAGGTTTTGATGTATTGGAGTGAGTCAGCACAAATAATATTTATACTGTTTAAATTCACAGTGCTTTTCATAGATCAGAGACGCCCTTTTTGATAGGCTCCATTTGCTGTGTGCACATCAGCAATGGGCCTCGGTTCGCTCGTGACCAACTAACGGGCGAATGGCGTGCACGATGTTATCAGCATCATGTACGCCGCCCATTCCACAAACAAATAAGCCCTGGCAAATGCCGGGGCTTTTCTTTGGAATAAAAAAGGCCGCCATCTGGCAGCCATTAAAACGAGAAAACCCGCATGAGGCGGGCTTGGGTTAACATTCGACTGAGCGCTGAGAGTGTGAAGGGGATCGATAGTGCGTATCGTTGTTTACCCAACGCTCATGCGAATGCGCTTTCCAATCACTCCGGGTTATCCCATCTTCGCAGACTGAAAAGCATTGTTTGGTTGTTGCAGTGCCGGGTGCCTCCCGGTGAACCGTTGACCAGCCAATCTCGGTTCGCTGTCTTCACTTGGAGGGTAAGCTGATTAGCCCTACCGCATAGGTAGGATTCACCGCAACGTCTTAAACCTATCATATGCCCACAAAAGACAAAACCCCGCCGGAGCGAGGTTCTGAGATTGTCTAAGCTTTGTGACTACGTGACCACTCTTAACAGGTTACAAGAGTTTTTGCGTAGCGCACTAGAACTATTTTATGCGACTTTCGCCACCCTGATTTTCTGAGTATAAGCGTCCATCTCCAGCACCGCTCCGGTCATCGCGAGACACCCATCAACGAAGCCTTCCGCTACCTGCAACTGCTGGCGGATCAGGCCTTCACTCACTTTGTACATCTTCGCTATTTTCCGTTTGGACAGGCCCATGCGGTAATGCAGCATGATAAGGGTCACCTCTTCCGGTTTCCGAACCGCTGCCAGGCGGCCCACTGCGGCATCCACGATCAGGCCGTCATTATCACAGCAGGATTCCACTTTGCTGGATTCGGCGGGTAACAGTCCTTTGAATCCTGCGGCAATCGGTGACCAGTCAACGCCTGAATTATCTTTCGCCCAAACACCGTAACGAGCCAGTACCAGTTGAATATCACGCATTATTCTCTCCACGCTCTTATTTTGCTTTACCGGTAGCGATAACACCCATCGCCAGCGCGCGGTCTAATGTCGTTAGTAACAGGTGTTCCTGTGTACCGTGTTCTGCTTCCCAATCCGGGGTATTCGCATGTAGTGAGTCGTGACACCGTCTGCACAGCGGAATCACGAACAGGTCATGCGCTTTTGTCGCCATTCCACCAAATCCGTTGCCGGAGATGTGGTGAGGATCATCAGACCCGTTACCACAGGCACAACATGGCTGGCGCTTTATCCACTGGGTGTATTTCGTGTTCTCATACCGGCGGCGCTTCGGGCGCAGCAAGAATGATTCTGGCGTCTCCGGATCGATTGCCAGCGCCAGCACCGGTTTGATGTTTTCCGCCAGCACTTCACCAGGCTGTTTCGCCCATGGGTTCACGTCTGCCTCTTTGCGCTGGCCACCGGGCACGTCATAAGGAATCCCCATGGCTTCACTGATAATTTTCTCCGGTAACTTGTCAACTATGCCCTTTCCGACCGCCCACCAGCACAACTCGCCCAGTGATATTTTGTGACCAACAGGCTCGCCCAACCAGCGGCGGATCCTTTCAGTGACAAATTCCATGGTGTTCGCCAGAGCTAAATCATCCAGATCGACTGATTCTTTGTTCCGTAACTGGGTGTCGTGATACCAGCATAGGGATAGAACTCCGCGCTTCCTACGCGCATGCGTCATTTCTTGGTGATGATATCCAGCATGATCGGAGCATTGGCAACCGTGATTGTGTTTAACCCAATTAGTCATCGCCTCCCATCCGCCGGCAGCATAAAGAACGGGCTCTGACGCGAGAAAACTGCTTATCAGTGGGTGTTTGGCGATCGGCTGCACTTCTGGAAGAACAAGCCCATCTGGCGCATTACGCAAATCAGCGGGCTCGTCGGTGATCAGCAGACGTTTCCCTGAGAAGTGCTGCAGCATGTCGCCCGGCGGCCGCAACAGCACGATCCCCAAATCCCTCTGTGGGTATGGCTTCAATAATGCTCTCATTTTGCGCCCTCCCCGGCTTTGGCCAGGCTATTCAGCACAGCATCAGCATGTTCATGCGCGTTGTCGTAATCCGACGGGCAATGCTCGCCAGTTGCTGATGCGGCTTTCAAGTAACCACGGTAAGCATCGAGCCAGATTTTCTGAAGTTCATTCATTTGCGAGGACCTCCATGGCCTCACGAACCTGACTACGTAACATCCGTATATTGGTGTAAGTATCTCGACTGATATTCATCACAATTGCTATAAAATCACCCGTCGATAAACCGCTGTCTTCTTCAAACTCTCTCATGAGGGTACTAAAGCGCTGGAGCATATCTTGCCGAACGTCTGGATCGTTAAAGCTACTGTTTATCCATGTTTGAAGAGCATCAGATTCTTTGTGCATTCTGATCAGGCGTAATGCTGTGGATATTGTTTCAACCGGCACAACGACAAACTCTGGATTCTCAACTGAATCGGCAGCCCATGAATGTGCATACTTGGATTCATTGAATGTGAATTCGGGCTTATCGCCGAAGGCAGCCGCGGCGCATGCCCATACATGAACGCCACCCTTCGCGAGTATCTGAACTTTCGTCAGAGGTAGTTCCGTTTCACCCATTATTTTTTCAATAATTTCAGGTGATTCATTTATTAGTTGAGCGCTAATATTTAGTGTCGGATTATTTTCAGAAATACTTTGTGGTTGGATATGATGATGGAGGAGCGCTGCTTCGCGACGGATTTGCATAAGAAAGGCATCACCTTGCGCCAGCAGTTGTTCTCGGTCGATGTAGTCGAACGCGGGACCGCGCCACTTTTTATCAAACACGGCAACAGCGCCAGCAAAGAATGCCCCAGTAGGTATTTGCTTTTCATCGGCAGGTATAAACCAAGAAGGTGTATCAAACCCAATGCGACCACGGATGAAAGAGACGTGATCCGCCCCTTCTGGCCACCATGTTTCCGACGTCGCGGCTTTGATGAGGAACACATACCGGCCGCCAAGCTCACGCATCTGGAATGTGTGGTTCATGATGTGTGACATACCGGTGACCTGCTGACCTTCATGCTGGCTGGCACGGGAGTATGGCGGGTTTCCGAAAGCGGCCCCGTTCAGTTCGCCCAGTTTGGCTGACCAGTCCTGAGTCAGCGCATTGTCTTCAACGGTGTAGAACGCTGGGCATTTGCTGTTTTCACCATCGGTAAACAGATCGAGAACCAGCGGGCCGAACCTTGCATTGATGCCCCAGAAAAGTGCATCAGGTGTGCGCCACTGATCCCCAACTTCTTTCAGCTTGTGGCTAGATAATTGCTTTTGCTCTGCGAGCGCCAGTGAATATGGATTGCTCATGCCTGTTCCCTTCCTTGACGTGCTGCCCATAAATTACGCTCAAATTCATCACTGATTTCAGCATGCGTTTTCACTGCTTCGGATGCCGTGACAAGACGGAATTTGCGGGGCGGTTTTGCCGTCATTGTGATTGTGATTTCTGGTCGGCGGCGCAGCGCGTTGAGGGCGCCATGAACTGCCGTAGGGTGCGGAGTCGAACCGGTGTTAGCCAAGATAGCGGCCTCGATTTCAGCCGCGGTGCGTGGGGTGTTGTCGCTCTCCAGCACTTCAAGAACTAATTCAGGATATGATTTCATGCTGCTTTCACTCCCTTCTGGCGCTGGGCGCACTCTTTCCAGATTTTGGACCATGTGGAGATGGCGAAATCACTGCGCATGCTGCGGACGCTGGCTTTGCTGGCCTCGGTGCACACCAGTTTTTCCAACTCGCTCGGGGCCTTGGTCACCGCTACACCACTGATGAACCGGCGGTATGCAGCGTCGCGCTCGGCGGTATCAACTGCTATTTCACCTTCAGCGATCCACTTACCGTTCACACAAACCGGACGGCCACTCTTCGCCCATTTAGTCGCGCTGAGCAAGTAGCCTTCGAATTTGTCTGGCTGAAACAGGGTTGCCGGGCGCAGATACTCGGCCATTTTCGGAGAGTCGCCCCAGTGTACCTGTTTGTATTCGATAACCAGCTGCAGTTCTTCCAGGGTGTGACCTTCGCGGAGACGGGCACGCATGTTTTGCAGCGAGCTTTTGGCGGGCTGGTAACGTGAGCCGGTGATTTGGTTTAGCTGTTTCAGTGCCTGTTTAGCCTGATCAGTAATTTCAACCTCGGCGTCGGTCTGCGCAGCAGGCTGACAAAGGGGTTTTATATCTGATGGATCTTGTTTTGAATTTACTAACGGATCCCCTCCAGATTCTGGACGGTCAAAACTGCTTTTATTCACGATTTCTGGACGTTCAGAATCTGAATATTCAGAATTGGAACGTTCAGAATCTGAATGTTCAGAAACTAGACCATCAGAATAGAAACCCGCAGCTGCTTCGCGGAGCTTCTTAACGTTCAGGTAATACAGGTTGGTTTTATTGCGGTTGCCCTTGCGGCGTTCTTCGCGGGACAACCAGCCATCTTTCTGCAACTGAGTGATAGCCGTAATGACCGTACTGCGGCCAGCACCGATCTGGCGGGATATCGTCTCAATGCCCGGATAGCACGTGCCTTCATCGCTGGAGAAATCAGCCAGACGCAGCATTACCAGCAATTGGGTACCTTTCACGCCAGCCTGAGCCAGCCCGTCCCAGACGTATGCGGATAACTTAACGCTCATAAGACCCTCGTGAATTTTCGCCGGAATTGTTCAGTTGGCTGCGCGCATTCATGCGGATAACCGGCGCGCATGAAGATGACGCGATCCCCCGCTCGGTCGAAGCCCACGACGTGTACCACAACGCCCCGCCAATCCTTGTAATGCCGGTCCAGCTTTTGGATTTCTTCAGACATGCGCTCACCTTCCGGCTTTGCTCACAGACGTAACCTACCCACCAAGCGGCGAACTGGTAGTTGCACGGGATCCAGCGGTTGCCTATCATCACTTCGTACGAAAGAGAGCCAGCGGTGCCGCCAGTCGCTACACAGCGGATTTGCGGAACTCCGGCTTTTATGAGTAAACTGTTCATGCGTTAATTACTCCACACACGTTTTTAATGCGCCTGACGCCTGGAGCTGCACACTCTGGGCGTCAACCTTTTCATGCAAAGCCACTACTGACTTCACATACTCATCGCGGGCAGCTAAATGCTTACGATGAAGCGTCATAATTTCTGTCTTCTCGCTTTCATCAATTACCCCGTCGTCTGCTATCGAAATATTTATCTGCTGATCAACCTTCCCGCTCTTAGCTGCAACCTTTACCCCTTTGATGAACAGGTCAACGTGGTCCAGTCCGTCACGATTTGGGATTTCAACGAAAAAACCGCCGCGGCGCTGAGCGAAATAGTCCGCCAGGTGATTGGCGCCGCTGATATCTTCCATCGCTTCCAGCTCTGCAACCTCGAAGAAGCGACATCCGTTTTTCTCGTAAAGGTTGTTATTGAACTGCGTTTCAGTCATCCCCAAAGCGCCAGCCATAGCAGAACGACCGCCGGGAAATGCTTTGCACATCGCTTTTACTGTTGATTTCAGGTCTACCATTTCGCTTTTCCTTCGGTAGTTACGGCTGAGCGCAAGAGGTGTTAGTCTTTTCATAAAGTTCAGCATCGAACTGAAGCTTTCCATTAGTTCGATACGCGGCTTCTGCAGCACGCCCCTTCGGTATCAACTTCCCAGGGCGATTTCGCCATTGATAGACGGCCTCGGTTGTGATTCCAAAAAAGGCAGCAACTTTATCTGCACTGCCGAAGAGTTTTTCAATGTCGTCTGTGGTCATATCACCCCCCCCCTGAAGCTAAGTTTAATTAGATATTAAATTCTAATTTATATTAGGTCAATAAAAACTAAGATTACTTAGCTTTGTTTAATTAATGGTGATGAAATGGAAACGGTCGGCCAGCGGTTAAAATCCCTAAGAAAGATGACTAAGACCTCCCAGAAAGAGCTGGGTAAATTTTGCGGTGTCAGTGATGTGGCGGTTGGTTATTGGGAGAAAGATGTTAACGTCCCGAATGGTGAATCACTTTCAAAACTGGCCAAATTCTTCAATACGTCAATTGAATATGTTCTCTATGGGACTGAGTTTGAAGATAAGCTAATCACCAGGATGCGTCGCATCCCTGTAATCTCGTGGGTGCAGGCCGGTGCTTTCACCGAATCAAAATCACCGGAAACGTTCGCTGATATTGAACGCTGGGTTGAGACATCCCTTCGGGTATCAGGAAATTCCTTTGCCTTAGAAGTTAAAGGAGACTCCATGACAAATCCCAACGGTCTCCCGACTATACCGCAGGGTGCGACAGTTATAGTCGATCCTGAGGCTGAGCCAGTTAATGGGAAAATCGTTGTCGCCAGAATAGATGGGACAAACGAGGCTACAGTGAAGAAATTGGTCATAGATGGGCCAATGAAATTTTTGGTTCCCCTAAATCCTCGCTATCCGAACATGCCGATCAATGGTAACTGCACCATCATCGGTGTAGTCAAAGGGGTTCAATACGAACTCTAAGGGGCCAGTTGAAAAATGCCCCACGCCTAGCCTATTTTATGAGCAAGTGGGAGTTAGCGGGCAGCTTTGAGCGAAAAGAGGACATTGATTGCCTGCTCAATGAAGGATCTATTAGCATCAGTGTTGCAACTGAATTAAAACTACATCCATGCCATCATGTGTTGAATGAATGGTCTTCTATATGTAGGCCAGCCAGCCCTCTGTATATTTCATTAGGATAAATAGAGGGAAGGCTGTGCTCAGGATTAAACTGTCTTCCCGATGTATTGTGGTACAGGCAGAGCAAAGCGTTTTTTCAGGACATGAGCAATATCGTCTTCCGTCAGTTGCCGCTTTTCTACGCCATCTGCGGTGATCGTCTTTAGCACATTACCTAGCAAAATCAGGCGACCCTCGGGGACGTGCTGCACGATCAGTAACTTCTGCACAAAGATGGCATCAGGATGGGTGGAGTTGAGGTAGTTGGCCGGGACGAAATCAATCCACTCCTGGGGTGACAGGTCAAAACTGTACTGATTGGCCCATTTGCCCTCAACCTTCGCTTGTAGCAAGTACTCGCTATTAACGTCACGCATAAGTCGGAAAGTGTCGAAATCCTGTTCAATGTTGGTATCTGGCATGTCTATGGCGATCGGTGCGCGAATACCATAGCTGCCGAACCCTAGATCGCAAAGCCACAGGCGGTTATCGACTTCAACAATTAATGCCATATGCGTTTTCGGTCGGCGTGCTGGGTAGAACATCGGACGAGCTGCAACGAAACGGTAGGTAATACCTAAAGCGCCCAACGCCATTGCAAATAGCCCATTGACCTCATAGCAGTATCCACCACGACCTCGTTGTAGCAGCTTGTCTGCAATGTCTTCTGGTACCAGGGAGACGACTTTGCCAGCCTGTACATCCAGATTCTCGAAGGGCACCGAAAAGAGTTGATGACGCATGAGTGCGTGCAGCGTGGCGGTATCGGCGGCTGCATGCCCGGTGTAGTTTATACGACGGAAATAAGTCGAAAGGTCGAAGTTGTCGCTATGCATAATGCCTCATTGATTGAGCGGGTTCGGCACTACTATAGAAGGGACGCATCATTGTCTGTATAGTCAGATCTATCGATAATCAGCCTCTACAGTTCGCAATGTCCGTCCCACGTCTGTTGTCCCCACATTACCGCCGGATAGCTGAAATACTGCGCTTTACCCTTGCATCAGGTGTATTGCGAGTCGGCGACAGGATGATCTCCGCGCGTAAACTGGCCGAACGTGAGCAAGTTAGCCTCCCAACGGCACTGGAAGCACTCCGTTGTCTTGAGGCCGAAGGCCTGATTGTTGCGCGTCCGCGTTCGGGCTACTTCGTTTGCCAGATAAACACACCTCAGAACATGCAGTCTTCCCATCATTTACCTGGCCCAGTCCCCGTGACAATGTCAGCAGTAGCCCGTTCACTATTCAGTAGCGCAGAAGCCCGTCTGGTGCCGCTTGGCGCAGCGCTGCCCGATCCTATATGGCTGCCAACAGCTACGCTACAGCGGGCGCTGCAGACAGCAAGTCGTCGCCTGGACGCACACGGGCAAAACTACAGCCTGCCGCCGGGAAGGGCAGACCTGCGCAGAAATATAGCTGTACGCGCTGCACAGTGGGGTGCCCGTTTTGGTCCGGATGATCTCGTAATTACGGCTGGCGCGACGCAGGCACTGCGTCTGGCTCTTCGCGCTGTATGTCAGCCAGGTGATGTAGTGGCAATTGAGCAACCCGCCTACTTCGGTACGCTCCTCCTGCTGGAGGACTTAGGCCTCAAGGCATTGCAAATCCCCACGGATCCCGCTGAAGGCTTGTTACTGGCACCTCTGGGTGAAGCTATTCAGCGGTACCGTCCCGCAACCGTGCTAGCTTCGCCCACGGTGCAAAACCCACTCGGTGCCAGTATGCCCGTCACTCGTAAGCAGGAACTTGTTGCTCTTATTGAACGTGCAGGCATCCCTTTAATTGAGGACGATGTGTATGGTGACCTGGCCGGTGAGGGGCAGCGTCCTCCGGCCTGCAAGGCCTTCGACCAGAGTGGGAGTGTGATTTACTGCAGTTCATTATCCAAAACCCTTGCCCCGGGCTGGAGAATCGGTTGGATTGCGGCAGGACGCTACCACACGCAGGTTTTGCAGGCTCGCATGGCCGGGGATTGGGCAGGCGCACCGCTGCTTGAAGCAGCCGCGAGCGATATACTGGCAAGTGGAGACTACGAGCGTCATCTGCGGCGCCTGAAGCTCCGGGTCACGGAGGGGGTACAAGCTGTTATCGCTCGGGTCAAGGCAAGTTTCCCTCCGGGCACTCGTGTTGCCGTACCGACAGCAGGTTTCTTGTTGTGGATAGAACTTCCGCATCAGCTGAATGCATTGGGGGTATATCGTAGCGCGCTGGCGCTGGGCATTGGTGTCAGTCCTGGCCTCCTGTTTTCCCCAGGGGCGGAATTTCAGAACTTCCTGCGGTTAAATTGTGCGAATGAACCCTCACCCATCTTGCTCAATGCAGTGGAACAGATCGGTGCGCTTTGTCATGAACTGGTTGGTCAGTGCTAATGACTAATACATGCCTAAGTTCACACTAATCCCTCTACTACCCCAAGAGGACAAAGGTGGGCTTGTCTGCTCTCATGAGATTAATTCAGTATGATATTATTCACGTCCGCTTTTGGCACACAGCAGACAAACACGTGACGCTGAAGGTCTGCTGAGAGCGAAAAGCGGACGTTATGTCACACATCCGCCTTTCAATTACTGTTTTCTCATTGAATAGTAGAGGCGAATTAATGTTTTTTGGTTAAAAAAGACTATCAAAGCTTATCAACTGAACAAATTCGTGTGCAGATGTCCCGCATAAGATTACGCGCCGTCTGGCTAATGCCTCCAAGTTGAAAGAAACCGTGAATCACGCCCAAATAGCGCTGTGCGGTGCACGTTACCCCTTGATCAATCATGCGACTAAACAGATTTTCACCTTCATCACGCAATGGGTCATATTCCGCTGTAATGATATGTACTGGCGGCAATCCTGCGAAGTCGTTACGGAATAAAGGGCTGGCTTCAGGATGGGTAAAGTCAGTGTTAGGAAAATAGGCTTCAAAACCGCTGAGTAGCGTGTCGCTCGTCAGCACATAATCGCTACCATTTATTTTGTAACTATTAGAGGATGCCGTTGCGTCCAGCATCGGGTAGATAAGTATCAACTGCCGGGGTAACCACTGACCGGTATTTCTCACACGAAGCGCTGATATCAGGGCGAGATGACCTCCTGCGCTGTCACCAATAAACGTTATATAGTTGCGATCAACACCCAGCAGCTCTGAGTGCCGCCAGATAATGTTAGCGGCGTTTTCAGCATCATCATGTGCAGCAGGATAAGCATGTTCTGGAGCTAAACGATACTGCACCGCAATGACACGGCAACCACTTAGAAAAGAAAGTTGTCGCAGTTGATTATCATGAGTTGAAAAACCACCACTCACAAAACAACCGCCATGATAATAAATAATCGTAGGTAACATTTTATCTTTATTTAAAGGTGTGACAATACGCAACGGAATGTTTTCAATAATCACATCTTTAATATTTACACGTTTCTCGATATCACCGGCAAGCGCGGTGCTTGCGACATAGCCAGCACGACGCTCTTCAAATGTCTGACGACGGGATGATGGTCGGCCTGTTGCGATAAAGTCGTTAACAAGGTTTGCAATTTCTGGTTCAAGAGCCATGTTGATTACCTTAAATACGAATTTTTTTAAAAATAAGCCTCGTAGTATAATTCTCCGACAGGAGTTTACAATATTTTGAAAATAGGAATGAAAATAGTGTTGTTTTCTGAATACTCCCTTCTCACGACAGTAGCCATACTCAGTGATTATCTTCAGACGGGCAGGTATTGTCCTGCGGCGTTCGGTATGAATTGTGCAATCAACATCCGCTTCTGGCAGATAGCAGCCCGTCGCGAACGGACTGTCCGCTGTGAGCGAGGAGCGGACATCGCTACTCATAGGGCTTTGTTGAATAAATCGGATTTAGATAAAAGCTCCCCTCACCGCTGACTTTCTCAGGCAATCCTTATGCTTTCTGGCATGCCTGCACGCGTCATTTTGTTTAATGCGCGGATCATGGCCATAGCCTCCCCAGCCTGAGCATCATAATCCCGCAACGTAAGATGCCCACCAAACAGCTGTTTGACACGATACATTGCCGTTTCAGCCACCGAACGTCGGTTGTAAGCCGTGTGCCATTCCAGTACGCATTGCTTCCCGTGAGCCGTTGCCGGGCAACCGCCTGATTTCTGTCGGCATACTCAGCCGACCAGTAACCCGCCCGGGTTCGCGGCGGGATAAGTGCTTTGATTTTCTTACGCCGCAGTTCGTCGTGGCACCGTCTGGTGTCATAAGCTCCGTCGGCTGAAGCGACCCTGATTTTCCGGTGTGTCTGGTGGATAAGTCCCGGGAATGCCTCTGCATCAGTCACGTTGTTCAGGGACAGGTCAGCACAGATAACCTCATGCGTACTGGCGTCCACGGCCAGGTGCAGCTTCCGCCAGACGCAGCGCTTTTCCTGACCGTGTTTTTTCACCTTCCACTCACCCTCACCGAAAACTTTTAAGCCGGTGGAGTCGATAACCCGATGGGCAATTTCACCGCGTGTGGGGCTTTTGAAAGGGATGCTGACGGACTTCGCCCGCCTGCTGACGCAGGAATAATCCGGGCAACGGAGCGGGAGCTTCATCAGGATAAAAATGAAATCGATGAATCCCTGCACAGCGCGTAGCGTGAGGCGAAAGACGCGTTTGAGCATCAGAACGGTGGAAATGGCCAGCTCGGAATAACGTTGCGGACGACCACGTGAAGAGGTTTTGGGTTCGTCATACCAGGCCTGAATGGCCGACTCGTCAAGCCAGAATGTCAGTGAGCCCCGATTGACGAGGGCTTTGTTGTAGACGTTCCAGTTGGTGATTTTGAACTTTTGTTTTGCCACGGGATACCGCTACAGGATCGAGAATGTGGTGATCTGATCCTGATTACGGCCAAAAGTTCGATTTATTCAACAAAGCCCCTATTTTGCGGACGTCTCTTTGAATATGTCGTTTTACCACGGGATAGCACTATACGATAAGGTATAGGGTATAGGGTATTCAAATCCCGATCGCAGCCAGACGTTCTATTTAGTCAAAAAAAGACTATATGTACCTTAAAAATCATAGCATTGGGATTTTGTGAAAATATCTTATTTCACTTGCACCTCATTTTCTTCACAAAGATTAATCATATTTACGGAGAATGACGCCATCTTGCATTTGCTGATAGATAATTACTTCAACGGAAACAAACCAAAAATACAGTTAATGTGATTTTTTACAGCAAACAAAAAAGGAATGCATCATGAAACTTGCACATATTATTGCAGCAACCATTATTACTACTGCTTCATTCTCTGCTCTGGCAGCGACAGAAATTACCTCATCTCAGGTTGATAGCGGCAATTACCAATCACTGGGCGTTGTATCTGTTAACCAACTGAGTGGGGCACCTGGCAGCATTCAATCTCAATTGGATGATAAAGTAGCAGCCAAAGGTGCTAGTAGCTACCGCGTTATCGGTGTTAGCACTCCGGGTGATTCCAGCTTGGCACGTGCAAGCGTAGAGCTTTACCGTTAATTAGGGTAGTTAATGCAGTCTGTATAATGAAAGTCGACTATAAAACATAGTCGACTTTATTTTATTCAAAGAGCGGATTGTTAATGGTATTCTCTGCTTCTTGCTATAAATCTGATACTGCAGGAGGCAACGGTACCGTATTTAAAACACTGTTAAGTGATTTTCCCATATTAAATACAATAGCCCCAATAGTTATTCCAGCAACGGCGCCTGCCCCCCTGAAATAAATCTCATCCTGCAACTAAATCGCATACGGATCCTTCATGCTCAGCTTTCTCGCATGCAGTACTCTCAGACCAATCACCCACTTCACAAAGTAATCTCATCACAAACCTCAAAACATATCATTTACAATTCAGAGCTTCCTGGTATTTCACCAGAAGATCACATTCCCTATTGTAAAGATGCGGTTTAAGCATATTGCATATATAGCCCATACAAGGCCACATAACATTATATTTGATAATATTTCTGAATCCTTTGGCGGCACGGAAAATACAGCTTAGCGATCAAAAGGATTGCAACCATAAATCACCTAATTATCGGCGGATGTATAATGGCTTACTAAATAGCTGCACCGAATAGTAGATCACTTTAAGGGAACTCAGTCCAGATTATGCGATCTGATCAATCGCCAAATATCCCATATCACCAACCGGACTGAGCGATGCCGATCATAGCACCCATTCCTCGCGACGAGCGACGCCTGATGCAGAAAGCTATCCATAAAACGCGCGATAAAAATCATGCCCGCAGACTCACCGCCATGCTGATGTTGCACCGGGGAGACCGTGTCAGCGATGTCGCCAGAACGCTCTGCTGCGCCCGTTCATCCGTCGGACGCTGGATTAACTGGTTTACGTTGTCGGGTGTCGAAGGCCTGAAATCCTTACCCGCAGGACGCGCCCGCCGCTGGCCATTTGAGCATAAATGCGCATTGTTACGTGAACTGATAAAACACTCCCCCGCTGATTTTGGCTATCAGCGCTCACGCTGGAGTACCGAACTTCTTGCAATAAAAATCAGTGAGATAACCGGGTGCCGGTTACATGCCGGAACCGTTCGTCGCTGGCTGCCGTCAGCGGGGCTAGTGTGGCGCAGAGCCGCACCTACATTACGCATCCGTGACCCGCACAAAGATGAAAAGATGGCGGCAATCCGCAAAGCGCTGGACGAATGCAGCGCAGAGCATCCGGTATTTTATGAAGATGAAGTGGATATCCACCTTAATCCCAAAATCGGCGCAGACTGGCAGTTACGGGGACAACAAAAGCGAGTTGTTACGCCGGGGCAGAATGAACAATACTACCTGGCCGGGGCTCTGCGCAGCGGTACGGGCAAAGTCAGTTACGTTGGTGGCAACAGCAAGAGTTCGGCGCTGTTCATCGGCCTGCTGAATCACCTGAAAGCCAGATACAGACGGGCAAAAACCATCACACTTATCGTGGATAACTACATCATCCACAAGAGCCGTGAAACACAGCGCTGGCTGAAAGGTAACCCGAAGTTCAGAGTGATTTATCAGCCGGTCTACTCGCCGTGGGTGAACCACGTTGAACGCCTATGGCAGGCGCTTCACGACACGATAACCCGCAACCATCAGTGCCGCTCGATGCGGCAGTTGCTGAGAAAGGTTCACCATTTTATGAAAACCGTCAGTCCATTCCCGGGAGGTAAGCATGGTCTCGCGAAAGTGTAGCGGTATTAGGCGCAGCTATTTAGGGGAAGTGATGGAGTGACCGCGTGACAAATAGGTGAGGTTAACAAGTTGAAAACTAACAGTCGCGTTTTAGTGAGGGAGAAGTTAATTATATCAGTCACTTATCCATGTAATTTAGTTGACTCTAGAAATTTTTATTATTAATCCTCTTAATAATAAGAGGGTTTGCATCAATCGGTTAATGAGGCCCGTGTCGGCATTGTGCCAAACCAGAGTCCTGTCCTCAATAACCCCAACAAGCTTCAGCCAGCGGGGCGCTGGTCAGTTATAGGTCATGGTAAACGTGGCCATGGCATTTGCCTTACCGCTGGTGACATTGGCCTGGGTTTGATAATAACGACCAACCAGCGGAATGTTATAGACCCCGCTGCTGGCGGTGCCCACGATGATT
>Ga0209903_1000372_pt1 | contig 17725 bp, 19 predicted proteins | sample OrgsoiDNA2013051_FD_185801 | JGI IMG/M metagenome (GOLD analysis project Ga0209903, IMG submission 185801) | Permafrost soil microbial communities from the Arctic, to analyse light accelerated degradation of dissolved organic matter (DOM) -... | ecosystem: Environmental > Terrestrial > Soil >...
TCTGTTGATTCTTGCGCAAAGCCATGCCGCCCAAGCGTTTTACAACAAGTACAACGGCATCGACGATTTCGAGCCGCAAGTCATTGTGGCCAGTCGGCACGGCGCTGGTTTGTTGTTGCGTTTCGCCGGCACCTGGAAAAACCGCCAACAAACCTTTGAGGTGGTGGCATGAGTATGTTGATACCTGGTCAGAATCAACTGGCCGAACCTTCGATTGTCACCGTCGAGGCGTTTGAAGATCTGCTCGCAGAATTCAAGACCTTCGTCGTTGAATACGTTGGTGCCCGCTCTCCCGAGAGCGCGGCAAAGCTTGTGGTCAGCCTGGAAAACGAAAGCGAGTTGCTGACCCTGGCCCTCGAGGCGTTTTGTGTGCGGCTACAAACCCACGAACGCAAATACAACGCCCGCATCAAGCAGATGCTGGCGTGGTGGGCGACGGGCAGCAACCTCGATGCTCGGTTGGCGGACATGGGTCTTGAGCGTCAGTTGCTGGACCCGGGCGACCCGGCGGCGTTCCCATCCATCCCACCGCTTTACGAAAGCGACGACGATGCCCGGTTGCGTTATTACCTGGCGCCGCATGCACCGGCAGCCGGTTCACGGATGCAGTATCGCCGGGAGGTTTTTACCCTCGGCGAACGGCCGGCGGTAAAGGTGGAAGCGGCGACTGCCGGCGTGGTGACGGTCACTTACACCTTTGATCCGGACGGCTTTGCGGCACAGGTCAAGGATGGCAATGGGCGTCGCACCGCCCCCGGCGAAGTGATGGTTACCGTGCTGGCCCGCGAGGGCGATGGCACCCCGACCGCAGCGTTGCTCGACGGTGTTCGCCAGCACTTTTCCCGACCGGATGTATGCCCGGAAACCGACCACGTCACCGTGCAGGGCGCGCAAATCAAGAACTACAAAATCCGCGTGGTGGCGAAGATTAACGCCGGCCCGGATTCGGGTCTGACCAAGGTCGCCGCGCAACAGCAGTTGCAGGCGTATGCGGATGCTTGTCATCGGCTGGAAGGGCGGGTCGACCCGAGTTGGATCGACTACACGCTGCACAGCGCCGGCGCGGTTCAACTGCAAATCCTTGAGCCGCTGGCGCCGATTGTGACGACGGCTTTCCAGGCCCCGTATTGCACGGGCGTCGAGGTCGAGGTGGATACGTTATGAGTGACGACACACCTCGTCCAAGCCTGTTGCCGGCCAACAGTTCGTCGCTGGAAAGGGCGCTTGATCTTGGTTTCGGTCGCTTGCTTGATCGCATCGATCCGCCGTTTCCGGAGTTGATGAGTCCCGCCGTGACGCCTTCTGCATTCCTGCCGTACCTCGGTGCGGATCGCGGGGTCAGCGAGTGGAGCAGCGAAGCGCCCGAGTCGGAAAAGCGTTTGACGGTCGAACTCGCCTGGCCCACCGCACGGCAAGCCGGCACTCGAAAGGCTCTGGAAAACGCCGCCAAAGGCTTGCAGCTGCAACCCGAAGTGAGCGCCTGGTACGAGCAAACACCGCCCGGCCAGCCTTACAGTTTTTCCGTCAGGGCCTTCACCGAACAGCCTTACAGCGAAGACATCGATGCGCGTCTTGACCGGCGCTTGGCCGACGCTAAAAGCGAACGCGACACCTTGACCGTGTCCGTGGGCCTGAGCGCCTTCGGTAGTCACGTCATCGGCGCCGCCACCGTGTGCGGCGAGCTGACCTCGGTGTACCCGATTGTCATCGAAGGGCTCGAAGCCTCGGCTCAGGCTTTCATGGTCGCCGGGCTCTACGCCGTCGAAACCTCCACTATTTATCCTCAGGGGTCCTAAATGGCCGACTATTACACCCTGCTTACCAACGCGGGGATTGCCTACGAAACTGCCTGTAAAGCGGCGGGGCAGCCAATCAAGTTGTCACAGATTTCTGTTGGTGACGGCGGCGGTGCGGTTTACAACCCAGCGGCGACTGACACTGCGCTCAAGCGCGAAGTATGGCGCGGGCCACTCAATGCACTGTTCCAGGATGAGAAAAACCCGAGCTGGTTGCTGGCTGAAGTGACTATTCCGCCGGATGTTGGCGGCTGGTATGTGCGTGAGGCCGGGCTCTGGACGGATACCGGGATTTTGTACGCCATCGTTAAATATCCGGAGTCGTTTAAACCGGTATTGGCGACGTCGGGGTCGGGGAAAGAGTTTTACATTCGCTCGATTTTTGAGACCAGTAATGCAGCGTTGGTGACGCTGTTGATCGATGACACGGTGGTCAAAGCGACTCGAGCATGGGTGACAAATTATATTGCTGACGAACTCGCGAAGCTCGATGCAAAGCAATCTGTACGAGCGGCGACTACGACCAATATCGTTTTAAGTTCTGCGCAAACACTGGATGGTGTCGCGGTCGTTGCGGGTGACCGAGTGTTGGTTAAAAACCAGACACTGGCGAAGGATAATGGATTGTATGTGGTGGCCAACGGTGCCTGGATTCGGGCTCGAGACGCTAACTCCAGCTTGAGGGTAACCCCTGGGCTAATCGTTTCTGTCGAACAAGGAACGACGCTTGCCGACACGATCTGGCAACTCGTGACAGATGGGGCAATAGTCCTCGATACAACGCCGTTGATGTTCCAGAACATTACCCAAGGTTTTGCACCGCTCAACTCCCCGGCGTTCTCGGGTAGTCCTACTGCGCCGACGGCGAACTTGTTCAGCAATGATGATGCAGTGGCGACGACTCGGTTTGTTCAACGCGCTCTGGGCAACTATGCAGGGCAGACGAACTACGCGGTAAACACCGAGCTGACGGTTGCGGATGTCGGGAAACTGTCGATTTTTACCGAGGCGTCTTTGACTGCGACGCTTCCGGCCTGGGAAACCGTCCCGCCCGGAGGGCTGGTCATGATTACCAGCACCGCTGGTGTGACGGTCAAGGCCAAAACCGGAGAAACGCTAAATGCACAACTCGGGCCGTCCGGGCCGTTTGTATTGGTCGCGGGATCCCATGCAGTGTTTCGTCGATTGCTGCTGGGCGGCGGATGGAGTTTTGAGGGCGGAGATGCTTCGCTGAAGTACTCGCCTGTTTTGACTGGACCCTATTGGGTTACGCCGCCTCAATTCGATAACGGCAAGTCATTTGCGACTACGGAGTTTGTGCAGCGTGCGCAAGGAAACTTCGCTGGTCGCGTAGATATCCTGGCGCTGCCCGCGATGTTGAGTGTTTCGTCCGCCGGGAGTCGTATCGTAATCAGCGCCACAGGGACTCTTACCCTGCCACCTGTTAGTTCTGTGCCAACCGGAACCAATTTTTATCTCTTCAACACGACCCCGGGTGTGGTCACCATTGTTCGACAAGGTACCGATTTTATTGGCTCTTTCGGCAGCGGGTCGTTGACATCGGTGACTCTCCAGTCCGTCTCTACCATTGTTATCACCTCAGGTAACGGGCAATGGGTCGTGGAAGGTGGGGCGTCCTCGTTAAAATATTCTCCCGAGTTCGCATCTTCGGTATCCGGGTCCATTGGTTATCAAAAACTGCCGGGGGGCGATATCGAGCAATGGGGTGTCTATGTTTCTGCACCATCAGGTACGGATACGGTTATTTCTCTACCTATCGGTATGTCAGCGGTCCCGACCAGTATTCAACTGACGTTTGCAGACTTTTCCAGTAGTCAGCCAGTAGGCATTGCTCCGGTATTTCAGGCGAGAAACAGCACGACAGGAAGCATTACGGTGCGCAACTTGTACGGCGCGAACGCGTCATTTTTCTGGAGAGTGAGGGGTAAGGCATGACGGTTTTTTATAGTCCTGGCACTGGCTTCTTCTACGATGACCAGGTGTGTACTTTGATTCCTGAGGATGTCCGTGAGTTCGGCGCCGAAGAGCGGGATGCGCTGCTTGCACAAGTGAGTCACGGCAAGCGCTTGGTCTGTGGGCCGGAGGGTTTGCCTTTACTGATGGATGCTCCCGTGCAGTCGCTTGAAGAGCTGGCCGAGGTCGAGCGTTATTGGCGATCTGTGCAGTTGACGACAACCGACGGTGTAGTCACTCGTCACCGTGACGAGTTGGAAGAGGGATCGCCAACAACGCTAACCCAAACCCAATACACCGAGTTGCAGGCGTATCGCCGCCTGCTGCGAAACTGGCCAGAATCTGGCGAGTTTCCCTTACTCCAACATCGGCCGCCAGCGCCGGAATGGCTCGCAACCCTACCTCAATAAACGCCCCGCACCGCCGGGGCGTTTCCTTATCCGCTAATCAACACCCAACAGCCCCTTCCTCAAAAAAAGGGGCTTTTTCGTCTCTGGAGAAACCCAAATGGCAGAACGCCAAACCTACACCGTCCTCGTCCCGTTCCCTGTCGGGCGTGGTCACTGGTCGACCGCGGGCCAGGAACTCGACCTGCTCGACGTCGAAGCCAATGCATTGCTCAGCGCCGGTCGCCTGGCGCTGAAATCCACATCCACCCCGGCCGAACAGGCCGTTGCCAAGAAGGCTGAATAACATGGCTGAGGTTTTGAACTTCGAGCACAACGGCATCACCGTCAATGCCACTGAATCCCCCGAGGCCATGGGTGGCCTGGGCGACAACGTCATTGGCCTGGTCGGCACCGCGCCGAAAGCGGATCTGCTGATCCCGCGCAATTCGCCGTTCCGCATCAACAGCTTCACCACTCAGGGGCTGCTCGATCCGACCGGCGCCGAGTCGGGCACGCTGTACCAAGCGGTGTACCAGATCCTGAAAGTGGTGAAGGTCCCGGTTTACGTGGTCATCGTCGAAGAGGGCGCGACCCCGGCGGACACCGCGAACAACGTGATCGGCGGTGTCGAGCCGTTGACCGGCCGCAAACTGGGCCTGGCCGCGCTGAGCGGTGTGCCGGAAGACCTGACCATCATCGGTGCCCCGGGCTTCACCGGCACCAAGGCAGTGGCCAGCGAATTCGCTTCCTTCGGCAAGCGCATCAAGGCCCGTGTAGTGCTCGACGGCAAGGACGCCGCGGTCGCTGATCAAGTGACTTACAGCCAGGAAATCGGCGGTGCGGACCTTGGTTTCGACCGCTGCCTGCTGGTGCACAACATGCCAGCGGTGTATTCCAAAGCCGCGAAGAAAAACGTGTTCCTCGCACCATCGAGCCTGGCCATCGCTGCGCTGGCCAAGGTCAAGCAGTGGGAGAGCCCGGGCAACCAGGTGACCTACGCCGAGGACGTTTCGCGGGTCGTGGAATACAACATCCTCGACACTTCCACCGAAGGCGATCTGCTCAACCGCTACGGCATCAGCTACTACGCCCGGACCGTCCTCGGCGGCTTCTCGCTGTTGGGTAACCGTTCCATCACCGGCAAGTTCATCAGCTACGTCGGCCTGGAAGACGCCATCAGCCGCAAGCTGGTGAAAGCCGGTCAGAAAGCCATGGCCAAGAACCTGACCAAGTCCTTCATGGACCAGGAGGTCAAGCGCATCAACGACTGGCTGCAAACCCTGGTCGCCGACGAAACCATCCCCGGCGGCAGCGTGTACCTGCACCCGGAATTGAACAGTGTCGAGAAGTACAAAAACGGCACCTGGTTCATCGTCATCGACTACGGCCGCTACGCGCCGAACGAACACATGGTTTACCAACTCAACGCCCGCGATGAAATCATCGAGCAGTTCCTGGAGGATGTTCTCTAATGTTTACCAACCGTGTAAGACAGGCCATGGCGGCCACCCTGCAAGGCCTGCCGTTGTCGGCGACTGTGGAAGATTTCATGCCGCCGAAGATCGACTTCGTCATGGAACCGATGACGGGCGGGCGCTTTATCGCCGAGGACATGGCCAAAAGCGCCAATGTGCTGACGGCTACGCTGACCCTGCAAGGCATGGGGCCGGAAATCATGCTGGCGCTGGGTGTGAAACTGGGCGAGGACATTCTGCTGAACGTCCGCGAAGCCGGTCAGGATCAGGACGGTAACACCTGGTTCACCTACCACACCGTGGGTGGCAAGCTGAAATCCCTGGCCGAGACCAAGATGAAGATGGGCGATAAACCCACCACCGCACTGGAACTCACCTGCCGCACCTACAACCGTATCGAAAACGGCATTCCGGTGATCGACATCGACGTGCGCACCCAGAAGTTCATGCTCAACGGCGTCGACATCCTCGGCGACGCCCGCCGCGCTGTACTGCTGCCGTAACCCCCCCAACACCCGCCAGTTAAAACGCAATCCCTGTGGGAGCGGGCTTGCTCGCGAAGAGGCCGGCACATCCTGCATTGATGCTGACTGACCCGCCGCCATCGCGAGCAAGCTCGCTCCCACCAAGGGCTCGCCAGCCCAGGGATCTGCATTCATAGACTGGCATTTCGCAACACCTTCCCCCCGATCCACCAAGGAATTCATTTCATGTCCTGGACGCCTCCCGTTCACGCCTTGCTGTCGCCGATCACTGCCGACGATCAGTCGCAGATCGAGCAGATCCAACTCAAACCGCTGTTCTACGCCGCGCAGAAAGACGCCCTGGTCCGTGCCGGCGACGATGAGGATGATCAGTTCTTCGAACTGGCCAAATTGGCCACCGGCCTGTCGGTCAAGGAACTCGACCAACTCAAACGCCCGGACTACGTGAGCATCGCCCAGTACGTGCACGAGATGTCGACCCGTCCGGCTTCGTACTTTCTGGAGCAGGACGAGCAAGGCGACCCATCGGCAGACCCCGATCAAGTGCAACTGCTGCAACCGCTTAACGCCGGAGGCCGCAGCATGTCCGCGCTGACCCTGGAAATGCCGGTACTGCGCGCCACCAAGGCGATGAAAAAACTGAAAACCGCCAAGGAACGCGCCGAGTTCATCACCGCCCATTGCACCGGGCTGATGCTGCCCGATCTGGACCTGCTGACCGTGCCCGACTGGACACAGCTTCAGGTACGCATCGACGATTTTTTAAACAAACCGGCGGACTTCTTTCGGAGCGCGACATCGAAGTAATCCTCGATGTCGTCCCGCTCATTTACCCGGTAAGTGAAGCGGAAATTCTGGAATGGGACGCCGGCAAGGCATTACGCCGCTACGACATCGCGATCACTCGCCTTGGCGTGAAACAGGAGTAGAGCGGGATGGCGGACGATAGATATTCGCTCAAATACGCAGCCCTCGACGACAGCGGGTTAGCGTTCGGTAATACCAGCCTGGCCACGGCCGGCACGAGCGTGGTGTCAGCACAAGGCACGGGCACGTCCGCCATGGATCAGATGCCTGGCCTCGGCTTGGCGTTGGACAACGTCGGGCTCAAGCTCGATCTGCTGACGACGGCGATTGAGTCATTGACCTTGAAGCTTTCGTCGCAGCGTTTGTTGTCCCAGACGATGGGAGCCGGTGCCAAGAGTGAGCCGGCCAACGAGAAGAGTGCGGCCAAGTCCGGTAACAGTATCGAACCGCCGGACCTGCTCAAACCGGCGATAGAGATGGACTCGGCCATGGCCGATCTGAATCAGGCAGCCCAATTGACCCCGCGCCAGAGCGCAGAGATGGCTCAGTCAACCCAGCACATCGCCAGCGCTCCGCTGGTGGCGGCCGGGGGAACTAAAGCGGTTGATCTGGTGAAGATTGAAAGCCTGGCAGCCAAGGCCGGGATCGCTAGCGATCTGCCCAATGCATCGGACCGACAGTTTGAGTTGCTGCGCTTCGCCAGTGACGCAGGTGTCACCGCATCGGCGTTCAAAATGCCGGCTCTGGATGTGGCCGAGATGATGGCCGCCTGGCGGACCTCCATGAAGCTCAGTGGCACCCAGGCTTTTGATCTGGCGGATGCAACCAACCATTTGGGTAAAATACCGGGTGGTGCGAAAGCGGCTGACATCGGAGCCGTCTTGCATCGTGACGGTGCTGCGGCGACTGCAACAGGCCTGATACCTGCACAAGCCGCAGCGCTGACGGCGGCATTGTTGACCACGGGGACGCAAAAGTCCGACGCCGGCACTGCGCTCAATAACATCACTACCGCCATGGCCAAGGGTGATCAGGTCTCTGCTTCCGAACGAACCGCCTGGCAGCAGTTGAAGCTTGATCCCGTTGAGGTGGCTGGGCTTTTGCGCCAGGAGGATAAGGCGCCAGGCGCGGTCATGTCGGTGCTTGCGGCTTTGAACGCACAACCTGCCGAAAAGCGCGCGACGCTGGCCACCACATTGTTTGCCAACGGGGACGAAGCGGCGTTGCGCATGTCGCGCAATCTGCCTGACGTCAACCAAGCCTTCTGGCAGGTGTCCGACAAGCGTCAATACGCCACGTCGGTGTTGGGTGACAAGGGCTCGGTGAAGCAAGACGCACTTATACAGTCCAAGACTCAACAGGGTCAGTGGAATGTCTTGAGCGCACGCAATGATCGTCTGTCAGTGGCCACGGGGAATGCGCTGGTACCCACGGCTACCAGTGCGCTGGGTACCACAGGCACATTGACGGAAAACCTGAGTGAATTGGCTGAAGCCCATCCGAAAATCACGGCGGCTGTTGTCATTGTCACCGCAGCCATCAAACCGTTGGTGGGTGCACTGTTCAAAGCCATCACGGATGAAGTGGGCAGTCAGGCAGCCAAGGGCGTGTTGGGTAAGGTGGCTCCTCGGCTGCCTGGCCGTTTGGGGGAATTGATCTCCGAAGACTTCAGGAAAACCGGTGGCGCGCCCAAACCGGATCTTAAGCTCGCGAACGCCGCCATAGCTGATCCAGAGCTGGGTCCGATGCGAGGGCTGAGCACTTCAATGAACCCCTTTAGACGTTGGATGCCGGCCGCGGCCGCGTTAAGTGTTGCCCCCATGGTGGTGGAGGGCGCGATGAATGGCGATGCCCAGATGGTCGGCGCTGGTTTGGGCACTGCTGGCGGCGCCTGGGCGGGTGCTGAAGCGGGTGCGGTCATGGGCGGCACGGCGGGCGCCTTTTTTGGTCCGTTCGGCGCCGCCATCGGGGGGCTGGCCGGCGCGGCCATTGGCGGATTGGCAGGCAGTTGGATCGGTCAAGAAACGGGTGCCTGGCTGGGTGAAAAACTCAGTGCGCCTGCCGACAAGCTTCCCCCTCCGGATCAGGCCGCCAAAGACCTGACCAACGCCCAAACCAACAATCAGCAAAACACGGTGAACGCCAACATCTACATCAACGCCCAGGATTCACCCAATACCACCGAATTGGCCAACCTGGTCGTGCAACACATTTCCAACCAGTTCGGAATGATAACGACGACCAATCAACTCGCCGTGCGACGTGACACGGCCCTGACCGATGGGGTGGCTTGATGAGGCAGCAAATGGCACTCGGCACGTTCATTTTTGGCTTGTCGAGCAACTTCGCCTACGGCGGTCTGGTGCGCAAGTCGGACGGTGGCTGGGTGAAGGTGGATATTTTGACCAGCAAGCCCAAGTCCAGCCAGACCGGTCAAGGCCTGCAAACCATGACGATCACAGGCAAGGCGATGTATGCGGTGGCCATGGACCGGCTCGATGAGTTACGCGCCTTACAAGCGCTGCGCGTACCGCTGCCGTTGGTTGATGGCATTGGTCGCAACTGGGGTTTGTGGCGGGTCGACGATGTGACGGAAACCCAAAGCGATGTGATCGATGACGGCACGGCGATGTTGATCAGTTGGTCGATTACCTTGGGGGAATACGTCAATGCGTAAGGTACGAACCATCACCGGTGACTCGGTGAATCTGTTGCTCTACCGCGAAATCGAGCGTTGTGACGACGCGGCCGAAGAGGCGCTGTGGCGCCTCAACCCCACACTGGCCGAGCAAGGCCCGGTACTGCCCGCGGGTGTCTGGGTGGTGTTGCCGGAACTTGAATCCAGACCCGCAGCGAAAACGCCGGTAACGGCTTGGGATTAAGGAGGCTACATGGCAATCGGGTTCACGCCAGCGATAGAAATCTACGGGGCCAATGCGACCCTGATCAATCAGCGCCTGATCAGTTGGGAGCACATCGATGCCGCCGGGATCGAGTCCGATCAACTGACCCTGGTACTCGATCTGGAAGGCCTTGAAGGGTTGCCGAGCCTGGGCGGCAAAGTCGGTTTGTGCGTGGGGTATCTGGAATCCGGGCTGGTGGATAAAGGCCAGTTCCTGGTGACCCGACGTACGCCGACGCTGTTCCCGTTTCGCGTGTCGCTGGTGGCGACCGCCGCACCGTTCAGTGCGGCGGACGAGAGCGGATTCCAGCAGCGTCGCTCGGCCAGTCATGGCCCGACGACCCTCGGCGCACTGTTTCGCGAACTGACATCCAAATACGGTTTTTCGCCGAGGGTGGACCCGTCATTGTCACTGAAAAAGATCGTGCATATCGACCAGTCGAATGAAACCGACATGGGCTTCATCACACGCTTGGCGACCAGGTACGGCGCCATCGCCAAACCCTTTAATGAGCTGTATGTGCTGGCCCTGCCGGGTCAACTCAAATCGTTGTCGGGCAAGGTGTTGGCGGACGTGCGACTGTCGGTCACCCGCAACAATCGGCCTGGCGACCATGGGTTTATCACCGCGACCCTTGATGACAGCGCCAAGGCCAAGACCCAAGGTTGCAAGATCAACTGGTGGGACGCCGCAGCCGGTTTGCTGCAGGTGGTTGAAACCGGGCTCGCGCCGTTCAAGACCGTGCGCCTGAGCTGCCAGAATGCGGAAGAAGCGCAAGCGGTCGGCGAAGGTGAAGTACGCAAAATGGCCCGTGAAAAGCTCAAAGTAAAAATCAGTTGCCCGGGCAACCCTGACTTCTCGGCTGAAGGCCTTGTTCTCCTGGACGACACCTGGCCGGACTTCATGCGCGGTCGCTGGTCGATCGACAAAGTCACCGCCAGCGGCGATCGCGCCAACAGCTATCGCTGCATGATCGACGCGACGTGCCTCGACCCTGAAGCTGAGGCCTTTGCCTGATCCGGATGAGAGCCAACACGCAGACCCCCTGTGGGAGCGGGCCTGCTCGCGAAGACGGCTGCACATTCAACATCACAGTCGACTGACCCACCGCTTTCGCGAGCAAGCTCAGCTCCTACACGAGCAGTGCCTTCCATAAAACTCTGGAGCACCTCCATGAAGATCACTCCGATCCTCACGCAGTTGCGTGAGCAATGCCCAACCCTGGCCAATCGAATCGCCGCCGGCATCGACCTCGCCACTTTGCAAACCAACACCCCGCTCACCACACCCTGCGCCTACGTCGTCCCCATCAGCGATGTGGCGAGCAAAAGCCTGGCGCAAAACCTGGCCCTGCAGCCGATTCGCGACCGCTTCGAAGTGACCCTGGTGCTCGACACCACCGACGCTACAAAAGCGCTGGATCTGTTGCACGACCTGCGTGCCGAACTGTGGCGCGCACTGGTGGGTTTCAAGCCTGGTGCGGGCTACGACGCCATCGAATACGAAAGCGGCGAACTGCTTTCCATCAGCAGCAGCCGCGCGTTGTACCGCTTGCGCTTTTTCACCGAATTTCAGCTTGGCCGCAATCTGCCGGGGCAGCCCGCAGAGAGTTGGCACGAGCGTGAACTGGACGGTTTGTCGTCCTTTACCGGGGTCACCGTGCGGGTCGATGCGATCGATCCGGCCGACCCCAATCTGAAACGCCCAGGGCCCGACGGGCGCCTGGAACTGACTTTCTCTGGAGATGTAACCCCATGAGCGAACGCATCACCGTGCTGCCGGCCCCAGGCCGTGTCGTGCCGGACCCGGAAGCGGGCGATCTGTTGCCCCTCGAGGGCCGTGAAGTGCCGGACAACGCCTGGTGGCGTCGACGTTTGGCCGATGGCGATATCACTACCAAAGCCGTGAAAGCGGCAAAACCACAGGGAGCCAAATAATGGCGATCGGATTCAGCAACATCCCCGCGGACATTCGTGTTCCGCTGTTCTACGCCGAGATGGACAATTCGGCAGCCAATAGCGCGTCGTCGGCCATGCGTCGTTTGATCGTCGCTCAGGTCAACGACAACATCGCACCGGCCGATGTCGGCAAACTGGTGCTGGTGTCCAGCGTCGCGCTGGCCAAAAGCATTGGCGGCCAAGGTTCGATGCTGGCCTCGATGTACGAAACCTGGCGCAAGACTGACCCTATCGGCGAGATCTGGTGCCTGCCGCTGCACAACACCACCGGCAGCATTGCCAAAGGTGTGGTGACCCTGACCGGCGCAGCGACTCAAAGCAGTGTGCTCAACCTGTACGTCGGCGGCGTTCGCGTTCAAGCGGCCATCGTCAGCGGTTTCACTGCGGCTCAAGCGGCCACCGCGCTGGCGCTGAAAATCAATGCGTCGGCCGACCTGCCGGTGTCCGCTGTTGCGGTCGAAGGCGTCGTGACCCTGAGCGCCAAATGGACCGGCGACAGCGGCAACGACATCAGCCTGCAATTCAATCGCCTGGGTAAGAGCAATGGCGAAGAAACCCCGGTCGGCCTGACCTCCGCCGTCACTGCCATGACCGGCGGCGTCGGTGTGCCGGATCAAGTGGATGCCGTGGCAGCGCTGGGCGATGAGCCGTTCGAGTTCATCTGCATGCCGTTCTCGGACCTCTCGACCCTCAACACCTGGCAAGCCGTCATGGATGACAGCACCGGTCGTTGGTCCTGGGCCAAGCAATTGTTCGGTCACGTCTACAGCGCCAAGCGCGGCACCATCGGTACCTTGGTTGCTGCAGGCCAGGTGCGCAACGATCAGCACATGACCATTCAGGCGCTGGAGCCGGGCGTTCCACAACCGTTCTGGGTTCAGGCTGCGGCACTGGCTGCACGCACTTCAGTGTTCATCTCCGCCGACGCCAGCCGTCCGACGCAAAGCGGCAGCCTGCCAGGTCTCGACCCGGCGCCGGCCAGCGAACGTTTCACCCTGACCGAGCGTCAGTCGCTGCTCAACTACGGCATCGCCACCGCGTACTACGAAGGTGGCTACGTGCGCATTCAGCGCTCGATCACCACCTATCAGAAGAACGCTTACGGCCAAGCCGACAACTCCTATCTGGATAGCGAAACCATGCACCAGTCGGCGTTTATCGTACGTCGCCTGCAAAGCGTGATCACCAGCAAATACGGTCGCCACAAACTGGCTTCCGACGGCACCCGTTTCGGCGCCGGCCAGCCCATCGTCACCCCGAGCACCATTCGCGGTGAACTGATTGCCCAGTACGCCAAGCTCGAACTGGAAGGCCACGTGGAAAACGCCGAGCTGTTCGCCGAGCACCTGATTGTCGAGCGCGACGTGCAGGACCCGAGCCGGGTCAACGTGCTGTTCCCGCCGGATTACATCAACGGTCTGCGCGTGTTCGCACTGCTCAACCAATTCCGCCTGCAGTACGACGACGCCGCTTAATAACCGCGTTTGAGTATGTGATTTCAGCCCACCCCGTGTGGGCTTTTTATTTGAAGGGAGAAACACCATGGGTCAACTGATTGCGGGCACCTGCTACGTCAAAGTGGACGGCGCTCAACTGACCATCAATGGCGGCTGCGAAGCCCCACTGATGTCCACCAAACGCGAAACCGTCGTACCGGGTTTCTACAAGGAAACCGACGTCGCACCGTCGTTCAAAGTGACGGCGCTGCACACCGCGGACTTCCCGCTCAAGCAACTGATTGCTGGCACCGACATGACCGTCACCTGCGAATTCAGCAACGGCAAAGTCTACGTACTGGCTGGCGCCTATCTGATCGAAGAGCCGGTTTCCAAAGGCGATGACGCCACCATCGAACTGAAGTTCGAAGGCATCAAGGGGACCTGGCAATGAGCGGCGCCGTGAAGCTTCAGGTTGCGATCGAAGCTCACGGCGAGCCGTTGACCGAACTCAACCTGCGCCGTCCGACGGTGCAGGAGGTACGGGCAATCAAGGCGCTGCCGTACAAGATCGACAAGAGCGAAGAGGTCAGCCTCGACATGGACGTCGCGGCCAAATACATCGCGGTCTGCGCCGGTATTCCGCCGTCGTCGGTCAACCAGTTGGACCTGGCTGACCTCAACGCATTGAGCTGGGCTGTCGCGAGTTTTTTCATGAGTGCGGCGTCGGAGCCATCACCGACCTGATCGCAGTCGCCTATGACCTGGCCTGGTTCTGGAAGGTTGACCCCGAACAGATGATGGCCAGGCCACTGGATGTGCTCCGCGAATCGCTGGAGCACGCGCAACGGATCAATGCGATGCAGCAGGTGCAGTGATGGCAGACGAAAACACGATAAAAAAATCGGTGCTGTTGACCGGCATCGATGAACTGTCACCCAAGCTCAAAGCCCTCGTTTCGAAGGTCGACAGCTTCAAAAACAACCTTGAACGGGCCGGCCTCGGCAAACTGGATATCAGCGGTCTGTTCAAGGGCGGTAGTGTGATCACGCCGTTCGTGGACGGGATCAAGGCGTCCGACGCGTTCAAGGGCAAGCTGGCCGAGGTCGGTGAGGCTGCAAAAGGCGTCGATATTCCGAATGCTCCCCAAAGCGCTGCGCAATCGATGAATGTCTTCAGCGATTCGATGAGCAAGGTTTCCGCCTCCATTGACGCGGCATTGGCCCCTGCTGTTGGCGCGTTGGTGGTGGGGCTGGAGCCATTGTTGACGGGGGTAGGGCGCCTGGTTGCCGACAATCCGAAACTGGTCGAGACGCTGGCGACTGCCGCCATCGCGTTCTCGGCAATGCAAACGGCGGTCACCGGGGCGACCCAGGTTTTTGATCTGATGAGCTCGGTGCTCAAGGTCAATCCGATCATGCTGATTGCCATGGGTGTTGCCCTGGCCGCCGGTTTGATCATTGCCAACTGGACGCCGATTTCTGCGTTCTTCGTCAACCTTTGGGGCGGCATCAAAAATGTCGCCGCGAGCACGATGGCGGTGCTCGGCAAGGTGTTCAGCTGGACGCCGCTGGGCATGATGATCGCCAATTGGGGGCCGATTACCGGGTTCTTTTCCAGTATCTGGGAGGGCATCGAAGCCGTGACCTCGACGGTGGTGGACTACCTGAAAACGGCTTTTTCCTGGACACCTTACGGGATGATCATCGACAACTGGGCCGGGTTGACCGGTCTGTTCTCGGCGATCTGGGAATTGCTCAAGGCCCTGACGGTGCCGGTGATTGATTTCCTCAAAGGCCTGTTCGACTGGACGCCGTTGGGCATGATCATCAACAACTGGGGCGCCATCACTGGTTTCTTCAGTTCGACCTGGACGACCCTTCAGCCGGCGGCCCAGGTCATCAAGGATTTCTTCGGCACGCTGTTCGACTACTCGCCGCTTGGGATGATCATCAACAACTGGGGCGCCATCAGTGCGTTCTTCGATCCGCTGTGGGCCGCTCTGCAAGCCTCTGCGCAAGTGGTCAAGGATTTCTTCAGCGGCGTGTTCGAGTGGTCGCCGATGACGCAAATTGCGGCCAACTGGCAGCCGATCAGCGAAGTGTTTTCGGCACTGTGGGGCGTGTTGCAAGCGCTGGCCGCACCGGTGCTGGCGTTTCTGCATGGCATGTTCGAGTGGACACCGCTTGGGCAGATCATCAAGAACTGGGGGCCGATCACCGAGTGGTTCGGCGAGTTGTGGCAGAAGCTGCAAACCGTGATCGCACCGATCAAGGAGCTTTTCGACGGCGGCTTCGCCGGGCTGGTGGCGAAGGTCACCGGAAAAGTCGAAGGCCTGACCGAAGCACAGCGTCAGACCAATGCCGAAGGCAAAGGTGAACTGGCGCCGGCGTTCTTTGGTGCGAGCCCGACGCCGGCGGCGAACGGAGCGTTGCAGGCAGGCTCCCTGACTCAAAACTCCAGTGCGCTGATCCAGCAAAGTGCCGCCAACAACCGTACGCAACTCGAGGGCGGCCTGACGGTGCGCTTCGAAAATGCGCCGGCCGGCCTGCGCACCGATCAACCGCAAACCAATCAACCGGGGCTGGCGCTCTCTTCGCGCATCGGCTATCGCTCGCTCTCTGCAGGAGGTTCCAATGAACTGGCGTGACCGCTTGTTGCCGGCATCCTTTCGCGGTGTCGGTTTCTGGATCGACCAGGCGAAAACCCCGGTGGGTCGTAAAGGTCAGTTGCACGAATATCCGCAACGCGACCTGCCGTTTTTCGAGGACCTGGGCCAGCAGGCCAAGACCCATGATCTGACGGCGTTCATTGTCGGCCCCGATTGCCTGGAGCAGCGCGACAAGCTGCTCAAGGCCCTGGAGCAGGGCAGTGGTGAACTAGTGCATCCGTGGCTGGGGCGGTTGCAGGTCAAGGTCGGCGAGTGCGACATGACCCACACCCGCCAGGACGGCGGGTTGGTGACCTTCGCCCTGAAGTTCTACCCCGATCAGCCACTGCCGTTCCCGACCGCGACCGTCAGCACACAAAAGGTCCTGTTGGCCAAAGCCGATACGTTGCTGGGTTCGGCGGTGGCGCGCTTTGAACAGGCGATGACCCTGATCAAGGCGGCGCGGATCGGCATCGCCAATCTGCGCAACAGCCTCACCGAGGTGTATGGCGTGATCAAGGAACAGCTCAAACCGCTGATCGAGCAGTACCGGCAGATCACCGATCTGGTCAAAGCGGTCAAGGAGTTGCCCAAGGAAGTGGCGACGGAATTCAAAGGCTTGCTGGGCGATATCAAGTCGCTCAAGGACTTCGCGAAGGAGGGCTATCGTGGCTTGATTGCCGACGTCTCCCAACAACTCGAAGACATCCGCAAGGCCGATGCGCCGAAGCTCACCACCGGCAAGGACACCACCGCCGCCGCGCAAGCCGTGGCCGATCTGGTGCAGGACACGCTGTTGGTCAAAGTGGCGCAATTTGTCGCGTCGATGCCGGTGGCCACCAAACCGGTGAAGACACCGTCGACACCGTCACTGGAGCAACAGGCGACGCAACCGGTCGTTCGTAACGAAGTGCCGGTCATCAACGATCTGCAAGTGCTGCAAAAGGCACTGGCCGCAGCGATCAACCCGATGCTGGACAAGGCCGGTCCCGCGCATTACCAAGCCATCGACGATGTGAAGCAGGCGTTGATCGCGCACCTCAAAGCCGTGGCTTCGTCCGGTGTGCGCCAGGTCAACAAGTCTTTCCAGGACAGCCTTCCGGCGCTGGTCGTGGCCTACAAGCAATTTGCCGATGCAACCCGGGTCGATGAAGTGACCCAGAGCAACGGTATTGCCCATCCGGGGTTCTTGCCGAACGCAGTGAAAGTCTCCGGGGAGTGAGTCATGAACGAGATGGACAACCGCGTCACGCTGACGGTCGGAGGGATGGAATACGGTGGCTGGAAAAGCGTGGAAATCAGCGCGGATCTTGAGCGTCAGTTCCGTACGTTCAAACTCAACATCACCTGGCAATGGCCGGGGCAGACCGTGGATCAGCGGATCAAGCCCGGGGACGCCTGCGAAGTGCGGATCGGCAAGGATCTGGTGCTCACCGGTTACGTATTCAAGGCCCCGATCAGCTATGACGGGCGGCAGATCAGCCTGAGCATCGAAGGCAGTTCTAACACTCAGGATCTGGTGGATTGCGCCGCGACCAATCGTCCGAATCAGTGGCACGGCCAGTCGTTGTTGATCATCGTCGAAGCGCTGGCGATGAACTACGGCCTGTACGTGGTCAGCGAAATTCCCGAGACCGCCCGGCTCAGCAGTCACACGATTGTGCCGGGGGAAACGGTGTTTCAATCCATCGACCGCTTGCTGTCGTTGTTCCGGGTGTTTTCCACTGACGACGCCCAGGGGCGGCTGGTGCTGGCCAAGCCAGGCAGCAGTGGCCGGGCCAGCGATGCGCTGGAGCTGGGCAAGAATATTCTGTCGGCCAACGCGCCGATGGATTACAGCCAGGTGTTCTCT
>Ga0209903_1000388_pt1 | contig 17230 bp, 14 predicted proteins | sample OrgsoiDNA2013051_FD_185801 | JGI IMG/M metagenome (GOLD analysis project Ga0209903, IMG submission 185801) | Permafrost soil microbial communities from the Arctic, to analyse light accelerated degradation of dissolved organic matter (DOM) -... | ecosystem: Environmental > Terrestrial > Soil >...
ACGTAAATTCTTCTGCTATAATTTCAGTTCAGTCGGGGCGTAGCGCAGCCTGGTAGCGTACTTGCATGGGGTGCAAGGGGTCGAGTGTTCGAATCACTCCGTCCCGACCAATAGAATCAAGGACTTAGGCCAATCTTCGGATTGGCCTTTTTCATATCAGGATTATTTACCCCTACATTTACCCCTACATTTTCATTCCTGCCGTAGCAACACGCCGGTTTGGGCACTTGTTAGTGCTTTTTTGCACTGACCAATAAGAAAATGGCGGGGGCTTTGCCCCCGCCACCGTGTTTAGAACAGCACCTCATGAGCTTATCTAATCAGATCGACCAGCGAGCAGCCCCATGATCGAAATATCCTCATCAAGATCCTCCCAATGTATTCCGTAGTCGGATAGCTTGTATTTTTGAAGCTGCTCCGGTTGTGCATGAAGTAGTCGTGGGAACCAAGCAAGTGGAACGGAAATGGATCGCCCATCCATGAGGTCAACGGTAAACGAGTGCTCACCAAAGGCAATTGCCTTTGGCTCTATGCCTGCCGTCGCTACGAACATGTGTTTAGCGCGCATTTCGTCGCGTTTCATCTCTGCGTTGAGCTTTTGCATGTTGGCCGATGCGGAATCCATTTCCTCTCGCATCAAACGAATCTGTTCGAGAATTTGGTACTCGGTATCTTTTTTCATAGCATCTCCTATTACAGTATGGGGTGCATGGGGTAACCATCCTTGTTCGCTGCTCAGGGACCGATCTGGTCTATTTTTCCCTTTGCCTCAGATTAAAGATGCCATCAATAAATCATTAATATAGCCAGAAATCTCTACCGCAAATTTAACTTCTAACTGATCGACCTTTTCGCAGCTTCATATGCGCTCCTACCATGCAAACGAAGTATCATGCTTAGCACCTCATCATATGGAGGGGATGACTTATGCAAAATATCGAGCAACTCCTGCAATCCCGTATTACCAAGATACACCCATAGTGCCTGAGCCAATTTAATACTTCCATCGATTTTATATTCGTATTGTTCGTCATTTTTACTATATCGGCATTTCTGGTAACGATGAACTAGGCTCATTCCCCTTATTGTCTTAATCTGGCTATCCAGGCGCTTAAACCATTCCAAGTAACCGTCCTCTACGCAAGAAATCAATTCCCCGCAGCAGTCACAAGTCCATGTTTTTTCTTCCATTTTACGAATCCGTTTAAAAAATTATTTTTTTCTGGCATAAGAGACTCGTGCCAGAGACAACATCTTTATTGAAATTTTATCATTTTATAGTTTCTATTGGTGTGTACCACTTAATTCCACGCCAGCGAATAGTTGCTATTGATATGCCAGTATCTATAACTGATACACGATCTCCAATATCTAATAAAACACACTGTGCTGTTCCAAGTATTTGTCTATAGCCATCTTTGTCCCCCTCGCTTCGATATTGCAATATTTCGTCCAGCAGTTCCTTAGAAACGCATGAGGGCAATATACGTTTTACGGCAACTGACTCAGCAAACGCCGAAGTCGAGATGCAAAAAATTGACACGGCCATTGCCGCAATAGCGCTACTTCTTAGCATTAAATTTCCTCTATCAAAAATTGATTTTTTATCATGAATTTGTGTGTTAGCCGCTGGCAGTACATTCATCGTCTAACAACGTTCAATTATATCCCATAACAGGTTTTGGCATATCCTGAAACCGGTTCCAGAATGGCATGATGACAAATCCAATTCATGATGAGCGGTACAAGGTATTCCGGCAGATGTTGGCTGAGATACGTCAGCAAAAAGGTCTACTTCAATCCGATGTAGCCGAGAAGCTCGGGAAGAATCAGTCGTTCGTGTCGAAGTACGAACGTGGGGAGAGACGTCTGGATCTGCCAGAGTTTTTGGATGTGGCCGAAGCCTTGGAATTTAGCCCATCGGACTTCATTGAGATGTACCGAGCGGAGCTTTCCCGGCAGGGCTAATCTGGTTGACTACGCGCCTGTCGTAGCAAAGAAGAATTGCTACTCATGCAACGAAAAATGTCTATAGTGGTGGAGCTACTTGCTGCGCTGTAGACCGCAATACTGCTTTTCTAGTAATCACATCACGTCTATCTAACGAATTAGAGGGGCTGCCCTGTCGCTATGTGTACACAGGCTACTGAGCTGGACACGAGGGCTTGCATAATGAAAACAGCGGTATTAAATTGGAACGATCACAGAAACTGTGCTGTCGAGCGTCTGGATTCGAAACACTAGTAGGAATCCATATATCTATATACTGAAGGAATTCGGCACGCTAAGGCTAGCGGACGCGAACTTACCCTCCTTGCTTTGTACAATTTCGCTGATTCCATGCGCACCCCAGTAGAATACGAAGAATTTAAATGTTAGATTCATATCTAGGTATTCACAAAAATCTACCAGCGTCAGGATTCACTATATCCTCAAAAAATACACTGGTGATTATTTGCAATTGATTTCAAATTCCAAAGAGCAGCCTATCTACGTATCCTTCTATGATTTACAGGTCTACCAACTAACATCGGCGGGCGCTCGACAATCTCAGCCGCTTCGTCCCTATCAAAAAGTTTCAACAATGCGCCGGGAAATTGAGCCCATATATCATCTGGATTCCACCATGGTGGCGGATTCAATGTTTTTATAGAGTCACTATATTTTTTACGTTCGCGACGCTCGGCTATTGCTGACAGCGTGGCTTGAGTTCCGATCAATTTGCAAGAATTCAAAAAGAAGTACCAAGCGTGACCGGGGATAGCAGAACTCAACTGTAGAAAGCTTTCAACGCTATAAGCAGCAAACGGATTTTCCGAATATTGAAGGTTACCCAGCGATCCTAATGTCCCGAGCCTCAGCTCAAATCTCGTACATTCCGGCTCAACGCGTCTACGGCGGCCATTGGGTGCTGGGGATGCGGATTGTCGCGGATTCCGGCTAATTCTCCGACTTTCCTGCTCAAGCTTCTTATTGTAAATCAACAGATACTTATCGCCATCGGGCTTTCCGATTTCAATCGAGTTAAGATACCCAGTACGATGAAATTTCTGCCGAGGATAATAATACCTTCCTGATACTGACTTCCTTAATATCGTATGCACCGAGATTGAGTCGATAGATACACCTACAAGATCGAACGTCAAATCCATGCGAGTAACGTTGCCGCCCATTATGTGAAATTCAAAGTCGAATGATGGAATGATCTCACTAAGTAAATCAATAATTTTCTCAAAGGGGTTTTGGCATGCTCTCAGCGCAGACGCCGGGTTCCAATCAATGCGCATAAATCGATTATTTGGCTTTCTCGGAAAAATCTGCAACGTGCAAAAACAATCCGATCCAAATGGAATGAGATACGCAAACCGGTAACTCTTCACTAAATTGCTATAGTCGCCGTCTTTTGGCGGTAGCAACCTTTCCTCCTCCAACATTTGGTCGAGCAAAAATTTTATTTCATCGTGCTCATCGCTATTGATAGTGATTGTCTGAACCAATCTATCAATGAATAAATTTACATCTTCCACCGCCATTATTCATCCTACATATCTGTACACATAACCCTCTAATAGACCGCGCTTCGACTTACGTGCCCAAAATCGTAAATTTGCAATCAATTTCAAAATTTTCCCTGATCGCATGTGGTGCCAGCAGTTACGAGGTAACGTAGTGAAGAACGCGACTATGAGCGCTTAACGAACTGCCCTGCGTCGCGACACCGCAGGCGTGGCAACTGAATACTCTTGTTGGGTAGATAAAGACTCCAACCAATTGTGGATATCCTCGGAACGCCAACCAACTGCGCGGGCGCCGAGAGAAATCGGACGAGGAAACGTTCCAGCCTTGATAGCGTTATATATGCTAGATCGAGAAAGACGAATAACTGCGATAACATCTGGCAATCGGAGAATGGAATTTTGCATAACTTTGTCCTTATTGGAAATTACCGTCACTTATTGGACGGAACAGGACGAAGATTAAACTGAAGGCCGCAACTTTGGCAAGTTATGGAGAAATTGGGAGAATTTGAAATTGATTTCAAAAAAACGTTGGAGATTTAATTTCGAATTTCTTGCAAGGAATTGCAGAGAAATCCGTTTTCGATCCTTAATGCGAATACGCTACCGTAGCTTCCTTGTGCGGGATGCGTAGTTCGGTGAGGTCGATCTCGGTCAATATCGGATCGGCATCGTGTTACGCCGCAGAATCAGGGACAGTGAACGGCGTGGCGCTTGTGAAGGCCGGGAGATGCAAAGGCCTGCTTCCGCCCCCATGCGGACGTTTACATCTATTCAATTATTCGGAACTTGAAGGCGGCCGACAAACACCAAAGACCATAACACCTACGGCCGTTGCAGTACCTAAAATATCGATTGCAATAAAAAGCGATGAGAAATTTGAAGCACTTTGCAATGACAAATAACTGAACGTCACCAACAAAGTAGAATAAACGAGTAAGAAAATTTGGGAGCGCCTACTCTGATTACGTAGCGCTACAAGAGCAAGACCGATAGTAGCAAGCGAGGCGCCAGCAACCATCACCATAATTAACAACCCCATTTTTATGCAAGCTAGATAATCTCCGCTATCACAAAGCATTGCAACCGGAAGGGCACCAATAAATACGGAAAATAAAAGACTTCCAACTAGAGCAAACTTATGAACAAGCAAGAGAAATTCCTGCGCTATCTTTCGTATGTTTTCAGGGGGCCAATTTTTCATTCATGAATCCAAATTCATAATTTTACGCAGCAATTTTCACAGTTCCGGTCACTCGCCACTCAACGGAACGGCTGCTGTTGGCCGAACTCGGCCGACGGCGCTCAGGATAGCATCTTGCCCATGTGAAAACTTCACCAATTGTCACGCTAGGCGGGAGTCGCCCCATTTCGGCCCCTTGTGCTTATTCACCGAATCTACCCAGTTGCGGGCTTGAGATATTTTCGAATTGCACTAGAGGGGATATTTTATCTATTTCATAAAACTTGTCAGACCGAATTTGGCTTCGTGCTACCTCACCGGCTATTTGCGGTGCAAAGCTGCCTTTTGTCGCCACTCGTTAGCCATGGCATGGTCTTGCGCGACGCCTTCACCGGAATCATACATATACCCAAGTTGAACTTCCGCATCGGCGTATCCTTGATCTGCAGATTTTTCTAGCCATTGAATGGCGAGCTTTAAATCTTTCTCCGTCCCTTCGCCTTCGTAGTACATGAGCCCTAAATTGTACTGAGCCCGGGGCTCTCCGCCCATCGCCGCCTTTGTGTACCAAAGCATTGCCTTTTGAGAATTTTTCGGCACCCCAAGCCCTTGCTGGTACATTACTCCAAGATTATATTTTGTACTGGCCAATTCACCCAGGCTATACCCAGCATTGGCCGCCCGCCCTTCCGCAATACTTCTAAATCTTGCGAATAGTTCTTTGTAATTCTTTTCCTCGTATAGGCGCTTAATTTCTAAGTCATCTTCGGCAAATGCAGCGTGCATTAAAAAAAGACCAAGAAAAGCTACCGTTCTTATGTTCATATCACATCTTTAGAGTATGTACTTCTAGAAATCGAAAGGTCTGCTGCTGGCCGAGAACGGACGCTTCTATATGAGCCGTTTGAAAGTTAGAATTGGAGGCGTTATATGAGGCGTAGCCACTCCCTCCATTCTAACCAGCTCCCACCCTTCTTTACCAAATTTGTTCAACTCGTCTTCGACAGACTGAGCATCGAACTGGCCGGACAAAAATTTTCGCTTAACAGTAAGGGCAACAACCTTGTATTCCCATTTATTCATATCTGCCTTAAAAATTATTTCTTCCTAACACGAGCGGCCGCTACTGGCCGAACCCGGCCGACCGCGTTCAGGATAGCAGCTTGCTCATCTGCAAAACTCACGAATTCTCACTCCCAGGCCGAAGCCGCCCAGAAGCAGTCGTTCGGATGCATCTCTAGCGGATTACAAAGGCTGAAGGGTTTCGCTTGAGTGGCGAATCTCGTCGCCTGGAAACAGAACCTCTATGGTTTTGCCATCCCTGACGAATCCTACTTGCCACGTAAAATCAGCTTTACCCTTGGGCAGCACTTGCTCCAGCAGATTCAACAGACCGTTCCTCAACACGATAACGTCTGCGTCCGCTGCATCGTCCCGAAGCTTTATAAATAGACCTAGCTCGTCCCAGTACCCGGCATAGTGGTCCTCAACAGTTTCGACAAACGAGCAGTCACACATGGCCTTCGCCTTACTCACGACCGCGCTATATGTCGCCTCGGTATAGCCCACGAAATTTCTCCATGCATTAATTTGGCCAGAAGAACGTCCTCAAGGTCCGCTGCTGGCCAGATTCAGTCGGGATGTTACGCAAAAAGTGGCAGTAATATGGCGCTGACCAAAATCCCGGTCACAAAACCAACTACCCCCATAAATGCCCATAGTATTAATCCGAAATTCACCTCTGCGTTACGCGCAGGTAACCAAAGCGCTTCAAGCATTAGGGCAACTGGGACAGGTGGTCGTCGTTCATTTTTCAAATCTAACGTCGCAAGAAACGCTAAAATCAAAGCAACCAAAATGCTGTAGCCAAGCAGGCTAAGGAACCAATCGGAAGGAATCCACTTGGTACACGCTGCCCCCGCTACAACTGTTCCGAACAGACACAGGGCAGGTGCGGGTCGAAATTGTTTATTTTCTAGCATCGAGAAATTAGTTGGAAAGACTATTTGAACGTCTGCTGCTGGCCGACACCAGTGACACGTAGAGCTGAGCGACGATGCGGACTTTGTAGTGCAGGCTACTTCCGGTTGAGTGCAATGTTGCGCCAAGCATTCTCATCGCCTCGCGTTCCCCCTAGCTCGAACACCTTTGGGCGGTGGTTCGAAGCCGGATAACTTCTGAAAGTCTTTGGCATTCAGCGTCGGGAAGCCAAGCTCTTTTTTCTTTTCGCGGATCTCCGCAACACTACTGTCGATGAGGTCGTGAATTTGGCGAACATGATCATTGACCAGTTCCCAAAGCTCTTGTGGTATTTGCGTATGCTGGTGAAATGATGTCGCGCACCAGAAAGCGACTGCAGAGTGCTTCTCTTCAAACTCCGCATCTGTCTTGCATTTTATGCGAAGAAACTCTTCAAAAGGTTGATCACGTCGCTCGTGGCAATTGCAGCGCGTACAAGCCGGCACACGATTTGCGATACAGTTGGTTCCGTTTTTCGCTCTCGGCACAATATGATCGAGAGTGAAATCGTCTTTCAACGAGGCGAATTCCTTCCCGCAATAGAAGCACTCGTATCCAAAATACCCAAGCATCTCCCCGATTTCATTCCACGTGGGTTCGAAGTCGATGAGAGCCAGTAGCATGCGCTTCACTACGTTCTTGCTGATGGAAGGGCTAGTAGCCATGGAAAGGTCCAACGTAATGTCTGGAGCAGAACCTGCTCGATATAAAGGCGGCTGCGCTATACATTGCGCTCCCTCGACATCAAACAGCGCCGCCTGAAATTGCTACAGTATCATCAAATTGCCCTCGCTCCCAAGGATGGCTTTGGGCCAAACTCGGCCGATGAGCAAGAGGATAACATTCTTGCGCTACTACAAAGTACGCAAAATCTAACAACTTGGAGCTTCGGGGTTGCTGTTCAAGGCACGTAAAAACATATGCCCGGTCAAGCGAGCAGCTGGCCGCTTTGAGATAGCATTTGGGCGTCCCGCTTGGTATTGGAATTAATGTTCGGGTTGCTGAGAACACTCAACTGGCGGTAGTGGCGAGTTGCAATCCCTGCTGATATACGTGGTGCTACAGGCCTGCTATCGTGGGCTATGCGGCACAGTACCGCTTAACTGTGGACCCTGACAGCTTGAAATGTTCCGCTGTCTCGTTAATCGACTTTTTCTCGTTGGTGCGCCATGCTTTGACCTGTGCAGCATCAGCTTTCACGGGACGGCCGAGGCTATCTTTGCCCCGGTGGGTCTTCCCGGTAGCGGCTAGCGTGGCCTTGGCAAGCTGACGGCCTGCTGCGGTGCGTTCGTTGATGCGTGCGCGTTCCATGTCTGCTACCTGCGCCAGTACGGCAACTATCAACTCACCTACACCGGGGCCAATCTGCCCGAGACCGTTGATATGCACGGTGACGCCCTTTTTAAGTAGCGCCCGAATAGTGGTCTGTACGTCGATAGCGTCACGGCCCAGCCGATCAACAGCGTAGACGTGAATAGTGTCGCCCTTGCGCACAAACGACAGCATATCGGCAAAGCCTTCGCGGTCAGCGGCAAGCACAGAACCCGACACTCCTTCGTCCATGTACTCATGCTCGATAAGGTCAGCATGGGTCAAAGCTGCTTTCTGGGCTTCAATGGACTGGCCCGTGGTGCTGACGCGGTAGTAGGCAATGTGGCTCATGTTGGGCTCCCAAATAGATCAAAAGATATAGGTGATATTATGAACTAGACCAAAAATCTAATCTACTATCTTTTGATCCAAGCAAAGCCATAGTTTTACGGGCGGCTCAAAACTTACAAGTTTTGAACCAATCGCAACTTGTTGTTCCTCTCAGCAAAGCTGGTGGTACACTGGACAAATAGATAACAACTATGGCGAGTTCTGATGGATAAGGCGCAAGCAGTGAAGCTATTGCAGGGCATACTGGCAGAGATAGTAATGCCTGACGGTTCGGCTGCAACGGACCACTTCAGCGGCCTCCGCGATGTGGATGGCAAAGTGCGTGAAGCCCGCATGGTCCTTGAAGGGCTGGACGGCATCCCGGCAACGCTACTTGCTAGCATGACGGACGACATCGACTTCCAAGCCAATAGCCGCCGCATACGTTTGGAAAGCCTCGCACGGTACATCAACAGTGCGCTCAAGTTCGCCAACACCGGCGCATTCGAGAAACCGAAGAAGATCATTCATGCACCGCCTGATTTCTCACGCCTTACGGCCACAGTGCCGGGCCTCAAGGAAGAGTTGGAGAAACGCTGGCGGGAGGCCCAGCGCTGCGCGCACGTAGAAGCATACACCGCTGCCGTAATTCTAATGGGCAGTATCCTTGAAGGGCTGCTATTGGCACGCGCGCAACTTACCGCCCCTACGGCCTATCAATCTCAGAAGGCTCCCAAAGATAAGGCCGGTAAGACCCCAGCGATCCATGACTGGACCCTGAGCGCGCTGATTGATGTGGCGGCAGACGTGGGCTGGCTGAAGATGGACCGGAGCAAGTTTAGCCACGCGCTGCGCGATTCCCGTAACGTCGTGCATCCATGGCAAGCCGTGATGACGAGAGCCAACTTTGACCAAGCCACGTGTAAGACATCATGGAATGTGTTGGATGCGTCGGTAGATGACTTGTTTGCCTCGTTGCCATAAAAGGGCGTTTATGATCCACAATCCGCTGCACTAATCCTATGCCCGACATTTCATCACCGACCGCGACGCTGCTAGCGGCGTTCATCGCCATGTTGGGTGGCGCTGCGGTTGCTGCTCTGACGGCAATCCTCACCTACGCTACGACCAAGCGGAGGGAGCGGGAGGCCGAGATACGCAAGGAAAAGCTAGAGCATTACAAGGATTTTGTGGCGGCCATGAGTGGCATTATCAGCGGTGAAGCCACCGACGACGGGCAGCGGGCTTTTTCCCGCGCCTGCAACCGGCTGAACTTGGTAGCGCCGCACTCTGTCATCGTGGCTCTTCAAAGCTTTCAGGAAGAGATTAAACGAACCAATCCTAACCCAACTAAGGCGAAGCACGACGAGTTGATGTCCGGCCTGATCCATGCCATGCGTCGCGACTTGGGCTTGAACGTGAAGGGCGAAAGTGACAGCCTAGTGTTTGGTCTTTGGGCCGCAGGCGTGCCGACTAAGCGCGATGATCCGCCGATGCCATAATGATGGCTGATTGGGTAGTGTCACCTCGCCAGCGAACGAATAAACACCTGACGCAATCGAGGACACTACCCGTTACAATTAAGCGGCTAGTGCAAAGTTGCCCAAAACCACTTTGCCGTCAATACCACGATCTAGAATCAATGTCAGGCGATCTCCCAACAATCGCCACGCGCTGCGCATTTCCTGCTCATAATCATGATGGAAATAGTGTCGTCCGGTTTTGATGCCCGGCAGTATGTGATTTTGACAAAGATGGATGACTGGCATTTGAACGCCCAAGCTTTGCATCATCGTTGAACCTGTGCGTCTTAGGTCATGGGGCGTCCAATCAGCATTCGCCCCCCCACTAAGTACCAAAGTATTGTCGTGCCGCCGATTTTTCATTGGCGCGCGAGGATTGCCATCCTTGCTACTTTTGAACATGGCCTGACGATCACCGACTTGCTTACTAATAGACTTTACGCAGACGTGCCCTCCCTTATTCCTAGCAGGGAAACACCAATCAGAATGACCGGTTTCCTCATGCAATAGACGGAACTGATTCAGGGCAAATGTTGACAAATACACCGTTAAATTTCCAACATTGTCTTTGACGTTTTCACGCGGAATGAACCATTCCCCTGTTTCAAAATCGACGTGACGCCATTGCGCCATTAGCATCTCGCCCACACGGCACAACGTTGACAGCATGATCCAAAAAGCGCGCTGAGTTGGCTTTGCAATTGGTTGCACCGTGCTACGTTTGTTGGGTGCCTCTTCAAACGTGGCTTGCATCCGGTCGAGAATATCACGCAGCTCACAAATCTCATCGGGTGACAAAATTCGGTCGCGCTCGTTATTCATATCGTAATCAGCGCTGACAATTTTTTCGATTTCAATGAGGCTCATTGGGTTGCCATCAATGAGTAGTTGCCGCCACGGACGCCGCTTCTCAGCCCATGCAAACATCTGCGTTAAATTGTTACGCATGACGACAGCGGCCCGATTGACCCCACGCGCAACCATCGTGCGCAACAGGCCTCGCAAGTCGTGTTCAGTTAAATTTTTGACAGCGATTTTTCCGATCTTCGGTAAGGCATCAGCGTCAAAGGATCGTCTTAGTTCGGCGTTGCCATCCTTACGCCTCACCCCGTCAGCCAACCATGCGTCGAAGAGTTCCTGAATGGATAGGTTCTCAGCACGGAGACGTTCCATCTCTGCCAGACCCGACGTGATGGCCTCCTGCGCTTCGTGCTTAGATACCTTTTTCTGAGCGCCGGGATCTATACCTTGTGCGACACTGAGTTTCGCAGCGTCACGTTTAGCCCGGATTTTTGCCAGACTGTCGCTAGGCCATGTGCCGCAGGAAAGGTCCTTTAGCTTTTCGTTCCAACGGAAACGATAGTAGAAAGAAATGGTCACCGTGCCATCCGCCTTCGCACGAATACGTCCAAACAAATTGCCCTCGTCGCGGATCGTGGTACCGCTCTGCTCTGCCCTAATGGCCTCAAGCGTCTTCTGTGTGATTTTTGTCATTTTCGTACAAGGGTATTGAGGGCAAGATTTACCCCTACATTTACCCCTACAATTTTAGTGGCTTGTAGTGTACTCTTTTGGATTACATTGGACAACAACATCAGTCAACCTACTGATTTTTAAGTATATTTTCTCAAATCGTGGATTCCAATAAATATTACTGGATTCCAAACTAATTACATGGGGTGCAAGGGGTAGAGTGTTCGAATCACTCCGTCCCGACCAAGAAATTCGCAGTAAAAACAAAGACTTACGTTTGCTTCGGCACGTAGGTCTTTTTTCTTTTCTGTGCTTGTACACTAGCTGTCACTAGTTTGACCGCCTCCCCCATCTCTACACTATTTGCTTTCGCTCCATGCGTCGAACACTTTCGCTTGCATAGCTCAAGCTCAATCCTTACTTCGAGCCTATCGGATATTGATGGCGCAATCAAAAATCGATGCGGCCGAAGCGGAAGTGGGGCTTCAAAAAATGTCAATGGAAATGGCGGCGGGCAATGAAATTGTGCCCGAGGCTTACGATGCTTCGGTAGCCGGCACAACCGCCACGCTTATGCGGCCTCGCGCAGCGCCCTGGCGGCCGCCACCATGTTACTCAAAGCCGGCAGCACCTCGGCCCACTGGCGGGTTTTCAGACCGCAGTCGGGATTGACCCACAGGCGCTGCGCCGGAATCCGCTCGGCCGCTTTTTTCATCAGCTGCACGATGTGTTCCTGCGTCGGGATATTCGGCGAGTGGATGTCGTAGACGCCGGGGCCGATCTGGTTCGGATAGTTGAAGTGGTCGAACACGTCGAGCAGCTCCATGTCCGAACGCGAGGTCTCGATGGTGATCACGTCGGCGTCCATGTCGGCGATCGAGGCGATGATGTCGTTGAACTCCGAGTAGCACATGTGGGTGTGGATCTGTGTCGCGTCGCCCACGCCGTTGGCGGTGATGCGGAAGGACTCGACCGCCCAGTCCAGGTATTCCTGCCATTGCGCCTTGCGCAGCGGCAGGCCTTCGCGCAGCGCCGCCTCGTCGATCTGGATGACGCGCACGCCCGCTTGCTCCAGGTCCAGCACCTCTGCGCGGATGGCCAGCGCCAGCTGTTTGCAGGATAGCGAGCGCGGCTGGTCGTCGCGGACAAACGACCAGTTCAGGATGGTCACCGGGCCGGTCAGCATGCCCTTCATCGGCTTGCTGGTCAGCGATTGCGCGTAGCTGATCCATTCGACGGTCATCGCCTTGGGACGGCTGATGTCGCCGAACAGGATGGGCGGCTTGACGCAGCGCGAACCGTAGGACTGCACCCAGCCGAACTGGCTGAAGGCGTAACCCTCGAGCTGCTCGCCGAAGTATTCGACCATGTCGTTGCGCTCGGCCTCGCCATGCACCAGCACGTCCAGGCCCAGCGCTTCCTGCTCGCGCACGCTGCGGGCGATTTCCTCCCGCATGGCGGCCTTGTAGCTTGCGTCGTCGAGCTTGCCGGCCTTGAACTCGCTGCGGGCATGGCGGATTTCCGCCGTCTGCGGGAAGGAGCCGATGGTCGTCGTCGGATAGGCCGGCAGCTTCAGCAGCGCGGCTTGATCGGCGGCGCGCTGGGTGTAGCCATTCTTGCGGGCGCCCAGGCCGGCTTCGATGCCGTCGATGGCCAGTTGCACGGCCGGGTTGTGGACGCGCGGCGAAGCGCGGCGGGCGGCCAGCGCGGCCCGGTTGTCGGCCAGCGCTTGCCTGACCGAATCGCGGCCGCCGCGCAGCGCCTGCGCCAGCACTTGCAGCTCTTCCAGTTTTTGCAGCGCGAAAGACAGCCACGACTTGATTTCGGCATCGAGCTTTTGCTCGCTGTCCAGGTCCACCGGGACGTGCAGCAGCGAGCATGACGGCGCGATCCACAGGCGCTCGCCGAGGCGCTCGGCCAGCGGCTCCAGCCAGTCCAGCACGGCGTTCAGGTCGGTCTTCCAGATGTTGCGGCCGTTGATGACACCCAGCGACAGCACCTTGTGCGATGGCAGCAGATTCAGCAGCGGACGGATGTCGTCGTGGCCGTTGACGGCGTCGATGTGCAGGCCGGCCACCGGCAGGTTGGCGGCGAGGTAGAGGTTTTCCTGCAACTGGCCAAAGTAGCTCGCCACCAGCAGCTTGACGCGGCACGCCTTCAGCTGGTGGTAGGCGAGGTTGAAGGCGTGCTGCCAGTCGGCGTCCAGCTCGGTGACCAGGATGGGCTCATCGATCTGCACCCATTCGACGCCCTGCGCGGCCAGCGTGTCGAGCAGTTGCGAGTAGACGGCCAGCAGTGCAGGCAGCAGCGCCAGCTTGTCGGTGCCATCCTTGGCCTTGCCCAGCGCCAGATAGGTCACCGGGCCGACGATCACCGGCTTGGCCTTCACGCCTTGCTGTTTGGCTTCGGCCAGCTGCACCAGCAGGCGCGACGCGTCCAGCTTGAATTCAGTCGCGGCCGTGAATTCCGGCACGATGTAGTGGTAGTTGGTATCGAACCATTTGGTCATTTCGCCGGCTGCCACGCCGCCGCAGCAGGCGTGGTGCTGTTCGGCGGACTCGGCCGAACGGCCGCGTGCGACGCGGAAATAGTTGTCCAGCTGGTCGCCGTGGAAGCCGCTGACGCGCTCCGGCAAGTTGCCCAGCGTGAAACTCATGTCCAGCACCTGGTCGTAAAACGCAAAATCGCCCACCGGCACCAGATCGAGGCCGGCCTGCTTGTCCCAGTGACGTTGGCGCAGTTCGGCGCCGAGGGATTTCAGCGCATCGCGCGACGACTCGCCCTTCCAGTACGATTCCAGCGCGAACTTCAGTTCGCGCTGCGCGCCGATGCGGGGAAAGCCAAGATTGTGGACGGTGGTCATGGGGGAAACTCCTCAGTTATTCAGTTTGGCCATGGTAGGGATAGCAGCTAATGAAGTAAAATGGTCTTTTCTCACACATCCATGACTTCCACTCATACATCATGCTGGAACGCATACACCTGGCCACCCTGCTGGAAGTCGAAAAGCAGGGATCGCTGACCGCTGCGGCGGAAGTCCTGCACGTCACGCAGTCGGCACTGAGCCACAGCATGAAAAAGCTGGAGCAGCAACTGGGCACGGACGTCTGGCTGCGCGAGGGCCGCCACCTGCGCCTGACGCAGGCCGGCCAATACCTGCACGCCGTCGCCCAGCGCCTGCTGCCGCAGCTGACCCTGGCCGAGGAGCGGCTGCGGCAATACGCCCAGGGCGAGCGCGGCACGCTGCGCATCGGCATGGAGTGCCATCCCTGCTACCAATGGCTGCTGAAAATCGTCTCGCGCTACCTCGCGGCCTGGCCGCTGGTCGACGTGGACGTCAAGCAGAAGTTCCAGTTCGGCGGCATCGGCGCGCTGTTTGGTTTTGATATAGACTTGCTGGTGACGCCGGATCCGCTGCTCAAACCGGGCCTGCGTTTTGAACCGGTGTTCGACTACGAGCAGGTGTTGGTGGTGCACAAGGATCACCCGTGGGCCAGCCAGGAAGAAGTGGCCCCCGAGCAGCTGGGCGAGGAAACGCTGATCACCTATCCGGTCCCGCTCGAACGGCTGGATATTTTCAATATGTTTTTGCTGCCGGCCAATTGCGCGCCGCGCAAGCACAAGACCATCGAAACGACGGACATCATGTTGCAGATGGTGGCCAGCGGCCGTGGCGTGACGGCGCTGCCCAAATGGCTGGTGACGGACTATGCGCCGCACCTGCAGCTGCGCACGCTACGCTTGGGTCCAACGGGAATACAGAAGCACATTTATCTCGGCGCCCGGGAGTCGGATTACGCCACCGACTATTTGCAATCATTTATCGAGTTTGCCCGCCAGGCCGAGCGCTATCCCTTATGACAACCGTGTTCTAAAACACGGATAATCGTCCACATCATTTTGAGCACTATTTTGGAACTCCCCCATGGAAATTAAAGTCAACTTTCTCGACAAGCTGCGCCTTGAAGCCAAATTCGATGATTTCACGGTCATAGCCGACCAGCCCATCCGCTACAAGGGCGACGGCTCGGCGCCCGGCCCCTTCGATTACTTTCTGGCCTCATCGGCCTTGTGCGCGGCTTACTTCGTGAAGTTGTACTGCGACACACGCAATATCCCCACCGAAAATATCCGCCTGTCGCAGAACAATATTGTCGATCCGGAAAACCGTTATCAGCAGATTTTCAAGATCCAGGTCGAGTTGCCGGAAGATATCTCCGCCAAGGATCGCCAGGGAATTTTGCGCTCCATCGACCGTTGCACGGTGAAAAAAGTAGTGCAGGCCGGCCCCGAGTTTGTCATCGAAGAGGTGGCGAATTTGGACGCCGATGCCCAGGCCCTGCTGATGCTGAGTCCGGACTCCGAGGCGCGCACCTATATCGCCGGCAAGGATCTGCCCCTGGAGCAAACCATCGCCAATATGTCGGGCGTTCTGGCGAACCTGGGCATCAAGATTGAAATCGCCTCGTGGCGCAATATTGTGCCCAATGTGTGGTCGCTGCATATCCGCGATGCGCACTCGCCGATGTGTTTCACCAACGGCAAGGGCGCGACCAAGGAAAGCGCCCTGGCGTCGGCGCTGGGCGAGTATATCGAGCGGCTGAACAACAACCACTTCTACGCCGGCACGTTTTGGGGTGAGGATATCGCCAACGCGGAGTTTGTCCACTATCCGAACGAGCGCTGGTTCAAGCCCGGCCGCAAAGACGCGCTGCCGAAGGAAATTCTGGATGTGTATTGTCTGGAAATTTACAATCCCGATGGCGAATTGCGTGGCTCGCATCTGATCGACACCAACTCCGGCAATGCGCAACGCGGCATCTGTTCGCTGCCGTACGTGCGCCGGTCGGACGGCGAGGTGGTGTATTTCCCGTCCAACCTGGTCGAAAACCTCTACGTCAGCAACGGCATGAGCGCCGGCAACACGCTGGTCGAAGCGCAGGTGCAATGTCTGTCGGAGATTTTCGAACGGGCGGTCAAACGCGAAATTCTGGAAGGCGAAATCGCCCTGCCCGACGTGCCGCAGGACGTGCTGGCGAAATATCCCGGCATTCTGGCCGGCATCCAGGGTTTGGAAGAGCAAGGCTTCCCGGTGCTGGTGAAGGATGCGTCGCTGGGCGGCGTGTACCCGGTGATGTGCGTCACGCTGATGAATCCGCGCACCGGCGGTGTGTTCGCCTCGTTCGGCGCGCATCCGAGCCTGGAGGTGGCGCTGGAACGCAGTCTGACGGAATTGCTGCAGGGCCGCAGTTTTGAAGGCCTCAACGACTTGCCCCAGCCGACCTTTGCCAGCGAGGCCGTGACCGAGCCGAATAACTTCGTCGAACACTTCATCGATTCCAGCGGCATCGTGTCCTGGCGCTTTTTCAGTGCCAAAGCCGACTACGATTTTGTCGAGTGGGATTTTTCCGGCCAGGGCGACAATTCCAATGCCGAGGAAGCGGCGACCTTGTTCGGCATACTCGACGGCATGGGCAAAGAGGCCTACGTGGCGGTATACGACCAGCTGGGCGCCACCGCCTGCCGGATTTTGGTGCCGGGGTATTCGGAAGTGTATCCGGTAGAAGATTTGATCTGGGATAACACCAACAAAGCCTTGTTGTTCCGCGAAGATATTTTGAACTTGCATCGCCTGAACGATGCCAGCCTGGAGGCGCTGCTGGAGCGTCTGGAGAACAGCGAGCTCGACGATTACGGCGACATCGCCACCTTGACCGGCATCGAATTTGACGAAAACACGGAATGGGGCCAGCTGACGGTGCTGGAGTTGAAGCTGCTGATACATCTCGCCTTGCAGCAGTTTGACGAGGCGCATGAGCTGGTCGGCGCCTTCCTGCAATACAACGACAACACGGTCGAGCGCCGCCTGTTCT
>Ga0209903_1000389_pt1 | contig 17201 bp, 11 predicted proteins | sample OrgsoiDNA2013051_FD_185801 | JGI IMG/M metagenome (GOLD analysis project Ga0209903, IMG submission 185801) | Permafrost soil microbial communities from the Arctic, to analyse light accelerated degradation of dissolved organic matter (DOM) -... | ecosystem: Environmental > Terrestrial > Soil >...
ATTAATAAAAAGAGAGCAATGTCATGAGCACAACTGATGACTCCTATCTGGCGACGAAAGACGCCGAAAAGCCAGCCCTGACAGCCAAAGAGCGCTGGTGGCACATTCTGGATAACTACAAAATAGGGATCATTCCTCTGCCGTTCTTCCTGCTGGCAGGTGTGTTGATTTTGCTCGACTGCCTGAACGGCAAACTGCCGAGCGACATCGTGGTAATGGTGGCAACGCTGGCGTTTTTTGGTTTCGCCTGTGCCGAACTTGGCAAGCGCCTGCCGCTGCTCGGCAAACTGGGGGCGGCGGCAATCTGCGCCACCTTTATTCCCTCTGCTATGGTGCATTACGGCCTGCTGCCGGACGTTGTGGTGGACTCCACCGTCAAATTCTACAAATCCACCAATATTCTCTATCTGTACATCTGCTGCATTATTGTAGGCAGCATCATGAGCATGAACCGTCAGGTGCTTATCCAGGGCTTCGTACGAATTTTTGTGCCCATGCTGTGCGGTGAAATTGTTGGCATGGTGGCTGGCCTGGCGATGGGCACGCTGTTGGGGCTTCCGCCGTTCCAGACCTTCTTCTTTTTGATCCTTCCGATCATGGCCGGTGGCGTGGGTGAAGGCGCGATCCCGCTGTCGATGGGGTACGCAACCCTCTTGCATATGGAGCAGGGCGTCGCGCTTGGGCGTATTTTACCTATTGTGATGCTCGGTGGTCTCACGGCTATCGTGTTGGCGGGCGTACTGAATCAGGTCGGAAAGCGTTATCCGCATCTGACCGGTGAAGGGCAGCTGATGCCGGCGAAAAAAGGACTGATCAGCCATGGTCTGGAGGAATTTAGCGGCAAGCCTGACGTTAATGCGTTGGCTTGCGGGGCGCTGTTGGCGATCCTACTCTACATGGTGGGGATGCTCGGTCAACGTCTGATTGGCCTGCCTGCACCGGTTGGCATGTTGTTTGCGGCGGTGGTGCTTAAACTGGTAAACGGTGTTTCGCCGACCATCCAGCAGGGGTCGATGGTGGTGTATAAATTTTTCCGCACCGCCGTGACCTATCCGGTGCTGTTCGCGGTTGGTGTAGCCATCACGCCGTGGCAGGAACTGGTGAATGCTTTTACCGTGCAGAATCTCTGTGTGATCGTCACGACCGTCTGCGCGCTGGTGGGTACCGGCTTCTTCGTCGGTAAAAAAATTGGCATGCACCCAATCGACGTCGCTATCGTCTCTTGCTGCCAGAGCGGGCAAGGTGGCACTGGCGATGTGGCAATACTCACTTCCGGCAACCGCATGGCGCTGATGCCCTTCGCGCAGATTGCCACACGCATTGGCGGTGCAATTAATGTCACCGTCGGCTTGCTGGTACTGGCGAAGTTTTTCTCATGATCTAAAACAAACTTAAACCAATCTCTTTTTTGGGAAGAGATTGGTTTCATTAGATATGGGTTTTTTGAGTCCATTTATGGACATTACTAGGGCTGGTTAATTATCGCTGGTTGGTTATTATTTGCGCACTCAAAGAGGAGTCCACCACCCCTGCGTGGTGCCCCGGTAAGGATTTTTTAAATTTCAAAAAAGAAGTTGTCCATGTCCCGTATTAAAACTGCCACCTGCGCAATACTGTTTTCAGCTTCCATCCTACTTAGCACCAATTCCTTTGCTTTCACTATGCCAAAGGAATTCGCGTCTTTTGACCTGCCCGCTTACTCCCAGCCTGACGTTTTTACCCCGGCCATAGCGCCTATTGAAACGGGGCAGAGTGCCCGCGCGGAAGTCGTGAAAACGGCGCTATTAGCCCAATATTCCAACTGGAAAGGTACACAATACCATTGGGGGGGGACCACGCATGATGGCGTTGATTGTTCGTCCCTGATGCAGCAAATATTCAATGACTCCATGCACAAACAGCTTCCCCGTACTACCTTCGAACAGATCAAGGGTGGGCAAAAAGTGAGCAAGGATAATCTTAAACCGGGGGATTTGGTGTTCTTCAAAACGCGGCCTGATACGCGGCATGTCGGAGTCTACATTGGCGACCATCAGTTTATCCATGCTTCAAGATTGCAGGGTGTGACAATTTCTTCATTGGATAACGAGTACTGGGTTGAACACTATGAAACAGCACGTCGTCTGGAATTGATGAGCTGAAGTTATGTTTTTAAACAGGTGGATAAGATCTTATCCACCTGTGGTTGCCTTTCGATTATTTATCTGACGATGCTTGCCACAGATTCAATTGGCCATCCGTAACATGCTTATCAATCGCCGTAAGCTCTTCAGCGCTGAAATGCAGATTGTCCAATGCCTTCACGTTCTCTTCCAGTTGCTCCGGACGGCTGGCACCTATCAGCACCGACGTCACCCGGTCGTCTTTCAATAACCAGCTCAGCGCCATCTGGGCCATCGACTGACCGCGCTCTTGTGCCATCTCATTGAGCAACTTCAGACTGTTGAGGTTATCTTCGGAGAGCATTTTGGCATTAAGGCCGCGCGCCTTATTGCCTTCCGTCTGCATCCGCGATCCCTGCGGAATACCGTTGAGGTATTTACCGGTTAGCAGACCCTGCGCCAGCGGTGTGAACGCGATACAGCCCGCGCCGTTTTGCTCAAGCGTATCGAGCAGGCCACTCTTATCTACCCAGCGGTTCAGCAGATTATAAGAGGGCTGGTGGATCAGCAACGGCACGTTCAGTTCACGCAGCAGTGCGGCCATTTTCTGCGTGCGCTCGGTTGAATATGACGAAATTCCCACGTAAAGCGCTTTGCCGCTTTGCACCGCGTAAGCCAGTGCCGCCGCAGTCTCTTCCATCGGTGTTTCTTCATCCACACGGTGAGAATAGAAGATATCGACGTAATCCAATCCCATGCGTTGCAGGCTCTGATCCAGACTCGCCAGCAGGTATTTACGCGAGCCGCCAGCGCCGTAAGGGCCGGGCCACATATCGTAGCCGGCCTTGGTAGAGATGATCAGCTCGTCGCGGTAGGAGGAGAAATCCTGACGCAGCAATGTGCCAAAATTCTCTTCCGCCGAACCCGGCGGTGGCCCGTAGTTGTTCGCCAGATCGAAATGCGTAATGCCAAAATCAAAGGCTTTCTTCAGCAAGGCGCGTTGTGACTCCAGCGCATTGACGTGACCAAAGTTGTGCCACAGGCCAAGTGAAAGGGCTGGAAGCTTTAGACCGCTCTGACCGCAGCGGCGATATTGCATGGTTTCATAGCGGGAGGGTGAAGCCGTGTAAGGCATGATGTTTCCTTCTATATTTTTCTCGTCACTCGAACTCAGTTGAGGGATGTAGAGTCTTTTTGAAACACTGTTTCCAGTGTAACCCCTAAAGAAATAACGGCAACATCAGAAGGCACAATAGCGCCCCACCATGACGGGGATCCGGGCGACGGGCGGCGTCAATGAGATGTTCAAATCACGGGCAATCTGACCACAGCGCAATTGCACGCTATTATGAAAGATTAGCGATAGTTGAAGTTACCCGGCGGTCAGTTGGGATAACGGCGTTGAAAAGGTGCTGTTTTCTTGCTGGCTGGACACCTAAACGAACAGGACGCTTTCCCACAGCGGCGCGTACAATTGATGAAAATAGTGATCGCACCGGATTCATACAAAGAAAGTTTGTCTGCTTTGGACGTGGCAAAAGCCATTGAAAGTGGTTTTCGCGAAATATTCCCTGATGCAGAGTATGTCAAACTGCCCGTCGCCGACGGCGGTGAAGGTACGGTCGAAGCCATGGTGGCTGCAACTGGCGGCAGCGTTGTTAAGGTGAAGGTTACCGGTCCCCTCGGTGATCCTCTCGAAGCCTTCTTTGGGTTGTCTGGCGACGAGAAAGTGGCCTTTATCGAAATGGCGGCGGCCAGCGGGCTGGAAAGCGTACCCAGCGATAAACGTAATCCTCTCAGGACGACCTCCTTCGGCACGGGTGAACTGATCCGCGCTGCGCTGGATCATGGCATTAAGCACTGCATTATTGGTATTGGCGGCAGCGCGACCAACGATGGAGGGGCCGGCATGGTACAGGCGCTCGGTGCAAAATTGTTAAGTAAAGAGGGGAGTCAGATTGGCTACGGCGGCGGTGAGCTGGCAAAACTGGCCAGTATTGATATCAGCGGGTTGGATCCGCGCATCGCGCATTGCCGCTTTGAAGTCGCCTGTGATGTGACTAATCCGCTGACCGGCAAGCAGGGGGCCTCGGCCGTTTTTGGTCCGCAAAAAGGGGCGACACCGGAGATGATCAATCAGCTCGACGGTTATCTCAGCCACTATGCCGAAGTGATCCGTCGGGATCTGCATATTGATGTCGATAATATTCCGGGGGGCGGTGCGGCAGGAGGCATGGGCGCGGCGCTGCATGCTTTTTGCAACGCTGAACTGCGGCAGGGGATTGAGATCGTCACCGAGGCGCTCGGGCTCGACGCGCTGGTGAAAGACGCCACGTTGGTGATCACCGGTGAAGGACGTATCGACAGTCAGAGTATTAATGGCAAGGTGCCCATCGGTGTGGCGCGGGTTGCCAAACGTTATAACAAACCGGTGATTGGTATCGGCGGCAGTCTGACGAAAGATGTTGATGTGGTGTTTGATCACGGGCTGGATGCCGTGTTCAGCGTCCTTTATACCATCTGCACGCTGGAGGAAGCGTTAGACAACGCGTCCGACAATTTACGCAAGACCGCGCGAAACATTGCGGCCACCATCAGGCTCGCGCAAAAACTATAGGTATCTTACCCCTCCCGGACCGGCGCCTGATGAGAATCTGTGCCGGTTTTTTATTTGTCATCTGCATCTTTACCCCGGCTTGTCTGCTGCGTTAGGTTTGGGTATTGAAAATGCGATTGTCCGCTACCGGGAGCCCACTATGTCCAAACCTGACTTCTCCGAACCCTATGATTTTTCTGAACTCTATGATTTATCTTCTCTGTATGACTTCTCCTCCCAACCGGTTAATACGCAGACCAAAGGTCTTGGAAGCTTGCCTGATGAACCCTGCATGGCGGATATCAGTGAGCAGGGCTGGAACATTCTGCGTGAAGAGGTCAGCCTGCCGGTGGCCGTTCTGCTGGAAGAACGCATTGAACATAACCTGTCCTGGATGCGCGAATTTATCAGCCGCTATAAAGTGAAATTGGCACCCCACGGCAAAACGACCATGAGCCCAGAGCTTTATCAGTTGCAGCTGGACTACGGCGCCTGGGGGATCACGCTGGCCACCGCGCCGCAGGTTAACGCGGCCTTCCAGCACGGTGTACGGCGGGTGATCATGGCCAACCAGCTGACCGGTAAAGCCAATATGGCGATCATCGCCGGGTTGCTGGCCCGCGACAGCGAATTCGATTTCACCTGTATTGTCGATTCTGCCGACAACGTTGATGCACTGGGCGATTATTTTTCCTCCCGCGGACAAACGCTGCGGGTGCTGCTGGAATATGGCGTGATGGGCGGGCGCACCGGCGTGCGCAATGCCGAGCAGGAGCAGCAGGTGCTCGATGCCATCCGGCGCTGGCCGGCGTCTATCAAACTGGTGGGCGTGGAGATTTACGAGGGCGTGATTGACGAAGAAGCGCCGATCCGCGCTTTCCTGCAACACGTCATGAAGCGGACGGAGGCCCTGGCACAGGCAGGTCAGTTTGCTGAGCCAACGGTTATCCTGACTGGCGCGGGCTCGGCGTGGTATGACGTGGTGGCCGAAGAGTTCAGCCGCAGCGACAAATATCTTGATACCGGACAACGCTTCACCCTCGAGGTTATCCTGCGTTCCGGTTGCTATCTGACCCATGACGCCGGGGTATATGAGAAAGCCAACCAACGCATTCAGGCACACAATCCGGTGGCGCGTGAAATGAACAGCAGTCTGCAACCGGCGTTGCAGGTATGGGCTTATGTACAATCTTTGCCGGAGCCGGGCAGGGCAATTATCGGGCTCGGCAAACGTGATGCCGGGGGCGACGCGGGTTTTCCGGTCGTGGCTGGCCATTTCCGGCCAACCACTTCGCGTTCAGCCGGATACACAACGGTAGTGCCTGCGCCAAAGAGCTGGGAAATGACCAAGATGATGGATCAGCACGCCTTCATGTCACTGCCTCAGGATGCTGATATTCAGGTGGGCGATATGCTGCTATTTGATATTTCGCACCCCTGTTTGACCTTTGACAAATGGCGCCAGCTGTTGCGGGTGAACGAACAGTGGGACGTGACCGGAGCAGTGACCACCTGGTTCTGATGAGGTCAATGTGTCTTATAAAAAAGCCCGGCGTTTCATACGCAACATACGCGATGAAACGCCGGGCTTTTTACTGTCTGTTGTTCACATGAGAGATCAGCGGGTGGTGAGCTCGCCTGCGGCAGCCAGCGCTTTTTCGGCCTCCTGCTGGGCTGCCTGATGTTCTTCTTTATATTTCAGGCGATCCCACGCGCGGAAGAACGGATAGTAAATCACCAGCGAAATCGCCAGATTGACGACCTGTATCACCGTGCCGGAGATATGCCCGCCCGTTGCCAGATAGCCACTGATAAAGATCGGTGTGGTAAACGGCAGGGCGATACCCACTGGCGGCGTCACCAGCCCGGTTGCCATGGCGGTATAGGTGACAATCACCAGTACCACTGGCGTAAGGATAAACGGAATGGCGAAGTAGGGGTTCATGACCAACGGAATACCAAACACCATAGGTTCGCTGATGTTAAACAGACAGCCCGGTGCAGCGATTTTCCCCAGCTGTTTCATCTGTGCACTGCGCGCGCGGATCAGCATGAAAATGACCAATCCGAGCAGTGCGCCAGTGCCGCCGGGGGCTATCCATAAATCATAGAACTGCTGGGTAATGATGTGCGGAACCGGCTGCCCGGCCTGAAAAGCCGTCAGGTTTTCCGACATATTTGACAGCCACACCGGCTGGATAAACACCAGCACGATAGCGTCACCGTGCAGACCCACCATCCACAGTAAACCAATCAGGATCACCGAGAAGATCATACCCGGCAAGGTGCCGCCGATGTGGTGCATTGGAATACCGATAAGGGTGGCGATCATATTATTGATGTTGCCAAACGGCGTGGCCTCGACGCCCAACCGCAGTGCCAGCACCACTGCCATAACAGCAAACCCCGGGATCAGCGCCAGAAAGGATTTTGCCACCGCCGGTGGGACGCCCGCAGGCATATTGATAACGAAATTGCGGTCATGGACAAAGCGGTAGATTTCAGTCGACAAAATGGCAATGACAATCGCCACAAACAGCCCCTGACTGCCGATGAAATTCATCGGCAATACGCCTTTGACGATCTGTTCAGTGGCCCCGTTTAGCGGCTGGAACAGCGTGTTTTGTGGAATAGTCATGATAAAGGCCACCAGCGATACTGCACCTGTGGTCAGCGGATCGAGGGTTTTATATTTCTCTGCCAGACGGTAAGCGATACCGAAGCTGGAGATGATGGCCATGATGTCGTAAGTGGCTTTGACCGGATACAGCAGTTTTTCACGCCAGGCCGCGCCAAACACTTCGCCCATCATGTTGGCGTAGCTTGGGATCGGCAGGTAGGCGAAGATCAGGAAAAAGGAGCCAATAAGCATAAAGGGCATATTGAGGATAATGCCGTCGCGTACTGACAGGACATGTTTTTGCGAGGCGATCTTCAAGGCGAAAGGTAAAACATAGCGTTCGAGCAGGACATTCGGTTTAGACACTACACACCCCCTGAGCGGATGATTTCCGCACTGTTTTTATTAACGGCTATTTTGGTTTTGGCTGTTTATGTGAATTTCGAACTGAGAAAATATCGGGCTTAAAGGTGGTGACTTTGTTCCGCTACGGCAGATGGAAGACGGCGGTAAAGTTCGATCATATCGACGGCTAAATCCTGGATGACCATCGCATTCATCAAGTGGTCCTGGGCATGCACGATAATGAGATTTACCGGGATTTTGCCGCAGCCTTCGTCAATGCTAATAAGTTCTGTCTGCATGCCGTGGGCATGAGAAACCGCCTGACGTGATTCGTTCATTGCTTGCTCCGCCGCTGCAAAATTTCCACGGCGTGCCTGTTGCAATGCCATCATGGCGTGGCTGCGGGCGCTGCCGGCGTGAACCAGCAACTCCATAATCGTATTTTCTAAATCCATCCGTTTTCCCTCTTTTGGCAATCAATGTCTGTCGTCTGGATACGCTGACAGATGAGATATCAGCATCGGGAAGACAGAGTAGGTTTCACATCATAATCATAAAAAGAGAGCGCTCTCATTTTGGGATTTAAAAAAATCAGCTGACGCAATAAAGATCTTTCCAGCAAAAGAACGATGGCGGAAAACTGCGCAACTGATGGGGTAGAGTTAAACCAAAGTGATCGGGAGTTGTAAATACCTCCCGACCATAGGATTTTTATATGAAGGGTAAATAACGCATAAATTCATGCGGTTATTGTTAATGTAATGTGAAATTATTTTCCGTAAGTGAGATCTCAAGCAAACTCACACGGGGGGACTTCAGCTTCTCAGGTGCAGTTCAGCCGCCCGGGTCACGTTATCAATTTCATCCAACAGCTCCAGCCATTCGGGTTCGAGCTCGTCCGCCGGGATGTTTTGGCGCAACTGCTGCTCAATGTAAAAACAGAGTTGTTTCAGACGTGGAACACCGCTGTAGCTACAGCTGCCGTGTAATTTGTGGATCAGGGAAAGAATATCCGGGTCTGACTCCCCCTGCGCCACCGCGTTGACGCGCTCACTGACCTGTGGCAGGAACTCTACCAGCATTTGCAGCAGGTCACGCGCCAGCGACTCTTTGTTGGCGGACTGCCGCAGTGCCAGCTGCCAGTCCAGCGTACTGGCAGGCTGCTGGTCAGCGATCTGATTAAGCGGTGACTCTTGAGGAGTGTGGTGAGAGTAGTGGCGTGCCAGTACGCGTTTAAGCATGCTTTCATCAATAGGTTTTGCCAGATAGTCATCCATGCCCACTTTAAGCAGTTGCTCCCGTTCGCCACTCAAAGAGTGAGCCGTCACCGCGACTATCGGCGTTTTAATGTGGCGGGGCATTTGGTGGATAATTTCGCTGGCCCGAATACCGTCAATATCCGGCATCTGAATATCCATCAGGATGATATCCAGATCGTTATTACGCGCCATGTCGATAGCCTCTTCACCGCTGTGACATAGCAGGGTGGTTTCCACCAGTTCCTCCAGCAACGTCCCGATCAGCTTGAGGTTAGCCGGGTTATCGTCAACCGCCATGGCCGTCAGCGGCAGGCGTGATGCCCTTGGCACTGTTGCATTTAGCACCACGGTCGCCGGGCGTTCATCCAGCAACAGCGGTAACAGGCGCAGGCTGGAAACAGGTTTAATCAGACAGGCCTGGACGCCGCGTGTTTTCAGCGTTTCTGCATCGACCTGGAATTCACTGGGCAGCGCCAGCAGCAAGCGATCCGTCATGTCCAGCACCTGTTGCAGACGAACATCGTAATCCGATAGCTGGTGGTCAAGTTTTACCGGGATACTGCACAGCATTAAATCGTAATGCGGGTCTGGCAGCGCCTGAATCGTAGTGCGGTGGACGACATCAAGCGGCGTGGATTGCAGAATTTCAAGCGTGGCCTTGGCCGCCGCCGGATTGGATTCCACATAGGCCATGCGCTTGCCTTCGAGGCAGGACATGGAAACCGGGGTGATGTGGCGGTTATCGTTCAGTTCCAGAGTGATATGGAACCAGAAGGTCGAGCCACGGTTGATCTGGCTGTAGAAGCTAATATCACCGCCCATCTCTTTAACCAGCCGCTGGGTGATCACCAGTCCCAGACCAGTACCGCCGTGACGGCGGGAAATGCTCGCATCGGCCTGACGGAAGGCCTGGAAAAGTTGTGACTGCTGACGCTCAGAAATCCCGATCCCGGTGTCATGGATTTGTACTTCAAGTTCGACTTGCAAATTGTTCTGCGAGCGTACTTCCACATTGATATCAATGTTGCCGTTTTCAGTGAACTTGATGGCATTTCCCAGTAGATTCGTCACTACTTGCTGAAGACGCATCGGGTCGCCCAGGACGCTTTCAGGCACGTTATTATGCACATTCAGGGTCAGTTCCAGCCCTTTGTCATGTGCAGTGTGCGCCAGCAGAATCACCACTTCGTCGAGCATTTCACGCAGTGAGAATGGAATATGTTCAAGCACCAGCTTACCGGCTTCCAGTTTGGAGAAGTCGAGCACGTCATTGATGATGGTCAGCAGATTATTAGCCGAGCGCTCAATGGTTTGCAGGTAATCTGCCTGAGTTGGCGACAGCGGCGTTTTCAGCGTCTGGCGGGTGAAACCAATGACGCCGTTGAGTGGAGTACGCAATTCGTGGGACATGTTGGCGAGGAATTCGGATTTAATACGCGCCGCTTCCTGCGCACGTTTTTTGGCTAAATCCAGCTCGACGTTCTGGATCTCCATCTGTTCGAGGGTTTCGCGCAAATCCGACGTAGCCTGGTCGATATTTTGCTGCACTTCTTCGTGGTAGGCCGTCAGGGACATGGCCATCGAGTTGATGCCGTTTTTCAACATGCTCAGTTCGCCAAGCATATTGCCTTCAACGCGACTGTCCAGCTGGCCACGCCGGATACGGTCAACCGTATTGACCATATTGCGGATAGGTCCAGTCACGTCACGCATCAGCCGGTAAGCAAACAGGGTAGCAATCCCCAGACAGAGCAACAGCAGCATGGTGGAAACAAAGGCTTCCTGGTACTGCTGTAAACGCACTGAACTCAAATCCAGTTCAATGGCGATATACCCCAGGTTGCGCGCCGGTACAGTATCGGTGGCCTGATCGTCCGGGGTGCTATGGTTCTCTGCCAAAATCGGCGTGCGCAGAATAAGTGAGTCCCCAACGCGGTTCTGGGTCAAATCACGCGGGATTTTACTCAGCGAAGGCACCTGCAATATACCGCCATCGCGCAGTGAATTTGAGGTCGCAAAGAGCTTATTGTCGGCGTCGAAAACGCTGATAGACCTGACAATCTCAGAGTGATTACGGTGCAGGCGGCTGATCAGCTTTTTCACCGGGTCACGCTCACGGAAGGTCATACCATATTCACTCGCCACCGCCAGCGGCTCGATAATGCTGGAACCTGCATCGATCAACTGTTTTTGCAGCTCGTTGTAGCGATGCACCACAAAAAACGTGCTGAGCAGCAGACCAATCATTAATGTGGGTGCCAAAATTAAGATCATCATCCGTGCGCGGAGGCTATATTTGGTCATGAGGTTCCAGTGTGGGAGAATCAGTGGCTAACGTAAGCTTAATGAACCAGTGTGTAATCGACAATAATATACCCTGCAACCCGAATTTTTGGGGTATATCACCAGATTCTACTCCCGGAACTGCTGTGTGACGACCCGGTAAACCACAGGGAATCAGAAGGTGTTGCCACGCTGAGAGTGAATGGGCAAGATAATGCCCTTCGCATATCGAAGACTTTTTTTATCAACCCGTCTGCCGCCCAACTGGCAGCAGAATTGTAGGGAGAGGGTATGGTTGCGGTAAGAAGTGCACATTTGAACACGGCAGGCGAGTTTGCGCTCGACGACTGGATCACCAGTTTAGGCCTCTCCAGCCCGCAATCATGTGAGCGTTTAGCCGAGACCTGGCGCTACTGCGAACAACAGACTCAGGGCCATCCGGATGCCTCGCTGCTATTGTGGCGCGGGCTGGAAATGGTCGAGATCCTCTCTACCCTCAGTATGGACAACGACAGTATGCGCGCGGCGCTGCTGTTCCCGCTGGTGGACGTCGGCATTATTGACGAAGAGACGCTCACTCAGCAGTTCGGTAAAAGCATTACCGATTTGGTGCACGGTGTGCGCGATATGGATGCTATCCGCCAGCTGAAAGCCACCCAAAATGATTCGATGGCCTCCGAGCAAGTTGACAATGTGCGCCGCATGCTGCTGGCCATGGTGGAGGATTTCCGCTGCGTCGTGCTCAAGCTCGCCGAGCGAATTGCCCATCTGCGTGAAGTCAAAGATGCACCGGAAGAAGAGCGCGTGCTGGCGGCCAAAGAGTGCAGCAATATCTATGCACCACTGGCTAACCGGCTGGGTATCGGCCAGCTTAAATGGGAGCTGGAAGATTTCTGTTTCCGCTATCTTCACCCTGATGAATATAAGCGCATCGCCAAATTGCTGCATGAGCGTCGTATAGATCGTGAGCAGTATATCGATGATTTTGTCTCCACCGTACGTGGGGCGATGGCCGAAGAGGGCATCAAGGTCGATGTCTATGGCCGTCCGAAACATATCTACAGCATCTGGCGCAAGATGCAGAAAAAAGCCCTGTCCTTTGATGAACTGTTCGATGTACGTGCGGTGCGAATTGTCGTTGAGCGCTTACAGGATTGTTACGCGGCTCTGGGGATAGTGCATACCCATTTTCGCCATCTGCCTGACGAATTTGACGACTACGTCGCCAACCCGAAACCCAACGGTTATCAGTCCATCCACACCGTGGTGCTCGGGCCACGGGGGAAAACGCTGGAAGTGCAAATCCGTACCCGCCAGATGCATGAAGATGCCGAACTTGGTGTGGCCGCGCACTGGAAATATAAAGAGGGCACAGCGGTTCCGGGGGGGCGTAGCGGCGGTTATGAGGGGCGCATTGCCTGGCTGCGTAAACTGATTGCGTGGCAGGAAGAGATGGCTGATTCGGGCGAAATGCTCGACGAAGTGCGCAGTCAGGTGTTCGACGACCGCGTCTACGTGTTTACCCCGAAAGGTGATGTCATCGACCTGCCAATGGGGTCGACTCCGCTCGATTTCGCTTATCACATTCACAGCGATGTAGGTCACCGTTGTATCGGTGCAAAAATCGGTGGGCGAATTGTCCCCTTCACCTATCAACTGCGCATGGGTGACCAGATTGAAATCATCACCCAGAAACATCCGAACCCAAGCCGTGACTGGCTGAATCCGAACCTGGGATACGTCACGACCAGTCGCGGACGTTCTAAGATCCATAACTGGTTCCGTAAACAGGATCGCGATAAAAACATTATTGCGGGCAAGCAGATCCTCGACGACGAGCTGGACAAGCTGGAGATAAGCCTTAAAGACGCGGAGAAACTGCTGCTGCCGCGTTATAACGTCAATTCTCTGGACGAAGTTCTGGCGGCGATTGGCAACGGCGACATACGCCTCAACCAGATGGTTAACTTCCTGCAATCTCAGTTGAAAAAACCGAGTGCAGAAGAGTTGGATAAAGAGGCCCTGCGGCAGTTGACGCAGAAAACCACGCCACCACCAGCGCGTAACAGCGGTAAAGACAATGGTCGTGTGGTGGTCGAGGGTGTGGGTAATCTAATGCACCACATTGCGCGCTGTTGCCAGCCGATTCCGGGCGACGAGATCGTCGGTTATATCACTCAGGGGCGCGGTATTTCCATCCATCGGGCCGATTGTGACCAACTGGAAGATTTGCGTCTGAATGCGCCGGAGCGCGTGGTTGACGCCGTATGGGGCGAAAGCTACTCCAGCGGTTATTCGCTGGTGGTGCGTGTTGTCGCTAATGACCGGAGCGGTTTGCTGCGTGATATCACTACCATCCTGGCCAATGAAAAGGTCAACGTTTTGGGCGTTGCCAGCCGCAGTGACACCAAGCAGCAACTGGCGACTATCGATATGGATATCGAAATTTACAATCCGCAGGTCCTCGGGCGTGTGATTGCCAAACTTAACCAGCTGCCGGATGTCATCGACGCCAAGCGCCTGCACGGCAGTTGAGTCGCATTCATTTGTAAGGCCCGCCAGTCGGGCCTTGTAAACGCTACAAACCGATTGAAATAAAAGGATATTATTTTACGGTCATCCACTTTTCATCCATCGTTGTAATAATATGCCCTGCATTTGCGGGGCTTTTTTATCGAAACAATTTGTAATGGCTAAAAATCCAATGGCAAGATGCACCGCGAAAACAGGTGAACGTGAGTAACAAAGGGATAATTAAAAGATGGCTATGACAAAGTGCAAGGAATGTAAAAAGGAAGTATCCGCAAAAGCTAAAGTTTGCCCACATTGTGGCGTCAAAGACCCCGGCTTCAGCGCGAAGGATGCTTTTAAAGGATTAATCTTTTTAGCGGTACTGGGCAGCATAGCCTACTGGTATTTCAGCGGTGATGATGACGCAGCCGCTAAAGAGCCAGTAAAAGAGAAAGTATGTGCGGCAAGCGATGGGAAGTGTAATTTTGATAAATACTTGGTTGATGCCATCGTTGCTTGTCAAAGGCCAATTCAGGAACTCTCGAAGTATGAATATGAATGGACTGACACGATGTTTGAACATGTTTTCAGCCGTTATGTTAACAAGCCTGAAAAGCATCAGTTAGTATTCATAGGTGACCGGCTCAAATTTACCAACGGTTTTAATGCGAAGGTGAATATGTCTTACTCCTGCACTTTCGATACGAAAAGCAAGCAAGCCGTTGACTATAAAGTGACTGAGGGCCGCTTACCTAAGTGATCCTTATGCGCAATAGTTTGCAAAAGCTATTGCGCTTCAAAACTCCCCGCCAACCCTTGCGGCGCAAGGCTTCCAGAATTTCCCCTCCGATTTTATAACTCGACCCTGGCGCCGTTCTGATCCAGACGGAAAGCAATGAGATCCTTTTTAAAACATCAGCTTAAACAGCGGGTTAGTTTTGACGTCGGTCCCCGTTATTGCAAAACCCTGCAAAAGTTGGCGGCGTGTGCAAAGTGCCAGGGAAGCTACGACCCCAGCCACCGCGCGAGCTGGCGGTAGGGTTTGCGCGAAATTTTCTTTGCAAAATATTTGTGATCCAAATCGTGCAGGCGGGTGCGGTGTAGCGCCGTTTCCGTCTCGGATGCGTTTCCGTCTGTGCGTTTCTGCTAGCGGTGCAGGCTGTGGCTTGACGAACGAAAGAAAGGCCGAACGGTGTCGGCCTAAAGTAATGCGGTCAATGGTGAGCGTTACAGGGTGTTATACGCGGTCGGTGTTTTTGCGGAGTTTCTGTCAGGCGATCAACGGACCGTATTTGGTTTTTAACGTTACCGTTTTAGCTGCCGTCTGGGTGAACTGGCTGGCCTGCTGGCTGGTGCCAGTGTCCGGGTGCGTATGGCTTGCGGTCAGCTTTGCCAGCTCGTTGACGACGTCGAGCGTGTCGGTTAGCAGGGTAAGGACATTTATCTCGTCTGTACCCAGTTTAATAACAGGCGCAATTAACTGCTGTGCCTGGGCCACACTTCGACGGATACCGGCGATTTTCTCAGTGAGAGCGCCGCCGACCGTGATTGTGGCGTTAGCGGTGATCGTGTCGTCCAGGTTGGCGCCAACGCTGCGTATTAGGTTCTGGCCAACATAGACAGATTCGTCTTTGCTGCAGCTGATTGTCAGGCCGCCCGATGTGCCGATGCTGTAATCGCCTTCACAGATGTTAACCACGGCACCGGCCAACAGCGTGGCCGTGCCCAGTACGGTGGTTTTGTCCGTGGCCTGGATAGTGGTTTCACGCACTACTAGCGTGCGGGTTTCATCATCGGCCTGAATGACACGGGTCATTGATGTTTCTTTGATGGCCTGGTCTGTCTGGCGTTCCCAGTCACCGGCGACGTTCACCCGCTGCGATACGCCTTCGCGTTGCTGTTGCAGCTGTTCGCCTGGCTTCACTGCGGGCAGGTTTTGACCCTGCGGCATGGTTTGGCGCACGAACGGTTTGTCCGGGCGCCCGCCAGTAAATCCGACTTCTACCAGAGTGCCAGGCGGGGGAAACTGGAACATGCCCGACTCACTCCCGGCCATCGGTACCGGCAAGGGAACGGCGGGATAAACTGGCGTATCTTTGGCCGGGTTGCCGTCCGCGTCGAGCAACTGCAGATCGACCGCATAGCGCGGGCGAAAGGGGTCGGCGATGTTGCCGGTTGATACGTCTTCGCTTGGCGCTTCAACGCGGGCGAACTGGGGCAGGTGCAAACCTGACGCCAGTTCAGGGAACGCTCCTTCGACCTGGCGCTGAATGGGTGATTTCTGCAATGCCTGGCCGGTGGCTTTGTTGCGCGGCTGCCAGGTGATCGCCATGTTGTCGTTTTCGAGCCGTACCTGATTCAGCCGTTGCCCGTTCACCTCCGCGCCTGGGCGCAGGCTTTGAATAAGCGGCATGGTCATGGAATTCCCGCCTGCGCTGGCCTGGCTAAACTCGCTCGGAATGTCGACCGGCTTACCGGCAAACATGCTGTGCGCGGCGGCGCCAACGTAGACGCTACCGTCCGGGAGTTGGTACCAGAGATAATCGGTGATGGAGAACGCGCGGCCCAAGTTGGCAAAAAGCTGGTATCCGGTCCCGCTGTGGGTGAAATGCGGGATTGGCTTGTCGGTATAGTCGGCATTGGCTGGCGGCGCAACGGTCAGACCGCTTTGTTCACTTATCCAGTTGGTAACCTGGCGCAGCGTGGGATGCTGAAACGAGCACGGCCACGGCTTATCGAATACGCCGATCAACTCCCGGACAAAGAGACGCTGAAAACCGTTTTCTGATGGCTGCGAGCGTTCTACGTACCCGGTGAACCAGCGCAGGACTAATCCGTCATAGCCAACGTCCAGGCGCACCATTTTCCCGGTGTAATCGGTATCTGTTTGCGCGGTGATAAATCCCCGGCCGCACGCGTTTAGCTCGAGCGCCAGATTGACGTCGACCAGGTGAATGAGGTCACTGGAAAGGTACAGCCGTTTAATCGGTTTCATTACTCACTTATCCCAGGGCATCATTGACGGGTTTTAAGACTTTCTTCTCGAACCAACTCATTTTTTCGGCGTCTTCGCCTGCTGCGGTACCGCTGCCACCCGCGCCAGTCTGCTTTGTACTGCCGGTTGCGTTGCCTTTGCGTGCTTCACGCTTTTCAGGAACGCTGCTTTTTTCGCGCAGGGTAAAACTCACGTTCCAGGCGAGAATGTCCTCTTGCGGGATGGCATCAATCTGGCCGGTGAACGTGCCTTCGCGAAAGTTGATGGCCGATGCGGTTTCGTTGGCGATGCGGTATTTTTTCAGCGACCCGCTTGTCTCCGTGGCCGATGCCAGCTGAAAAAGACGCTGTAAAACGGCCTGGTCGTCGAATGCCACCAGGCCGGTGACGCGCAGCTCTTTGGCCTTGATGCCCTGTTCGGCATTGGTGGTGCTGGACGTCTGCCCGGACTGGTCTTTTTCCTGGAATTGCATAGAGGGGGAAACCAGCAT
>Ga0209903_1000393_pt1 | contig 17045 bp, 15 predicted proteins | sample OrgsoiDNA2013051_FD_185801 | JGI IMG/M metagenome (GOLD analysis project Ga0209903, IMG submission 185801) | Permafrost soil microbial communities from the Arctic, to analyse light accelerated degradation of dissolved organic matter (DOM) -... | ecosystem: Environmental > Terrestrial > Soil >...
CCTAAGGAGCTGCACGGCTTCCAGGTCCCTCCCTCGATGATCAGTCGAGAACTATCGCTCCTGACGGAGCAATAGTCGAGATACAAGGAGCTGCCGAAGGCTGCGATCTTTTGATCATTGCCGATTTCAGCATCGTCGAAGATAAAGATCAAAAGATCGCAGCCTTCGGCGCCTCCTACAGGGGGGCGAGGTAATCAGCAGGCAAAAAAAAGCCCGCGGGAGGGCGGGCAAACCGTAGTTTCTTGAATGAGCGAGGGCAATGTACCGTTTGATGGAGGCGCGTGTAGTGAAGAAAAATTTATCTACCTCAACGCTCACCGGGCCATTACGGTGACTATGGCAAGTGATCCGCCGCAAAGTCGGCCTCGGAACGCGCCCGCAAACGGCCCTTGCGGCAAGCCTGTTGGAAGCGCTCGAAATCCTGCTCATTCTGCTTGGTGTAGCCTTCGGCATACTTGAAGAGCGCATCGGCCAGTGCCGCGCTTTTGCCAATGTAACCGCTGATTTGCGCGGCTTGCCCTGACGATTTGGCGTGGGCACGGGCCAGGGCTCGGCCGCAGGTTCGTCCATAGGCTGCAAAGGTTTCGGCGTCGAATGTCTCGATTTCAGCCGAGACTTTCATGTCGCGTAACTGGCGTACATAAAACTGTCGACCGCCGGGGCCGGTCGTCCAGCCGAGAAACAGGTCACTGGCCGATTGCATCAACCGCTGGCCGTTCACCACCCGCTGACCGTTGTGCTGCACCCGCGACTTGCTCTTGACGTAACCGGCGAGCACCGAGCGCCGCGCCTCCTTGAATTGCAGGAACAGCGGATTTTCCTGTTCGTCGGTCAACAGTGCCACCAGGCAACGCGTGCCGACACTGCCGACACCGACCACTTTGAACGCCATGTCGTGGGCATGAAACCGCGACATTAGCTCACGCCGGTCAGCCTGCAGTGTGGTTCGATAGTCGCCCATGAACGTGTCGTAAAGCGGCTTCCAGTCAGAGAACCGCAGCCAGTCATCGTCGGCATCCAGCAGCGTCGTGGTGGTGTGCAGGTGAAAAATTTCCGGCAAGTCATCGCGAATGGTCAGACGGCCCTCGGCGTCACGTTCGCATATTTTTGGCAGCAACTCGGCATGCGTGCGCCGCTCGGCTTTCTCGATGGCCCGCTCCACGTGTTCCAGCGTGGCTTTGCTCGCTTGCTCCAGCAAATCGTCGTAACTGATGGACCCGTACCAGGTTTCCAGCGCGCTCTGTTGGGCGCACTCCGCCATGGTTTTCTGATAGGCCGCGACCACCTGACGGCAGACGTCTTCCTCGACCGTATCGCCGTGGCGCAAATCCTTGGCAGCTACCATAAAACTGGCCACCAACCTTTTGAGGTCCCATTCCCAAGGGCCGGGGTGTGCTTCGTCGAAGTCATTGACGCTGAACAGCAGATTGCGCTCGGGCGTAGCAAACCCGCCGAAGTTCATCAGGTGACTGTCGCCGCAGATGGGCGATATCAACCCCATGTTGGAAGTGCCGGCCAAATCGTGGGCGTGTAGCAGCGCATTACCGCGATAGAAGGTGAACGGGGAGACCAGCATGCGGCCGTAGCGCAACTCGACCAGCGACTTTATGCGGCCCTCGCTGGACGCCTTGATCAGCGGCAGCGGATCGCGGTCGATATTGCCTAGGGCCGACTGGGTGTTGCGGGGGCAGGCTTTGCGCGCGTCCTTGCCTTGCTTCAGGCGGTCTTTGAGGAGGGTCATGGGGGCTCATTCGGTCGGCGTTGAAGGGCGTATGCGAACTGAGTGTAGAAGGGCTTTGGATGTTCATCCGAAGTGTTTTGGCTGCGACTAACCTGTCCCTTATGCACCCGCTCAATACTGCGCCCGGAAACAAGGAGGCCTGTGCTTTCATTGCTGATTTCGCTGTTGCTGAGCTTCCTGATCGGCTGGGTATCCCAGCGTATGGGCATGTGCCTGGTCAAAGCCATCGGGCTACTGCTCAACCGCCGACCGACGCTGTTCGTGTCACTGATTGCTTGCGGCTTGTTCGGTCTGTTGCTGGCGCCGTTCTACAGCCTGTTCGGCATCAGTCAGCCATTGTTTATCCCGGAAGTCGGCTACCTGTCGTTGGTTGCCGGCGGCCTGCTATTCGGCCTCGCCTCGGTCCTCAACGATGGCTGCAGCGTCGGCACCCTGACCAAACTCGCCAGCGGCAACCTCACCAAGGTCTTCACCATCCTCGGTTGGGTGCTGGGCATCGTGCTCTGGCACCACCTCAACATGCTGCCCGAACACAAAACCCTGCAAATGCCGACCATCACCAGCGGCCATTACTGGCTGACCCTCGGCATTTTGTTGGCGGCGTTACTGTTCTTGATCCGCGTCCACGGCGACAAACACCTGGTGCTGTCCAGCATGCTCCTGGGCGCACTGACCAGCGCGCTCTACACCTTTGAACCGCTGTGGACGCCCAGCGTGTTCTTTTACAACCTGTCGCAGATGTTTTGGATGCCAGGTGAAGGCTCGCTGACCGGAGAGCGCATGGCGGTGTTCGGCATGCTGATCGTGGGTATGTTGAGTTACACGCTGCATCGGCGGACGTTCAGTTATGAGCGGTTTGAGTGGCGCGCGGCGGTGAAGCATTTACTGGCTGGCGTGCTGATGGGGATTGGGGCGTCGATGATGCTTGGAGGGAATGACTCGCAGATTTTGTTGGTGTTTCCGACGCTGACCTGGGTGGGGGTGGTGCCGTTGGGTGCGATTGTGGTGGGGATATTGGTTGGGGTTGCGGGGCGGCGGTTGGGGTTGAGAGTGGTGTCGGCAGGTGAGCGTTAGGCGCTTTCGTTGTGCTGTAAGACCAGCGGGCTTTGAAAGGTGCTCAACGGTAAGTTACATTAAGTGAAACCTTCTGTAGAGTCATTGGCATGCAGCCACACTCAAAATCTAGCCAGCCAATGGGACGACTTCTGCGGGAGTTGACCCGTCTGGCCAGTGAAGAGAGGTACTTGTTCACTCCGGACGACCTCCGGGTACTGGTCCCAGATATCTCCGACGGTGCCTATAAAACGCTGCTGAGCCGCGCCGCGTCAGAAGGTCATCTAACGCGAGTGTGTCGAGGGCTTTATATGTTTGAGGCTGCCAAGCCCTCAAGCGGTCTGGTGTTGTTTCATGCGGCGGCAAGGCTGCGTGCCATGCAGTTCAACTACATCAGCCTGGAAACAGCATTGAGTGATTGCGGCGTCATCTCACAGATCCCCATCAGCTGGATCACGCTCATGTCATCCGGGCGCAGCAGCACCATCTCCTGTGGTCGGTGGGGCACGATTGAATTTGTGCACACTCGTCAGCAACCTCAGGATTTACTTGGACAGTTGCATTACGACACTCGTTGCCGATTATGGCGGGCAACACCGCAACGAGCATTACGAGACATGAAAGTCGCGAAACGGAATATGGATTTGATCGATTGGAGCGTTGCCAATGAGTTTGTTTGATGAACTGGTAGATGAGGCATTAAAGAACCAGCAGGCCTTGGCACCCTTGCGGGTCGTAGTCGAAAAAGAATTACTGCACCACGACATAATGCTCGCGCTGAGTTCTGCTGGAATGCTCGCCAAACTGACCTTCATCGGTGGCACCTGTTTGCGTGCCTGTTATGGCTCAAATCGTTTGAGCGAGGATTTGGACTTTACCGGCGGTGCCGATTTCAATCGTGAAAGCCTGACTGAACTCGCCCATGTTCTAGTCACCACGCTTAAAATCAAATACGGCCTTGAAGTAGAGGTGGGTGAACCTGTCCGTGAGGAAGGCAACGTCGATACCTGGAAGCTGAGGGTTCAAACGCGCCCAGGACGCAGAGACCTGCCGGCACAGCGTATCAACATCGATGTGTGCTCAATTCCGAGCTATCAACCTCAGCCCATGCAGTTGCTTAACCCGTATGGGGTCGACATGGGCACCAGTGGTCTGATCTTGCAGGCAGAAACACGTGAAGAAATTTACGCAGACAAAATCGTGGCTTTTGCGCTGCGACCTAACCGAATCAAGAATCGTGATCTCTGGGATATGGTTTGGTTGCGTCAGCAGGGCATAACCCCGCAATTGGATTTGATCGCAAAAAAACTTGACGATCACCATTGCGAGCAAAATGAGTTCCTGGCTTTGTTCAAGGATCGCTCTACCCAGCTGGATGTAAATCCGAAAGTCGTTATTGAGTTTCGCAAGGAAATGAGTCGGTTCCTGCCGGCAGAATTAGTCGCGCAAACCGTGAACGAACCGGCGTTCTGGACGTTTTTGGTTGGGCACATACGGGATTTGTATGTGATTACAGAGAAGGCGCTGCGCGGCGATAAGGGCATTCAAGGCTTTGAGTTCAAAATGTGAGCCCGAGTGACGGCAGTAGCAAAAATGGGCGACCTGCATGAGGTCGCCCATTTTCTTTTCTTGGCGAGTAAACCCACTCAGTGGCAGATGGGCTTGATCGGCGATTGAGGATAATCGAGGTTCTCCAGTGCTCGGTTGATCAGGATTTCAGCCAACCCCGCCAACTGCTGAATCGCCAAGACCACGTTGCGGTGCGGGCTATCGAGCTGGGTCGCCAGTTTGCTGGTCATGACGCTCAACAAGGCGAGGTTCTCGCTGGCGTGAGCAAGCAGGGTGATGGTGTCAACATCCGGTGCAACTTTGAAGATCTTGCTCACGGGGGCAGACTTTTTCGGGGTGCGTAAGCGGGCGCCGCGATCTATTCGGGTGACATTGGACACTCGGGTTGGACCAAGGTCTTCCGATACGGTTGCGATCGGGTTTTCAGTTGAGTCTGGGTCGTTCTTTTTCATGGAGGAACTCCGGAAGGTGAGGGATCCCTACGCTTTTCGGTCTGTTAAAACCGCCGCCGGGCTACAGCGAAAACGGGAGGTTATCCCCCCGAATCGCTGCCCGCTAGTTCATGAAGTTCGACACAACTTGAAGGAAATTTCCTAGGACGTGCGTCTCTAGAGAAGACTCAGATTTATATTCACGCTTTATCGGAAATGGGCGACCTCGATGATGCCGCCCATTTTCTTTCCTAGGCTGAAACCAGCCTCTGCAATCGCCGTCCAACCACATCCAGCAAATCGCAGCCGTCGCGCAGCGAAGTGACTAACACCCGCGTCAACTCACTGTGAATGCCTTCGTCTGCCGCAATGCTTTCCAGCAATTGAGTCGCTGTACGTATGCGGTAGGCCGCCAATTCATGAAGCACGTCCAGCGGCGCTTGGGTGTCGATCAGTAGCGACGGCACGTTGCAGTCTATGCCTGTAATCGGCATGTATCGTTCCATGACAAAACCTCCTTCTGACTAACGATTGCGACCACTCAGTGGCAGACGGGCTTGACCTTCGATTCTGGCGAATCGAGGTTATCCAGCGCTCGGTTGATCAACATTTCTGCCAGCACTGCCAATTGCTGGATCGCCAACGCCACGTTGCGATGCGAGCCTTCGAGTTGATCGGCAAGGTCGGTACTCATGACATTCAGCGAGGCCAGGGTTTCGCTAGCGTGAGCGAGCAAGGTGGGCGAGTCGACGTCAGGAAGGATGGTAAAGATATGGCTCACGGGATCGGGTTGTTTCGGGTCGCGCAGGCGGGCGGTGACACGACGTTGGATGGCTTCGGAGAGTTGGGTTATGTCGAGGGTTTCGGTTTCCGAAGAGGTATCGGTTTCCGGTGGATTCGGGGTGATCTTCTTCATTGCGTAGCTCCTGGTTTGCTAGAGGAGCTGCCACCGCGCTGCTGTCAAACAGTATTGGGTGGCAGCTGTACGCGGGTTGACAGACCGGAAACGCAGGAAACCGGTGCATCCGAAGATGCCCCACGCACAGCCGCCATAAAAACTGCACATGCGAAAGCATGCCGTTTTATGAGAAGGAGTGGAAGTTGCCGGTTTTCAGCCTGTCAAAGCCGATCGCTGATTTGCAGCGACACCTGAAGGCTATCCGTGAAGAGTGGCGGTTGCTAGTTCATGGAAGTCGACGCGTTTTGAGGGAAATTTCCTAGGACTGTGAATAAACACGAGCAAGGAAAATAACGGATCAGATTTTACCGAAAGCGATATTTTTGACGTTGATTTCTCAGAATCGAACTGCGGGCGTGAGGTGTAATTCCTACGAGTTTTGGCGGTTGATGGTGAGGCGCGCGACGTCTCAAAGCTTGTCCACCCGCTCAGTACAGCGTGCGGTTAATTTTAAGTCCTCGCGCTCACGCAGAATATTGGGGAGCGGCAAGGGCAGCACCACTCAAGCGTAGAGCCGACTACAGCTCACTCAATGTTAGCGTCTCTTTGAAATGATGCTTCCAAAGCCGCACTCCCAAGCCGCCCGTTCGATCCAGCGATGACCCTACCGTCAAATCCGTAATCAACGTCGGCTGCAACCCCGCATCGAACAACGCAAACCCAGCCGCCAAACAGCAGGTCTCGGTTTGTAGCCCGCAGACCAGCACCCGATCCACCTTCAGGCTTTTCAAATACTCAATGGTTTCCGGCGTCGGCGCATAACCGTGCTTGATGAAAATGCGATCGGCCTGAATCAGGCTGTCGTCGTCCGGTGCCGGGTGCCAGCCGAGTTGTTTCTGGAACGGAGTTTTGGATTCGTCATGGCGTTCGACGGTGGCGACGCTGGGGAGGGTGCCGATCAATTTCTGGATGCCGTCGATGAGCCATTGGGGTGGGGCGAAGCTGGGTTGGATGTCGATGATAAGGAGGGCTTGGTGCATGGGCTTCTCCGGGAAAGGTTGCGGCAACGGAAGCATTTTTGATCGCAGGTATTTTTGCATCGGTCGGGACGGCCTCTTCGCGAGCAAGCCCGCTCCCACAGGGATAGCGGTGGGAAGTGGTTTGTCATACACCAGATGCAACAAAACCCGCACTTGGCGGGTTTTGTCTTGCTTCGTATTTGGTGGAGCCGGGGGGATTTGAACCCCCGTCCGCCAGTACTCCGCTGTCGGTACTACATGCGTAGCCGTTTCTATTAAGTTAACCCTCAGCGACCCGAAGGGCAGGGTGCTTTGGGCGAGTTGTGTAAGTTTTAGCCGCTTCGTCCACAACGTACTGCACGGCGATTCTGTTCTATATGACAATCACTTTGGGTTTACAGACATCCCCTGATGATTGCTGGACCCGAAGGTACCAGGAGGGAAGGGCTAAGGCTGCTTACGCAGCGAGAGCGTATTCCCCGTAGGTTTCGTCATTGGCAACTATAGAAAGTTGCAACAGTGGATTTACGAGTTCTGTTACCAACTCGGCATGCACCTAAAGTTTCGCGACCGGCGTCGAATCCTAAACGGCCCCGTGCCTGTTGCTCTGTGAATCAAAGTGAGCAACAAGCCTGCGCAGTGTACGCCAACGCGCCCCAGAAGGCCAACCGGAAGGTTGGCCGCGATTGATTTTGGGCTGGGGTCATTGTTCAGTTTGCCATCGACAATGCCTGGCTGGCCTCGGTAGCGCACTTTTTGTAGTCCTTGGCGGCTTCTGACGCTTGGGCGCTGGCCAGCAGTCTTTTGATCTCATTTAAGTTGTTCGAGGTCGCTGGCAGCGTATTCACTTTGGCTTCGAGCTCTTGCAGCTTGCTTGTACACAGGTTGTTGTCCGCAGCAAATACGGGAGAGGCCAACATTGCAGCAGACATGAACAGACCAGCGAGTGCGGTACGTTTCATGGATATCTCCTTGTGCTGATGGTCTCGGTGCTGCCGTATGATCGGGCGGCTCGGCCGAGGTCGAAAAACAAGCCACGATTGAAATGGCCTACTTAAAAGACTACGAAGCTTCGCAGGAATTCGGTTTTCTCACAAAGGCTATGAAAAAATTGTTTGATAGGAGCAACGGCACTAAAAGGGGCGCAATTGCCCCTTGCGATTGGTGAACATCTCCCGGGCACGCTTCGCTCCTTCTGCGGATTTTGGCGTGGTGTCGATTTTTTTCACAGCGACGCGGGCAGTTGGCAGTACCAAACCCCAGACGCAACAAAACCCGCGCTTGGCGGGTTTTGGTTTGCTGCGTATTGGGTAGTGCTGGAGGAGGATTTTAACTTCAGTCCGCCAGTACTCCGGTTACTTCCCGCCTTTGTTCGCGTTCTTGATGTCTTGGATAGTTTGGGTGGTCTCGGCGATGCAATCATCAGTGCCTTTCTTGGTGCCTTTTGCCTGATCGGCCTTGGCTTGCTTGACGCTGTCCATTACCTGATCAGTCATCTCCGGAGAGATCTGTGCTTGGGCATTTTCGATGGTTTTCAAGTTGACCGCACAGAGGTCTTCGGCCGCGAACGAGGTGGACGCCATCAGTGAGGCAGTAACGAACAGACCTAACAGTACAGAACGTTTCATGTGTATCTCCTTGAACTGAGGGTCCAGGCATCGCTGGCCATCAGGACGGGCTGCCGAGTGTGGGGACGGTCCCGAATGTGCGGGACTTGATCAGTGGACTGCGGCGCTGCGTCAGGGTTCTATTTTTTCTTTAGATGGCCCGTGTCCGCGTTACCCGATCCACCAGATAGACCAACCCGTGGTAGTCAATTCCACCGTGTTGCGTCAGACCGATCTCGCAGGTGCGACTGGTAGAAATCCCCTCGCTGCAGTGCTGCACCGCATCCTTGAGCGTGCGCAGTGAATGGGCGTTCAGTTCCGGCGTGGTAAACCCCTTGTCCCCTGCAAACCCGCAACAATGGATGCCTTCAGGGATGACCACGTTGTTGCTGCATTTTCGCGCCAGATCAATCAATGCCTGGCTCTCGCCAAGGTGTTGCGTACTGCACGTGACGTGCACCGCAATCGGCGCTTCCTGCGGTGTGAAATCCAGTCGATCCATCAAGTGCGTACGAATGAAACGCACCGGGTCGTACAGGTCGAGTCGAACATCGCCCAGGTCCTGAACCAATCGCAAGGTGCACGGGCTGGTGTCGCAGTAGATCGGATCGAGCCCGCCGCGGCTGGCGTGCAGCAGCGCGCCAATCAATTCCTGGCGCTTGTGTTCGGCTTGTTCGGCGTAGCCTTTGGAGGCGAATGGCTGACCGCAGCAGAGGTTGTCCTGATTGTCCGGGAAGACGACCTGGTAACCGGCCTTTTCCAGCAACCCCCGGGTTTTGTCGTAGAGCGACATTTGTTCTTTATCACCCGCCGTCGGGCCCATGACCCGCGAGACACACGCCGCGAGATAAACCACCCGAGGGCGTTCGTCCGACACGCTCGGGCTGAAGCGAATGGCTTTTTCCGGCTGCGGCATGGCGTTGGTCCATTGTGGGACCTGGCCTTTGGACAACCGCGTCAGCGTTGCCGACAGCTTCGCCAGGCGTGGCGCTCCCAGCAGCATTCGCGCACCGTTGGCCACGTGCAGGGTAAAGCGCGCACCTTGCAGCGCAGTGGCGAAGTTGCCTTCCAGCCAGTTGGCGGTTTTCGTGTGTGTCGCGTTACGGCTGCGGAGCTTTTTCACCAGCTCGCCGGTGTTGATTCCTACAGGACAACGCTGTGCACAAAGTCCCGTGGCGGCGCAGGTGTCGATGCCCTGGTATTCGTAAGCGGCTTCGAGTTCGGTGGTATCGACGCCGGCGCGTTTCTTCGCCTGAATGTCCCGCCAGATCACGATGCGCTGGCGCGGGCTCAGGGTCAGGCCTTTCGACGGGCAGACGGGTTCGCAGAAGCCGCACTCGATGCACTTGTCCACAATCTCATCGGCGGCGGGCAGCGGTTTCAGGTGTTTAAGGTGGATCTGCGGATCGTCGCTGAGCACCACGTCCGGGTTGAGAATGCCGCTCGGGTCGAGCAGGCGTTTGAGCTGCCACATCAATTGATAGGCATCACTGCCCCATTCCAGCTCAACGAAGGGCGCCATGTTACGGCCAGTGCCGTGCTCAGCCTTCAGCGATCCACCGAACTCCACGGCGACCAGTTGCGCCACGTCGTCCATGAACGCCTGATAGCGTGCGACTTCTTCCGGATTGTTGAAGCCTTGGGTGAAGACAAAGTGCAGATTGCCTTCCAGCGCGTGTCCGAAAAGGATCGCTTCGTCGTAGTGATGTTTGTCGAACAGCTCGATCAAGCGGTTCACGCCGATGGCCAGTTGCTCCACCGGGAAGGTCACGTCTTCGATGATCACCGTGGTGCCGGTTTTGCGCACCGCACCGACGGCGGGGAAAGTGTCTTTGCGGATCGCCCAGAGCCGGGCGTTTTCCAGCGGATCTTCGGTGAAGTCGACCTGTTTTTCCACTGGGAACGAGGTCAGGGACGCCATGATTTGCGCCAGTTGTTCGCGTAGTAACGTGGACGATGCAGCGCGGGATTCGATCAGCAGGGCACAGGCATTGTTCGACAGGTGCTGTACGAAATCCGGCATGCCGGGTTTGTCCTGCACCGAGCGCAGGCTGCGACGGTCCAGCAGTTCCACGGCGGACACCGGTTGGCTTTTCAGCACGGTGACGGCGTTGCAGCAGGTTTCCACGTCCGGGAACACGATCAGCGCCGAGGCCTTGTTCGGATGGTCGATGACCGTGTCGTAGGTCACCGCGCTGATGAAGCCGAGCGTACCTTCGGAGCCCACCAGCAAGTGGCTCAAGATATCCACAGGCTCGTCGAAATCCACCAGGGCGTTGAGCGACAGGCCGGTGGTATTTTTCAGACGGTATTTGTGGCGAATTCTCGCGGCTAATTCGGAATTGGCGCGGGTCTCTCGGCCCAACGTCGCCAGACGCTCCAGCAGTTCGGAATGGCTCTGACGAAACGCCGTAACACTGGCAGCATCTTCGGTATCGAGACGGCTGCCATCAGCCAGCACCAGACGAATGCCCGCCAGTGTGTGATAGGTGTTCTGCGCCGTGCCGCAGCACATGCCGCTGGCATTGTTGGCAACGATGCCGCCGATCTTGCAAGCATTGATCGAGGCCGGGTCCGGACCGATCTTGCGTCCGAATGGCGCCAGCCACGCGTTCGCCTGCGCGCCGATCACCCCCGGTTGCAGGCGAATCTGTGTGCCCAAACCACGAATCTCGCGCCCGTTCCAGTTATCCCCGAGTACGATTAATACTGAGTCACTGATGGCCTGCCCGGAGAGGCTGGTGCCGGCCGCACGAAAGGTCACTGGGACCTGATCCCGTTGCGCCAGTTTCAGCAAGGCAACCACTTCATCTTCGGACTCGACGCGGATCACCAGTTTCGGAATCAGCCGATAGAAACTCGCATCGGTACCGAAGGCCAATGTCGACAGCGGGTCGTCGAAACGTCGGTCTTCAGGGATCAGTTGCTGCGCGTCACGCAGGAAAGCAGTCGGTAGCGTCATTGGTTCTCCAGGATCAGCACAACCAGATCTTTCGGGCCGTGGGCGCCGTAGGCCAGCACTTGCTCAATGTCGGCGGTTTTCGACGGGCCGGACACCAATAAAGCGTTGGTCGGCATGCCTTGGGCCCACTCGAATTCCTGCTGCACTTGATAGAAGTTGTCGCGGATTTCACTGGCCTTGAGCAGGGCGAAATGTACTGGCGGCACCAGGCTCATCAGGCGCGGTTCTTCCCGCGTCGGCCAGAGAATCAGACTACCTGTCGCAGCGATTGCGCCGAGGGTAGTCGTGAGGCTGGCCGGGGTGTCGTTAAACAGTTCGGCTTTCCATTCCTCTACCGGGCGGTCGTAGGATTTGAGCGTTGGCAGGTCGGGATTTTTCGACCAGTGCTGAGTGACCCGTTGACCGTGAGGTGTTGTCGGCGCGATCAGCAGGCTCGGCAACTGACGATCCCTTAAAAGCTGCGCCAACAGCTCGGGCCAACCTTCATCGGAGGTCAGATGAATTTCGGTGTGCACCGCTTCCATCAGTTTGCGCAGTTGCGGGATGCGTTGTTCAGGCGTGTAGGTGTAGGGCGCAGTCACCAGTTCGACGTCGAATTCGTCAGACACCGGCGTAGTGCCGATCAGACTGTTCCTCAATTTAGCGAGGATGTTTTGCTTGGCGTTCATCAACGATCTCCCTGTTTGGCCAGATGCTCGCGGGCCATGTCATGCAGCGAGCGGGCAGCGGGTTTTGGCGCGCTGTGGTTTTGCGTCCACGGGCCTACATTACTCGGTGCGAGGGCACGCAGGCGCGTGGCGAAGAAGCCGAACAGGCGATACAACGTCGGCGAGCTGTTGAGCCTGGCCCAGGCGTTCCAGATAAAGCGCTCTTTGCGCGAGTACTTGCTGCCCTGGCCGCGCATCACTTGATGCGGGCTATCCGGGGCTTTGACGTTCTCTTCCCGCAGGCGCCGCAGCAGTGCGGGGATCGGGATTTTTACCGGGCAGACCTCACCGCAGGCACCGCACAGCGACGACGCACTTGGGTGGTCCGGGACCTTCGCCAGGCCGACCATGTGCGGGGTGATGATTTTTCCGATAGGCCCAGGGTAAACCTCCCCATAGGCGTGGCCGCCGATTCGGGTGTAGACCGGGCAATGATTCATGCAGGCGCCGCAGCGGATGCAGTTCAGGGTCTGGCGCAATTCGCTGTCGGCGAAGGCCTGGCTGCGGCCGTTGTCGAGCAATACCAGGTGGACTTCCTGCGGGCCGTCGAGCTCATGCTCCTGGCGCGGGCCGGAGATCATGTTGACGTAGGTGGTGATCGGTTGGCCGAGGGCCGAGCGGGTCAGCAGCGACAGCAGCGGTACGACGTCCCGCAGGTTTTCAACGACTTTTTCGATGCCGGTAACGGCAATATGCACCGGCGGGACCGTGGTGGTCATGCGGCCGTTGCCTTCGTTTTCCACCAGCAGCAGGGTGCCGGTTTCGGCCACGGCGAAGTTGACGCCGGAGACGCCGATGTCCGCTTCGAAGAATTTCTGCCGCAAGACTTTGCGACCGATCTGAATGAGTTGGTCAACGTCCTTGGTGTATTCCACGCCAAGTTTGTCGTGGAACAAGGACGCGACCTGACCGGCATTCTTGTGGATCGCCGGCATAATAATGTGTGAAGGCTTCTCGTGGTCGAGCTGGACGATGTACTCGCCCATGTCCGATTCCAGGCATTCAATGCCCTGTTCAGCGAGGAAATGATTCATCTCCATTTCTTCGCTGACCATCGATTTGCCCTTGATCACTTGCCGCCCCTCGTGAGCGCGGATGATCGAGAGGACGATGCCATTGGCCTCGTCCACCGTTTCCGCCCAGTGCACTGTCACACCGTTGCGGGTCAGGTTTTGTTCAAGTTGCTCGAGCAGGTCGGGCAACTTGGATAACGCACGGGCGCGGACAGCATTGCCCAGCACTCGCAAATGTTCTCTTTCGTGGGCATCGCTGAAGGACGCTGCCCGTTTGCTCATCAGTGAATCCATCGCGCTGCGAAAGTTATTTCGCAGTTGCGTGTCAGCCAAAGCCTCGTGAGCCCGGCTGCGAAAATCTTCTTCTACGGCAACCGTAGGAATAATCACGGAAGCGTTCATTGAACACCTCCGGTTCGCTGCCAAAGGAAGCTGGCCAGGTGTTGGCCGCGCAACGCTTCCTTCTGTTTTTCCAGCGAGCCGTTGATGTTCATCAAACAACCGCAATCGGCGCTGAGTACCTGGTGCGCGCCGGATTCCTTCAGCGACCGGGTCTTGTCAGCTACCATCGCGCCGGAAATGTCTGGCATACGGACGCTGAAAGTCCCACCAAAGCCACAGCATTCACTTTCGTGGCTGTGATCGACGCGCTCCACGTTGCCCAACTGCGCCAACAACTCACGGCCGTGCAAGTGGGTGTTCATCTCCCGGCGTGCCGAGCACGATGTGTGCAGCGCCACTTTCACCGGTTCGCCGCTGTCCTTGAGCTGCACCTTGCAGACAAACAGCAGGAACTCCGCCAACTCATACGTCCGGGCCGCGAGGGCCTGGACTTGTTTCAACGTGTCCGGCTCGTCCTTGAACAAGTCGGCGTAGTGTTCGCGCAACATGCCCGCGCAAGAACCCGACGGCACCACCACCGGATAATCCCCGGCAAACAGCGCCAGTTGCGAGCGCGCCACGGTCCGGGCCTGCTCGGTGTAACCCGAGGTGTAGGCCGGTTGCCCGCAGCAGCTTTGCCCTTGCGGGTACTCGACACGAATGCCTTCGCGTTCCAGCAGGTGGATCGCGTCCATCCCGGCTTCGGGGTAGAACAAATCCACCACGCAGGTCCCGAACAGGTACACCCGTGAAGGCTTCTCGCTGGGGTATTGCCGAGGCGTGGGCAGTGGCGGGGCGACGCGGGTCGCGTTCGGCACAGCGTTGTAAAAAAGCTCGCTCATCAGGCGTGTCTCTCGGCCGGTTATCCGTCCGTTGAGGCTGCTGAATATAGAGCCGGAAGCTTTCAGCAGCCTTACAGACCGGGTGGTGAATAGCTGACGCCGGAATCGTGGTCCAGCGTCGGTTTTTTCGGCGTTGTCTGTAGTCCTTAGTGCACCAACATCCCGGTGAGCCAGTAGGCCTGGATGTAGGTGATCAGGCCTACGATCGTTGCAAAGAACAGGCTGTGCTTGAGGGTGAAACGGAACAGATCCGATTCCTTGCCCACCAGGCCGGTCGCGGCGCAGGCCACGGCGATCGATTGTGGCGAGATCATCTTGCCGGTCACGCCGCCGCTGGTGTTCGCCGCGACTAGCAGCACATCGCTGACACCGATCTGGTGCGCGGTGGTTGCTTGCAACGAACTGAACAGCGCGTTGGACGAGGTATCGGAGCCGGTCAGGAACACGCCCAGCCAACCGAGGAATGGCGAGAAGAACGGGAACGCCGCGCCGGTCGCCGCCAGCACCAAGGCCATGGTCGAAGACATGCCCGAGTAGTTGGTGACGAAGGCGAACGCCAGCACCATGCCGATGGACAGAATCGGCCAGCGCAGTTCGTAGAAGGTCTCTTTCAAAGTGGTAATACCAATTTTGAAATTGATCTTCAGCACCAGCATCGAGATCAGTGCCGAGAAGAAAATCGCCGTGCCGGTTGCGGAAATCGGATCAAGTTTGAACACCGCTGGAATGGCGGTCGGCGCGGTCACGATCGGCGCGACCTTGATCACCATTTGATCCAGGTGCGGGATGGCGAAGTTAAACACCCAGCTATACATCGAGCCGCCAGCGGCAAACATCGCCTTGAACGGTTTCAGCGTCCAAATGGTGACCAGCACGGTGAGGATCAGGAAGGGCGACCAGGCTTTGAAAATTTCCAGCAGGCTGTAAGGCGAAGCCACGGTGGTGCGCTTCTGGCCGAAACCGCCGACGCTGGCGGTGACCACGGACGCCGAAACGGCGCCGGCGATGTGTTGGCCGGCGGCGCGTTTTGGCTGCCAGACTTTCAGGAACAGCGTCAGGGAAATCAGGCTGACCAGCGCAGAGGTGATGTCTGGCAGCTCCGGGCCGATGAAGTTCGAGGTGAAGTACTGGGTGATGGCAAAGCTCAAGCCCGCCACCAATGCTGCCGGCCAGGTTTCCCGAACGCCGCGCATACCGTCCATCATGAACACCAGCCAGAACGGCACGAACAGCGAAAGCAGCGGCAGTTGGCGGCCGGTCATGGCGCCGATCTTGAACGCATCGATGCCGGTCACTTGCCCGGCGACGATGATTGGAATCCCCAGTGCGCCGAATGCGACGGGCGCGGTGTTGGCGATCAGGCACAAGCCTGCGGCGTACAGCGGGTTGAAGCCCAGTCCTACAAGCAGCGCGGCGGTAATCGCTACCGGCGCACCGAAACCGGCTGCACCTTCCAGGAAGGCGCCGAAGCAGAAGCCGATCAGCAGCACTTGCAGGCGCTGGTCGTCGGTGATCGACAGCACCGAGCTGCGGATGACTTCGAACTGGCCGCTCTTGACCGTCAGTTTGTAGAGGAACACCGCCGCAACGATGATCCAGGCAATCGGCCACAGGCCGTAGGCGAAGCCATACCCGGCAGCGGCGAAGGCCATATCTACCGGCATCTGGAAGGCGAAGATCGCTACGGCAATGGACAAGGCCAGAGTGATGCTGCCGGCCACATGGCCTTTGAGGCGAAACACGGCCAAGGCCAGGAAGAAAAATACGATGGGGATAACGGCCGCGAGCGCGGACACGCCGAGACTGCCGAGCGGGCTGTAGAGCTGTTGCCAGGTTTGCATATGGGGTGGCCCCTAATTGTTGTTGGTCAGGCACTGCCAGCGTTCTTGGTTAATTGGTAATACCAATTTACAATCGCTGTTGGCTAGGGTAAAAGCCTTGTATGGGGTGTGTCAATTTGCCGCCCTAAAACTTTTGTCGAATAAGCGGTGCAGAACGCATCTGATCTGTTCGCTCAAGCGTCGTCTGGTAGGTGTCGCGACAGCGCCGATAGGCCAGAATAGAGAGCCCGGCGAGCTGCCGGGATCGTGGAGAGATGAGTTATGGGGTTTGATCAAATTCGTCAGCGCCGTTTGTCTGACGATATTGTCGAGCGGCTCGAGGGGATGATTCTCGAAGGCACGCTGAAGTCTGGTGAGCGCTTGCCTGCCGAGCGCGCGTTGGCCGAGCAGTTTGGTGTGTCACGCCCTTCGTTGCGCGAAGCGATCCAGAAACTGGCGGCCAAGGGCTTGCTGGTCAGTCGCCAGGGCGGCGGCAATTATGTGGTGGATTCCCTGGGCTCGACGTTCAGCGATCCGTTGCTTCATCTGCTGGAAAGCAACCCCGAGGCGCAGCGCGATCTACTGGAGTTTCGCCATACCCTTGAAGCGTCCTGTGCTTATTACGCGGCGTTGCGCGCCACTGATGTGGATCGCGAAAGGCTGACCGCGGCATTCGACGAATTGCAGGATTGCTACACGCGTCACGATGAAGTGAGCCGGGAGCAGGAGGGCGCGGCGGATGCAAAATTCCATTTGGCGATCGCCGAAGCCAGTCACAACGCGGTGTTGCTGCACACCATTCGCGGATTGTTCGATCTGCTCAAGCGCAACGTGGTGACCAACATTGGCGGCATGTACAAACAACGTACCGAGACTCGCGACATGCTGATCAGTCAGCATCGGGAGTTGTACCTGGCAATTATCGAAGGGCGGGCGGAGCAGGCGCGGGAAGTTTCCAGTCGACACATTTTGTATGTGCAGGAAGTGCTGGAGGAAGTGCGT
>Ga0209903_1000406_pt1 | contig 16316 bp, 10 predicted proteins | sample OrgsoiDNA2013051_FD_185801 | JGI IMG/M metagenome (GOLD analysis project Ga0209903, IMG submission 185801) | Permafrost soil microbial communities from the Arctic, to analyse light accelerated degradation of dissolved organic matter (DOM) -... | ecosystem: Environmental > Terrestrial > Soil >...
GTTCAGCAGTTTTGAAACCATCATCGGCACCAACTACAACGACGTGTTTACAGCGGCGCTGGGTACTACGACCTTCTACGGTGGTGCCGGTAATGACCTGTACATCATCAATGGCACGGCCGGCCAGAATGTAATTGAAACGGCGGGCGGTGGCGACGATGAGGTGCGCACGAACCAAAGTGTCTACACCTTGGGCGCGGAAATCGAACGCCTGACCTATACCGGCAGCAGCAACTTCACTGGTTACGGCAACGCTTCCGATAACATCATTGTTGGCGGTGCGGGCAACGACACTCTGTTCGGTGGCGCGGGTGCGGACCAGCTCATCGGCGGGGACGGTTTTGATACCGTCAGCTATGCCGATAGCGCCAGCAGTGTGGGCATCAACACCAAAACCGGCGTGTATACCGGTATCGCGGCGGGCGATGTCTTTACCAGTATTGAAGCGATCATTGGTTCCAGCTTTGGCGATGTGTTTATCGGGGATGCGGGTGTCAATCGCTTCAACGGCGGTCTGGGCATGGACATGGTGAGCTTTGCCGATGAAAGTTCCGGCATTACGCTTGATTTGAGCGCGCCCTTACTCACTGGTGTTGCGACGGGTGATATCTACACCTCCATCGAGATTTACCAAGGGACGTCTTTTGCCGACAGCTTTACCGCAAGCGCGGCGGCTGCAGAAAATTTTGTCGGCGGAGCGGGTGCCGACACGATCACCGGCGTTGGCCGAGGTGATGGCGCCTGGTACTTGACCAGCAGCGACGGCGTGCAGGTTGACCTGCTTGCCGGAACCGCGTCGGGTGGTGATGCGCAGGGAGATGTGTTGATCAACATCGATAACCTGATGGGCTCCCTGTTCAACGATACGCTCACGGGTAATGCGTATTCGAACAAACTGGAAGGTGGCTTGGGTAACGACATCATCTACGGCGGCGATGGCGATGACTTCATCTACGGTGGCTCCGTCACCGAAATAAGCGCTTTTGGGGCAATGCCGGGGAGTGGGGTTCAGGCCGATACGCTTTACGGCGGCAACGGTAATGACACGATGCGCAGCAGTGACAACGATGCAGGCAGCATCCTGTACGGCGAGGCCGGCAATGACATCCTCACCGTGTCCTCCGGGATCGCATACGGTGGGGACGGCAACGATAACCTGACGGGTACTGGTTACGGTTATGAGCTACAAGGCGGTGCAGGTTTCGATACGTTGAACTTGCGTGGTTCTGGTGACGCGATGGGGGGAGAGGGTGGTGACGCATACGTCGTATTCTCCAAAACCATGGTTGGCATTCAAGACACTGGAACATCGGGTGCAGACACCGTCACCCTTAAAAACATCCAGAGCGTCAAAGATGTCCAGATCGTCAAAAACGACCTGGGCGCCTACATCTTCAACGTTGCGGATTACAAGAGCGGCAACCTGGACTCCGGCGTGTTCCTGAAAGACTGGTACAAAGGCTCGAACACCATCGAGACGTTCTTCACCAACAATGGTGAATCGTTCACCATTCCGGTGGTAGGCCAGGCATCGTCCGAGCTGTCGATGGTCTGACGGTCAGGCGGTACCTAACAAAACGGCGAAACCCGTCATTCAGGTTTCGCCGTTTTTTTTCGCCTGGATCTTTTCTCCAGACAAAAGAAAACCCCCGACCAGTCCAGAGAACTAATCGGGGGTTTCAGATAAGCGCCGTTAAGCGCTTACCGGCTCAGCTTATTGGCAAGCTTCGCAATCCGGCTCGTCAATCGCGCAAGCCTTTGGCACTGGTGCCGGACCGGCAGGAGCTGCCAGGACCGAATCGTCACCGTGGTTGCCGCCGCTGGAAACAGCGTTCAGTTTGCCGGTGTTGATGGTCGACTTCTCGGTGCTGGTCGCGGCCAGGGCACGGAGGTAGTAAGTGGTTTTCAGGCCACGGTACCAAGCCATGCGGTAGGTCACGTCCAGTTTCTTGCCCGAAGCGCCGGCGATGTACAGGTTCAGGGACTGAGCCTGGTCGATCCACTTCTGACGACGGCTTGCCGCGTCAACGATCCACTTGGTGTCCACTTCGAAGGCAGTCGCGTAGAGCTCTTTGAGTTCTTGCGGGATGCGCTCGATCTGCTGAACCGAACCGTCGTAGTACTTCAGGTCGTTGATCATGACCGAGTCCCACAGACCGCGAGCCTTCAGGTCGCGAACCAGGTACGGGTTGATCACGGTGAATTCGCCCGACAGGTTCGATTTCACATAGAGGTTCTGGTAGGTCGGTTCGATCGACTGCGATACGCCAGTGATGTTGGCGATGGTGGCGGTCGGTGCGATGGCCATGATGTTGGAGTTACGAATGCCTTTCTGTACACGGGCACGAACCGGTGCCCAGTCCAGGGATTCGTTCAGGTCAACGTCGATGTACTTCTGGCCACGTTGCTCGATCAGGATCTGTTGCGAATCCAGCGGCAGGATGCCTTTGGACCACAGCGAACCCTGGAACGTCTCGTAGGCGCCGCGCTCGTCGGCCAGGTCGCAGGAAGCCTGGATAGCGAAGTAGCTGACCGCTTCCATGGACTTGTCGGCGAACTCGACGGCAGCGTCGGAACCGTAAGGAATGTGCTGCAGGTACAGAGCGTCCTGGAAGCCCATGATGCCCAGACCGACCGGACGGTGCTTGAAGTTGGAGTTCTTCGCTTGTGGCACCGAGTAGTAGTTGATGTCGATAACGTTATCGAGCATGCGAACGGCGGTGTTCACGGTACGTTCCAGCTTGGCGGTGTCCAGCTTGCCGTTGGTGATGTGGTTCGGCAGGTTGATCGAGCCCAGGTTGCAAACGGCGATCTCGTCCTTGTTGGTGTTCAAGGTGATCTCGGTGCACAGGTTCGAGCTGTGGACCACGCCCACGTGCTGCTGCGGGCTGCGCAGGTTGCACGGGTCTTTGAAGGTCAGCCATGGGTGGCCGGTTTCAAACAGCATGGACAGCATTTTGCGCCACAGGTCTTTGGCCTGGATGGTCTTGAACAGCTTGATCTTGCCCGGGTACTCGGACAGCGCTTCGTAGTACTCGTAGCGCTCTTCGAAAGCCTTGCCGGTCAGGTCGTGCAGATCCGGAACTTCGGACGGCGAGAACAAGGTCCACTTGCCGTCATCGAAGACGCGCTTCATGAACAGGTCAGGGATCCAGTTGGCAGTGTTCATGTCGTGGGTACGACGACGATCATCACCGGTGTTCTTGCGGAGTTCGATGAACTCTTCGATGTCCATGTGCCAGGTTTCCAGGTAGGCACAGACAGCGCCTTTGCGCTTGCCACCCTGGTTAACGGCTACGGCGGTGTCGTTCACCACTTTCAGGAACGGAACAACGCCCTGGGATTTGCCGTTGGTGCCCTTGATGTACGAACCCAAGGCACGAACCGGCGTCCAGTCGTTGCCCAGGCCGCCAGCGAATTTGGACAACATGGCGTTGTCGTGGATCGCGTGGTAAATGCCCGACAGGTCATCCGGCACGGTGGTCAGGTAGCAGCTCGACAGCTGTGGACGCAGGGTGCCGGCGTTGAACAGTGTTGGAGTCGAGGACATGTAATCGAAGGACGACAACAGGTTGTAGAACTCGATCGCACGGTCTTCTTTGTTCTTCTCTTCGATCGCCAGGCCCATGGCCACGCGCATGAAGAAGATCTGCGGCAGTTCGAAACGCACGCCATCCTTGTGGATGAAGTAACGGTCGTACAGGGTTTGCAGGCCCAGGTACGTGAACTGCTGGTCGCGCTCGTGGTTGATTGCCTTGCCGAGTTTTTCCAGGTCAAACGTGGCCAGGATCGGGTTCAGCAGTTCGAATTCGATACCCTTGGCGATGTACGAAGGCAGGGCCTTGGCGTACAGGTCGACCATTTCGTGGTGGGTTGCGCTTTCGGCAACTTCCAGGAAGCTCAGGCCTTCGGCACGCAGGGTGTCCATCAGCAGGCGGGCGGTCACGAACGAGTAGTTCGGCTCACGCTCAACCAAGGTACGAGCGGTCATCACCAGAGCGGTGTTGACGTCGGTCAGGGCCACGCCGTCGTACAGGTTTTTCAGGGTTTCGCGCTGGATCAGGTCGCCGTCGACTTCTGCCAGGCCTTCGCACGCTTCGGTGACGATGGTGTTCAGGCGGCCCATGTCCAGAGGAGCAAAGGTGCCGTCGGCGCGGGTGATGCGGATCGACGGGTGAGCGTTGACGGCTTCTTCGGTCGGCGCGTGGGCAGCGCGTTCTTTCGAACGACCGTCACGGTAGATCACATAGTCGCGGGCCACTTTCTGCTCGCCGGCACGCATCAGGGCCAGTTCAACCTGGTCCTGGATTTCTTCGATGTGGATGGTGCCGCCCGAAGGCATGCGACGCTTGAAGGTCGCGGTGACTTGTTCGGTCAGGCGGGCAACGGTGTCGTGGATTCGCGACGAGGCAGCAGCGGTGCCACCCTCAACTGCGAGAAACGCTTTGGTGATGGCGACGGTAATTTTGTCATCGGTGTAAGGAACGACAGTGCCGTTACGCTTGATCACGCGCAGTTGGCCAGGCGCGGTGGCGGACAGATCCGAATTCGAATCAGCGGCCTGCGGCAAGGTGCCCTGCGGGTTCTCGCGAGTTGTGTCGGTTTGCATGGGTGTCTCCACGTTCTCTATGTTTGTTTGGGCACCATCACGGTGCCCACCGTTCCGTCCTGAAGCACTACAACCGGCGAGCGCCGGGCATAACAACTTCGGGACAGTTCAGGAAGGGGGCCTTTTGAGCGCCGCTTCCATGCCGAAGTCTTTGGTTTCAAGCCGGAGGCTGAAAACCGAATTCCTTTTGGGTGACAGTTATGGACTGCAACACCCGTACCGTTTTCGCCGCTTGGGGGTCAAAAACAGCAGCCATCCGCTCGTGCGGTTTGGTCTTCTGAAAATACGTTTGGTTCAACCAGACAAAGGCAATAAAAGCGCTTGAATTCGGTGTCTGATTTGTGTTTGGTTTTTTGGCGAAAACCCTACATGTAGGGTTTTTTTAGCGCCGAGGTACAAGATAATGCGTTTTGGGGGGTGATTGCAACGTACTACCTGTGGATAAACCTGTGCGTAAATTGTGTGTGAAACGTGGAAACAGCGTGTAGGCCGCGACCCTACTGGAGTCGACCGTTTGTCATGGTATTTTCATGATTGAAAACGGTTGGGGCAGTTTTTAAGGGCGCGAACCCTATCACAAAAAACCGCGTTGTCCGAACGCATTTGCCGACTTGTTTTCTCGGCAGTCGACGTTTATACAATCGGCCGGTACGCAAGTATTCTTATCCTCCCCAATCATTACAAAAAGACGGGCGGATCCTTCCTTATTAGTGTTGTTGGCAAGCAGAGGTCACCCGTGGAGCAAGAAGCCTGGCAGGTATTGATTGTCGAAGACGACCAACGTCTGGCCGAACTGACCCGTGATTACCTCGAAGCCAATGGCCTGTGCGTGGCAATCGAAGGCAATGGCGCCCTGGCGGCGGCGCGGATCATCAAGGAGCAGCCAGACCTGGTGATTCTCGACCTGATGCTGCCCGGCGAGGATGGCCTGAGCATCTGCCGCAAGGTGCGCGACAAATATGACGGCCCGATCCTGATGCTCACCGCCCGTACCGATGACGCCGATCAGATTCTCGGCCTGGACCTGGGCGCCGATGATTACGTGTGCAAACCGGTGCGCCCGCGGTTGCTGCTGGCGCGCATCCAGGCCTTGTTGCGCCGCAGCGAAGCGCCGGAAGTGGCCCCGGAAAAACTTCGGCGTTTGCAGTTCGGCCCGCTGGTGGTGGACAACGCTTTGCGTGAAGCCTGGCTCAATGACAACGGCATCGAACTGACCAGCGCCGAGTTCGACTTGCTCTGGCTGTTGGTGGCCAACGCCGGGCGCATCCTGTCTCGGGAAGAAATCTTCACCGCATTGCGTGGCATCGGTTATGACGGCCAGGACCGTTCCATCGACGTGCGCATCTCGCGCATTCGCCCCAAGATCGGCGATGACCCGGAGCATCCGCGTTTGATCAAGACCGTGCGCAGCAAGGGTTATCTGTTCGTTCCGGAAGCCTGCACGCTGTGAACTCGATCTTCCTGCGCATCTACGGCGGCATGTGTGCGGCGCTGGTCCTGGTGGCAGTGCTCGGCGTGCTGGCGCTGCACCTGCTCAACCAGGTGCGCAGCGAGCAATACCGTGAACGCCTGGCCCACGGCACGTTTTCGCTGATGGCCGATAACCTGCAACCCATGAACGAGACCGAGCGCCACCGGGCGTTGCTGGTCTGGGAGCGTCTGTTGGGCATTCCCTTGTCGTTGCAGACCTTCGCCCAGACCGACCTCGACCTGACCCAGCGCACCCGTGTGTTGCGTGGCCATGCGCTGGTCGAACAGACCGGCCCTCACGCAGCAAAGGTTTACCGGTTGGTCAGTGACAAGGAACAACTGGTACTCACCGGGGAAGTCCAGCAGATCAGCGAGCAACTGGCCCGCGCGACCATTTACTTGTTGGCCGATGAACTGGTGCGCTACCCGGTCGCCGAACAACCCAAACGCCTGGCGCAATTGAAAGAAGATAAAGGCTTCGGTTTCGACCTGCGGCTGGTCACGGTCGAAGAGGCCGACATGGACGAGGATCAGAGTCGCCGGGTGTCCGAAGGCGACACGGTGATGGCGCTGGGCAAGGGTGGCGATTCGATCCGGGTGTTTGCCGGCATGGTCGGCACGCCGTGGGTGCTGGAAATCGGCCCGCTGTTTCAGATGAACCCGTATCCGCCGGAATGGCTGGTGCTGATCGCCGCCCTTGGGCTGACGCTGATCGGTTTGATCGTCTATCTGTTGGTGCGGCAACTGGAGCGTCGTTTGCGTGGCCTCGAAGCCGCCGCCACGCGCATCGCCAAGGGCAGCCTGGAAACCCGCGTGCCGGCGCGCGGCGCAGATTCGGTCGGGCGTCTGGCGGCGGCGTTCAACGGCATGGCCGAGCACTTGCAGCAACTGCTGGCGATTCAGCGCGAACTGGTGCGCGCGGTGTCCCATGAACTGCGTACGCCGGTGGCACGCCTGCGTTTTGGTCTGGAGATGATCGGCTCGGCCACCACGCCCCAGGCACTGGAAAAGTACCGCGAAGGCATGGACCACGACATCGAGGACCTCGACAAACTGGTGGACGAGATGCTCACCTACGCGCGGTTGGAACAAGGCTCACCGGCGCTGAATTTCCAGCGCATCGATCTCGATGCGTTGGTCAATCAGGTGATCGAGGAACTGGCACCGTTGCGTGCGGACGTCACGGTACAACGAGGGTTGTGCCTGTCGGCCGCCGATTGTGACGATGCCTGGGTCGAAGCTGAGCCGCGCTACCTGCACCGGGCGCTGCAAAACCTGGTCAGTAACGCCATGCGCCATGCGCAGTCGCGGGTGACCGTCAGTTATCAGGTGGGGCAGTTGCGCTGCCGGGTCGATGTCGAGGATGACGGGCCGGGCGTGCCGGAAGTGGCCTGGGAGAAAATCTTCACGCCGTTCCTGCGCCTCGATGACAGCCGGACCCGGGCATCGGGCGGGCATGGGTTGGGCTTGTCCATCGTGCGCCGGATCGTCCATTGGCATGACGGGCGGGCGCTGATCAGCAAGAGCAAAAGTTTGGGCGGGGCGTGTTTCAGTTTGAGTTGGCCGCGTAATCAAGAAAAACGCTGAAGTCTTTGTTGTCAGTCAGGGACCCATCGCGAGCAAGCTCGCTCCCACATTGGATCTATGCCACCCCGCAAATCCCTGTGGGAGCGAGCTTGCTCGCGATGAGGCCCCTCGAGACACTGAAGATCTTCAGGCCTTGATGCTGACCAGGCTCAACAACTGCCCATCCTGCACCCCAAACTGCGCGTCCAATTCGGTCCCGTTACACCACTCACTGGACAAGTCCGTGAGCAGCCGCAACCGCACCTGACCGCTCTCGGTCCATTCCAACACTTCCGCATGTTCGAAATAAAAGCGCTTTTGCACGATCGGGTAGAGCGCCTTGAACAGGCTTTCCTTCACCGAAAACGTCAGGGTAACCAGCAGCGCCAATTGATCGGTCCCGCTCGCCGCCATGCGCTGTAACTCCGGCGGTGTGAGGATCTCCCCGGCCAGGCGTTCGGCCCGTTCGACATTGAGCAGGTTTTCCAGGTCCATGCCCAAGCCGCGCCAGTGGGCCTTCTTCGCAACAATTGCCGCGGCCCGGCCGGTGCTGTGGGTGATCGAACCGGTGATGTGCGCAGGCCAAACCGGTGCCCGGTCTTCGCCAATGGCCGGGATAAAGCTCAGCCCTTCCAGTTGTTGCAGTGCGGCCCGGGCGCAGACGCGTCCGGCCAGAAACTCGGCCTGACGCTTGGCCACCGAACGCTGGATGCTCGCGGGCGGCTCGATGGCGCTGCGCTGGAAGTCATCGCTGGCCAGTTGCGAGGTGTCGAAGTGAGTACTCAGCAGCACCGCATCGGGCAGCACGAACGGTAGCGGCCAATGGGCCTCAAGTGGGGTGCAGCAGACGGGTAGGGCGGGGGCGGGATTCATGGCGGGCATTTTGCCGGGTTGGGTTGCGGCTGGGTAGTGTTCACAGCAAGAACCCCAGTTGAAACTCAACCTGTGGCGAGGGGGCTTGCCCCCGTTGCGCTGCGAAGCAGTGCTAAAACCTGCAATCGGGTTTCAACTGGTAAACCGCGTTTGCTGATTTTACGACTGCTTCGCAGCCGAACGGGGGCAAGCCCCCTCACCACAGAGGTCACTGTCCCGCCCCAGTTTCTGGTGTGCTTAGCTAAATATTTTCTTGAAGAACGCCTTCATATCCGCCCACGAACTGGCATCCGCCGCCTTGTTGTAACCAATGTCCGGCCCGCCATGATCACCATGGCTCAAGCGATCCGCATCCGGGTTGGTGAACCCATGCTTGGCGTCTGCCAGGCTGACGAATTTGTAGTCGGCCCCGGCCTTGTCCATTTCAGACTTGAACGCCGCCACATTATCCGGGGTGACCATGCTGTCCTTGGCGCCATGCTCGACGAGGATTTTCGCCTTCACGCTGCCCGGCGTCGCGGGCGTGTTGGTCGCCAGTGCCCCGTGGAAACTCACCACACCTTTCAACGGCAAGCCCTGACGCGCCGCATTCAGCACCACACCGCCGCCGAAGCAGTAACCGATGGCCGCGAGTTTGTTCGGGTCGGTCTGTGGCTGTTGTTTCAACAGATCAAGCCCGGCCTGGAAACGTGCGCTGGCCACCGCGCTGTCCTTCAGTGCTTCTTGCATGAACGCCATGGCGTCCTTCGGATGCTCGGTGTTCTTGCCGCCGCCATACATGTCGATAGCCAACGCGCTATAGCCCAGACCGGCGAGGTCCCGGGCGCGGCGCTTGGCGTAATCGTTCAGCCCCCAGAACTCATGCACCACCACAATTCCCGGGCGTGGGCCTTTGATCGCGTCGTCGTAGGCGTAGTAGCCGATCATTTTTGTACCGTCGGTACTTTGGTAGGGGATTTCCTGAGTCTTGATCGCAGCCTGAGTCAGCCCGCTCAAGGCCAGTAAAACGAGGACGAAGAACATGCGCATGGTCGGATCTCCTTTTAATAAAGTCGTCAAAACAGCCTAGTCGATTTGATTCAGCTCAGGTTTAGAGTGCGTTCAGGGGGAGTTCAGGGGCCGGTCGGTAATGTAGACCCATGATCAAACGCGCCTGCGCATGAGGAAATGCCCCCAATGACTGGTCCAGCAAAACAGTCATGCCAGTGCCAATCTCACCTACAACTGCATGTCGGCCTCGCACAATGGCATTAAACTGCGTCAGGAAGACCTCATGGGTCGCTATGATCAGTTCTGCCTGGTGGATGGCTGCAAGCTTCACCTTGTCGCCATCGAGATTTGCCGTTGCACCTTTGGAGATGTTGTTTTGCCCGGGAGAGCGTTATGAAATTGCTGGTCGTCGAAGATGAAGCGCTGCTGCGCCATCACCTGCAAACCCGCCTGACGGATAGCGGCCACGTGGTCGAGTCCGTGGGCAACGCCGAAGAGGCGCTGTATCAGACCGAGCAGTTCAACCATGACCTGGCGGTGATCGACCTCGGACTGCCGGGCATGGGCGGGCTCGACCTGATCCGTCTGCTGCGCTCCCAGGGCAAGACATTTCCGATCCTGATCCTCACCGCCCGCGGCAACTGGCAGGACAAGGTTGAAGGCCTCGCCGCTGGTGCCGACGACTACGTGGTCAAGCCGTTCCAGTTCGAAGAGCTGGACGCCCGGCTCAATGCCTTGTTGCGCCGTTCCAGCGGGTTCACTCAGTCGACTATTGTCGCCGGGCCGTTGATGCTCGACCTCAATCGCAAGCAGGCGTCACTCGAAGAACAGCCGCTGGCGCTGACCGCATACGAATACCGGATCCTCGAGTACCTGATGCGCCATCACCAGCAAGTGGTGGCCAAGGACCGCTTGATGGAACAGCTCTACCCGGATGACGACGAGCGTGATCCGAATGTGATCGAAGTGCTGGTCGGTCGCCTGCGCCGCAAACTCGAAGGTCCCGCCGGGTTCAAACCGATCGACACCGTGCGTGGCCTCGGCTACTTGTTCAACGAGCGCTGTACTTGATTCGTTCTCTTCGCGTTCGCCTGATGCTCGCCGCCACCCTGTTGGCGGTGTTGTTCATGCTGGCGTTGCTGCCGGCGATGCAGGGCGCGTTCAGCCTGGCGTTGCAGGATTCCATTGAGCAACGCCTGGCCTCGGACGTCACCACGCTGATCTCCGCTGCCCGGGTGGAGAACAACCACTTGCAGATGCCTTTGCAATTGCCCGATGAGCGTTTCAACCTCACCGACAGCCGTTTGCTGGGCTACATCTATGACCGCGAGGGGCATCTGGTCTGGCGCTCGAAGGCCTCCCAGGAAGAGATCATCAACTACAAGCCGCGTTACGACGGGCGCGGTAGCGAGTTTGCACGCATTCGCGAGGCCAATGGTCATGAGTTCTTCGTCTATGACGTCGAGGTCAAACTGCTGGGCGGTAAAAGTGCGGCGTTCAGTATCGTGGCCTTGCAGCCGGTTCGTGAGTACGAAGCCACCCTTGAAGGCCTGCGGGAAAATCTCTATCTGGGGTTTGGCGCGGCGTTGCTGGTGTTGTTGTCGTTGTTGTGGATCGGCCTGACCTGGGGCTTGCAGGCGTTGCGCCGGCTGAGCCAGGAACTGGACCAGATCGAAAGCGGCACCCGCGAAAGCCTCAGCGAAGAACACCCGCGTGAACTGCTGCGCCTGACCGGTTCCCTCAACCGCTTGCTGCACAGCGAGCGTGAGCAGCGCAGCCGTTATCGCGATTCCCTCGATGACTTGGCCCACAGCCTGAAAACCCCGTTGACCGTGTTGCAAGGCGTCAGCGAGGACATGGCCCAGCGCCCGCAGGACCGTGACCAGGCCTGGGTGCTGCAATCGCAGATCGAACGTATGAGTCAGCAGATCAGCTATCAGTTGCAGCGCGCCAGCCTGCGCAAAAGCGGTCTGGTACGCCATCAGGTGCGCCTGCGCCCGGTGCTGCAAAGCCTGTGCGACACGCTGGACAAGGTCTACCGCGACAAACGGGTGCGGGTCGCTTTCGACCTGCCGGACCCGTGTTACGTGCCGATCGAGCAGGGCGCCTTGCTGGAGATGATGGGCAACCTGCTGGAGAATGCCTATCGCCTGTGCCTGAGTGAGGTGCGCATCAGCGTGCGCGAAACGCTTAGCGGGATTGAGTTGTGCGTCGAGGATGACGGGCCGGGCGTGCCGCCGGATCAGCGGGCGCGGATTCTGCAAAGGGGTGAACGACTGGATCGACAGCATCCGGGGCAGGGGATCGGGTTGGCGGTGGTCAAGGACATCATCGAAAGCTACAGCGCCCAGTTGACTCTGGGGGATTCGGTCATGGGCGGCGCGGCGTTCCGGATTCATTTTCCGGTGGTTTGAGGTTGTTCGCGGGAATAGCCGATCCATTGTGGCGAGGGAGCTTGCTCCCGTTCGAGTGCGCAGCGCTCGCAAAATCGTGGGGCCGCTTCGCAGCCCAGCGGGAGCAAGCTCCCTCGCCACAAAAGCCAGTAAGCCAAACTGATCTCAATTCTCCTGCGCGCGATAAGCCCCAGGTGTAAGTCCAGTCCACTTCTTGAACGCCCGATGAAACGCCGAAGGCTCGGAAAACCCCAACTGCTCGGCAATCTGTTGCAACGACAGATCCGCCCGCCCCAAGTGATAAATCGCTATGTCCCGCCGCAACTGGTCCTTCAATTCCTGAAAACTGCTGCCTTCTTCGCGCAAATGCCGGCGCAAGGTCTGCGGGCTGATGTGCAAGTGCGCGGCCACCGCTTCCAGGTCCGGCCAGCGCGCACTGTCGCGGCTGAGCAAACGGCGCAACTGGCTGCTCAAGCTGTCGCCGTCATCCGGGCGCGACAACAGGTCGGCGGGGGAGCGTTCGAGGAAATGTTTGAGCGTGCGCTCGTCCTGCAACAACGGCATGCTCAGGTAGCGACTGTGAAACAGCAGGCTGCTCTGGGCCGTTGAAAACTCCTGCGGGCAGGGGAATAGCAGATCGTATTCGGCGCCGTGTTCAGGTCTCGGATAGCTGAACGTCGCCTGCTCCAGGCGAATACGCTGGCCGATCAGCCAACTGCCGAGACGATGCCAGATCACCAGCAGGGATTCACTGAGGAAGTGATCCGGGTCCCGCAACTGTGAATCGTCGAGGCTCAGGCGGATCATTTCGTCTTCGCGGGTCAGGGTCAGACGCGGCGCCTCGGGGAATAGGCTATAAAACAATAAGCCGCGATGAAGTGCTTTCTCCAGGCTGCGGCAATGGATAATCGCGTGGCACATCATGGCGAAACTGCCGGGTTTGCTCGGTGCCTGCCCGAATCCCAGGTATTCGTCGTCCAGCGCCAGCCACAGGCCCTGGATCAGCCGGGTGAATTGTTCCGGCGCGATGCGTGCCCTTGGCTCGTCGAGCAACTCGGGGCTGATCCCCAGTTGTAACAACAAGCCTGAATAATCATAACCACGCCGACGCGCGCCACCGAGGGCGGCACGGGCGAAATGACTAGCGATGGTGCGTTCGCGCATAGGAGGCAGGTCCGTCCACTAAGCGCCGGATGGTAGCCGCAGGACTTGGCGATGAACAAGGCGGATATCCGCCAAATTGTAGGACGCGGTCTGGCCGATAGGCGGAAATCCGCCACATTGCTGTAACCGGCCAGTGACAAAGAAACCCCTGTAACCCTTGATGTCAAAAGGCTTGCAGGGAATTCGGCAGAGGTGGCACGGGCTTTGCGATATATCGGGCAGATGCCTGCCGTTGAGCGGCTCGACAAAACAAATCCCTCCAGTGCAGGAGGGTTCGCAATTGAAGTGTCATGGGGCAACAGATGGATGTTGTCACGGGGCACTCTTGAGGAACTTTGCAATGACGACTCGTCAGCCACTGTACAAATCCCTGTATTTCCAGGTGATCGTTGCCATCGCCATCGGCATCCTGGTCGGTCACTTCTACCCGCAGACCGGTGTGGCCCTCAAGCCACTGGGTGACGGGTTCATCAAACTGATCAAAATGATCATCGCGCCGATCATCTTCTGCACCGTCGTCAGCGGTATCGCGGGCATGCAGAGTATGAAATCGGTCGGCAAGACCGGCGGTTACGCGCTGCTCTACTTCGAAATCGTTTCGACCATTGCACTGTTGGTCGGTCTGGTGGTGGTCAACATCGTCCAGCCGGGCGCCGGCATGCACATCGACGTGAGCACGCTGGATGCTTCCAAAGTCGCTCAATATGTAGCAGCCGGTGCTGATCAAAGCGTCGTCGGCTTCCTGCTGAACGTGATCCCGAACACCATCATCGGTGCGTTCGCCACCGGCGATATCCTGCAAGTGCTGATGTTCTCGGTGATCTTCGGTTTCGCCCTGCATCGCCTGGGTGCCTACGGCAAGCCGATCCTGGACTTCATCGATCGCTTCGCTCACGTGATGTTCAACATCATCAACATGATCATGAAGCTCGCGCCACTCGGTGCCCTGGGCGCCATGGCGTTCACAATCGGTGCCTACGGTGTGGGTTCGCTGGTGCAACTGGGTCAGTTGATGCTGTGCTTCTACATCACCTGCCTGGTGTTCGTGCTGGTCGTGCTGGGCGGTATCGCTCGCGCTCACGGCTTCAGCGTGCTGAAAGTGATTCGCTACATCCGTGAAGAACTGCTGATCGTGCTGGGTACGTCCTCCTCGGAATCCGTGCTGCCACGCATGCTGATCAAAATGGAGCGTCTGGGCGCGAAGAAATCCGTTGTGGGTCTGGTGATCCCGACCGGTTACTCGTTCAACCTCGACGGTACTGCGATCTACCTGACCATGGCGGCCGTGTTCATCGCTCAAGCGACCGACACCCACATGGACATCACGCACCAGATCACCCTGCTGGTGGTGTTGCTGCTGTCCTCCAAAGGCGCTGCTGGCGTGACCGGTAGTGGCTTCATCGTGTTGGCCGCGACCCTGTCGGCTGTTGGCCACCTGCCGGTTGCCGGCCTGGCGCTGATCCTCGGTATCGACCGCTTCATGTCCGAAGCCCGCGCGTTGACCAACCTCGTGGGTAACGCCGTTGCCACGCTGGTTGTGGCCAAGTGGGTCAAGGAACTGGACACCGACGTGATGCACGCCGAACTGGCTTCTGGCGGTCGCGGTATTGTCGACACCCGTCCTGAAGACGATCTGGGCGTGTCCGAAGGCGTCACCCCAAGCAACGTCAAATAAGACGGCTGCACTGAAAAACCCGCTTCGGCGGGTTTTTTTATGCCTGGGATTTGAGCGTAACGGTCACGACGGCTGACACATCGGGTGATTGCTGCAATGCGATTGGCTGCCTAGGCTGGAGGCATCGCTCAAGGAGTACACCCATGCCCGGTCCACTGGCATCACTCAAGGTTCTGGATTTCTCGACACTGCTGCCGGGGCCGTTTGCTTCCCTGCTGTTGGCAGACATGGGCGCCGAGGTGCTGCGCATCGAATCGCCAACCCGCATGGACCTGCTGCGGGTGCTGCCGCCCCACGACCAGGGCGTCTCGGCGAGTCATGCGTACCTCAATCGCAACAAGCGCAGCCTGGCGCTGGACCTCAAGCAGCCCGAGGCGCTGGAGGTGATCAAGCAACTGCTGCAGGACCACGACATCGTGTTGGAGCAATTCCGCCCCGGGGTGATGGAGCGCCTGGGCCTGGGTTATGAAGCCTTGAAGGCGATCAATCCGAAGTTGATTTACGTCTCGATCACCGGTTACGGCCAGACTGGCCCCTACAAGGACCGTGCTGGCCACGACATCAACTACCTGGCGCTGGCGGGGCTGGCAAGTTACACCGGCCGCGCCGACAGCGGCCCGCTACCGTTGGGGATTCAGGCGGCAGACATAGCCGGTGGCTCGTTACACGGCGTCATTGGATTGCTGGCGGCGGTGATCGCCCGGCAGCAGACGGGGCAGGGACAGTATCTGGATGTGAGCATGACCGATTGCGCCTTCAGCCTGAACGCCATGGCCGGCGCCGGGTATCTGGCCTGCGGTGTGGAACCGGAGCGCGAAGATCAGATGCTCAATGGCGGCAGTTTCTATGACTATTACCGTTCGCGGGATGGACGCTGGTTATCGGTGGGCAGCCTGGAACCGGCGTTTATGCAGCAACTGTGCACGGTGCTGGGTCGCCCGGAACTGGCGGTCCAGGGTTTATCGCCCAAGCCAGAGCAGCAACAGTCGTTGAAAAATGACTTGAAAATTGAATTCGAGAAGCATGACTTTTCTGAGTTGTGTGAGCTGTTTGCCGGGGTTGATGCGTGTGTCGAGCCGGTGTTGAGTGTGGGCGAGGCGGTGCGGCATCCGCAGTTGCAGGCGCGGGGATTGGTGACTGAGGTGCCTCGCGGTGACGGATCAACTCAGCAGCAAATGGCTTGTCCGTTGAAGTTTTCCGAAGGGTTGCCGGCGCCCAGGTATATCGGTGCGGCGGTGGGGCAGCACACGGATCAGGTGTTGGGAGAGTTGGGGTTTAGTGCGCAGCGGATCGAGGAATTGCGGCGTGCCAAGGTGGTTGTGTAGCGCTTGATAAGACGCCTTCGCGAGCAAGCTCGCTCCCACACTGGTTCTGTGTCACGCCGAAAATCCCCTGTGGGAGCGAGCTTGCTCGCGATGAGGCCGGCATGAACACGAAAAAACCTGTTACTCGACCCGCATTTCCCCACTAAACACCAACGTACTGCGGCAACGCCGGCACAAATACCGCCGCCCCTGCCGCACCAAACTGTGCCGCTGGGCTGAAAACGGGAAATCGCTGTCGGCACACGGGCATT
>Ga0209903_1000409_pt1 | contig 16281 bp, 12 predicted proteins | sample OrgsoiDNA2013051_FD_185801 | JGI IMG/M metagenome (GOLD analysis project Ga0209903, IMG submission 185801) | Permafrost soil microbial communities from the Arctic, to analyse light accelerated degradation of dissolved organic matter (DOM) -... | ecosystem: Environmental > Terrestrial > Soil >...
ATTTGCCTGGCGGCACTAGCGCGGTGGTCCCACCTGACCCCATGCCGAACTCAGAAGTGAAACGCCGTAGCGCCGATGGTAGTGTGGGGTCTCCCCATGCGAGAGTAGGGAACTGCCAGGCATCAAACAAGTGGAAAGCCCTGTACTGACGTACAGGGCTTTTTGCTGTCTGGGATTTGGTGAAAACTAGCAAATAAAGACATTCTATTTGATCTGGTTTCCGAGCCATGTGACGATAAATTCTCCGATTTCATCGATCTTATTAAGATCAATTATCGTAATTGATTCCAAGACGAGTGCCGGCAAACGATTACTGGCCACGGCGATGACATGAGAATCAATCAGACCCTTTAAAGATCTGCCGTTTTCCTCTCTGTGCAGCACAATTTTGTCGATTTCTTCGTGTTTAAATCCTTCGACTAAAACCATATCCAGATTACTACGATCAAAACGCGATGCCAGATACCCCAGATCAGGAGCTTCCTGCTGTGGTGTTTCTGTCATTAAAGCCCATCGATGACTACTGGCGACCATCGTCTGGTCCGCTCCTGCCTTTCTTAGCTCAAAACTGTCTTTACCGGGCATATCGACGTCAACTGCATGATGAGTATGCTTTATCAGCCCGATGCGAATACCGCGCTGTCTGAGATAAGGAATTAGCTGTTTCAGTAATGTTGTTTTACCTGTTCCGCTGTACGCAACTATGCCAAGCAGTGGGATATCCGTTTTGTTCATTGTGGATGCCCTGTCTGGCTGTTCTGCCAAAGTAAAACATCTCCCTGAGTATTGAGATTGGAGAACTGTGACGCATTCTGAAAAAGAACGGGTTTGGCATCAATATTATCGAAAAAAATCATCACTTTCCGATCGCCATTTTCCAGGTATATTTTTAATGTCGGGATAAGGCTACGGTTTAGCAGACAAAGAGTAGGGTGTTCCCGCACAGCATCCCGCGCATAGGCGGCTTGCTGGCCTGCAATTTCCGCCAGAAAAGCATCTGCTAAGTTGTCTGGGAATCCGGGGACATCACAAGGCACGAACAACACCCATTCTGTTTTGCTTACTGTTAAAGCGGCCAACATGCCGGCGAGCGGGCCGGAGAAATTCTGAATAAGATCAGGGACTGTCCGGAACTCTTTGCCGTACTGTTCAGTGTTCTGGTTGCAGCTGATGAGGATCTCTCCCACCTGCGGACGAAGCCTCTCAGCGATGTGTTCAAAGAGGGGCTTGCCGTTGGCCTTAACCAGCCCCTTATCCTCTCCCATTCTGCTCGACCGGCCACCAGCTAAAATGACGCCGGTAATACAATTGCGCTCCATGATATTCCCCTGTAAAAGTCTCAGTATTCTGGTCATTGTAACGTCTTACTTCCAACCCAAGCAGGTTTAACTTTGCTGCAATAAGCTTGTTCTTTCCCTGAGGAAATAACCCTGTTATTTTTAAGGTCTGATACATATGGAAAGAGAACATCATGAAAGAACATCGCGTAAACGAGTTGATTGAGTTATTACACCCGGCATGGAAAGAAGACTGCGACCTTAACCTGATGGAGTTTATTCAGAAACTGGCGGGAGAGAGCGGATATCAGGGACCCTTAGCGGAATTGAGCGACGATACCTTGATTTATCACCTTAAAATGCGTGGTACTGACAGCTCAGCGGAAATCCCTGGTCTGAAGAAAGACTATGAGGATGATTTTAAAACAGCACTTTTGCGTGCCCGCGGTGTGATTAAAGATTGATGTAAACTTATGTGAACTTCATGCGAACCGCGAAAAATAGATGATACTATTTCCCATTGTCATTTTTCTGCGCGGCCAATCCGAATGAAGTTATGAATAATTCAGCTTTCAATTTTCAGGCATTGTCGCCGGATCTTATCCTTGATGCGCTAGAGAGTGTCGGCCTGCGTGCAGAGTCCGGCCTCACTGCATTAAACAGCTATGAGAATCGGGTATATCAGTTTCTCTGCGAAGACAGAAAACGCTATGTGGTGAAGTTCTATCGTCCGGAACGCTGGACTGAAGAGCAGATTCATGAAGAGCACCGTTTTTCACACGATATGTCTGAGGCTGAAATACCTGCAGTAGCCCCGCTTGCCATCAATGAAAACACATTACATCATCATCAGGGTTACATGTTTACCGTGTTTCCCAGCGTGGGTGGCCGCCAGTATGAAATCGATAACCTCGACCAGCTGGAGTGGGTTGGGCGTTTCCTGGGCCGTATTCATCAGGTAGGCAGAGAAAGTCTCTTTGCTGCCCGCCCGACGATGGGTCTTGATGAATATTTTGCGCAACCGCTTGAAGTACTTGCAAAATGTCCATTGATCCCCAAAAGCCTGCGTGAGCCTTTCTTACAGGCAACAGATAATCTGATCAACACGACAAAAGAGTATTGGCATACTGACTGGCAGCCGCTGCGCCTGCATGGCGATTGTCATCCGGGTAATATTCTCTGGCGTGATGGCCCGCTTTTTGTCGATATGGATGATGCGCGCAATGGCCCCGCGATACAGGATCTCTGGATGTTACTTCACGGTGATCAGAGCGAACAGCGCCTTCAGCTGGATGTTTTGCTGGAAGCGTATGAAGAATTCGCTGATTTTGATGCCCGCGAACTGACATTAATTGAACCGCTGCGTGCGATGCGCATGGTCTATTATCTGGCCTGGGTTGCTCGTCGCTGGGAAGATCCTGCGTTTCCTAAAAGTTTTCCGTGGATGACGGACGAAGACTTTTGGCGAGGTCAGATTGCTGCGTTTAATGAGCAAATTAAGAAACTAAAGGCACCTCCTTTGCAGTTGATGCCAATGTATTGAGTCATGATTAACGTCGAAATTTAATTAATTGGAGATAGGCTTTATATGAAAAAGATATTCCTGGCACTGGTTGGTATGGTTATGGCCTTCAGTGTATCTGCGGCACAATTTTCAGATGGTGCACAGTACGTTACTTTAGATAAAACCGTTGCTAATGAGCCACAGGTACTCGAGTTTTTCTCATTTTATTGCCCACACTGTTATCAGTTTGAACAAGTCTGGCATGTATCTGACAGCATCCGTAAGAACCTGCCTAAAGATGTTAAATATACCAAATACCACGTTGAATTCCTGGGCCCGTTAGGTAAGCAATTAACACAGGCGTGGGCTGTGGCCATCGCGCTGGGCGTAGAAGATAAAGTCAGCCCGTTGATGTTTGATGCCGTGCAGAAGCAACAGTCTGTGCAGAATGCTGATGATATTCGTAAAGTCTTTATTCAGGCCGGTGTGAAAGGCGAAGATTACGATGCGGCACTGAACAGCTTTGTGGTGAAATCTCTGGTTGTACAACAAGAGAAAGCCGCCGCTGACCTGGGTCTGCAAGGCGTTCCCTCTGTATTTGTAAATGGCAAATATATGGTGAAAAACGACGGTCTTGATACCAGTTCTATGGATATGTATGTCAAACAATATTCAGATGTGATCAATTTCCTGGCGACCAAAAAATAAGAAATCATCATCCCAATGCCAGCTAAGTAGCTGGCATTATATCCTCCAAAAATGGATGTTTTAAGTTAGGAAAAAACCTGCAATATAAATGATTTTAATTATGCTCCACTTCCAATGAATATTACTATCCACAATAGCTATTAAGTTTCTATTACATCAATCTTTCATGTTAAAACGCGATAACCTGATGATAGCAGTACTTAAAATTAGAGATGATTTTCTCACCACCCTCAACTAATCATTTCCTATAAAAACTATTCACAAACTTATCCACAGGATGATCCTTCGAGATCCCCCGCAAGTTTGCAATGAATTTCCTTCGCAAGGTTCGTCTTTCCCGCTGGCTATGGCATCCTTAGGGCATGTCTGATCACGAATAAAGAAGAGTTATGGCCCAGATAGCAGAAAACCCATTGATCCTGGTAGACGGTTCGTCCTACCTCTACCGCGCTTACCATGCGTTTCCCCCGTTGACCAACTCCCAGGGTGAACCGACGGGCGCGATGTACGGCGTGCTGAACATGTTGCGCAGTTTGTTGCTGCAATACACGCCGAGCCATGTTGCTGTGGTGTTTGACGCGAAAGGCAAAACCTTCCGTGATGAACTCTTTGATCAGTACAAATCTCACCGTCCCCCAATGCCTGACGATCTGCGTTCGCAAATTGAACCCCTGCATCAGATGGTGAAAGCGATGGGATTACCGTTGCTGGTGGTGTCAGGCGTAGAAGCGGACGACGTGATTGGCACACTGGCACTCGAAGCTGAGAAGGCGGGTCATGCCGTGCTGATAAGTACCGGTGACAAAGACATGGCGCAGCTGGTCACGCCGGGTGTGACGCTGATTAACACCATGAACAACGCGATCCTCGGGCCTGATGAAGTCGTTGAAAAATATGGCGTGCCCCCGGAACTGATTATCGATTTTCTGGCCCTGATGGGTGATTCCTCGGACAACATTCCGGGTGTGCCGGGCGTTGGCGAAAAAACTGCGCAGGCACTATTACAGGGGATTGGTGGACTCGATGCGTTGTATGCCGACCTTGATAAGATTTCTACATTAAGCTTCCGTGGTTCTAAAACTATGGCGGCGAAACTGGCTGATAATAAAGACGTTGCTTATCTCTCTTACCAGCTGGCAACGATCAAAACTGACGTCAAACTGGATGTGACTTGTGCCGAGCTGACAGTCTCCGAACCGGACGCCGATGAACTTCATCAGCTGTTTGGCCGTTATGAGTTCAAGCGCTGGCTGACCGATGTTGAATCCGGCACCTGGCTGAGCGGTAAAAAATCAGCTGCAAAAGTGACATCTTCTGCCAAGAAAGGCTCACTCGCTGCAGATATACCTGCGGCTGAACCCGTCGAGCGTAATCAGCTTACTCAGGACGGTTACGTCACCATTCTCGATCAGGACACGCTTGATCAGTGGATCGGCTACCTGAAAGCCTCTGAAGTTTTCGCATTCGATACTGAAACCGATGGCCTGGATACTCTGACGGCTAATCTGATTGGGTTATCTTTCGCGACTGAAGCGGGTAAAGCGGCTTATCTTCCCGTCGCGCATGATTATCTGGATGCACCGACGCAGCTGGATCGCACTGATGTACTGAAACAACTCAAGCCTTTGCTGGAAGATGAGAAGCAGTTGAAAGTCGGACAAAACCTGAAATTCGATCGCGGCATCCTGCTGCGCTATGACATCGAAATGAAAGGAATTGCGTTTGATACCATGCTCGAATCTTACGTGCTCGACAGTGTCTCAGGTCGTCATGATATGGACAGCCTGGCAGACCGTTATCTGGGCCATAAAACGGTCGGTTTTGAAGAAATCGCCGGCAAAGGTAAAAACCAGCTGACTTTCAACCAGATCGCGCTTGAACAGGCTGCGCCGTATGCAGCGGAAGATGCCGATGTCACGCTACAACTGCATCAGACTCTCTGGCCGCGTATTCAGGAAAGCGAATCACTGAAGAAAGTATTCACCGATATCGAAATGCCGCTGGTGCCGGTTCTGTCTCACATTGAGCGTACTGGTGTCCTGATAGACCAGCATATTTTAGCTGCGCATTCCAAAGAACTGGCCATCCGCCTGAATGAACTGGAAAACAAAGCGCATGAGCTGGCGGAAGAACCTTTTAACCTGTCGTCGACTAAGCAGTTGCAGGCCATTTTGTATGAAAAACAAAAGCTGCCGATACTGAAGAAAACGCCGGGTGGAGCACCTTCAACAAATGAAGAGGTGCTGGCTGAACTGGCGCTGGATTATCCACTGCCGAAAGTCATTCTGGAGTATCGCGGTCTGGCGAAGCTGAAATCGACTTACACCGACAAACTGCCGTTGATGATCAATCCGCAGTCTGGCCGCGTGCACACGTCTTATCATCAGGCTGTCACAGCGACCGGACGCCTGTCATCCAGTGATCCAAACTTGCAAAACATTCCGGTGCGTAACGATGAAGGCCGTCGCATCCGTCAGGCTTTTATTGCACCGAAAGATTACTGCATTCTGGCTGCTGACTACTCGCAAATCGAATTGCGCATCATGGCGCACTTATCGAAAGATGAGGGGCTGCTGAAAGCCTTTGCGGAAGGTAAAGATATTCACCGGGCTACAGCGGCTGAAGTCTTTGGCACACCGCTGGAGAGCGTCACCGCCGAGCAGCGCCGTAGTGCGAAGGCCATCAACTTCGGCCTGATTTACGGCATGAGCGCATTTGGTCTTTCGCGCCAGTTGAACATTCCGCGTAAAGAATCCCAGCGTTATATGGATCTCTATTTTGAACGCTATCCGGGCGTTCTCGAATATATGGAACGCACGCGGACGCAGGCTTCTGAACAAGGCTATGTTGAAACGCTCGACGGTCGCCGCTTGTATCTGCCGGATATTAAATCCAGCAACGCCATGCGTCGTAAGGGTGCTGAGCGCGCCGCAATCAATGCCCCAATGCAGGGAACGGCTGCTGACATCATCAAGCGAGCGATGATAAAGGTCGCGGACTGGCTGAAACAACCAGATGCCCCGCGTGCCCGCATCATTATGCAAGTACACGATGAATTGGTTTTTGAGGTTCATAATGACGACGTTGAGGCCGCAAGTGAGAAAATCCGCGATCTGATGGAATCAAGCATGGAACTGGCCGTTCCGTTGAAAGTGGATGTAGGTACTGGCGAGAATTGGGATCAGGCTCACTAAGTGGATAGTTATTAAGCTTTTTTTGTAATTAAGCTACAGGATTATAGGTTCAGACCATGAAGGTGATCGCATAATCCTCAATTATTGTGTAAGTAAACTACAAAAAGTTCTTTTTCCCCGTCATGAAATAGGGTAAAGTTTCTCTCGTAGGGTACAGAGGTAAGATGTTCTATCTTTCAGACCTTTTACTTCACGTAATCGGATTTGGCTGAATATTTTAGCCGCCCCAGGCATTTATGTCTGGGGCGTTTTTTATTGTGCTTTTATCAGGATAACTGGCCGGTTTTGATGTTGAATTCAGTCAGCAAGTGGAAAAGTGCAAAAAAAAACGGACGACCCGATGGTCGTCCGTGATGTTCTTTACTTACAGTTTTTGCCTGCGGCTCATTCGCCGGAAAGTTCATCTTCCAACACTTCTGGCGGAATTTCATTGAACCAGGTGTTCAGCTTGTCATTGAGTTTGTCCACACCCATCTTCTTCGGCGAAGAGAACGCTTCGACCTGGATGTCACCCATAAATTCTTTTACGGCTTCACGGACCATTTTGACTTGTGCCTGACGTGCGCCCGAGGCCAGTTTGTCTGCTTTGGTCAGCAGCAACATCACTGGCGTACCCACATCAACAGCCCACTGAATCATCTGCTGATCGAGATCTTTAAGCGGGTGACGGATATCCATCAACACCACGAGCCCTTTCAGCGAATTACGCATTTGCAGGTATTCGCCCAGCGAACGCTGCCATTTGCGTTTCATTTCTTCCGGGACTTGCGCATAGCCATAACCCGGAAGGTCAACCAGACGAATACCTGGCTCCACTTCAAACAAGTTAATTAATTGCGTACGGCCAGGGGTTTTACTGATTCGCGCCAGGCTTTTCTGCTGGGTCAGCGTATTTAGCGCACTGGATTTGCCGGCGTTTGAACGACCAGCAAATGCGACTTCAATGCCTGCGTCACTCGGCAGATGCCGGATATCCGGGGCGCTCAGGACGAAATGGGTCATATGATAGTTGTAAGTTTGGCTGGTCAAAACGTGCGTCTCCGTGAGGCTTGTGTATCTGGCTGACTGGCGATTATAACTGCAACTGCGCCCGGATACGTTCAGTGTTTTTACAATCCGAATGATGATGCGAAGGGACCACAGAGATGAAGGCGGGGGAAAATGGCCTTCATGATGTAAGACATTTGCTATTCATAATGCGGGTTATTGCGCTTATTGGGTCGCCGAATTTTTTAATTCACTTTAGATTCAATGCGATAAAAATAAAGCACTGGCTGGAAGCATAAGACGACAGGGCAGTATCTTGAGCCTTTGCGGCGATAGGGTAAAGTATTTCTTACGCAATGAAGGCAAGAATGGAAACATGGACGATAAGAGCCTTCAGGGAATACAGGAAATGCAGGGCGCTTTAAGGATGAACGGGGCTGGAGGCCCTGAAAGGCAAAGGAAAAACCGGGACGTTGACGCTATACAGGGAAAGTGTTTGATGGATATCCTTCGCACGAAGGAAAGAAAAAGGCAGCAAGGTCCACTTGCTGCCTTTTTTCTTTGTTCGCTTTCTGCTAGATTCCGCCGCAAATCTATACTAAATGTACACACCTAAGAGCAGAAGCCATGAAACAGCCAGCGAAAGCCCCGCGCGCCAATACCGCGACAGCTAAACCGAAGAGAAAAAAGAATCGCGTCGAGCTCGATATTGAAGCGCGTGAACGCAAGCGTGACAACCGCCGCCGCGGCCGTAAGGCAGGTTCCCGTGCGAACCCGGATGCAAACCAAAACCAAAGCGGTGCAGCGGCGAAGAAAACCGATCCGCGCATCGGCAGTAAAAAAGCAGTGCCATTGATCGTTGAAACCGTCATGAACAATGCACCGAAAGCGAAGAAAGTCGCACAGCCAGTGCAAGACCCGAAACCAAAAATGACGCCGGAAGAAGAACTGACGTTGCTGGAAAATGATCAGCGTCTGGATGGTTTGCTGGATCTTATTGATGACGGCAAAGCACTGAGCGCCGAAGATCAGGCATATGTTGATCAGACTCTGGATCGCATCGACGTTCTGATGGAATTGCTGGGTATCGAACTTGGCGATGACGAAGATGATGAAGAAGAAGAAAAGAACGAAGACATGATGCAGCTGCTCAAGCGTGGGAACCCGACAGACGGTTTCTAAGCCATGAGCTGGGTCATTCCGGCAATAGCCTTACTCTTTGCATGTTATCTGCTTTGGTTATTCGGTAAACTATGGCGGTTATCGAAAACCAAAGCACGTTTGCGCAGAGCGACCTTTGCACGGCAGGCCAAAAGCCTGCCGGTAAGGCGAACCGGTAGCATCCGACGCCGGAAGGAGTGAGTCACCCATGTCAGAACAGACAACCGTCTGGGATTTAGCGCTGATCCAGAAGTACAACTACTCGGGACCGCGATACACATCCTACCCAACAGCACTTGAATTCAGCGAAAGCTACAACGATGCAGCCTTTGAAAAAGCCGCTGCCCGTTATCCCGAGCGTTCCCTCTCGCTTTATGTGCACATTCCGTTCTGCCATAAGCTCTGCTACTTCTGTGGCTGTAATAAACTCGTCACCCGTCAGCAGCACAAAGCCGAAGAATACCTGAACGTACTCGAGAAAGAGATCCGCCACCGTGCGCCGCTCTTTAAGGGCCGTCACGTCAATCAACTCCATTGGGGCGGTGGTACTCCAACTTATCTGACTAAAGCCCAGATAAGCCGTCTGATGGCCCTTCTGCGTGAACATTTCACTCTCCTGCCGGATGCGGAGATGTCGCTGGAGCTTGATCCGCGTGAAATCGAGCTGGATGTGCTGGATCACCTGCGCAACGAAGGCTTCAATCGTCTGAGCATGGGCGTGCAGGATTTCAACAAAGAAGTACAGCGTCTGGTTAATCGTGAGCAGGACGAAGACTTCATTTTTGCTTTGATCGAACGCGCGCGCGCGCTGGGTTTTAACTCGACCAATATCGATCTCATTTACGGCCTGCCAAAACAAACAGCCGAAAGTTTTGCCTATACGCTGCAACGCGTTGCAGCGCTGAACCCCGATCGCCTTAGCGTATTCAACTATGCGCATATGCCCAATCTTTTCGCCGCTCAACGCAAAATCAAAGATGCAGATTTGCCCGGTGCGAAAGAGAAACTGAAAATCTTGCAGGAAACCATCAGTTCACTGACAGAATCCGGTTACCGTTTTATCGGGATGGATCACTTTGCCCGCCCGAATGACGAACTGGCGATTGCGCAGCGCGAAGGCAAATTGCACCGCAATTTTCAGGGCTACACCACGCAGGGCGACAGTGATTTGCTTGGCATGGGCGTTTCCGCGATCAGCATGCTGGGTGATACCTATGCGCAAAACGAGAAAGACCTGAAAACTTATTACGCGCGGGTTGAAGGGCAGGGAAATGCACTCTGGCGGGGGCTGGAGATGACCCACGATGACTGCCTGCGCCGTGATGTGATCAAAGCACTGATCTGCCATTTCGAACTGGATTTTGCAGATATCGAGAAACGTTACGGTATTGAGTTCAATGAGTACTTTGACGAAGACTTAGCGTTGCTGGTGCCGCTGGTGGAAGATGGACTGGTGGAGGTGAGCAAGAAACATATTCAGGTCACGCCGCGCGGACGTCTGTTGATCCGCAATATTTGCATGTGTTTTGATATCTATTTACGCCGCCAGGTCCGTCAGCAGCAATTCTCCCGCGTGATCTGACCGGCAAACTCAGCGTTTCCCCAAACAAAAACAGCCGCTTTTGCGGCTGTTTTGCTTTTCACACGGGTGTTATTCCATGCCCAGTTCTTTGAGTTTACGTGTCAGGGTATTACGCCCCCAGCCCAGTAAACGAGCGGCTTCCTGCTTGTGCCCTTGCGTATGGCGCAGCGCCGTGGTCAGCAAAGTACGTTCCATTTCAGGCTGTGCTTCTGACAACAGGTTTTGATGACCGGAACGCAGCGCGCGATCCGCCCACTGTGCCAGCAGCGTTGCCCAACTGTCTGGCAAACTCTGTCCGCCCGCTTCGGGCGCCGAGGTTTCAAACAGCTCGCTCGGCAAGTCCTGAATCAGCACTTCCTGACCGGCTGCCATCACGGTTAACCAGCGACAGGTGTTCTCCAGCTGGCGCACGTTACCTTGCCACGGCAGACGCGTCAGCGCAGTTTCTGTTTCCGGATGCAAGTTCTTCGCTTCTACGCCCAGCTCCTTCGCTGCAACTTGCAGGAAGTAGCGTGCCAGACGCGGAATATCTTCACGACGTTCACGCAGCGGTGGCAAATGCACGCGGATCACATTCAGACGGTGGAATAAATCCTCACGGAATTTGCCTTCCTGAACCCGAAGTTCCAGATTCTGGTGAGTCGCTGCGATGATTCGCACATCGACTTTCACCGGCGCATAGCCACCGACGCGATAGAACTGACCGTCTGCCAGCACGCGCAGCAGGCGGGTTTGTACGTCGAGCGGCATATCGCCAATCTCATCGAGGAACAGCGTGCCGTTGTCGGCCTGCTCAAAACGCCCCTGACGAACAGTATTCGCGCCAGTAAATGCGCCTTTCTCGTGGCCGAACAGTTCCGACTCGATCAGGTCTTTCGGGATTGCCGCCATATTCAACGCGATAAAAGGGGCTTTAGCGCGCGGGCTGTGGCGGTGAAGAGCATGCGCCACCAGTTCTTTACCGGTGCCTGATTCTCCGTTGATCAGCACACTGATCGACGAGCGGGACAGACGGCCAATGATGCGGAAAACATCCTGCATGGCTGGCGCTTCGCCAATAATGTCAGCCGTCGGACCGCTGGCGGGCTGCGTGCGGGCCGGTTGTTGTTGTTCCTGATAATGACTGATGGCGCGTTCTACCAGCGCTACGGCTTCATCAATGTCGAAGGGTTTTGGCAGATAATCAAACGCGCCTTGCTGATATGCACTGACGGCAGCATCGAGATCGGAATGCGCGGTCATTATGATGACCGGAAGCATCGGATGGCGCTGTTTAATCTGTTTCAGCAGCGCTAAACCGTCCATGCCGGGCATGCGAATATCTGATAACAATACGTCAGGGGTTTGAGTCGCAATGGCTTCCAGCACGTCATTACCGCTTTCAAACGTAGTGCAGTGTAAACCTGCCCCAGTGAGCGCACGTTCAAGTACCCAGCGGATGGAGCTATCGTCATCGACGATCCAGACTATCCCTCGTTGCATAAGAACCTCACTGGCGAATAGGCAGGAAAACCGAGAATTCGGTGTGTCCTGGCCAACTGTTAAATTCAACTTTACCCGAATGCTGATCAATCAAACTGCGCGCGATGGACAGGCCCAAACCTGTGCCTCCCTCGCGGCCACTGACCATGGGGTAAAAAAGGGTGTCCTGCAAATGGGCCGGTACGCCGGGGCCGTCATCTTCAATATCGATACGGGCCGCCAGACGATAACGCACGCCATGTAACGTGATCTGGAAAGCAGTGCGCGTACGCAGTGTAATTGTGCCGCCTTCCTCCCCGAGTGCCTGCAGAGCATTGCGGGTGATGTTCAACAAAATCTGTTCAATCTGATCGGGATCGTGCGCCAGTTCTGGCAGGCTCGGGTCGTAGTCCCTCACCAACTGAACATTATCCGGCTTCTCCATCGACACCAGCTGGCAAACACGTTCTGCAACCTGATGAATGCTTTGCGTCACGTGCTGGCTTGGGCGCTGTGGCCCCAGTAAACGATCTACCAGATTACGCAGGCGGTCGGCCTGCTCAATAATGACTTTGGTGTATTCCAGGAGCGCCGGATCAGGGAGCGCTCTGGATAACAACTGAGCTGCGCCACGCAATCCACCGAGCGGATTTTTAATTTCATGCGCCAGACCGCGGATTAAATCACGCGCGGCAACTTGTTGAGCATGCTGCAATTGTTCCTGGCTCAGCTTGCGCTGATTATCCATTGGGGCCAGTTCCACCAGAATGAAACCTTCTGGCAGCATCTGGGCGGTCAGTGACAGCACATGCGCGCGGCCATCCACCACCAGAGTGACTTCGCTGTCTGTAAAGCCCTGTCCGGCCGTCAGACTTTCACGCATCAACTCGATATTCAGCGAAAAATATCCCACCAGCTCTGGCAAAGGTGTGCCAAAAAGTTTGCGGGAACTTTGCGCCAGCAGCTGCTGAGCCGCCGGATTGGCGTAATGCACCGCCAAATCGTCGTCCAACAACAGAACGCTGTTGATTAAGGAATTCAGGATCTGCCCAGCATCGGGCAGTTTGCCAGTTGCCATACCGCAGTCTCCCGCACCGGATGGGTGCATTTTATCTCGTTACCCGGCAGATTCACGGGTCAGAGGGGTTGAGCAGGAAAGAGTGTGGAGAAAAAAGCCCATCCGGAGATGGGCTGAAAGTTTCCACGGCAACAAATTAAATCGTCTTACTTGATTTTGACGCTGAAGGTTTTCTCACTACCTGACCTTCAGTCGGGTATTCCGCTCAGCGCCTGTACGAAGACGGGCGCTGAGTTCAGCTCTGGTCGAAAGAGCAGACGCTGATTTATTAAACGCTGTAGTACAGTTCGAACTCAACCGGGTGCGGAGTCATACGAACGCGATCCATCTCTTCTTTACGCAGAGCGATGTAAGCATCGATCGCGTCATCGGTGAACACGCCGCCACGGGTCAGGAACTCGCGGTCTTCGCTCAGGCAGTTCATCGCTTCTTCCAGTGAACCTGCAACTTTTGGAATTTCTGCTTCTTCTTCCGGTGGCAGGTCATACAGGTTTTTATCCATAGCATCACCAGGATGGATTTTGTTGATGATACCGTCGACGCCAGCCATCATCAGCGCAGCGAACGCCAGGTATGGGTTAGCCGCTGGATCAGGGAAACGTGCTTCGATACGCATCGCTTTAGGGCTTGATACGTGTGGAATACGGATGGATGCAGAACGGTTACGCGCAGAATACGCCAGCATTACTGGTGCTTCGTAGCCCGGGACCAAACGCTTGTAGGAGTTGGTGGTCGGGTTAGCGTAGGCGTTGATCGCTTTAGCATGCTTGATGATACCGCCGATGTAGAACAGTGCCATTTCAGACAGGCCGCCGTATTTGTCGCCAGAGAACAGGTTGTTACCGTTCTTGAACAAAGACATATGGCAGTGCATACCGGAGCCGTTATCGCCAAACATTGGTTTTGGCATGAAGGTCGCGGTTTTGCCAAATGCGTGAGCCACGTTGTGAACCACGTATTTGTAGATTTGGATTTCGTCAGCTTTCTTGGTCATGGTGTTGAAGCGGGTTGCCACTTCGTTCTGACCAGCAGTTGCTACTTCGTGGTGGTGAGCTTCAACAACCAGGCCCATTTCTTCCATGGTCAGACACATGGTAGAACGCAGATCCTGAGAGGAGTCGACCGGAGGTACCGGGAAGTAGCCGCCTTTTACTGCAGGACGGTGGCCTTTGTTGCCGCCTTCGTATTTGGTCGCAGAGTTCCATGCGCCTTCGATATCATCGATAGCGACGTGAGAACCGGAGATGCTGCTGCCGAAACGCACATCATCAAACAGGAAGAATTCTGGCTCTGGCCCGAACAGAACGGTGTCCGCGATGCCGGAAGCACGCAGGAAATCTTCTGCACGCTTAGACGTTGAACGTGGGTCACGGTCATAACCTTGTAGCGTTGTTGGCTCAAGGATATCGCAACGAATGATCAGCGTGGTTTCTTCAAAGAATGGGTCCAGAACAGCAGTGCTGGCATCTGGCATCAGAACCATGTCAGATTCGTTAATGCCTTTCCAGCCACCGATTGAAGAGCCATCAAACATTTTACCTTCTTCGAAGAAGTCGGCGCTAACCTGGTGTGCAGGAATGGTGACGTGCTGTTCTTTGCCTTTGGTATCAGTGAAACGTAAATCTACAAATTTCACTTCATGCTCATTCAGCATCGTCAAAACGTGTTCAGCGGACATACTAGTTCTCCCGAATTTCTCATTATCGTCGTGGAACGAATAACCATTTTTTGGTCTTTAGTTGGAAATAACAGCCTTACTGGAACTGGCGTGTGGCCTAAACAGCACTATTATTGTCTGATAAGACTCTTTTCACCCTGTAAAAGGTATAGCGAAAACTGTGCCAACTTTGAGAAAATGCTAACAACGCCATTTTACAGGGCTCTTGCTCTCAATAAGTATGCACCATAACGGAAGTTATGCACTACAATGGTGCTAATCGTGAGATGTAAAGCACCAAAGTGGTGCGTCATATTGGTTCAGTGTTCTTTTTGCACCGTGAAAGGGATCACAAAGTAACCATCCTTAAGTTGTTTCAACAAGATCCTTGTGATCTTGTTTAGAACCTCGCTTAATACGTGTACAATAGCGCGCTATTTCTAATGCCTGAGGCAAAGCTGTGATCGAAAATTTGCGTAACATCGCCATTATTGCCCACGTTGACCATGGTAAAACCACCCTGGTCGACAAGCTGCTGCAACAATCCGGTACTTTCGGAGAGCGTGTAGAAGCAACCGAACGCGTAATGGACTCCAACGATTTGGAGAAAGAGCGTGGGATCACCATCCTCGCAAAAAACACCGCCATTAATTGGAAAGACTACCGCATCAACATCGTTGATACCCCGGGACACGCCGACTTCGGCGGCGAGGTTGAGCGTGTGATGTCAATGGTCGACTCGGTGCTGCTGGTTGTGGATGCAATGGATGGCCCGATGCCGCAAACCCGTTTCGTGACCAAAAAAGCATTCGCTAATGGTCTGAAGCCGATCGTGGTAATCAACAAAGTTGACCGTCCGGGCGCACGTCCTGACTGGGTTGTTGATCAGGTCTTCGACCTGTTCGTTAACCTTGACGCGACTGACGAGCAACTCGACTTCCCAATCATCTATGCATCAGCATTGATGGGTATCGCGGGTAACGACCATAACGATATGGCCGCAGACATGACCCCGCTGTATCAAGCGATCGTAGACCACGTATCGCCACCACAAGTTGAAGCAGATGCTCCTTTCCAGATGCAAATTTCGCAACTGGACTACAACAACTACGTGGGCGTTATCGGCATCGGCCGTATCAAGCGCGGTACTGTTAAGCCTAACCAACAGATCACTGTGATCGACAGTGAAGGCAAAACCCGTAACGGTAAAGTCGGTAAAGTTCTGACCCATATGGGTCTTGAGCGTATCGAAGCAACTGTTGCTGAAGCGGGCGACATTATTGCAATCACCGGTCTGGGCGAGTTGAACATCTCCGACACTATCTGTGACCCACAGAATGTCGAAGCGCTGACGCCACTGAGCGTTGATGAACCAACCGTTACCATGTACTTCAACGTCAACACCTCTCCGTTCTGTGGTAAAGAAGGCAAGTATGTGACTTCACGTCAGATCCTTGAGCGCTTGAACAAAGAGCTGGTGCACAACGTGGCGCTGCGTGTTGAAGAAACGGAAGATTCAGATGCGTTCCGCGTATCTGGTCGTGGTGAACTTCACCTGTCAGTTCTGATCGAAAACATGCGTCGTGAAGGTTTCGAAATCGCTGTTTCCCGTCCAAAAGTTATCAACAAGATGATTGATGGTCGTAAACAAGAGCCATTCGAAAACGTAACG
>Ga0209903_1000410_pt1 | contig 16198 bp, 17 predicted proteins | sample OrgsoiDNA2013051_FD_185801 | JGI IMG/M metagenome (GOLD analysis project Ga0209903, IMG submission 185801) | Permafrost soil microbial communities from the Arctic, to analyse light accelerated degradation of dissolved organic matter (DOM) -... | ecosystem: Environmental > Terrestrial > Soil >...
AGACCCTTAGCCAGCAAATGCAAGTCATCGCCCAGCGCCATGGCATACCCATCGCGCAGCTCAACGGCCGGATTCAGAAAGTCCCCGCCATCGCCCTCGGACCGCCTCCGGCCCGGGATGCCTCGCTGTATCAAGTCGTCAGTACCGAGCCGCTGAACGCGTTGCCGGCTTACGCGGCGTTGATCGACACGATCCACAAGGCCGGCGGTGACAAAAGTATCGCCTCGCCAGATGCCGGCATGGCGCCGGTAGCCAAGCGCGTCAGCCAACGAATGGAGGCCGAGATGGCCCCTCGTGGCGCGGCCAGTGCGGTGGCTGCAGCCGCCGGCAAACTGGCCGGGGGCTTGATCACCGTGGGGGTGGCGGGGATCCGGGCGATCATTCAGGCCAGCGACCGGCCGGACAGCGAGGCGCTGATCCGCAGCAGCCTGGGCAACACGTTCGACAAGGCCTGGACGAAACTGCTGCAGAACCCGACCAGCGGCGTCATGGCCGGGACGCTGTACATGGCCAAGCAGGTTGAGGGCAGCCTGGGGAGCAGCGTTGAACCGTCGGTCGGCTCGGGGGAGGGCACTGTCGATTTGAGCCCGAGCGGATCGACTACTCAACAGATCGACCCCTGACCAATGCCACCAAGTCGCCAAGAATGCACACCGTCCCTGTGGCGAGGGAGCTTGCTCCCGCTGGACTGCGCAGCAGTCCCATTCTTTGGGGCCGCTTCGCTGCCCAGCGGGAGCAAGCTCCCTCGCCACAGGTGCAGTGTCACAACCGGTATTGGCCTTTAACCCATGCAGGAGAATGACCATGTCTTACATCGATGGCCTAATCGCCGCAGTCCCCACCGCCAATCGCGAAAAATTCAAGAAGCACGCCGAGATCGCCGCCGGGATCTTCAAGGAGGCCGGTGCCTTGAGCATCACTGAATGCTGGGGCGATGACGTGCCGGACGGCAAAGTGACGTCGTTTCCGATGGCAGTGAAACTCAAGGAAGACGAAACCGTGATTTTTTCCTGGATCGTCTGGCCCGACAAGGCCACCCGCGATGCCGGGATGCAGAAAGTCATGGTCGATCCGCGCATGCAGCAGGACGTCAATCCGATGCCGTTCGATGGTCAGCGCATGGTCTTTGGCGGTTTCAAAGTCCTCGTCCAAGCCTGACAAACGACCACAGGGTCACTCCGAGGATGGGGTGATCCTGCAACTCTTGCGGTTGCGGATTTCACTGTCCGTCGGCCGCTCCTTGATGAACTCGAAACGCGGCTCACCTTCGCTATAGTGAACCAGCCAGCCCCATTCCAGCTCGGACTCAGCCTGGCCGGGTCTCGGTGGCATCGCCCACCATGGCTCTTTGCTGATGATTACTCGCATGGCGCCCTCCCGTTAATTCGGTTGGTTCAACTATAACGTGCATGTCAGGAGGTGCCAGGCGTGAGCGATGAATCCCTTGAACCGGTCAAACGGCTGTTTTTTGCCTTGAACTGTGCGGCGCCGCAGCGGCGGGCGATTGCCCAGTGGCGCAGCGCGCTGCAACTGCGCAGTGGACGCCCGGTGCCGGCGGAAAACTTTCACCTGACGCTGATGTTTTTGGGGGCGGTGGGCGTGGCGCAGATTTCGGATATCTGCACCGCGGCAGCGAATGTTCGGGTGCCGGGCGTGCCGTTGCGGGTGGTGCTTGATCGCCTGGATGTCTGGCGCAAGCACGGCGTCATGGTGCTCGCGTCGGAGCAGGCGTCGCCGGAGTTGTTGCGGCTGGTTTACGCACTGGAGCAGGCGATGTTGCCGTTTGGATTCGAGGATTCGCCGAAGGAATTTCGACCCCACCTGACGTTGATGCGTGACTACCGATTGCCGGTGCCTGAGTCGACTGAGCCTCCCGAGTTTGTCCTGCGGGCCGAGCACTTCACGCTGTTCGAATCCCATAAGGGGCGCTATCGAGCGCTGGCCGAGTGGCCGCTCGCGCCCTGAATCGGCAGCACAAAAAAAAGCGCCCGAGGGCGCCTGAAATTCACCTTGACCGAGGAAGCCAGGTGAGGCCGTTCGAAGGAAAAGCAGCGGTGGTAAGGCGCTGCGTGAACGGAAGAGGGAAAAGCGGATATCTGTGTTGAATGTGATGGCCTCATCGCGAGCAAGCTTTGCTCCTACAGGGAGTGCGGGTTATTTACCGAGTTTCACCCGCGTCCAGCCCCGGGTCATGACCCGCTGAATACCGATCGGCATGTCCGGGATGGCATACAACGTCGCCATCACTTCTTGCGGCGGGTACGAGCCTGGGTCGTTACGAATCGCTTCATCCACCAACGGCGTCGCCGCCGCGTTGGCGTTGCTGTAGCCGATGTTGTTGGTGATCTCGGCGATGATGTCCGGGCGCATCAGGAAGTTCATGAACAGGTAAGCGTTCTCGACGTTCGCCGCGTCCCGTGGGATGGCGACCATGTCGTAGAAGCTGCCAGCGCCTTCTTTCGGGATGCTGTAGTCGATCTTCACCGTGTCGCCGGCCTCTTTGGCGCGAGCCTTGGCCTGCAGCACGTCACCGGAATAACCGACCGCCACGCAAATGTTGCCGTTGGCCAGGTCAGAGATGTACTTCGAAGAATGGAAGTACGCCACCGACGGTCGAATCTTCATGAACAGCGCTTCAGCTTCAGCAATCTGGCCCTTGTCCTGTGAATTCACCGGGTAGCCCAGATAGTGCAGGGCGGCCGGGAGCATTTCGGTTGGCGAATCCAGGAAACTGATGCCGCAGGCTTTTAGCTTGGCGGCGTTTTCCGGTTTGAACAGCAGGTCCCAGGAGTTGGTCGGCGCGTTGGCCCCGAGTACTTCCTTGACCTTGGCCGGGTTGAAACCGATGCCGATCGAGCCCCACATGTACGGGAAGGCGTGACCGTTATCCGGGTCGCTGGCCGATGCGTTTTTCAGCAGCACCGGGTTGAGGTTTTTCCAGTTCGGCAGCTTCGATTTGTCCAGCGTCTGGTAGACGCCAGCCTTGATCTGCTTGGCCAGGAAACTGTTGGACGGCACCACGATGTCGTAGCCGGATTTACCGGCCAGCAAGCGGGCCTCAAGGGTTTCATTGCTGTCGAATACATCGTAGGTCACGCGGATGCCGGTCTCGTCTTCGAACTTCTTGACGGTGTCCGGGGCGATGTAATCCGACCAGTTGTAAACACGCAGAACCTTGTCGTCGGCCTGGGCAACCGTAGCCATGGCGCCCAGTAAGGACAGTGTCAGCAGAGTCCTGCCAAACATTTTCATCGGTACAACTCCATTCTTTTTATTCAAAAACGCAAAGCAAAAGTGCGGTGAACACAAGACCTGTGGTTAGGGGCTTGTTGTGGTGAGGGGGCTTGCCCCCGTTGGGTCGCGAAGCGGCCCCAAAACCTGCTGCGCAGGTATATCAAGCACACCGCGTTCACCGACTTTACGACTGCTTCGCAGCCGAACGGGGGCAAGCCCCCTCACCACAACAAGCCCTTCACCACAGGTTTTGTGGTCACTTAAGTAAAAGCAAAGACACTAGGCCGCCACTTCAACTCGTTGGTTTTTCGGTTGTGACCAGGATTCGCTGGCCGTCTGGTCCATCGCTTCCTGGATCGCACGTTTGCGGGTGGCTTCGGCGCGGCGGCTGAAGTACCAGACCATAAACGTGACAATCGACACCGCCAGCAAAATCAGACTGGCCACAGCGTTGATCTCCGGTTTCACACCCAGACGCACCGCCGAGAACACTTCCATCGGCAGAGTCGTCGAACCAGGGCCGGACACGAAGCTCGCCAACACCAGGTCATCCAGCGACAGGGCAAACGACATCATGCCGCCGGCCGCCAACGATGGCGCGATCATCGGAATGGTGATCAGGAAGAACACCTTCAACGGCCGCGCACCGAGGTCCATGGCGGCTTCTTCGATGGACAGGTCCAGCTCACGCAAACGCGCCGAAACCACCACCGCCACATACGCCGCACAGAACGTCGTGTGAGCAATCCAGATCGTTACCAGGCCACGCTCTTTCGGCCAGCCGAGTAATTGAGCCATCGCCACAAACAGCAGCAACAGCGACAGTCCGGTGATTACCTCCGGCATCACCAATGGCGCCGTCACCAGGCCACCGAACAGCGTGCGGCCCTTGAATCGAGTCACGCGAGTCAGCACAAACGCGGCCAATGTCCCCAACGCCACCGCGGCAATCGCGGTGTAGCAGGCGATTTCCAGCGAGCGCATTACCGAGCCCATCAGTTGGGTGTTGTCGAGCAAGCCGACGTACCACTTCACCGACCAACCGCCCCACACCGTCACCAGTTTCGAGGCGTTGAACGAGTAGATCACCAGAATCAGCATCGGCAGGTAGATAAACGACAAGCCGAAAATCAGCATGAACTTTGAAAATCCGAAGCGTTTCATCCCCGTGCCTCCATCTCTTTGGCCTGGCTGCGGTTAAACAGCAGAATCGGCACAATCAGGATCAACAGCATCACCACCGCCAGGGCAGACGCCACCGGCCAGTCGCGGTTGTTGAAGAACTCTTGCCACAGCACGCGACCGATCATCAGGGTCTCCGGACCGCCCAGCAGTTCCGGAATCACGAACTCACCGACCACTGGAATGAACACCAGCATGCAGCCGGCGATAATCCCGTTCTTGGCCAGCGGCACGGTGATTTTCCAGAAGTTGTTGAAGTTGCTCGAACCGAGGTCCGACGCGGCTTCCAACAGGCTTTGATCGTGCTTCACCAGGTTGGCGTACAGCGGCAAGACCATGAACGGCAGGTAGGCGTAAACCACCCCGATGTACACGGCGGTGTTGGTGTTGAGGATCTCGATGGGTGACGAAATCAACCCGGTCCACATCAGGAATGCGTTGAGCAAACCGTTGTTGCTGAGGATGCCCATCCACGCATAAACGCGGATCAGGATCGCGGTCCAGGTCGGCATCATGATCAGCAACATCAGGACGTTTTGCGCTTCCTTGCTCGCCTTGGTAATCGCGTAGGCCATCGGGAAACCGATCACCAGGCACATCACCGTACTGAAAAACGCGACCTTCAACGAACCGAGGTACGCCGAGATGTACAACTCATCCTGAGTCAGCAGCGCGTAGTTGCCGAGGTTCAGCAGCACTTGCAGCTTCTGGTCGACGAAATTGTAGATCTCGGTGTACGGCGGAATCGCCAGCGCCGCTTCCGAGAAGCTGATCTTCATGACCAGGAAGAACGGCAGCATGAAAAACAGGAACAGCCAGATGAACGGAATGCCGATCACCATTTTGCGCCCGCTGGGGACCAATCTCAGGAACTGCTGATTGAAGGTTTTCATGAACGCAGTACCACGCCGCTGTCGTCTTCCCACCACACGTAAACCTGGTCGTCCCAGGTCGGACGTGCGCCCCGGCGTTCGGCGTTGGCCATGAACGACTGGACGATCTTGCCGCCAGGTAATTCGACGTAGAACACCGAGTGGCCGCCGAGGTAGGCGATGTCATGCACTTTGCCCTTGGACCAGTTGTAGCGCTGCTCGGGCTTGAGGGTGCTGACCAGCATTTTTTCCGGGCGGATGGCGTAGGTGACTGACTTGTCCTGCACCGAAGTGCTGACGCCGTGACCGACGTAAATCTTCTGTTCCAGGTCCGGGCTGTGGATGATCGCGTGACCTTCGAGGTCTTCCACAACGGTGCCGTCGAAGGCGTTCACGTTGCCGATGAATTCGCAGACCATGCGGCTGACCGGCGCTTCATAAATGTCGACCGGGCTGCCGATCTGGGCGATCCAGCCCAGGTGCATGATCGCGATGCGTTCAGCCATGGTCATGGCTTCTTCCTGGTCGTGGGTCACCATCACGCAGGTCACGCCGACCCGTTCGATGATTTGCACCAGTTCCAGTTGCATCTGCGAACGCAGTTTTTTATCCAGCGCGCCCATTGGTTCGTCGAGCAACAGCAGCTTCGGACGTTTGGCCAGGGAGCGGGCGAGGGCGACGCGCTGACGCTGACCGCCGGACAACTGATGGGGTTTGCGTTTGGCGTATTGGGTCATGTGCACCAGACGCAGCATCTCTTCAACGCGGGCGTCGATTTCGCTGGCGGACAAACGATCCTGCTTCAGGCCAAAGGCGATGTTCTGCGCCACGGTCATGTGCGGGAACAGCGCGTAGGACTGGAACATCATGTTGATCGGCCGCTCGTAGGGCGGCATGTCGGTGATGTCCACGCCGTCGAGCATGATCCGCCCTTCGGTCGGGCGCTCGAAACCGGCGAGCATGCGCAGCAGGGTCGATTTACCAGAGCCGGAACCACCGAGCAGGGCGAAGATTTCGCCCTGATAAATTTCCAGGGACACATCGTCCACGGCGGTGGTTTCGTCGAACTTCTTGGTCACGCGATCGATTTTCACCAAGACCTTTTTCGGTGCCTGGTGACCTTCAAGAGCCTTCCTGTAAGTGCTGGAGGCATTTGCCATGTGAAACTCCCAACAGGTTTCAGTCGTCGGGCCAACGCGGCCTGACTTAATAGTTGATTGCAAGCCTGAGCTGTACGACGCCAGTCAATTCAACGGTGAGCCCCTGTGGGAGCGGGCTTGCTCGCGAAAGCGGTGTATCAGGCAGCATCAATGTCGACTGACACTCCCTCTTCGCGAGCAAGCCCGCTCCCACCCTGGATTTGCGTTTGGCTCACTGGCATCACCCATACCGCTCGGGCTTATTCGGCGCCGCCGTCCTGGCTGCCTGGTAGTACTTGTTGTTATCGCGGTGTGTTGTTGTCGTGAGGGACGGGCGCACAAACGCGCGCCCGCCTGGCCCACGGGGGCAGTAAATGGATCAAATGTGTTTTACGTCAGCGCGAGTTGCGCAGCGCCGCGCGTTTGCGGCACGCGTCACCAAACGCCTGGAAAATACTCAAGTAAGGAGGGTTGCTCAGCACCTGCCATTCCGGGTGCCATTGCACGCCGACCGCGAAGGTCGGGCTGTGATCCACCGAAATCGCCTCGATCAAACCGTCCGGCGCAATCGCTTCGGCGCGCAGGCCGGGAGCGAGTCGGTCGATGCCCTGGCTGTGAATCGAGTTCACCTGGAACACCGTCGGCAGACCCATGGCTTCGAATACGCCGCCCGGTTGCACAGTCACCGCATGAGCCGGCGCGTACTGCACCGCCAACTCCGGACTGTCCGCCTCGCGATGATCGAGCATGCCGGGCAATTCGTGGACCTTCTGATGCAGGCTGCCGCCGAACGCCACGTTCATCTCCTGGAAGCCGCGGCAGATGCCCAGCACCGGCACGCCGGCGGCAATCGCTGCACGCAATAAAGGAAGAGTCGTGGCATCCCGCGCCGGATCGTGATCCGTGCCGGGTGCGCTGGCGGGGCCTTGATAGTGGAAAGGTTCCACATTCGAGGGTGAGCCGGTCAGCAACAGACCGTCGAGCTGCGCGAGCAGGTCCTCGATTTCGGTCAGTTCGCCCAAGGAAGGAATGACGACGGGCAGCCCCAGAGCCGCGACGCTGACAGCACGTAAGTACTTGTCGCCGCTGACGTGGTAGGGGTGCAGGCCAATCTGTTTGACGCACGCTGTAACGCCGATCAATGGCTTGAATGCCATTTTTATCACCTCGAAGTTTCACACTTGAACGAGCTTTTCCGGAGCTTAGCCTTGTTGATTTTAATTAACAACTCTCATGTAAAAAATTCTAAACGCCGGTCGTCCGATCCTCAGGATTTACACGGTGCGCAGGACTTCCCTGGCACTCGCGTGCCCATAAAAGGCCCGAAAATAAAGGTTGAAAGGCCAAGTGTTCGCTATTGACTTCACTTTGTCTTTCGGATTGACTGGGCTCGTGAACATGAAGTGAACATAATAATTAACAGCTAATAGGTGCATCATGTCGGTCCCTCTGCGTGCCGTTCAACTCAACGAAGCAAACGCATTCCTTAAGAAATATCCTGAGGTTTTGTACGTCGACCTTCTGATTGCGGATATGAACGGTGTGGTGCGCGGCAAGCGCATCGAACGCACCAGTCTTCATAAGGTTTACGAAAAAGGCATTAACCTCCCGGCGTCGCTGTTTGCTCTGGACATCAATGGTTCTACGGTGGAAAGCACCGGCCTGGGTCTGGACATCGGCGACTCAGACCGAATCTGCTTCCCCATCCCAAACACCCTCAGCATCGAGCCATGGCAGAAGCGCCCAACCGCGCAACTGTTAATGACCATGCACGAACTCGAAGGCCAGCCGTTCTTCGCGGACCCTCGCGAAGTACTGCGTCAGGTCGTGAGCAAGTTCGATGACATGGGCCTGACGATTTGCGCAGCCTTTGAACTCGAGTTCTACCTGATCGACCAGGACAACGTGAACGGTCGTCCGCAATCGCCACGCTCGCCAGTCTCCGGCAAGCGTCCGATGTCGACTCAGGTGTACCTGATCGACGACCTCGACGAATACGTCGATTGCCTGCAAGACATCCTCGAAGGCGCGAAAGAGCAGGGCATTCCTGCTGACGCCATCGTCAAGGAAAGCGCCCCGGCGCAGTTCGAAGTGAACCTGCATCACGTCTCTGATCCGATCAAGGCCTGCGACTACGCGGTGTTGCTCAAGCGTCTGGTGAAGAACATCGCCTACGACCACGAGATGGACACCACCTTCATGGCCAAGCCGTATCCGGGCCAGGCGGGCAATGGTCTGCACGTGCACATTTCGATTCTCGACAAAGAAGGCAACAACATCTTTGCCAGCGAGGATCCCGAGCAGAACGCCGCACTGCGTCACGCGATCGGCGGTGTGCTCGAGACCCTACCGGCGCAGATGGCGTTCCTGTGTCCGAACGTCAACTCGTACCGCCGCTTCGGCGCGCAGTTCTATGTACCGAACTCGCCAAGCTGGGGCATCGACAACCGTACCGTTGCGGTACGTGTGCCGACAGGTTCCGCGGACTCGGTGCGCATCGAGCACCGTGTTGCCGGCGCCGATGCCAACCCGTACCTGTTGATGGCCTCGGTCCTGGCCGGTATTCACCACGGCCTGACCAACAAAATCGAGCCCGGCCCACCGGTCGAAGGCAACAGCTACGAGCAGAACGAGCAGAGCCTGCCGAACAACCTGCGCGATGCATTGCGCGAGCTGGACGACAGCGAAGTCATGGCCAAATACATCGACCCGCTGTACATCGACGTGTTCGTGGCGTGCAAGGAAAGCGAGCTGGCCGAGTTCGAGAACTCCATCTCCGACCTTGAGTACAACTGGTATTTGCACACCGTCTGATGGCTATTGAATAACCCTGTAGGAGCTGCCGAAGGCTGCGATCTTTTGACTTTGCTTTTTAAGGTCAAGATCAAAAGATCGCGGCCTTCGGCAGCTCCTACAGGGGATTTGTGTCGTTCACAAACCGTGCGGACAACACCGATCAAATGTGGGAGCGGGCTTGCTCGCGAAGACGGCGGCATAGTCAACATGGATGTCGCCTGACACACCGCTTTCGCGAGCAAGCCCGCTCCCACAGGGATCGCTGTTTTCTGATCCTAAATGGGTTGGCTTTAGTCCGACGACTACTTATTCCCCTGCGTCGAGTCACAACAATGACAAACACTCGCAGCGACTGGGAGCAACGCTTTCAGTCCTTAACAATAGAAGGCCGCGCCTTCATCGACGGTCAGTACCGCGCAGCATTGAGCGGTGACACCTTCGAATGCATCAGCCCGGTCGACGGCCGCTTTCTGGCGAACGTTGCCAGCACCGATGAAGCCGACGCCAACGCAGCCGTAGTGGTTGCACGGCAGACCTTCGAGTCCGGCATCTGGGCGCGTTTGGCGCCAGCAGAGCGCAAGCGCATCCTGATCCGTTTCGCCGACCTGATTCTGGCGAACCAGGAAGAGTTGGCCCTGCTCGAAACCCTCGACATGGGCAAGCCGATCAGCGACTCCATGAGCATAGACATTCCAGCGACCGCCAACGCGATCCGCTGGAGCGCCGAAGCCATCGACAAGATCTACGACGAAGTCGCGGCCACGCCGCACGACCAACTCGGCCTGATCACTCGCGAACCAACAGGCGTTGTCGCGGCCATCGTGCCGTGGAACTTCCCGTTGATCATGGCCAGTTGGAAGTTTGCCCCGGCCCTGGCGGCGGGTAACTCGTTCATCCTCAAGCCTTCGGAAAAATCGCCACTGACCGCGATTCGTATCGCGCAATTGGCGCTGGATGCGGGCATCCCGAAAGGCGTGTTCAACGTCTTGCCGGGCTACGGTCACACCGTCGGCAAGGCGCTGGCGTTGCACATGGACGTCGACGTGCTGGCCTTCACCGGCTCGACCGCGATTGCCAAGCAACTGCTGATTTACGCCGGGCAGAGCAACATGAAACGCGTTTGGCTCGAAGCTGGGGGGAAGAGTCCAAACGTGGTGTTTGCCGACGCGCCGGATTTGCGCGCGGCAGCACAAGCAGCCGCCGGGGCGATAGCCTTCAACCAGGGCGAAGTCTGCACCGCCGGTTCTCGTTTGCTGGTGGAGCGCTCGATTCGCGAGCAGTTCATTCCGCTGCTGGTGGAAGCACTGCAAGCCTGGAAACCGGGGCACGCCCTCGATCCGGAAACCACCGTCGGCGCAGTCGTTGATCAGCGCCAACTGGACAACGTGTTGCGCTACATCCAGATCGGCAAAGACCAGGGCGCGCAACTGATCGCGGGCGGCAGCCGTACCCTCGAAGCCACCGGTGGCCTGTACGTGGAACCGGCAATTTTCGACGGCGTGACCAACGCCATGACCATCGCCCGGGAAGAGATTTTCGGCCCGGTGCTGTCGCTGATCACCTTCGACACCGAGGAAGAAGCGCTGGCGATTGCCAACGACAGCATCTTCGGTCTGGCCGCCGGTGTCTGGACCAGCAACTTGAGCAAGGCTCACACCTTCGCTCGCGGCTTGCGTGCCGGCAGCGTCTGGGTCAACCAGTACGACGGCGGCGACATGACTGCGCCGTTCGGCGGGTTCAAGCAGTCGGGTAACGGTCGGGACAAATCGCTGCATGCGTTCGACAAATACACCGAACTCAAAGCGACCTGGATCAAGCTCTAATACTTCTACAGCGGCGGTCGCTGGCACGTGCCAGCGGCCATCGGAGAAACCTATGAAACAAACGCATGTAAACAGTTACTACGCCGCCACCCGTAACTTCACCGGCGACTTTCCGGTGCTTGAAGAACTGGTGGAGTGCGACGTCTGCATCATCGGCGCCGGCTACACCGGTTTGTCCTCGGCACTGTTCCTGGCCGAAGCCGGCTACAGCGTCACCGTGCTCGAAGCCGCCAAAGTCGGTTTCGGCGCCAGCGGTCGCAACGGCGGCCAACTGGTCAACTCCTACAGCCGCGACGTCGACGTGATCGAAGAACGCTACGGCGACAAGACTGCCGAAGTACTCGGCAGCATGATCTTCGAAGGCGCCGATATCATCCGTCAGCGCATTCAGCACTACGACATCCAGTGCGACTACAAGCCCGGCGGCATCTTCGCTGCGCTGAACAACAAGCAACTCAAAGGCCTGGCCGAGCAGAAAAGCAGCTGGGAGCGCTACGGCAACAAGAACCTGAAAATGCTCGACGCGGCGGACATCCAGCGTGAAGTTGGTTGCGACAACTACGTCGGCGGCCTGCTCGACATGCAGGGCGGCCACATCCACCCGCTGAACCTGGCGCTCGGCGAAGCCTCAGCGATCATTGGCCTGGGCGGCAAGATCTACGAACAGTCGGCGGCGGTGGAAATCACCTACGGCGAACCGATCACCGTGCGCACCGCCAAAGGCGTGGTCCGCGCCAAGTACCTGCTGATCGCCGGCAACGCCTATTTGCCGCAAGACCTCGACAACCGCGTGACCCGCAAAAGCATGCCGTGCGGCTCGCAAATCGTCGTCACCGAACCGTTGTCCGAGAAGGTTGCGCGCAGCCTGATCAAAAACAACTACTGCGTCGAAGACTGCAACTACCTGCTCGACTACTACCGCCTCACCGCCGACAACCGCTTGCTGTATGGCGGCGGCGTGGTCTACGGCGCCCGCGAACCGGACGACATCGAGCAACTGATCAAGCCGAAAATCCTCAAGACCTTCCCGCAACTCAAGGACGTGAAGATCGACTACCGCTGGACCGGCAACTTCCTGCTGACCATGTCGCGTATGCCGCAATTCGGCCGCATCGAGAAAAACGCCTACTACATGCAAGGCTACAGCGGCCACGGCGTCACCTGCTCGCACCTGGCCGGCAAACTAATCTCGGAAATGATCCGCGGCGACGCCGAACGCTTCGACGCCTTCGCCTCGCTGCCTCACATGCCGATGCTCGGCGGCCGCACCTTCCAGGCCCCGCTCACCGCCATGGGCGCCGCGTACTACGCACTGCGCGATCGCTTCGGCATCTAAGCCTGCCGCAATCCCACAGGGGATCCAAGCCAAGCACAAAATCTGTGCCCAGCCGAGATCAAAACTGTGGGAGCGGGCTTGCTCGCGAAGAGGCCATATCAGCCACCTTCAATACCCCCTGAAACACCGCAATCACAAGCAAACCAACCCCAAAACTCACGCACCAAAACCGATCAACATCAGGCCCACCAGCCTTTTTCACCCACCACCCATCGAACCTGCTGAGCAACACGAACAAACGTGATTTAATACCCGCCTTTCACTTTTCCGGGACAGGGAAGCGGTGTTCCTCGCGGCCAAAAGTCGCCCGCCATCCACCCCCATAACCCCTTAAGTACTTCACACATAAGGCTGTCATGGACACGGGCTCACGACTCAAATTAGTACGCGAAAGCTACAAAATGTCCCAGCGCGAGCTGGCCCGGCGTAGCGGCGTCACCAATGCCACCATCTCCCTGATCGAACAGAATCGCGTCAGTCCCTCCGTCAGTTCCCTCAAAAAACTGCTTGAAGGCATCCCGATGTCTTTGGCGGACTTCTTCACCTTCGACCAACCACCGCGTGAGCATCAATACGTGTTTCGGGCTAACGAACAGCCGGACCTCGGGCGTCACGGGCTGCGGTTGCTGCTGATTGGCGCTTCGGTGCCGAGCCGGCAGATGCGCTTGTTGCGCGAGCAGTACGCGCCTGGGGCTAGCTCTGGTGAAGAGCCAATTGTTCACTCGGAAGGGGAAGAGTGCGGGCTCGTGACTCGGGGCACGGTGGAGTTGACGGTTGATGGGCAGATTAGTGTGCTGAATGCCGGGGATGGGTATTACTTCCCGACGACGCTGCCGCATCGGTTTCGGAATATTGGGGCGGATGAGGCGGAGATTATTAGTGCGAACACTCCAGCCAATTTCTAATTTTTAAAGTCAGCGCAAACCTGTAGCAACCTTCGACCGTTGCTACAGACACTCTTCAAAGTAAATGGACTTTACTGCATGACCACGCAACGCATCCGCCCCCTCGCAATTTGTATCTTCCATCACGATGGAAAGATCCTGGTTAACGAATTTTACGACCCCATCAAACAACAAACCCTCTTCCGCCCGCTTGGCGGTGGCATCGAGTTTGGCGAAACCAGTGCCCAAGCCGTTGTGCGGGAAGTGCAGGAAGAACTCGGTTTACCGATCACGGATGTGCGCTTGCTGGGTACGCTTGAAAGCATCTTCACGTATGCGGATAAGCCTGGGCATGAAATTGTGCAGGTTTACGATGCCTCGTTCGTAGACCCAAGCGTGTATGAGTTGTCGCATTTGAACGCTGAAGAGACCGATGGCACGGCGTTTATTGCTAAGTGGCATTCTTGCGAAAGTTTTACTGATGAATCGCCGTTAGTACCTGATGGGCTTTACGAACTGCTGAAAGAGTTGTCATTACTGGATGGATAAAAATAGATTACTAAGTGCAGGTTGGTTTGCATGATTTTCAATATTTTACGAAGCGGTTAATCTGTAATGCGAGTGAAAGTGTTAGCAGTTAAGAGATTTATGCATAAATTTGTGACTGTGAAATCGGTCTGCGCTTTGGTAGTTTTAGCTGTGGCTGCTGCCCAAGCAGTGAGTTCGATTTTTGGTCCTGTCCTGCCCTATATATGGGCTCCAAAAAGCAGTGAAGAAAATAACTCTTCATTTGTCGGGCTTTGGTATCAAGAATACCAATATCCTGATCGGGGAGGCATTGTAAGGTTTAAGGGGACAACTCAGTATTTCAGGAATAAGACTTACAGTGTGTCCGGGTCCATACAACTTGAAACCCAGCTGAACGGCAAGCCTTTTTCGATGTATTTTGATGTGGATGCGACAGGGGAGTGGCAATCTACCCAGAAGGAGTTGATAACGAAAATTCTCAACATGAATTCACCTCTTTCACGTATTGAATCTGACGGAAATACACTTTTCTTGGATCAGTACAAAAAAATGCCGAGCTATAAAGAAATTGACTTGAGTTCCAAGCTGTTGATGGGGCAATCGCAGTCTTATGATATTTTGAGCACCAGTCAAAACAAGATAGTTTTGGAAACCAGTGGTCTGCAGGCCGATGTTTTTAAAATAGAAATGAATAGTACAAAGCAACGATATCTTCATTGAATGAATGTGGATGGGAGGCGGGTAAGAGATAGGAGGGCGCGTATTGGTTTGCCCCTTAAATTGACAATCCCAGCCATACAAAACACTATCAACCCATGACCTACACACGCCACATGAACATGATGTGCTCCTCCATGACCGCTTCCGGCGGGCCATGAGGTCATGCGTTCATAGGATTTGACGTAGATACCCAAAGCCCCGCCAGAAATGGACGGGGCTTTTTAGTTCTCGGTCCACGGATGGCTAAAGGAGAATGAAATGCTCGAGATCAGACGCGCTACGCCAAGCGATGCCCAAACGGCGTTCGACATACGGTTGCAAGCGATACGGCACCAATGCATTGGTGCTTATACCGAGCAGCAGATGCTCGCCTGGACAGCAGGAGCCGCCAAGGACGGGTACGACAGCCTTATGGAGAAACACTTTTATCTGGGCTGGATTCAGGGTGAGCCGGTGGCGACAGGGATGCTTGATCTGGAGAGCAGCGAAATCGGCGCGATCTTTGTGCTGCCGGGTTTTATGGGGCAGGGTATTGGGTTGAAAATCCTGAATCACTTGGAAGGTTTGGCGCGGGATTTGGGGCTGGAGGAAGTCAATCTGGATTCCACGTTGAACGCGGCCGACTTTTACCGTCGGTGCGGTTTTGTGGGTGATGTGCCTGCTATTTACCATTCACCTTCGGGGCTTCAGTTGGCTTGTGTGCCTATGGTGAAAGGGCTTTTGTTTTAATTGGAGTAAACAACCGGTCATAAAAACCCGCAGTAATGCGGGTTTTTTACGGCTTTAATTTGGTCACTGACTCTTGGGCGTATCAAACCCACGCTGCTCAATCACCCGAAACACATCGCGCACATCCTGGACCATGATCCGGGCGATGTTGGTGACGGTGTTGATGTCGTTTTCGGCGTAGTCCGGCAGGCCGGTGCAGGCCATGAGGTTCAGGTATTTGAGGACGGCGTTGAGGCGTTCGCTGACGCAGTTGTGGAGTTCGCGTATTGGGGCTTCGGTGTCGATGAGGAGGACGGGGTAGTCGGTGGCGAATTGGGACATGGGGGTGAAGCGGCGAGGCGGATTGTTCGTTGTCATAGGATCAGCTCTTCAAAAGATACGAATTGCCACCTTTCTGCTGCGAAACAAATGGGTGGCAGCTATGTGCGGGTTCGCAGACCGGAGAAGAGACTAAAACCGGCAGACCCGAAGGTCTCCCACACACAGCCGCCATAAAACGTAACGGTGGCGAATTTTGCCACAGTTGCTATTTGACGGTGTGTATCACTTCTACAGGGCTGCGAAACCCTATCGCCAATTGCTGTCGGCGACGGGTCGAATATAGGTGTCCACTTTGGTGCTCGCAACCGAGGGGTAGGACGCCTTTAACGCCATTGAGGTGAAGGGTATTTGCCGCGTTTAGTGACGAAGCCCTTGTAAACCGGGCGTTCGGAAATGTCCTAGGAAATCGCGGGCAGGGGATTGGGGTTGCTTCGCTGCTTGGTGAGGGTAAGATCCGTCGCTACAAAGGGTGTTTTCCTACGTGGTTTTCGGACGTGAAGATCAAAGGATCGCAGCCTTCGGCAGCTCCTTGTATCTCGACTATTGCTCCGTCAGGAGCGATAGTTCTCGACTGATCATCGAGGGAGGGACCTGGAAGCCGTGCAGCTCCTTAGGCTTTTTGCCTGTGACGTAG
>Ga0209903_1000412_pt1 | contig 16172 bp, 14 predicted proteins | sample OrgsoiDNA2013051_FD_185801 | JGI IMG/M metagenome (GOLD analysis project Ga0209903, IMG submission 185801) | Permafrost soil microbial communities from the Arctic, to analyse light accelerated degradation of dissolved organic matter (DOM) -... | ecosystem: Environmental > Terrestrial > Soil >...
CGTTTTATTCGACCAAGCGTAGTGGCACCGGCCTGGGTCTGGCGCTGGCGCGCGAAATCGCCGAGGCCCACGGCGGCCGCATCACGCTGGCCAACCGCGACGGCGGCGGCCTGGCCGTGACGCTGATCCTGCCGCTGGTCTAAGCGCTGATCTAGCCGCTGCCGTCGGACCAGCACTAGCTGGTAAACTGGCGCATGGCTAAAAATCTTCCTTCTCCGTTTCCGATCTGGCTTCCGCCGCGCGCTACGATCAAGCCAACCACCCGCCCGCCACGCTGACCGAATTCCAGGGCCTGCGTTTTCTTCATCTCGGCACGTCGTGGGTGCAGGGCGCGATGCGTCTGTCCAAGCCCGATGCGATCGAACTTGAATACGTGCAGATGATGATAATTATTTGCTCAATTTGACATACTCAATACGCAGATCCCTGACGAACTAAGCCTTGGCGGCAAACAGCGCTTCCAGCTGTGCCAGCACGGTCGTGTCGCTGAGGTGAATGGCCAGACAATCGTTGCCGATGCGCCAGATCTGGTAGCCTTTGCCGGCGACATACTCCAGCAGCTCGGCATTGTGCTGCTGGAACTGCGGCAAGCCCCAGGCTTCAAAGTACAGGGCCGGATGGTCGCGCTCGATGATGCGCTGGGCCGAACGGAACACGGACAGCTCCATCCCTTCCACGTCCACCTTGATGTAGGCAATGCGCCCGGGCGGCAGGAAGTCGTCCAGCTGCACCAGCGGTACCGTGTCAAACGACGCGGCCCAGGTGGACGGCTCGGCGATGCCGGGTATGGCGCCGCGCACGGCCGACACGGCCGGATCCAGCGTGACCGAGCCCGTGTAGCGCTCATGGAACACGTCGAAGTCCGGCACCCGCACCGTATCGCCCGGCTTGGACACGCCCACCGCCAGCCGGTGCGCATGCACGTTCTGCAGGCGATTCAGCATCAGGTTGGCGCAGAAGTGGGTGTAGACATTGCGCTGCGGCTCGAAGCTGTACAGCTTGCGGTCCGGACAGGCCGCCGCCAGCGGCACGCTGACAATGCCGATATTCGCGCCCACGTCGACGATATCGCCCAGCTTGTGGCGCAGCACTTCCACCGCCAGCACAATGCCGTGAAATTCAAAGCCGCCATCGCGCAGCAAGGCGGCCTGTATGGTCTCCTGTGGATTGCAGATCAGGAATTTACCGTGCCGGGTGTCGGCGATATGAGGCCAGTCCATAGGCTTAGAACCAGTTGACGGGCAAGTCCAGCCCGTGGTTTTTAAGCAGTGCCTTCCGCACCTGCTGCAGTTCGGGCGTCGGCGCAGGCCAGCGGCGGTAGATGTGCAGGAAGTCGGCCAGCACCGTGCTATTGCTGGCAGCGTCCGCGTTGCCGCGGCGCATGCCCGGATTGATATAATCCTTGTACACCACCGCGCCGCCGCCGGACACGTAGGCCGGCAAGGCCTTGTCGCACACGGCGAGGATGAAGTCCCAGTCCTCCAGCGACGACAAGTGGGGATCGACCGTGATCCCGGCCAGCACGCCGCGCCGGTACACCAGTGCGTTGTTGGGGATGAAGTTCTTCACGTGCAGGGTTTGCGCCGGCACCTGCGACAGCGGCATGACCATCTGGCTCAGCGCTCCCTGCTCGGGCTTGCTGCGATCTTCCGTCACCGCTTCGTAGTCGGAATACAGCACATGCTCGGCGCTGCGCACGGCATGGTCATGCATGGCCTGCAGATGATGCGGACGGAAGCTGTCGTCATCGTCAAGGAACACCACCCAGTCGCCGCGCGCAACCTGCATGCCCATGTTGCGGCTGTTGGCCGGGCCATGGCTGGCGTTGTGCTTGAGGAAAGTGTCGTTATCACCCAACAGTTCGGCCGCAACGGCGCCCGTTTCGGCGTCCATCGCGTCGGCCACGACGATGATTTCAAAATCCTGCAAGGTCTGCGCCCGCAGGGACAGCAAGGCGCGGCGCAGCAAGCTGGCCCGCAGGTGGGTGGGGGTGATGATGCTGAAGAACGGTACACGTGGTTTCATAATGCGAGAAAGCTTGGCAAATAAGGATCCCTTATGCTAGACATTCCGCAGTGCTAGTACATGATCACTTCATTACCGCGTGTGTCTTCATGTTTCAAGTTACATTGTTTATATAAACGCTAGGAAGCCGTCCGCAAAACAAACCAGGCCGACCAGATCGCCGCGAAGGTCAGCAAGATCAGCGATGCAAAACGTCCGGCAATGGCCCTGCTGGATCGAATGGACTACGGCATCATCATAGTGAGCCAGGCGGGTCATGTGCGGATGACGAAGCAACGCGCCGAGCAGTGGCTTCAATCCGGCGACGTAGTTCAATCCCTATTTTGGGCGAATCCGGCTAGCGAATGCCAAAGACAAGGAGGCCGGCTGGTGGGAAGACCCAGGATGAACTTTGCGAAAGCCTGTTCGTTTCACTTGCCACGATCAAAACCCACACACCACACATCTACCAAAAAATTGGCGTCAGCAGGCAGGTTGATCTGATCTGACTGGTATATGGGCTGCCAGCGCTGTTCTGATTGATGGCGGCATTGTTCCTATCGCTGGCAACGATCAAAACGCACACCCAGAACATATATCAGAAAATCGGCGTCAGTCGGCAGGCTGATTTGGTCCGGCTGGTCTATGGACTGCCAGCACTGTTTTGACCATGTGGGGACAACACGGCAATTCTAATATATAGGTACTGAAGCAATGTGTTGTCCCTCTGTTTGGCCTGTTAAACTGAGGGACTATGTCCAATTCTTCCAAGTTCAATACTGCCAACATCCGGTTCGAGCAACTCGGTTATCCTCCTGCTACCGTCACTGAATTTGAAGGGGTGCGTAGCCTGCACCTTGGCACGTCGTGGGTGCAGGGAGCGATGCGGCTTTCGAAGCCTGACAATATCGAGCTTGAGTATGTTCAAATGATGATGATGTGGCTTTTATTCGATGATAGCCCGCGTCACATTGCCCAGTTAGGCCTCGGCAGTTCGGCACTGACCAAGTTCTGCTACCGCCGCATCCCTCAAGCCCGCGTCACGGCCATTGAACTCAATCCCAACGTGATCGCCATGTGCGAGGCGCAGTTCGGGCTGCCTCCCAACGATGCTCGGCTCAATGTGGTGGAGATGAACGCGCTCGATTTCGTCCTCAATAAAGCAAATCATGGCACGGTCGATGTGCTGCAAGTCGACTTATACGACCAAGAGGCACGTGGACCAGTGCTTGACTCACCAGAGTTTTACCAAGGCTGCTTCGATTGTCTGAGTGAAAACGGCATTATGACAACGAATGTCTTCGGCGACGATTTCACCAACTACGATAAAAACCTGCAAACAATGGGCTTGGTATTCGACGCGTTGGTGTGGCTGCCAGAAGTCCATGACGCCAACATCGTTGTCATCGCTTTCAAGAAATCGCCATCGCTGGATTTCAGCGCGCTCTATGAACGCGCTGCCCATATCAAGAAAACATTGAACTTGCCGGCCAAAAATTGGGTGAACGGTTTGAAGGGCTGGATGCTTGATCAGCAGTAACCATTCTCTGCCCGTGCTTAGGTAAGGCGCCTAGCATCAAGCCTCTTTCAAGCCGCCTTATGCAAGAGCAGGTGTTTCCAGCACCCGACCATTCTTCACAGTTCTCGCAATCCCATGCGCATAAAGGCGGTGAAGTACCGCTGAGTTCGATCTGGTTTGATCTCCGTGTCGAAATACGCCCTGATTGCATCATCGTCGTGTCCGTCGCTACGCAATGCAACCGTTAGCCGTTCAATTTCTTCCTGCGATGGAGGTGCAAGGGCCGCCAAAAAATAGCAACAACCGGCGAACAACCTTCTGCACTTCAGACTGCATGCGAACCCTGAATTGAGTTCTTTCGTCCGGTCCTGCATCCATCGTTTGAAGTTGTTCTTTCGGCGACTACAGCAACTACGAAAAGAATTTGCTGACGATGGAGCAGGTCTTCGACGCCGTCGTCTGGCTGCCCGAGGTCCACGACGCCAACATCGTCGTCCTCGCGTTCAAGCAGTCGCCGGTGCTCGATTGCAGCGTGTTGTACGAACGCGCGGCCGCCATCAGGACGCGCATGAATTTACCGGCCAAGTCGTGGGTCAACGGCCTCAAATCGTGGATGCTGGACCAGCAATAGCATCGCGCAGGCCGGGCAGCGCGGCCAGCGCGCGCACCAGATGATCCATGTCTTCGGCCGGGATCTGCGCGTAACCGAGCATCAAACCATTCCAGCCGCACGCACCCTGCGTGCGCTGCTCACTCAGCGCGTGGGCGACGATGCCACGCTCGCGCGCCTGCGCGCTGATGTCGGCATCGCTGAGCGTCTCATCGTGTAAGCGCAGCGCGAGGTGCATGCCGGCCGACGCACCATGCACCGTGGCGATGCCGCCCAGATGCCGCTGCAAAGCTTGGACCAGCGCGTCGCGGCGCTGCCGGTACAGACGCCGCATGCGCCGCAGGTGCAGCGCAAACTGGCCGCCACGCAGGAACTCCGCCAGCGCCAGCTGCTCGGCCACGCGCCCGCTCGACGACGACTGCGCACGCAACGCGGCCAGCGGCGCGGCCAGCGTTTTCGGCACCACCATGAAGGCCAGCCGCAGCGACGGGAACATGGTCTTGCTGAAAGTGCCGAGATACAGCACCGGCGCGTCCGGCGTCAGACCCTGCATGGCCGACAGCGGTGCGCCATCGTGGCGGAATTCGCTGTCGTAATCGTCTTCGATAATCAACGCGCCGGCCGTGCGTGCCGCTTCGATCAACGCCAGCCGGCGCTGCAAACTGAGTACGCTGCCGGTTGGATACTGGTGCGACGGCGTCGTATAAATCAGTCGCGGAGGCCGCAGCAGCCAGTCGTCTGCGCCGAGCGCGATGCCGTCGTCGTCGACGTCGATGCCGGCCACCGTCAGTCCCGCGCCGCGCGCCGCCGCCAGCGCGCCACCGTAGCCGGGATTTTCCAGCCAGATCGTATCGCCATCGTCGGCGTAGGCGCGGCAGCACAGATCGAGGCTGCTCTGCGTGCCGTCCGTGATGAAGACCTGGCTGGCGTCGCACACCACGCCGCGCGAGGCGCGCAGATGGTCGGCGATCGCCTCGCGCAAAGCCGGTTCGCCGGCCGCGTCGGCGTAGTTCAGCTGTTCCGCCGACAAAGCGCGCCAGGCCCGTTCCAGCATGCGCCGCCACAGCGTCAGCGGGAAATGGTCGAGCGCCGGCAGGCCGGTGACGAAAGCGCCCGCCGCACCGGCGGCGTCGCGCGGCGTGCGCAGGTCGCGCATGCGGCGTGACAGGCCCGCGTGCGCGGGCTGCGGCGGATGCTCGGCCACCGCGTGCACCGGCGCCATCGCGACGACGATGGTGCCGCGCCGGTCGGTCGTCACGAAGCCTTCGCTGGCCAGCTGTTCATAGGCGTACAACACGGTGTTGCGCGCCATGCCCATTTGCACCGCCAATGCGCGCGTCGCCACCAGCCGCGTGCCGGCAGCCAGTGTGCCGTTGCGGATCGCCGCGCGCAGACACTCATGCAACAGCCGCTGACGCGGCCAGCCGCGATGCTGGTGCTGGTCGGTGTAGGTCGAAATCAATAGCGCATAATCCAATCGTGGCTCCAAAATATAGATGATCCATGGACCTTTATTCAGGGCCATCATTTGATTATATTCTGTCCTCAACCTTTTTGGACCGAGACCATGACCGAAGCCGCAGCAGCACCCAGCGACCGCACCCGCGTGCGTCGCATCGCCAAAAACGCCAGCTACGACAGCGCCACGCTGCACGCCATCATCGACGCCGCCTACCTGTGCCACATCGCCATCCAGGACGAGCAGGGCGCGCACTGTCTGCCCACCGCCTGCTGGCGCAAAGGTGAATACCTGTACATCCACGGCTCGAACGGCAGCCGCCTGCTCAAGCGCCTGATGGACGCCGACAGCTGCGTGACCATCACGCATCTGGACGGCCTGGTGCTGGCACGTTCCGCATTCAACCATTCGATGAACTACCGCTCGGCGATGATCTACGGCCGCTTCGAGCGCGTCGATGACGACGGCAAGATCGCGGCGATGGAAGCATTCATGGAATCGCTGGTGCCGGGCCGGCAAGCCGAAGTCCGGCCCGGCAGCGACAAGGAATACGCCGCCACCACCGTGCTGCGCATCGCGCTGACCGAAGCGGCCTGCAAGATCCGTGGCGGCGGCCCGAACGACGACGAGGAGGATATGGACTGGCCGGCGTGGGCCGGCGTACTGCCGCTGAAGCAGGTGCATTTACAACCGCTGCCCCATCCCGCATCGACGGCGGCGACGCCCGAATACGTGTCGCGCTGGTCAGCCGAATAAATCGGGCCTCAGTCGCGTAGCCTCGCGAAGCGAAGCCGGTCCGGCATTTGGTCTTTCAAATATATCGCCTCGGCAGCTAGCTGCTTGAGGCGCTCGTCATATATTTTACGGAGATCAGGCGCCAGCGCCTCGCCTCGACTGCGCACGACACCATGCTTGATGTCTGCATGCCCATCGTATTCCTCGCGCGAATCGACTACCTCGGCTCCGAGGCGCCGCACCGCCTGCGCCGAAATCAACGCCAATCCCGTGTAAACTTTTGGGGGCGTCACATTGGTTTGCTGAACCCAACGCTACGCATATGCCTTGGCAAGCCAGTATGGTACGTAGCGTCCACGGCTCACTGAAACCTCGTCATCCGCAATATTTGTGGGTATCGATTTAAGCCACGCGCGCGTCACCCATGCGCTAGCTGCCACTGTCCATAGGCTTCGGGATTGTTCTTGCCACCACTGCCGCAACCGCAAAGTTAATGTCTTCAACATTAAACTCCCGCATGGCGCCCCCGAGCAGGATGGCGTCTCCCATCGTTGCAGATGTATAGAGGCTGAATGAATCGCGTCCAAGTTCAAGGCTGGCGGCCCCAAACGCCGCGTCCCACTCAATCAGCACCGTCCCGGCGACGCTGGGCGAGACGGCATCCGGCGGTGGCGTAAGGTCCGGTAATATACGACGCGCGTGTGCAATAACAGCAGCATCAATACCGGCGGCACCATAGCCATCCCAATCCTCGCCTAATTGCCCAATTTCATTCAATTGTTCCAGTAAGGCTGAATCGCACCACGTTATCGTATCGGCTACGCTTGTCATGATTATCTGCTCCGGATTTTCCAAGCATACCACCAGACGTTCTTCGCCACCGTGATCTGTGCGCACTCACGATCATGCTGTATCAGCGCCTCTCGCGCCACCAAAGACACAGCATCGCCAGCGCGAACACGACGCCGAATGGCGCCGATGGCAGCGGCGTGCGCTGCGGTGTTTCGGCTGTCGGTGTGCGCGCCGCGTATTGCGCGGTCGCGTCGCGTCGCAAGGCCTGCTGCCATGTCGGCCAGTCCGATTTGGCGTAGACGTATTCCATGGCCGACTGCGCACCGCTGCCGAATTTGAGCCAGCCGCCTTGCTTCGGCCACACGGCGATGCACACTGCATCGGCCTTGTCGGCGTGGGCTTGCCATACACCGGCGGGCATACCGTCGACCTGCACTGGCGCGCCGGCGGCCATGCCTTGCGCGCAGATATCGCTGCGCAATCCAGGCACCGGCATCGGATCGGGAAATTGCCATGCCACTTTTTGCGGACTGCCCAGCGCCGCCTGATCGAGCGCGCCCTGCCACCACAAGGCCAGGGCGTTCGGCGCGGTGATTGCATAGCGGTGCCAGTCCGTCACGCCAAGCCAGATCAGGCGGCCCTTTTGCCAGTTGCGCTGCCACAACCACGGTAACTTCTTACCGTCGGCCGCCAGCACTGACCAAGGCTGCGCTGCCTTGTCATCGGGATTCAGGGCCGCTGGCGGCATCGCCAATGAAGTCGTACCGATGCTGAATTGGCGCGTGTCCTCCTTCTCCGTCGTCGCTGATTGCGAGTGTAAATGCAGACCGAATTCGCGCTGCCAGAAAGCGCCATCGGAGGCATTTTCGCCGAGGACAATCAACGGCAAACCCCGCGCAACCTGCGCCAGCAAGGCCGCGCGCGCAGACACGTTGAGATGCTCGACGTAGGCCGCATCCACCAGCATGGCATTCGGTTCGGTGAGCGCGCCCCGTGCCGTCTCGCTGCGTGCAATCGCTTTGCCCAGCGTGACTTGCCAGTCCAGCACCGCGCCGCCATCGACCAGCAGCTGGTTCAAGGTCCTCGCGTCAAACGACGGCGCGTCAAAGCGGCCCAGTATCTGCAAGGGCAACGCATCCCGCACCTGCAACGGCAACGGTCCTTGCTCAATCGCCTTGCCGGCCGCATCGAGCAGGCGCGCTTGCAACACCATCGCCTCCGCCACCGGTGGCAACCATTGCAACGACAACTGCGCGGCGGCGCCGCTGGCCGTCGCCTCGGCGATCACTTCCTTGTTCTCCGCCAGCAGCTGCAAACGCCATCCAGCCTGCGGCCGCGAACGACGCGCCGTCAGCGTGAAGCTGCGGCCCAAAGGAATCGAACGCGGAAAATCCAGATGCAGCACGTCGGCTTCGGGCGGCGTCCACCGCAGCGAGCGTGCCGGCAGGTCGCGCCATTGCGCCTCGCGCAAGCCGTCGCCAGTCAGCGCGACGACATGCGCCTGCGCTACTGCCAGCAGCGCCGCGTCGTCCACATCACCGGCATCGGTCCTGATGGTGGCCGTCTTCGCGCCGTCCGCAGGCAGGCTGAAATTGGATAGCATCGCAGCGAGCGCCATCGCGGCAACCAGCACCAGCAAGCCGTTATTCCACAAGCGCTTGCGCGCATACAGCGCGGCGCTGACCACGCCAGCGATGAGTACAGCGATACCGGCCATCATGGCTGCTCCTTGCCGCGCCAGGCCTGGCGGAATGTGGTGTCGGCCGACGGTGTCGCCTGCAGCAGCACCGGCACGTCGGTCAGCGTATCGCGCAGATAGGCGCGCAGCACGCCGCGACAGGCGATGCAGCCGTCCGCGACATCCTGCACCGCGCGTTGCGCCGCCAGCTTCGCCTCATCGCCGGCGATGTGCGCGGCGATCACCTCGCGCGCCGATTTGCTCCACAACGCCGGCAGCGTGCCGTCACCGGCCAGCGCCTGTATCAGCTCGCGCACATCGGAAGGCACAGTGTCGCTGGCCGTGCGCTGCGTGCGCTTGTAACTGAGCGCGCCGACGATGTCGCCGCTCATGCGCTTGTCTTCCTTGATCGCCGGCGGCACGAACGCGGTGCGGTGCAGATAAACGCGTTCGGCCTGCTGCAATTCCTTGATCGCATCGAGCGCCTTGTACTCGGGCGGCAGCGCGGGCTTGGGTGAAATCGCGCGCAGCGATTTCTCGGCGTCCCACATCGCCGCCAGCGCGCGCTTCAGCACCGCCTTGGTCTTAGGGTCGAAGATGGTGGCGTTGTCCACCTGATCGTGCGAGTGGCCGAATTCGGCGATCAGCTGGCCCTCGGTGTCCTTCTGTTTTTTTCCGGCTTCCGGATCGTGGTCGTGATCTTCGCCGAACAGGTTCGATTCCTCACCGAGGAACTGGCCGTAACGCAGCCGCAGCGCCGCCTGGTCGGTGGCGATGCTTTCGCTGCGGTCGCGCTGCGTGGCCGCGCTCATTTTTGGATTGGCCTGCAAGTCCGCCACCAGCTGCTCGGTGTCGATGATGATCTGGCGCTGGCTGCGCAAGCTCTCCGGCTTGGCCATCGACGGCAGCGCAGACGCATCGAGATCGGCCGATTCAGGACCGGGCAGGCGCAAGGTGTACGTCGGCGATTGCGTCGTGTGCGGATGATCGGGCGCGTTGTCGGTGGCGCGCACGAAGAAGTACAACTCGTCGCCGGGCTCCATGCCCAGTTCCGCCAGCGTCCACTGTTTTTTCCAGGTGCGCAGATGCGGATCGCTAGCTTCCGGCAGCGGCACTTCGCGGTCGCTAAAGCGGATATTTTCGCCGCTGCCGCGCGCCAGCGTCATATGCAGGCTGGCACGGACGACGGCGTAATCGTCGCGCGCGGTGACCGACAGCGCGACGCTCCTGGCATCCTTGTCCAGTACCTGTATCAAATCGTTGGGCAGCAGGACGTTGATTTGCGGCGCCTGGTCGGCGATCACGCGCACGTTATAGCGCGCGCCATCGCGGCCGCGCGTACGCCAGAACAGCGATTCGGTGGCGCGCCATGATGCGCAATCGGCGGACACGGTGAGTGTCTGTCCGTCGCTCAGTTCCACCACCGGGGCGGCATTCGCGGAATGTTTGACGCACCAGCGCACCACGCTGAATTGCGGAACTTGAATGTCGCGCGCGGCGGTGTCAAACCCGGAGACACCGGTATATTCGGGTGGCGTAACACGCAAATAAACTTCGCCATCGACAATAGCTTTTGCGGGCGAAACGCTCGCTATCTTCGTTGATGCCATCGGCGGTTTTTCGTGCCAATTCCAAACGGCGCCCGCAAGTAAAAGGCTGATCACGAGCGGCAGCAGCTCGAACCGCACGCGCGCTCGGGCGATGGCGCGATAATCGTGCGGTCCCAGCACCGACATCAACTTCGTCTGCAAACGCTGCTGCTGCAATCGCGCGACCGGCGACGACCGCGCACCGTCGAGCAACGCGGTGCTGTCTTCCAGCGCGGGCACGGCGGCGTCCAGCCAGGCAGTCCAATGCGCGGTGACGCGGCGGCGCCACCGCACGACATCGATGACGATCCACGTCAGCCAGACCAGCAAGGGCAAGACCATCCCGAACGATAGCAGCAGCCACAATAAAGGCGGCAACGCCAGCATCCACGACGGCGCGCGGCGACGCAGCGCGGCGAACAGCAAACGGCTGCGCAAGGTGTCAGTGGCGCCGTGCATGGGTGAGTATCCGTTCCAGTAAAAATAAGGCGAGCAGCAACCACGCCAGCCATGCCGCAGGCAATGCGCCCGGCATGGCGCTGCGGCCGATGTCCAAAGTTCGCGACGGCGCAGGATAAGCCGGCGCCCCGTGCGCCAACAGCTGCCACGTCTCGTAGATCGCGCGCGCGCCGTCCGCATCCTGCGCCGGCCACGCGGATGATGCCCACAGACGGCCACGCGCACTGTCGGCATATTTCAGCGTCAAGCCGTTGACGTTGAGCGATGGCGCGGCCGCCAGCTCCGGCAGCGCGTTCGGCGCGGCCCACCACAATGGCGCGCGCCAGTTTGCGGGCGCTGCGGCGTCGCGCATATCCCAGACGATCAATTCGGTTTTGCTATCCGGTGTATCGGTCAAAACGTAGCGTTCATTGCCGCCACCGGCGACGCCAAATGCGTTGAACAATGCGTGCCATGCCTGCGCGCGGTCCGGCGTGGTTGCCAGTACGATGTGATGCTCCGATTTTTGAACAACGCCTGCAACCACGGGCGCTTTGACGCGCAGCGCAACCGCATGGGCGAACTGCGGCGGTCGCGCCGGCATCGCAATTTTGTCTGCTGCACCGACGATCAGCAGGCGCGCGTCGCCGCGCCATTCGTGTTCGTGACTATGCAGCCAAGGCAGCACATCGACGGGCATCGGTTCTCGCGCGGCGGCGGTGTATCCTGCGGACCGGATTTGTTCGTCCGCCCATGTCTTTTCGACGCCAGCATCGAGCAGCACGGTGTCGCCGCGCCACGGGAACACCGTCACCGCCAGCCACGCGATCAACGCGACCAGCAGCAGGCAGCGCGCCAGCAACAGCAGGCGATCCGACCATTCCCATACGCGCAACTGTTCCGGCGCCGACGCTGGAAGGAAGCGCGCAGTGGCCAGCGGTTCGGCTTTCAGGCGCTGGCGCTTTTGGCGATGCAGCCAGATCGGCACCAGCAAAATCGGCAACGCCAGCCACCAAAGTACTTGAGTACTCAACATCTTGCGCGCGCCCCCGCCAGTTGCAGCCAGCCGCGCAGCACCGCGCCTAGCGGCTGTTCGATGCAGGCTTCGTGCCGCACGATGTCGTGCTGGCGGCACTGCGTCGCCAGCGCTTCGAAGTGCGTGCTCAATTGCTGGCGATATGCAGCACGGTCGGCGGCCGTCAAGCGATGCAGCCCATCGGCCTGTTCGGGATCGCAATACGCCGCGCCGGTCTTGAAGCTGGCGTCGACTTCGGCCTGCGTGCGCAAGGCCAGGATGCGCACGTCATGCTGCAAATGGCGCAACCGCAGCAGCGCTTCGCTGAGCGGCGACGGCCAGTCTAGAAAATCGCTGGCCGCGAAAATCAAACTTGGCGAGCGCGCGAAATGCAGATTCGATTTCAACACCTCGGCGCTCGGCAGCACGCCATCGGCCTTGGTGCGCGACAGCTGCGCCAGCACGCGTTGCAGCTGGCGCGGCCCGCGCGACGCCGGCGTGAACTCGACACGGCCGCCGGTGCACACCACCAGTCCGAACGCATCGCCCTGACGCTGCGCGATCGCGGCCAGGCAGGCCAGCATCGAGCGCGCGAACCACAGCTTGTCGACACCCTTGATCTCGCGGCTAGGCTCGGCCATCGACGCCGTCGCATCGAGCCACAGCCAGATGGCGACGTGACTGTCGCGCTCCGCTTCGCGCACGTAATAACGGTCGGCGCGCGCCAGCAGTTTCCAGTCGACGCGGCGCCACTCGTCGCCCGGCGCGTAGGCGCGGTACTCGGAGAACTCCACGCCGGCGCCGCGTTCGCGGCCGGCGTGAATACCATGTCCGAGTCCGGCCAATACGTGGCGGATGATCAGGTTCAGGTCCGTGGTGTGCGCCATCAGCGCGGACGTTTGCAGCATCGAGGCTTACTCTGGACGCACGTGCTCGCGCAGCGCGGTGAGGATGTCGGCGATGGCGACGCCGTCGGCCTCCGCTTCGAAATTGCGCAGCACGCGATGCGCCAGCACCGGCAGCAGCATCGCGGCGATGTCGTCGCGCGTGACGGCGAGGCGGTTGTGCATCAGCGCGCGCGCCTTCGACGCCAGCACCAGCGCCTGACCCGCGCGCGGACCGGCGCCCCAGCCGACGTGCTTCTTCACGCTGGCCACCTCGGTGATGGCGGGACGCGTGGCGCGCACCAGCCGCGTCGCATATTTGAGCAGGTGGTCGCCAATCTCGATGTCGCGCACCAGCTGCTGCAGGCGCAGCAAGGTCGCCACGTCCATCACCGGCTCGGCATCGGCCAGGCCGGCGTGGGTGGTGGCGGAGACCATCGCGATCTCCTCTTCCTCGGTCGGATAGACGACATCGATGCGCAGCAGGAAGCGGTCCAGCTGCGCCTCCGGCAGCGGATAGGTGCCGGCCTGCTCGATCGGATTCTGCGTCGCCAGCACGAAGAAAGGCTTGGGCAGCATATGCGTCTGGCCGGCGAAGGTCACGCTGCGTTCCTGCATCGCTTCAAGCAGCGCCGATTGCGTCTTCGGCGGCGCGCGGTTGATCTCGTCGGCCAGCAGCACCTGCGTGAACACCGGCCCTTGCTGGAAGCGGAACTCGCGCTTGCGGGTCGCGTGATCCTCTTCCAGTATCTCGGTGCCGACGATATCGGACGGCATCAGGTCGGGCGTGAACTGCACGCGGCGGAACTGCATGTCGGTGGCCTGCGCCAGCGACTTCACCAGCAGCGTCTTGCCCAGTCCCGGCACGCCTTCGACCAGCGCGTGGCCGCCGGCCAGCAAACAGATGATCAAGGAATCGATCACGTTTTCCTGGCCGATGATGACCTTCGCCATGCTGGCCTTGAGCGCCACCACCTTGGCGCTCAGCGCGCCGATTTCACTTTCACTCCAGGACCGCACATCGCTTTCAGACACAATCAGGCTCCCAACGCATATTGAATAATATTGACCGCAAAGCGGGTGTTATCGATGACCAGCCAGCGCTTGTTGCGGAAGTCGTAATCCCACTCGCAGCCGTAGTCCTTGTTGCTGTATAAGACCCGCAGCCGGCCGCCGATCTCGATCGCCTTCAGATAATCGTGTACCAGATCGTCGCCCCAGCCGTTCAACTCCACGCTGGTGTTCGGCGGTCCGTCGAAATGGAAGAAGCTCGAATAGATGGCGTGGTTGTTGGCGATCTTCTTCAAGGCCTTGGGGCCGAAGATGCGCGCCATCTCGGCCTCGAACGATTTCGCGAACAGGCCGTCGACGTCGTGGTTGCAATCGTCGACGAACAGGAAGCCGCCGCCCTTCACGTAACGCTCGATGTTCTTGCGCTCGGCCGGCGTGAACTGCACCAGCTTGTGGCCGGCGAAATAGCAGAACGGCGCCTCCAGCATCTTCGGGTCCGACAGCGCGACGATGCGTTCGACCGGATCGACGCGCAAGGTCGTGTACTCGACCAGCGAATTGAGCACGTTGCTGGGCATGCGGATATCCACGTCCCAGTCGCCCGACTCGTAAGTCAGGCGCGTGAAATAAAAATCGTAGTTGGCCATCAACCGCGCGGCTTACACCGCATCCGACAAGGAGGTGAAATTGAAGTCGCGCAGTTTCATTGGCGGGATCATCATCTGGTACGGCACCTCGTCACCGGAGATCAGCTGCGAGCGGCCCAGTTCATCGATGTTGTTCAGCATCGCTACCGGGCTTTCGTTGAAGCGGAAGTTCTTGATCGGGTGCTTGATCTTGCCGTCCTCGATGTAGAAGGTGCCGTCGCGCGTCAGACCGGTCAGCAGCACCGACTGAGGATCGACCATGCGGATGTACCAGGTGCGCGTCACCAGCACGCCTTTCTTGGTCGATGCGATCAGCTCTTCGAGCGACTTTGTGCCGCCGGCGATGATCATATTGCCGTGGCGCGCAGTGGCTTCCTTGCCCTGTTTCTGCGCCCAGAAGCGCGAGTAATCGAGCGAGGACACGACGCCGTTCTTGACGACGTCGGTGCGCTGGCGCGGCATCATCGATTGCGCATCCCAGGCCAGCACCGGCGCGTCCTTGTCCCACGGGTCGGCCCAGATGTTGACCTGCTCGTCGAACAGCTTCTCGCCAAGGCGGTTGCCGCCGCCCTTCTTCGACAGGAAGCTGCGGCCCTCGTCGGCGCGGCGCGCGTCGAAGCCGCCGAACATGCGGCCGATCAGCTCCGACGTCGCCGCCGGTTCCAAAATCACCGTGTAGCGGCCCGGCTCCAGCGCTTTCGCGTCGACCGAGCGCAGCGCCTTTTCAATCGCGATGTCGGACACGGCGCGCGCGTCGAAGCGCTTGGCGTCATAGGCCGCGCTGCTCGACCAGCCGGAACCGCGACCATCCTCGGTGCGCACCGTCAGCGAAAAATCGAGGCTGGTCTGCTGCTGGTAGCCGAACAAGCCGTTCGAATTGGCGATCACCTCGAAGCCGGTGGAGTCGGTGAAGAAACCCGCCGCCACCAATTTATTTTTGCGCGCGGCGTTGATGCCCTGCGCCGCCACGTCGGCGCGGAAGTCCGGATCGATGGCCGCCGTGTTGGCGTTGTAGGTATTGGAGCCCTTGAAATCCTGCTTGCCGATGGCCGGCATGAATTCCGGATTTTCCGGCGCCAGCCGCGCCACGTCCTCGGCGCGGCGCACGGCTTTTTCCAGCGACGCGTCATCGAATTCGTTGATCGAGGCGGTGCCCTGGCGCTTGCCGAAAGCGACGCTGACGGTCAGCTGCGTGTTCTCCACCAGCCCCGCCGTGGAGACGCTGTTGCGCGCGTAGCGGATATTGCCGGTGCGGCTGCCGCTCAGCGACACGCGGCATTCGTCGGCGTGCGACAGCGCCATCACCTTGTCGCAGATCCGTTTCGATTCTTCCTGATTCAGCAGTTTCATCTTGCGTGTTCTCCGTTAGCCGATCTTGCGGGCGGTGTTGATGACATTGATGCCGTTGAAGCGCGAGGTGCTCGATCCGTGCGACACCGCGCTGACCTGCGGCGGCTGGCCTTTGCCGTCGAAGAAGGAGCCGCCCATGCGCCAGTCGCGCTGGTCGCAGATGGCGGTGCAGGCGTTCCAGAATTCCTGCGTGTTCGACTGGTAGGCCACGTCTTCCAGCATCGGACCGATTTTGCCGTTCTTGATTTCGTAGTACAGCTGGCCGCCGAACTGGAAGTTGTAACGCTGCTGGTCGATCGAATAGGAACCGCGTCCGAGAATGTAGATGCCCTTCTTGACGTCCTTGACCATCTCGTCGGGCGCGAGCTGCTTCTTGCCCGCTTCCAGCGACACGTTGGGCATGCGCTGGAACTGCACGCTGCTCCAGCTGTCGGCGAAGGA
>Ga0209903_1000425_pt1 | contig 15810 bp, 16 predicted proteins | sample OrgsoiDNA2013051_FD_185801 | JGI IMG/M metagenome (GOLD analysis project Ga0209903, IMG submission 185801) | Permafrost soil microbial communities from the Arctic, to analyse light accelerated degradation of dissolved organic matter (DOM) -... | ecosystem: Environmental > Terrestrial > Soil >...
TGTAGGTTTCGTCCATACGCCAGCTGCCGCCGACCGGGCGTTTGTGCTTGCGGGACAATTTCTCAATCAGAGGCAAGAAGCGAATCGCCCACCGGTTGATCGACGAATGGTCAACCGACACGCCGCGCTCTTCCATCATCTCCTCGAGGTGCCGGTAGCTCAGCGGGTAAGCCACGTACCAGCGAATGCAGACCAAGATCACATCGATCGGGAAACGCATCCCTTTGAAATTGAGCATGTCGATTCGTCCAGTGTTCGGGCGTCGCAGTTTACCCGATCACCCTGCTGTCTGCTAACGCGACACAACCTCTTTCCATTATAGTCGGCCTAAAGTAAAAGGATATAAACACAAAAAAGGAAAGGTTTTACAACCGTTAGCACATTTTTTCGCCACGGCGACTCAATATCGACAAATAGACTAGCACGTAAAATAACACCCCATTTGGGGGCGTGCCGGCACTGTTTTCGTGCAATGTTGCGCCACTATTGCGCATCGAGCACCCGGCTTAACAATATAACTAAATATTTGTTGTTTGTACTCCCGTGATACATATTATTTATTGACACATGTTCTTATGAGCAAGGAACATGCAACCGCGCCAACGTCTGGATAAGTTAGCTGGTGGCCTGATGGTTACCGGTATGACGGATTCAACAGACCGGTTAAAAAATTGCATATTAAAATCGTACTCAAGGAGTGTTTGCATGTCTTTAAAAGTAAGAGCATTGCCGCATGCGGTAGCGCAAATCATCGCTAGCGGTGCGTTTTCCGCCATGGTCATAGCGCCCGCGATGGCGCAACAGGTTGGCAGCGATCCGCAGTCCGTCCAGCGAGTCGAAATCACGGGCTCAAATATTCGCCGGGTCGATGCGGAAACGCCGAGCCCCGTACAAGTCATTACTGCGGATGACATGAAAAAATCGGGCTTTACATCGGTGGCGGACGTGCTGCAACACATCACGGCGAATGGCCAGGGCACCCTGAGCCAGGGCTTCCCTCAGGCATTCGCAGCGGGCGCCAGCGGCATTTCCTTGCGCGGCTTGACAACCTCAGCAACCCTAGTGCTTATCGACGGCCACCGCATGGCGTCTTACCCGCTGTCAGACGACGGCCAACGCTCGTTTGTGGACATTTCCAATATCCCGTTCGACACGGTTGAGCGGATCGAAATTTTGAAAGACGGCGCCTCAGCCATCTACGGTTCCGATGCCATGGCCGGTGTGGTCAACATCATTCTGAAGAAGAATTTTGTTGGCACCACTTTGTCGGCCGAGTCCGGCGACTCGACGGAAGGCGGCGGCACCACCTCGCACGCCTCCATTATCCACGGCTTTGGCGATTACGATACGGACGGCTACAACGCCTACGTCAGCCTGGAAGCGCGCCATCAAGACAGCATCACGTATAACCAGCGCGCCGGCGACGGCCCGTGGCAAAACCTAAATTGGGCGCCGCTGGGTGGAGTCAACAGGACGCCCGGCGTCATCACGCCGCAGAATCCGACGCCTGCCACCCTGACGCCTTACCTGACCAACCCGAACGTGCCATTCAGCGGCGCGGCGAACAGCTCCTACTTCTACCCGGGTTCTTGCGGCAGTTACGCCACCCTGGCTGCCGGCAGCTGCGCGTATCAGAACCCTAATGCGGAAATCTCGCCACGGACGCAAAACATCAACTTCCTCGCGAGCTTCACCAAGAAGCTCAACGACGGCTGGAAGCTGGACGTCAAAGCATCCCTGTTCGACAGCAAGGCCGAGCAATTCGCGCCCGGCGGCACCGCAGGCGGCCTGCAGACCTACCCGTCTTCCTTCAACCCGCTGACCGCCGTGTCGGCTGGCAACGCCCCAACCTCGGTAGGTTCCACGATCTCCGCGATTACCGTGCCGGCCAACTACCCCGGCAATCCATTCGGCGTACCGGCGCTCGTGAATGGCGTCATTCCCGGCGCACCCGCCCCGAATACGCAGATCGAATCGAAGGCGACCCGCGTGGTTGCCGACTTGACCGGCACCATTGGCGCCTGGGATATCGACACTTCGATCGGTTACACCAAAGTGACGACCTCCCAGAACGTCTACGGCGGCATGAATGTCGTGGCACTGAACGCGGCGCTGAACCGCCCCGTCAATCCGTTCATGGTAACCGGCGGCAATTCTGCTGCCGATATGGCGGCGATTTTCCCCACCATGTCCGCCTATGACGTTTCGGAACTGGACTTTGCTGAACTTCATGCGACGCGCGAGCTGATGACCTTGCCAGGTGGCGACCTCGGTTTCAGCACGGGCGGCGAATTCATCCGTCGCTCCCTCAATTCACCTGCGCCGGACTTGATTGCGCAAGGGATTATCTCCGGCAACAATGCCTATGTTTCCGGATCCCAGACCGATTCTTCTGTGTACGCGGAAGTCGATGCGCCGGTGCTGAAAACGCTGGAAGTGGATATCACCTCGCGCTTCGATCATTTCAACAATGCTGGCAATGCGACGACGTCGAAACTGGGTTTTAAGTGGACGCCGAGCAACTCTTTTGCGCTTCGCGGCACCGTGGCGCAGGGTTTCCGTGCGCCGAACCCGGCAGAAAACGGCCAGTCCGGTTCTGCGTACCAGACCTCGACGACGTATGATCCCGTGCTTTGCCCAGGCGGCACCGGATCGGGCAACATTCCCCGTGGCAGCGTGGTCGCGGCTTGTAATTATCAACCCTTGTACTTAAACTCGTCGAACCCGAATCTGAGCCCGGAAAAGTCCTTGTCGGAAACCTTGGGCGTGATCCTGGAACCGATCAAGGGCTGGAGCACGACGGTCGATCTGTACCAGATCAACATCAAGAATCAGATCGTCGAAGGTACGCCATCGACCACCCCGGTACGCGGAGCACCTGTGCAAAGCCTGTGCGCGGACGGCAATGGCGGCACCTACACATGCACGCCGAACGTAGGTCCGGTGTTGTACTATCCTAACGACTTCATCAACGCCAATTCGACCAAGACCAGCGGTATCGAATATGAAACCCGCTACAAATTCAAGTTGGGTAACTACGGTAGCCTGACGACGGATTTGCAATGGAGTCATACCATGAGCTATGTGTTGACCGTCGGCGGCGATGCCTACCAGTTGGCCGGTACCCATGGTCCGTATGTAATCGGCGGCGACACGGGCAACCCGAAGGATAAAGTACAGGCCACCTTTACCTGGGACAAGGGAGCATTGCAAGTGGCGACCACGTTCAACTGGACCAGCAGCTTTAGCTTGACCGACCCATCGTTCGGATTGAACGACTGTGGCGCCGGCGGTGCCGCAGACGGCTGGTTCCCTTCAGGCAACACACCTGCGCAATACTGCAAGGTTGCTTCTTTCCTGGAAACGGACTTGTCGGCACGCTACAAGCTAAACAAGAATTGGACGCTGCACGGTTCGATCAACAATCTGTTCAATCGGCAAGCCCCTGTTGACTTGAACACCTATGGCGGCGGTCAACTGCCGTACAACCCATCAATGCAAATGTCGGGCGCCATCGGCCGTTTCTTCAACGTTGGAGCGAGCTACTCGTTTTAATTGAGGCGAATTGTTTTGCAATGCGCACTCTCTAGCCGCTAGGCCGGCAAAGAACGCGAAAAAGCCGCAGGGAGCGATCCCTGCGGCTTTTTTTGGCTCTATGCCGTTTCCAGTGGAAATTGACATCGGGTACCATGTCGGATAGCCCTTTTTTGGTTCTGTCGCATTAGCGAAAGTCGACTGGCCAATCTGGTAAACTTCGGCGCCCGAAACCGGCCCAGCGGCGCCAGAATGCGGGTTGTGTCGCGTTGTTGATCCGAGGACGGAATTTTCCAGGAAAGGAACTGGGGTGCCTTAAACTGGACGGACCTGTGCTGCCAGCGCATAAAATGGTTCTGTCGCATTAGCAAAGGGTCGATGGCCGATCAGGTAGACTACGGCGCCCGAACAGTGGACGAATCGACATGCTCAATTTCAAAGGGATGCGTTTTCCGATCGATGTGATCCTGGTCTGCATCCGTTGGTACGTGGCCTACCCGCTGAGCTACCGGCACCTGGAAGAAATGATGGAGGAGCGCGGCGTGTCGGTCGATCATTCGTCGATCAATCGATGGGCGGTCCGTTTTCTGCCGCTCATCGAGAAAATTGCCCGCAAACACAAGCGCCCGGTCGGTGGCAGCTGGCGTATGGATGAGACCTACATGAAGGTCAAGGGCGTCTGGAAATACCTCTACCGCGCTGTCGACAAGCAGGGAAAGACCGTCGACTTTCTGTTGACGGCAAAGCGCGACATGGCCGCGGCGAAGCGCTTTTTCAACAAGGCCATGGGCGCGAATGGCGATCCCGAAAAGGTCGCGATGGACAAGAGCGGCGCCAACAAGGCTGCCATCGATGCGATCAACGCCGGCCGGGATGTGCCGATTGTAGTTAGTCAGGTCAAATACCTCAACAACATCGTCGAACAGGACCACTGTGCCATCAAGCGGGTGACCAGGCCGATGCTCAACTTCAAATCGTTCCGCTACGTTAGTTGCGTGCTCGCCGGCATCGAACTCATGCACATGATTCGCAAGGCCAGTACGCGATGCGATCAACGTCGGCCGGGATGTGTGTGGCACGCCAGGTCAAATACCTCAACAACATCGTCGAGCAGGACCATCGTGCCATCAAGCAGGTGACCAGGCCGATGCTCAACTTTAAATCGTTCCGCTGCGCCGGCAGCGTGCTCGCCGGCGTCGAACTCATGCATATGAACAGCAAGGGCCAGTTCGTGATCGATGGCGTCGACGTGATGTCGTCCGCTGACCAATTTTCTGCGTTGGCAGGACAGGTCCGTCCAGTTTGAGGAACCGCAGTTCCTTTCGTGGAAAATTCCGTCCTTGGATCAACAATGTGACAGAACCGCGACGACAGTCTTGGTGGTGGCGTTATCCATCTTGGCCAGCACGACGAATCCAGTGGTGCGCTCGACGAGCGTCCTCACCGAGGAGCGATTACCAGCGCCCTCGATCAGGTCGCCCTCCCAGTGGGCCGGGGATGGGGCGGTCCTCGACCTCTGGCGGCCGGATATGGATGCTCTGCATGTCCTGGATATGGTTGCGGCGATCAGCGCCTTGGCTACAAGGCTTACGAACCTGAATGTGATGCCGCATACACGCGATCAATTCACGTTTTAGCTCTCCGCGCGGGTGCAGATAAATAGCGTTATAGACGGTCTCGTGCGAGACGGTTAGCTTGGAGTCGTTAGCTGTTATTTTTAAGAGTTTTTTGACGCAATCATGCGTGCATCCGAGTAAGTTGTAGGCGATATTTTTCTGAAAATATGCCCTCTAATGCTAAGACAGCCTGCTTGATTGGCGCAATTGAAGGGCGAGGGAATGCCACCGAATCCGACATCATGAACTTGAAAGAGGTGATAGACATCCCCTATCAGTATTAGGAAAGAAACGGTAGCATGCAACTGCTTTAGTCGATATATTAATTATAAGGCAGATGGTTTTGGACGTTCTGCAGTCATCCGAAAATTATATAAGTCGACAATAATGCACACGGCAAATAAAGAATATATTCAATGTGGAAAAGAGCGTATTGAATGGGCGCGCGCGCACATGCCAATATTAGCTGGGATTCGTCAGCGGTTTGCACGAGAGCTGCCGTTTAAAGGGTTCAGGATAGGCATCTGCTTGCACGTTGAGGCAAAAACCGGTGTGTGGCTGGATGCATTGACAGCGGGTGGCGCGGAGATTGTAATTACAGGCAGCCCGGGCTCCACGCAGGACGATGTTGCTGCAGCACTTAATGAGCATTCGTCGATCCGCGTGCTGGGTAGCAGGGTGGATACGCGTGAAGAGCATAATGAGCACTGCAGAGCAGTGTTACGCAGCAAGCCTAATATCATCGCCGACAATGGCGCCGACCTGCTTTCGATGGTGTATCACGAGTCGGAATTCGCAGCATTATCCGGCACGATTTGCGGCAGTACCGAAGAGACTACAACTGGTGCGTTCCGCTTGCGAGAAAATAATATGAGGTTTAATTTTGCCACTTGGATTATTAACGATACCCAGGCGAAGCAAATCGTTGAGAACCGATATGGCGTCGGTAGCTCCGTTATAGACGGGCTCATGCGAGCGACCAACGTCATGTTGCACGGTAAGGTCTCTGTCGTGATTGGCTACGGTTATTGCGGATCGGGTATCGCCCAGCGGCTTCGGGGTATGGGTGCCCATGTGGTAGTCGTCGAACAAGATCCAATGCGTCGATTGGAAGCTCATCTGGAGGGTTTTCGCACCAGCGAATTAGACGATTGCCTCGCGTCCGCACAGTTGCTGATTACTGTGACTGGCCGCGACAATGTCCTGACCCTTGAGTCAATGAAACAGTTAAAAGATGGCTGTATTTTAGCAAATGCCGGTCATTTTCCCTCTGAAATCGACTTGAAAGGATTGGCGAACGCCGCTATGTCGATTCATACACTACGGCCATTCGTGAAAGAGTACCAGTTAGAAAACGGTCGGCGCATCTTTCTGATTGCAGACGGGAATTTGGTCAATTTGTCCGCCGGAGACGGAAATCCTATCGAGATTATGGATTTAGGCTTAGCATTGCAGTCATTGAGTCTGGAACAGATGGCGTTGAAGGGACGTAGTCTCACTAACGGCGTGCATCCTGTTGCACTGGATATTGAGCGAGGTGTGGCCGCATTAGCGCTACAGGCATGGGCTTAAGTGAAGTCCAAAGCTGTCTAGTTTCATGTGATCATGATCCTCGTCGTAGCATGGCCCTGTTCCGCGCCAAAGCCATGCTCAATGCGCTGATCGCGGACTTTCCGCCGCGCTTAACGACCCGGCGCCGCACGTCATTGGAGTCTTCGTCAGCATGAGCACATGCATCCATCCGCAGGCCCGCACCACGCCGAAGATACGCCAGGAATTTAAGGACTCTGGGCTGTCCGACCGGCAGCCGGCCAAGGTGTTCAACATCCCCCGCGCCACCGCCGCCAAGTGGCTCAAACGCGATGACGTGCAAGATCGTTCGCACCGCGCCCACACCTTGCACACGACCTTGAGCACGGGGCAGGAAGCCATTGTGTTGTCGATGCGTCAGACGCTCTATCTGCCGCTCGACGTCTTGCTCTACATCACCCGCCAGTACATCAATGCCGAGGTGTCCCGTTCCGGTATCGCGCGCCTCAAGCGCGAAGGCATGGCGCGCCTGAAGGACGTCATTCCCAGCGCCGAGGGTGAAACGATCACGGCCCAAAAAAACTTCAAGAATTACGAGCCGGGCTTTCTGCACATCGACATCAAATACTTGCCGCGGATGCCCGACGAGACGTACGTGGTGACGGTGATCGTGCTGGCAGGGTTGATGGCGAAGTCGGTGGCGCCGAAGGAGGTCGGCATACCGTTCGTCAAATCACGCTAGCTGCCACGCGGGGCGTTGCAGGTTGGCTGGTCAGCAAATAATCGATAGAATCACCTGGTTGGCATCGCTTTTCAGACAGTTATGCTTATTGTCAATTTACATTACGCTTTATAAAAATGAATATGAATTTCTTTGCATTGCTACTCGCGATAGTGCCTGGCTTTACTTCGGCTGCTGAACTGCCACCCGTGTTACACCCGGACGGCGTGGCTGCCATTAACAGCGCAGCAGGCGTGACTTTGCGTGAACTCTCGGGCAGAACCGCTCCGGTCGGCGCCCGCAGCGATAAAGTGAGTGTTGCATTGTTTCGACTGGAGCCTGGCAAGGCCAGCGCCTGGAGTCACAACAAGGTTGGCGAGGAATCATTCTTTGTACTTAGTGGCGAAGGCGAAGTTTGGACAGATGGAAAAGTGCAGCCTGTGCAACCGGGGTCTTACATCGTTATCCAGCCAACTACTGTGCGTTCAATCCGTGCGACCAAGGGTGTGCCGCTGGAATTTTATGCGATTACTTCGCCTGCCTGGAGTAGAGACGATGACGTATTGACGGCTGCGCCTGCAGGGGCCCCAAAGTAGTCAACCGATAATTGTTGGCGACGCCATCGCCGATAGATCGCGCGGGGTCCGTGTTGAATCGGGCGCCTATCAACTTTATGGACTGTGGGTAGGATTGTGAATCTCAGGCGCAATGATGAACGATATTTGCATTTGCTGCGACGGGTTAGCCTGAGACAGTTGATCTACTTTGAACGGCTAGCGCACTTTCGCAACTTCAGGAAGGCAGCGGCGGATTTGAATATTAGCCAGCCGACACTGAGCCAGCAGATGACGCAGTTGGAGCAAAACCTGGAGCTCAATTTGCTAGACCGAAGCAGCAGCGGTGCGGCGCTGACGCCCTGCGGCCAGCGGTTGCAAGCGACGGTGACAGACCTACTAAATAATTTTACGACATCCATCGCCGCCATGCATGAGTCGTCGCCGCAAAGATTAGTGCTCGCCATTCCAAGTTACCAATCGTACCCACAAGTGCACGCCTTGATCCGGGAGTTCCAAAACGAGTATCCCAGGGCCGAACTGCAAATATCAGAAATGACGGCGCAGCAGATGTGCATGTCGTTGGCGAATGGCGAAATTACGGTGGCCTTTTTATCGATCCCCTGTCCGAGAGAACTACCGCCAGATGTCGATATTCGTATCATCTACACTGCAACTTATCAGTTATGCCTGGCCGGCTCTCATCCCCTGGCTGTCAAGGAGGAAATTCTGCCCGAGCAACTCAAGGAGTTACCCATCATCTTGCTGCCACGCGAGCAACATCCGATGCACTTCGATCATCAGGTGAACGGGTTTCGTGCCATTGGCGTCGATCCGGTTGTGCATCCAGCGCGTATTACCAATGTTTCGGGACAAATTGGCTTGGCATCAACCGGGGCGGGAGCGTGTCTGGTGGCGTCGGGGACGCTGGACTTGCCGGGCAATATGGTCATACGGCCCACCGTGCCGGGCCTTGCCGAACTTAAACTGGCCATCGTTTCTCGCAAGCAGGATTTCAATCCATATTTGGAGCGCTTTTACCGGAAAGCGGAGCAAACCTTTGCGCGGCAGTGAACGGTCTTGCCGGAAGCCCGCCTAACTCGCAGTATCTTGCGTAACGCCGGCGGCGGGTTGGTGATGACCGGACCGCCGAGGGTTCTAATGGCGGTGACCAGGCCAAACATACGGTTTGTACCGACCAAGACGGACGAGCAGCAAGTGGTGTTGTCCCTCCACCGCGTACGCCAAGGTTTCGTGAAGGCGAGAACCGCACAGGCCAACCAGATCCGCGGCTTGCTGTCTGAGTTTGGCGAGATCATACCCCAAGGGATAGCGCACATTGCCAAGCGTCTACCGGAGATTATGGAAAAGCAGGATTTGCCTGGCACCTTTCGCGATCCGGCGCAGAAAGTCGTGTCGCTGGTTATTGCCTTGGCGCTCTACCGGCGTAAATTGGTCAAGGAGATCGTCGACAATCTGGATTCGGCGCTCCCGGACGCTGCCGATCGCTGCATCACCTCGAGCGCGACGACACAGGCGCGGCAACGCGTCGGCGCCGATCCGCTCAGGTGACTATCGAGCGATATCCACCAGCCTGAACAATCAGAGTGCAGTTTTCAGTGAGATGGTCGCTTCCCAGTTCAGCAGTAGCCAACTTCCGTACGGCAGGGATTTCAAAGACGCCGAGACAATCAGTCAGGACCGAGCGTTCGGGAAGCTCTTTCGGTCAACGATTACGCTGAGCGCGGAGACCTATTTGAGCGCGGGTAGCGCCTCCAAAAACACCGCAACGCTCACCATGTTGTCAGGTGATAGTCCATGGGTGACAGACTTCATAATGGCCCCCTCTGGGCGTTGCTCCGTGCCCTGGAAAACCCGTAGTTGTTTGACCGTGTAGTCAGCATGCTGGCCGGCCAGGCGGGGAAATTGCCCATTACCTTCAGCTTTGGCGCCGTGACAGCTGGCACAAGCTGGCATGCCGTTCGCATTGACTTGTTCAAACACGTGCAGCCCTTGATCGATCAATGCGGGCTTTGCGATATGCCCAGGAGCCGCAGGCTGCGCGGCGAAGTAGGCAGCGAGGCCGTCAATCTGCGCGTCGCTCAGATGGGCGCTGATTCCCCACATGTATTCATATCCGGGAGGGTCGCTGCGCCCGTGGCTTCGAAAGGACTTCAGTTGCTCGGTTAGGTAAGTAGCCGACTGCGCCGCCAAAATGGGAAAGTTGGGGGAAGTTGAGACCCCTTGGGCACCGTGGCAATTGGCGCACACCTGCAGTGCAATGGTGGTAGCCGGCGTTCCCGGGTCAGCCAACTGTCGGCTACGGTCCACCGATGAACAAGCGGCAATCGCCAGCAACACTACTACCAAGCCAAGACGTGTCATGGCCGTCCGGCGGCATGGCACCGTGTGGCCTAGCTGGCGTCTGGCATCATCATTCGCGTTCTGCTTCATTTAATATGCTCCCCAAAGATACGCGAACAATGTGTTGTTGTTCTGCGGGTTACGGCCGGCGCCGTCATAGTTCGCGGTTGCGCCATGGAAACGGGTGTAGGCATAGAATTGGGCGCCCATACGCACATTCTGAATCGGCATCCAGAATAGCTCCGGTACCCATGCGCGCGTATCGGGATTGCCAGCAGGATCCGGATATAGGGTGCTGTCCGAACTGCCCGTCGTGCTTAGGTAACCGACGCTGCCGCCGTATTTCGCTTGATAGACATAGCTCGCCTTCAATTTGAGTTGACGCAGATGGTTGTCGGAATTATTGGCAATGCCGGTCTGATCGCCATTGCCTATCGACTCCTTGATGTAGCTCAACTGCGCAGTGATGGTATGGGGATCGAGCAGATATTGATATTGGGCGTCGATGCCGCGGTCCCGATATTGTGTGGTAGGCCCAACCGGCATCAGATTGTCGGGGTAAACGCTGGCATTCATTGCCATCAGACCCACCATGGCACTATGCGGCCCCCAGTCATGACTTAAAACGATGCGCAGATAGGGATTGGTGCCGCGTAGCTTGGTTTGATCGCCATTTGCCGTCCCTTGGCTCAGGAAAGACCACACGCCGTTGGCGGTCTGGTAGCCTGCCACCTCGGCATATACGGTATTGTTCCAGAACGCATAGGCTGAAACTCCGCCGACTTGGGCGCCGAGCTGGCCGACGATGGGGGAGGCATCCGGACCGGTTACACCGAACTGGGTCGGTACGTATTGCATCCATGCCGGAGCGGTGTTCCAAGGGTCGGCCAACGATGGGTTGTTGTTCAGGCTAACGCCGAAAATCAAATCCTGGTTTGAACTGATGTAGCGATCGGCGTAGCGCAGGTCGAAATTATCCGATGCCCATTTGCCTTGCCATTTGCCACTATCGGGATTCTGGTTATCGTAATTGTTATACGTTGCCTGCGCAAATACCCCGACGTTCTCGGTCACTTTTCCCGCTAGGAACACACTGCCGGTCTGGAACAGGGCGACGGCGTCCTTTGCAAAAGCGGGGTCGGCGCTGGGATTGGCGCTTTTGGTATAGCTCGCAACCGCCATGGCCGAAATCGGGATATTGCGCGTGCCTATCGTGTAGCCGGTCAGCTTAAACAGCCGGCCATAGGGCGTCAGCTCGGGAAACTGGCCGCCGGCGTGGCAGGCGATGCAATTCTGTCCGGTTTGCCTGGCGTATGCCGGCAACGCATGGGCCAGCAACGGATTGAGCATGCCGAATATGGCAATCACCGCCGCCCAATTACGTCTACTGCTCCAGCCCGTCAATACTGCGGGAAGCATATTCATCGCGAGGTCCTATCCTAGGTGGAGACGGTTCGTGTAGCTGCAGGAGCGACGGGCTGATATCCATACTCGGCTTAGGCCTGGGGCACGAACAGCTTATGTGAAATCAACTCTAGGGGGCGCACGCGATAGAAAAAATTGATGTGGATCAAAATGGTGGAAAACAGGTTTTATTCAGAGTGAGTCTGGTGAAGACTCTATCGCCAGTGCATCACCGCTTGCGTGCTCACGTCCTCAGAAAAGCCGCCGCGCACCATGACCGCCGACGAACCGTTTGGCAGATGCGTTGAAACGCTAACGTCGCATCACCGATGTTGCCGTCAAGACTGATTGGTAGCATGGAAATCGCCATCGCATACGGTTGCGCCAACATGAATTTGGCCAATTCAGCCTGCTGAATGTCTGGCTTACACAAGATTGCGGCGCATCGCTCTCTTGTGCATCACCAACTATCACGGACACGCGTTCAACTTAACAGTGTATAGCCTGTATTTTTATTTTACAGGATTTAACCTGTTTTTCTATTTAACAGGTTTTAACTTGTTTATTAACAAAACAAGCTATAAACTGTATTTACCTTCACCATACGGGGCCGTGTATGCAATTTCCACTTCAAACCATCGATCAGCTAAAACCTCTTGTCCAAGGCTTTCGAAAGCGGGCCGGGTTGACTCAGGCAGCTATGGCGGAAAAGCTAGGTATAACACAGCAAAGCTATGCGCAAATGGAATCAAACTTGAGGTCCACCAGCGTGGAGCGTCTCTATACAATCATGCGATTGATCAACGTGCAGCTGAGTTTCTTGCCCTCCAATCCTGTGACAGAGGAGGTATCCGGCGCTCAAACGCGTACAGGCCCGACGGTAGCGTTCAGACCACAGGAGAGCAAGCCAAAACGCCATGGAGATCGGAAAATTTCCTCCGCTCAACCCAGTGAGCCGACCTCCAAGCACGCATCCGACAGCCCTCCGACAAAGACGATATCACGGCCGAGTAAGCTAGATCAAACCGACCTTAAAACGCGACGAGAAATCAATTCAACGAGCCAAGGTCAGACCTTCTCGCCCATGAAAGCAGCTGCGCACCGCGGTAGTGTTCCAAAAGCTAAGGCGAACAAAACGACATCAGGCAAAGTGGCGCCACCTAAGGCCATCAAGCAATCGGACACAACCAAATGGTGAAAAATGGCGCGAGCACGTAATCGTGGGAGCCTGAATGTTTGGCTCAATGGCAACCCAGTAGGGCGATGGACCAATAACGCAAACACATCTACGTTTGAATACTTCGATCACTGGCTGGACAGCGAGCAGGGACGCCCCCTGTCCTTGTCAATGCCCTTCCGTGCAGATAACGGGGCATACTCAGGCGACGTAGTGACGAACTACTTCGACAACCTTTTGCCCGACAGCGAACCCATTCGACGCCGTCTAGCACAGCGCTATCAAACCGGCGGGACATCACCATTTGAACTGCTCGCCGCCATTGGCCGCGATTGCGTCGGCGCGGCCCAGCTATTACCGGTCGATGTAATCCCAGACGATTCGTTCCGCATCAAGGGAGAACCTCTTGATGAACACCGGATCGCGCAGCTGTTGCGGGCTACCACAGCACCCGGAGATGGACTGGGTCGTACAGACGTCTATGCCGATCTACGGTTGTCAATCGCCGGTGCGCAAGAAAAGACCGCCCTGCTCTGGCATGATCAGCAATGGTTGCTGCCAAACGGAAGTACGCCAACGACCCACATATTAAAGCTGCCACTTGGTTTGGTCGGCCACATGCAGGCAGACCTGCGCACTTCGGTGGAGAACGAATGGCTATGCGCTCAAATTATGGAGTTGTTCGGCTTACCTGTCGCGCGGACGGCAATTCTTCAATTTGAAGACCAGAAGGTATTGGCAGTTGAGCGATTCGACCGAAAATATTCCGATGACGGCACCTGGATCGCGCGATTACCCCAAGAAGACATGTGCCAGGCTGTCGGCTGCTCCCCCCTGCAAAAATACCAACAGGACGGCGGCCCCGGTATCGAACGGATTATGCAGCTACTCTTAGGGTCCGACGCAGCGGAGTTTGACCGTCTAAACTTCTTCAAAACACAACTGATATTTTGGCTTTTAGCCGCGACAGATGGACACGCCAAAAATTTTAGCATTGCCATCCTGCCGGGAGGACACTACCGCGCCACGCCTCTGTATGACGTAATGTCTGCGCACCCCATCATTGGTACCGGCCGCAATCAACTTCCCCCACGTGACGCAAAACTAGCAATGGCGGTGCGCGGAAGCACTAACTACTACCAAGTGTATCGGATCCAGCGCCGGCATTGGTCAGCAATGGCCCAGAGAGTCAATCTTGGCGCCCAAACAGCCGAGCACATCATCGAAGAGTTGTTCATACAAACACCGGAGGTAATTGAAGATGCGTATCGAACGATACCCGATGGATTTCCACAGGACGTCGCAGACAGTATTCTGCAAGGCATGCAGCGGCAACTAGACACATTGCAGGCACAGATCGTGGCTCGCTAAGAGGAAGCACACTCGCAGTTGGCTTCCTCAAATAAGGACAGCGCAATGCGTTTTGTCGCGGAATGTGGAGTTGGCGCCAACACCCATAAAATTCTTTCCCGATAATTCCTAGTTATCGATCAATATTTTTCGATATTACATCAAAATTGAATTGTTGCCAAATAGCATTGAAATTAGTTCACTATTGCTGAGAAGCAGTTTTTTACGCTAACGCTAGGGCGAATGAATTATTTTGACGCGAACAGGCGCCGGATGGAATTAGCCATACCGACTACCGGCGCCCAAAACATGCTCCAGCCTTCGCTGAATCCTTGGCGAAAATTCAATAAAATAGTTTTCATTTAGATCCTCTTTGCAAGTAACCGTGATTGTTTAATTTCAATTTGATGATCGTCAAAAGGTCAACTAATATGCTCTTCAGTCAGAGGTCTCCTGTCGGCCAGATAAGCCGACTCTTCCTTCTCGTGCTCGACTAACTTTGATATGGCCCAGATTTCAAGACTTGGACAGTCCTGATTTGGAATTGAGCCTATTTCTACCTTCTGCAAATACCAATATACTATGAATTTGTAGCCCGAACAATGCATTAACATCGCTACGAAGAAAAGATAGTCAGGCTCGGCATGCCTGATCCAGGCAATCAGTCACGTTACCCGCCTTTGCCATCGCAGGAGCAATCCGGTACGCGTCGATCAGGCATGGAAGAGTCCATCCTGCGCGTGCGGCGGCTATGGCGGTTATTGCCCAGATATGGCGCGATTCGCGTTGTACTCAATGCATCATCAACTACACCAGCTCCGGTGTGATGGAGGCTTCATGCACCCGACCGACCACCGCGCGCGGTAAGCTGAACCCGTGATGCTTAACACTGACGTGATATTCGATAGGTAAGCCAGTATTGCCAGTACGGCTAAATAGTGGACACTTCCGTTTCAAAAACCCAGCACCAGCTTAAATATTTCAACGATCCGTGCTTGCTATTAGTAGCCAATGTGACAATGACGCGATTTACGGTTGCAGAAGACTCCCGGAGATCTCTTGATCAGCGTCTCTACATTGGCTACCGTACAGCACTAGCGTTCCCAGTAGTATCGTGTTAAATTCTGGGCATTCAATTTCAATCTTTGAGGAACAAAAATGACAACATCAACGTACGCCGAAATCCAAGCACAGATCGCTGAATTACACAAACAGGCTGAAGCAGTTCGTTCGAATGAGTTGGCGAATGCAAAGGCACAAATCGCTGAAATTATGAAGCAGTATGGTCTGTCAGCGGCTGACCTCGGCACCACCGCAAAAACTAAAAACGGTAAAGCAAGAGAGCCAGTTGCTGCAAAATATCGAGATCCGGTTAGCGGTGCAACGTGGACTGGCCGTGGACGTGCTCCATTGTGGTTGAACGGTAAGAGCAAAGAAGAGTTTTTTATCAAATAACACTTCGGTATACGAAGACGACTTGACATCGTGGAGCCATCCACGGTGTCAGATAGAATCTTTACCTTTCACTTACCACTCATGCCATGACAGCCCATTAATTGC
>Ga0209903_1000432_pt1 | contig 15711 bp, 16 predicted proteins | sample OrgsoiDNA2013051_FD_185801 | JGI IMG/M metagenome (GOLD analysis project Ga0209903, IMG submission 185801) | Permafrost soil microbial communities from the Arctic, to analyse light accelerated degradation of dissolved organic matter (DOM) -... | ecosystem: Environmental > Terrestrial > Soil >...
TCGCGCGTGACGACCAGGCGGCGGTCCGGCCACGGCGAGGCCAGCGTCTCGCCGGCGACGCGCTTGCCCTCTTCGGCGAACCATTCGATGAAGGAGGCGCCGTAGACCACTTCGCCTTTCGCTTCATCGAGCGGCTTGCCTTGTTCGGTGGTCATCAACAGCGCCAGGTCGGCGGCGTTTTCCAGGATCAGGTCGTTCCACTTGCGCAGGATGGTCGCGCGTTCCTTGGCGCTCTTCTTGCGCCAGGCCGGCCACGCTGCTGCTGCGGCGGCGATGGCGCGCGCCGTTTCGTCGCGGCCCATCTTGGGCACCGAGCCGATGCGGTCACCGGTGGCGGGGTTGCTCACGTCCAGCGTGGCGCCGTCGTCGGCGTGGCGCCAGGCGCCGTCAATATAAGCTTGCTGGCGCAGCAGCGTGGTGTCGGTCAGTTGCATGAGGCTCTCCGTTCAAATTCGAGCGCTTACTATGCCACAGGCACGCGCCGCGTGTCGAACGGTCGGCGCGCGCTACTCGATGACGATCTTGGCCAGCTTGGGATCGGGCGCGGGGAAGTCGAGCTGCATGTCTTCCAGCGTCTCCAGCAGGATGGAGGCGATCGCCAGGTCGCGCTGCGGCTTGGAGTTGGCCGGCACCACATACCACGGCGCATGGTCGGCGTCGGTCGCGCTCAGCGCCTGTTCGTAGGCGCGCTGGTAGTCGTCCCATTTTTTGCGCTGGGTCAGGTCGTTGCTGTCGAACTTCCACTGCTTGAGCGGATCGTCGAGGCGCGCCTGCAGGCGCGCGCGCTGCTCGTCCTTCGAAATATGCAGGAAGACCTTGACGATGGTGGTGCCGGTCTCGCTGAGCATGCGCTCGAAGTCGGCGATCTGCGCGTAGCGCCGCTTGCACTCCTTGGCGTCTATCATGCCCTGCACCAGCGTGATCAGCACGTCCTCGTAGTGGCTGCGGTTGAAGACGACGATCTCGCCCTTGACCGGCGCCTGCCGGTGCACGCGCCACAGATAGTCGTGCGCCAGTTCGATGTCGGTCGGCTGCTTGAAGCCGACCGCGCGTATGCCCATCGGGCTGATCTGGCTGAACAGCGTGCGCACGGTGCCGTCCTTGCCCGAGGTGTCCATGCCCTGCAAGACCAGCAGCACTTTTTTCTGGCGCTGCGCGTAAAGCTTGTTCTGCAAGGTGTCGATGCGGGCGATCAGCGCCTCGGCCTCCTTGCGGTCGAGGACCTTGGCGTCGGACTTGCTCAGCGCCGGGTCGGCGACGCGGCTCGACAACACGACGGCGTCGGCATCCTCTTCGCGCAGCTTGAATTTTTTCGGCAGGCGGAACTTGGCGCGCGCGTTCATGGCTGGACTCCGGTGATGGCGGCGGCGTGCGGCGCGTGCAGGCGCCGGTGTTCCACCATCAGACAGGCATCCATCACCACCTCCAGGCCGGCCGCGCGCGCCATCGCGGCCGCCGCTTCGTTGACGATATCGAGCTGCATCCACAGGCAACGCGCGCCGATGTGGATGGCTTGCGCGGCGAGGTTAGGAATTTCCTCCGGCTTGCGGAAGCAGGCGACGATGTCGATATGCGCCTGCGACAAGGCCAGCGCCGCCTCGGCCAGGCTGGCGCAGCAGCGCTGGCCGAGGATCTGCTGGCCGGCGTAGGTCGGATTGACGGGCACGATGCGGTAGCCGTGCGCCTGCATGTATTGCGCCACCTTGTGGCTGTAGCGCTCCGGATTGGCGGACAGGCCGACCACGGCGATGATGCGGCTGTCGGTGAGGATGCGGGTGATCTGCGGGGTCTGTGTCATATGAGCCATGGCTGCTGTGTAGGGAGCGCACGGACGGGCCGCGCATGATGCCAGCGTAGCAGATCGCGCTCACCGCTGTCGCAGCGGTCGGCAGCGCGGCGGCGACAGCCATGCGGCGGCGCCGCCGCGCAACCGCCACTCGCCTTAAGGCAGGACGATTTTCATCACGTTCGCGCCGGAGGACACGATCAGCGTTTTCATGCCAATGACCTTGATGGCCGTTGGCTGGAACAACACGCCGGGCAGACTACCGGCCTTGGTGCCCGACTGCTCGCGCGTGCCGGCCACTGTCGTCACGGTGCCGTCGGGCGTGATTTTGCGGATCAGGTGGTTGGACGTATCGGCGACGTAGATATTGCCGACCGGATCGACCGCCAGCGCCGAGGGGCCATTAAAACTCGCCGCGCTGCCGCTGCCGTCGGCATAGCCTGCCGCGCCGCTGCCGTAGCCGGCCCCGGTAAATGCCAGGGTCGCCGCCGGGGCCATCCCGATCAAATTGGAATAAGGGACGGCCACGTACATATTGCCGGAGGGGTCGAAGGCCACATCGATTGGGGCATAGGGAGCGGGAAGATCGGTGACGCTCCCGCCGTTGCCCAGATTGTGTACAAACCCATTGCCTATATCGGCGACGAACAATTGCCCCTTGCTATCGAAAGCCATGCCAGCGGGCTGGCTGGGGCCTTGCATTGAGTGATATACATTGCTCAATAGCGATAGCGAATACCAGCTCACGACGCCGGTCGGCGATATTTTGTTGATCGCCGCACTGCTCCCGTCGCTGGTAATGATATTGTCCGAGGCATCGATCGCGATACCACCTATTTGGCCCAGCAGCGCACCGCTGCTGAAGGGCAAGCCGGTGTAGGGATTGATTTGGGTGAGGGTGAGGGTGCTAACCTGGTTGGCCGGGGAAATCTCGCGGATGCTGCCGTTGTCGGCCACGATGATCGTCCCCTTGCTGTTGACCGCCAAGCTGTCGACTGAGGTGAAGCGCGCTTGCGAGCCGCTGCCATCGATACTGGCGTCGGCTGGCAGGCGGCCAGCGAACGTACTCACTACGCCGGCCGCACTGAGTACGCGGATCGCATTGTTATTGGTATCGGCGATGTAGACATTGTGGGCGCCGTCAACGACGAGACCATTGGGACGCCGGAAGCGCGCCTGCAAAGCCGGTCCATCCGCCGCTCCCCATGGCAGCAGGCCGGAGACCGTGCTCAGCTTGCCGGCAGGGCTAAGCTTGCGGATCGCGTTGACGTCGGCGATATACAGCGTACCGTCGCTGTCGAAGGCCATCGCCGACGGTGCCTGCAGCCGGCCCGTGCTCGCATCTCCGTCAACCGTGCCCGACAGGCCGCTTGCGCCGGCAACGACGGTCCAACTGCCAGATGGCGCGACCTTCAAGATGGTCGCGCCCCCGCCGTCGGCCACGTAGAGGTTGCCATTGCCATCGAATACCAGTCCGCTGATGTTGTGGAAATGCGTGGCGTCACCGGGAGCGGAATAAGAGGGATAGCCGGTATTGCCGGCGAAAGTAGTCATCTTGCCGGCGCTATCGATGCGGGCGATACCTTGGGCGCCGGCGACATACAGCACGCCAGCCTTGTCGGCCACGATGGTACGCGTGGCATAGGGCAACGCCGCATGCTGCGGATCACAGCCGGACGAGCCGGCCACCGGGAAGCAGCCGGCATAGCTGCTGACCACGCCCGCCGGCGTGACCTTGCGCACCAAGCTGCCACTGCGGTCGAGCACATACAAATTGCCGGCGCCGTCGGCGGTGATGCCGAGCGGGTAGGAGAAGCGCGCGGCGGTGCCGGTGCCGTCCACCGTATCGGCCAGGACAGAGCCGCCGGCCAGCGTGCTGACCTGTCCCTGCGGCGTGATCTTGCGGATGCGGTTGTTATAGGTGTCGCTCGTATACAAATTGCCGGCGCCATCGATCAGCAATCCGTTCGGACTGGCGAAACTGGCCTGTGCACCGGTGCCGTCGCTATTGCCGCCGCTGACGCCATCGCCGGCCAGCAGATAGATGCCGGGCATGTTCACTGGATAGTAGGCGACCCCGCGGGCCACCTGGCCGGCGACCTGGGCTTGGTTTTCCGGGCTTTCGCTGAACTGAATCAGCACTTGCGCCGGCGTGGCACCGCGCGCCAGCGCGTCGAGCCAAAATTGCGCGCCGCCCGGGTCCGGCGCTCGGTGCAGCACGTTGGCATACAGTTTGGTGACCAGAATTTGCGGCGTCGGATTAGCGTCGCCGTACAAGCCGGCAAATTCCTGGCTCGCGATGAAACCATTCGCCACGTCAAGCATGCTGGCGCCACCATCGACAGCGTTAATCCAAAAACCCAGCCCTCCCAGATCGGGCTGGCGATTGAACGCCGCTTGGTACAGGCGGTAGGTTTGCGCCGCCGGCCCCGACGTATCCAGTTCGATGGTGACATCGGTGAAATGGAGCCGGGTCCCTCGGGCATAGGTCTGGCTGCCGGCGTTGCCGATGTTGTCGGTGACGGTATAGCCGTCGCCGCCGCCGATGGTGAAATTGGTGGATGGCGCGTCGATCGACACGTCGGCGTTGACGCCACTGACGGATGCGGCCAGCCGCTGCGCGATGACCCGAGGCTTTGCGGCGTCGCTGTCTGTCTGTCCACCGCAGCCGGCCAGCAGCATCGCCGCAACCAGCGATAAAACCGCCATGGCCTGGCTGGGTGATGATCGTCGCACCGTTAAAATATGCATGAAATTCCTGTGAAAATGGCGATCTTCGACCGTGCCGTGCACCCGCCCCCGGCCGAGCGCAAAAGACCTCTATATTAAACGTTTAATGCTGTAGGAAAAGTAACAAATAACCACAAACCGGCCACGCCGACGGCGATGCAGGCCCGCTCCTGCCTATTCGCGCGTGCGGCACCTGCGTACGCAGCGGTTGAAACAGGGGAACGCGGTGCATCGTTTGACTGTATCCTTGCGGCTGATCGATTGCGGTACGTCAGGCTCCGATAGCGAAGTTGGCCTGGAAAATAAGATGTTACTAAAAACAAGGGCGCGATATGCGCAAGGGAGTGTTTGATTGGACAGTCTGGACAATGCCAGCGCGCTCGGCTTCGAACTGCCGTCCGCCGCCTACCTGATCGGCGCGCTGATCTTCGGCCTGATCGGCTGGGGCGCCTGGCGCTACGGCGGCAAGATGGGCCAGTCGCAGACGCGCTGGATCGGCCTGGCGCTGATGCTCTATCCCTACGCCATCTCGGCCACCTGGCTGATGTACGTCATCGGCATCGCCCTGTGCGGCGCGCTGTACTGGTTCCGCGAATAACGCAGACGAAAAAAAGGCAGCCGAGGCTGCCTTTTTGCTGTGTCGCGTTGCGGAACTATCAGTGCTTGGCGCGCAGCTTGGCGATGGCCGCCAGCTGGCCGATGGCGCTGGCCAGTTCGGCTTGCGCCTTGGCGTAGTCCATGCCCGAGCTGTTGTTGGCCAGCGCTTCCTCGGCCAGTTTCTTGGCCGCGACCGCTTTGGCCTCGTCCAGATCCTTGCCGCGGATGGCGGTATCGGCCAGCACCGTCACGGAATGCGGCTGCACTTCCAGCAGGCCGCCGGCGACGAAGACGAACTCTTCTTCGGCCTGGCCCGGCACCTGGATGCGCACCGCGCCCGGACGGATGCGGGTGATCAAAGGCGTGTGCTTGGGATAGACCCCCAGCTCGCCCTGCTCGCCCGGCAACGCGACGAACTCGGCTTCGCCGGAGTAGATCAACTCTTCGGCGGAAACGACGTCAACGTGTATTGTGTTTGCCATGTGTGTCCTATCTGGAACGCTCCCGCTGTGCGGCGGGAGCGCTCAACGATTAGTTGAGTTTCTTGGCTTTTTCGATGGCTTCGTCGATCGTGCCGACCATGTAGAACGCTTGTTCCGGCAGGTGATCGAGTTCGCCCGACGCGATCATCTTGAAGCCCTTGATCGTGTCTTTCAGCGAAACGTATTTACCTGGCGAACCGGTAAACACTTCGGCGACGTGGAAAGGCTGCGACAGGAAACGCTGCATCTTACGTGCGCGCGAGACCAGCAGTTTGTCTTCCGGTGCCAATTCGTCCATGCCCAGAATCGCGATGATGTCGCGCAGCTCTTTGTAGCGCTGCAGCGTGCCCTGGACGGCGCGGGCGGTGTCGTAGTGTTCCTGGCCGACGACCAGCGGGTCCAGCTGGCGCGAGGTCGAATCGAGTGGATCGACGGCCGGGTAGATACCCAGCGAGGCGATGTCACGCGACAGCACGACGGTCGAATCCAGGTGACCGAAGGTGGTCGCTGGCGACGGGTCGGTCAAGTCATCCGCAGGGACGTAGACGGCCTGGATCGAGGTGATCGAACCGGTCTTGGTCGAGGTGATGCGCTCTTGCAGACGGCCCATTTCCTCGGCCAGCGTCGGCTGGTAGCCCACGGCCGACGGCATACGGCCCAGCAGTGCCGACACTTCGGTACCGGCCAGGGTGAAGCGGTAGATATTGTCGACGAAGAACAGCACGTCCTTGCCTTCATCGCGGAAGGCTTCGGCCATGGTCAGGCCGGTCAGCGCGACGCGCAGACGGTTGCCTGGCGGTTCATTCATCTGACCGTAGACCATCGCGACTTTCGAGTTCTCCGGATTTTCCAGATCGACCACTTTGGCGTCGGCCATCTCGTGGTAGAAGTCGTTACCTTCGCGGGTACGCTCACCGACACCGGCGAACACGGACAGGCCCGAGTGCGCCTTGGCGATGTTGTTGATCAGTTCCATCATGTTGACGGTCTTGCCGACGCCGGCGCCGCCGAACAGGCCGACTTTACCGCCCTTGGCGAACGGGCACACCAGATCGATAACCTTGATGCCGGTTTCCAGCAGGTCCTGCGATGGCGACAGTTCGTCGTAGGCAGGTGGCGTGCGGTGGATGGAGGCGATCTGGTCGTGGGCGACCGGGCCGCATTCGTCGATGGGATTGCCCAGCACGTCCATGATGCGACCCAGGGTCGCTTTACCGACCGGCACCATGATAGGCTTGCCGGTGTTCTGGATCATCATGCCGCGGCGCAGGCCGTCGGACGAACCCAGAGCAATGGTACGGACGATGCCGTCACCGAGCTGTTGTTGTACTTCCAGGGTCAGCTCGGAGCCAGCCATTTTCAAGGCATCGAATACCTTGGGCATCGCATTGCGGGGAAACTCAACGTCCACCACAGCGCCGATACACTGAACGATTTTGCCATCAGCCATGTTCGTTCCTTCTATATAGTTTAATTCGTTTAAACCGCAGCCGCACCGGCAACGATTTCGGACAGTTCTTTGGTAATCGCAGCTTGACGGGTCTTGTTGTAGATCAGCTTCAATTCGCCGATCACACTGCCAGCGTTGTCGCTGGCCGACTTCATCGCCACCATGCGCGCCGATTGCTCGGACGCCAGGTTTTCCGCCACCGACTGGTAGACCAGCGCTTCCACGTAGCGCTCCAGCAGTTCGTCAATCACGGTCGCAGCGTCCGGCTCGTAGATGTAATCCCAGTTGTGATTACCCGCGTCGGCTTGCTTCTTAGCGGCTGGCAATGGCAGCAACTGCTCCACCACCGGCTCTTGCTTCATCGTGTTGATAAACTTGGTGTAGCACAGGTAGACCGCGTCGACTTCGCCGTTCTGGAATTTCTCGAGCATGACCTTGACCGGTCCGATCAGTTTTTCCAGGTGCGGCGTGTCGCCGATGTGCGTCACATGGGCGACCACGGGGACGCCGACGCGATTCAAAAAGCCCAAACCTTTGTTGCCGATGGCGACGGCGGCAATCTTGTTGCCGGCCGCTTCCAGTTCCCGGCTCTTCGCCGTCACCAGGCGCAGGATGTTGGTGTTCATGCCGCCGCACAGACCCTTGTCGGTCGTGACAACGATGAAACCAGCGGCCTGGGCCTTGTCGCCCTGCTCTTCAGCGAGGAACGGGTGGCTGTATTCCGGATTGGCGTTCGCCAGGTTGGCGGCGATATTGCGTATCTTGTCGCTATAGGGACGGGCGGCGCGCATGCGATCCTGCGCCTTGCGCATTTTCGATGCGGCGACCATCTCCATCGCCTTGGTGATCTTCTTCGTATTTTCTACGCTCTTGATCTTGCCACGTATCTCTTTGCCTGCTGCCATGAGTCCTTACTCCTTCTGCGCTGGGGCGGCCCGGGGTTCAGCCCGGGCCGCCGTGCAATTAAAATGCGCCGGATTTCTTGAAGTCGGCAATGGCGGCCGACAGCGTTGCTTCGCCGTCTTTGTCCAGTTGCTTGCTCGATTCAATCTTTTCCAGCAGCGCAGCTTGCTTGGTCTTCAGGTAGGCGTGCAGGCCGGCTTCGAACGGCAGCACCTTCTTGACGGCCACGTCGTCCAGATAGCCCTTGTTCACTGCGAACAGCGAGGCGGCCATCAGCGAGATCGGCAGCGGCGAGTACTGCGCCTGCTTGAGCAACTCGGTGACGCGGGCGCCACGGTCCAGTTGCTTGCGGGTCGACTCGTCCAGGTCGGACGCGAACTGCGCGAACGCAGCCAGTTCACGGTACTGGGCCAGATCGGTACGGATACCGCCGGACAGGTTTTTGATGACCTTGGTCTGGGCGGCGCCACCGACGCGCGACACCGAAATACCGGCGTTGATCGCCGGACGGATGCCCGAGTTGAACAGCGACGTTTCCAGGAAGATCTGGCCGTCGGTGATCGAAATCACGTTGGTCGGCACGAAGGCGGAGACGTCGCCGGCCTGCGTTTCAATGATAGGCAGCGCGGTCAGCGAACCGGTCTTGCCTTTGACGGCGCCGTCGGTGAACTTCTCGACGTAGTCGGCGTTGACGCGGGCCGCGCGTTCCAGCAGGCGCGAGTGCAGGTAGAACACGTCGCCCGGATACGCTTCGCGGCCTGGTGGGCGGCGCAGCAGCAGCGAGATCTGACGGTAGGCGACGGCTTGCTTGGACAGGTCATCATAGACGATCAGTGCGTCTTCGCCACGGTCGCGGAAGTACTCGCCCATGGTGCAGCCCGAGTAGGCCGAGATGTACTGCATCGCGGCCGATTCGGCGGCCGAAGCGGCCACGACGATCGTGTATTCCATCGCGCCGTGCTGTTCCAGCGAACGCACGATGTTCTTGATGGTCGACGCTTTTTGACCGATGGCGACGTAGATACACGTCATGCCCTGGCCTTTTTGGTTGATGATGGCATCGACCGCGACGGCCGATTTACCGGTCTGGCGGTCGCCGATGATCAGCTCGCGCTGGCCGCGGCCGATCGGCACCATGGCGTCGATCGACTTCAGGCCGGTCTGCATAGGCTGGGACACGGATTCGCGGGCGATGACGCCCGGGGCGATCTTTTCGATCGGCGAGGTCAGCTTGGCGTTGACCGGACCCTTGCCGTCGATAGGCTGGCCCAGCGCGTTGACCACGCGGCCGCGCAGTTCAGGACCGACCGGCACTTCCAGAATGCGGCTGGTGCATTTGACGGTGTCGCCTTCGGAGATGTGCTCGTAAGCACCGAGGATGACGGCGCCGACCGAGTCGCGCTCCAGATTCATCGCCAGGCCGAAGGTGTTACCAGGGAATTCCAGCATTTCGCCCTGCATCACGTCCGACAGGCCGTGGATGCGGACGATACCGTCGGCGACGGAAATAACCGTGCCTTGGTTGCGTACTTCAGCGCCGCCATCAAGGCCTTCGATACGGCTCTTGATCAGCTCGCTGATTTCAGATGGGTTGAGTTGCATACTAACTCCTAAAGTGTGGTTCTCTCAGCTTGCGCGAGGGGAAGAATCTGTTCGGGTACGTGCCGCTTGTTTAAGCGACCAAAGCTGCGCGCATGTGCTGCAGCTTGGCCTGCACCGAAGTGTCGAGCACTTCATCGCCGACCACCACGCGCACGCCGCCGATCAACGCTGGATCGACCGAGACGACAGGGTTGAGCTTGCGGCTGAATTTCTTTTCCAGCGTCGCGATCAGCTCGGCCACCTGGGCCGCGCTCAAGTCGAAGGCACTGGTGATGACGGCATCGGCAGCGCCTTCCATGCTGTTTTTCAGCGCGTGGAATTGGGCGCCGATTTCCGGCAGCAGGCTGAGGCGGCCGTTTTCGACCAGCATCGTCAGGAAGTTCTGCGCTTCCGTATTGATCGGCGATTTGACCAGCGACACGATGGTGGCGATGACGTCGCGCTCCGACACTTTCGGATTGCGCGCATACGCTTGCACCTCGGGGTGGCTGCCGATCTGGGCCAATTCTGACACCAGCTCGGACCACGCCGCGAGGTTGAACGATTCCTTACCAGCTTGGGCTACGCGGAACAAAGCTTCCGCGTAGGGACGGGCGACGGTTGCGTTTTCTGCCATGATTACAGCTCGACAGCCAGGCGCGACAACAGGTCGGCGTGGGCCGACGCGGTCACTTCGCGCTTGAGGATTTGCTCGGCGCCCTTGACCGCCAGGTCAGCCACCTGAGCGCGCAATGCTTCGCGGGCCTTGGTCACTTGCTGCTCGGCCTCGGCCTTGGCTTGCGCAATGATGCGGTCCGCTTCGGCTTGGGCGTTGGCCTTGATTTCCTCGGCCACCAGTTGCGCGCGCTTTTCCGCGTCGGCAACGCGCTGCGAAGCTTCTTCGCGGGCGCCGGACAGTGCTTCGGCGGCGCGCTTTTCAGCGACTACCATGGCAGCCTGACCCTGGTCGGCCGCGGCCAGACCGTCGGCGATACGCTTGGCACGCTCATCCAACGCTGCATTCAGCGATGGAAATACGAACTTCATCGAGACCCAGACCAGCACCGCGAAGGTGATCATCTGACCGATGAGAGACATATTGATGTCCATACCTTTGCTCCTAACTAAAAGTTTCTCCTAGGGAGCGAATTACTTACCAGCAGCTTCGATAACAGCGGTCAGGAACGGGTTGTTGAACGTGTACAGCAGGGCAACGCCGACGCCGATCATCGAGATCGCATCCAGCAGACCGGCGATGACGAACAGCTTGGTTTGCAGCTGTGGCATCAGTTCTGGTTGACGAGCCGAGGCTTCCAGGAATTTACCGCCCAGAATTGCGAAACCGAGCGCGGTACCGATGGCACCCAGGCCGATGATGATTGCTGCTGCCAGAACGGTCATGCCTTGTACTTGTGCGATCAGAGCTTGCATATATTTCTCCTAAGATTTTAAAAAGACTACAGATACTAAAAGGGTCCAACTAAATTGTTGCTTAGTGCTTCTCAACCGCGAGGCTCAGATACACGACAGTCAACGCCATAAATACAAATGCTTGCAGGGTCACCACCAGGATGTGGAAGATCACCCACGGACCACCCAGCAGCCACTGCGCCCACCATGGCAGCAGAGCGATCAGAATGAAGATCAGTTCGCCGGCGTACATATTGCCGAACAAACGCAGAGACAGCGACAGTGGCTTGGCCAGCAGTTCGATCAGCTGGAAAATCAGGTTGATCGGCGCCAGCACGACGGCCATGAAGCCGTGGGCGTGGAAGGGAGCCGTCAGCAGCTCCTTACCCCAGCCGCCTATGCCCTTGGCGCTGATCGAGAAACCAATAATGCAGAACATCACGCCGAAGGACATGGCGAAAGTGTGGTTGACGTCGGCCGTCGGCACGACGCGCAAGTGTTCCAGACCGACCAGGTGGCCGACTTTCGGCAGCAGGTCGACCGGCAGGAAGTCCATGGCGTTCATCAGCCAGACCCAGACGAAGATGGTGATCGCCAGCGGGGCGATGACCTTGCTTTTCGCGTGGAAGGCCGAGTTGACGACGTCGTTGACCAGTTCCATCACGGCTTCGACGAAGTTTTGCAGCTTGCCCGGCACGCCGGACGTGGCGCGGCGGCTGGCAATGTAGAACACGGCCAGGAACAGCAGGCCCAGCGCGGCCGAAATCCAGAACGTGTCCAGATTGATGGTGTCCAGATTGGACTTGCCGCTGGCGTTGTGCAGATGGCTCAGGTGGTGCTTGATGTATTCGGTGGCATTAGCCGGCGCCCCGTGGGCCGCCTCAACAGCGTTTTCAGTGGTCATAATGAGTATATTTTGGTTGCCCCGGCACGCCGCAGGGCGCCCCGAAACGGGTGATTAAACTGCGAGCAATGAAAACCAATATGCCAAGGTTGCCACTGCGAAACCCAAGATCAGCCATAACCAGGTGGCCGACTGAAACAGCGCCAGTGCCAGAGCAAACAGCACCAACGTGATAAATATTTTGACCATCTCGGCGCGGACATGCGTCCGCAAAGCCTTGTTGGCGTCATTTGAGCCGCCCGCGACGATCATCGCGTACATCAGGCTCCCGATGACTGCGATCGCTCCGCCATACGCGGCTGACCAAGCTTGGTGCGCGCCACCCAAAGTACCGACGAGCAGCGCAAATCCAGTCGCAATGGCGAGCTGGAGGGCGACAACTTTGTAAACCGGCTTGGAAATATTTGTAGAATCACTCACTTGCCAAGTTCCCAGAGATGCCGATAGTCCAAAGACACGGGATTATAAGTGGCTTTAATGAGCTGCGTCAAACGTTGCTGCACCGCAGCAGAGCAAATGCGGCACGAATGACACGTTTTAGTATGCTATTGCCGAACAGTTGCACCAACTTATAGCAAAGATGGTTAACTTGACAAGCACCCGGCCGGTGCAAGCCCGGCCTGGCGCTGGTGGTGACTATTTTTGACCAACTATTACTGCGGGTGCCGCGCGGGTCTTGCCGGCGGGTAAACGGGCCGGGCTCAGGCCCGCAGCCGCGCCAGCACGCCGTCGAGGATGTCCAGGTCGGCGAAGTCGATGATCATCTGGCCGCGGCCCTTGGCGCCCATCTTGAACACCACCGGCGTGGCCAGCGTGTCGGACAGCTCCTCCTCCAGGCGGCTGATGTCGCCGGATTTTTCCTTGTGGCGCGCCTCGACGGCCGGCGCGCTCTGCTCGGCCTGCGTGCGCTGGACCAGCTTTTCCGTCTCGCGCACCGACAGGCGCTTGGCGACGACCTGGTTGGCCAGGTTGATCTGCGTGGCCGCGTCGACGGCCAGCAGGGCGCGGGCGTGGCCCATGTCGACGTCGCCGGCCATCAGCATGGTCTGCACCGGCGCGGCCAGGTTCATCAGGCGCAACAGGTTGGAGACGGCGCTGCGCGAACGGCCGACGGCGCTGGCCGCCTGCTCGTGCGTGAAGCTGAAATCGGTGATCAGGCGGTGGATGCCCTGCGCCTCCTCCAGCGGGTTGAGGTCTTCGCGCTGGATGTTCTCGATCAGCGCCATCGCGGCGGCGGCCTGGTCGTCGACGTCGCGCACCAGCACCGGCAGCAATTCCAGGCCGGCGATCTGGGCCGCGCGGAAACGCCGCTCGCCGGCGATGATTTCATACTTGACCTGGCCGGTCAGGGTGTCGCTGCCGACCGGACGCACCAGGATGGGCTGCATGATGCCCTGGGTCTTGATCGACGCGGCCAGTTCCTGCAGGCCGCCCTCGTCCATGCGCGTGCGCGGCTGGTACTTGCCGGCCTGCATCTGCGACACCGGCAATTCCGATGGCGTGTCCGGCGCCGGGTTGTTCAGGTCGCCGCCGAGCAGCGCGTCCAGGCCGCGGCCCAGGCCTTTGAGTTTTTTGGTTGCCATGCTGTCCTAATATGCTGTGATGTTGTGCCCGACGGTCGCGACTGCGCGCCTTACATTTTCTTGATGCGCTCGACCATCTCCGCGCCGAAGGCGATATACGCCTGCGCGCCCTTGGACGCCGGATCGAAGGTCACGCCCGGCAAGCCGTACGACGGCGCCTCGGCCAGCCGCACGTTGCGCGGGATGATGGTGTTGAACACCTTGTCGCCGAAGTGCTGCTCCAGCTGCGCCGACACCTGCTGCGACAGCGTCATGCGCGGATCGAACATCACGCGCAGCAGGCCGATGATCTTCAGGTCCGGGTTCAGGTTGGCATGCACCTTCTTGATGGTGTTGACCAGGTCCGACAAGCCTTCCAGCGCGTAGTACTCGCACTGCATCGGGATGATGACGCCGTGCGCGGCGCACAGGCCGTTCAGCGTCAGCATCGACAGCGCCGGCGGGCAGTCGATCAGGATGAAATCGTAATCCTGGTCGACCAGCGCCAGCGCGTCCTTGAGGCGGCGCTCGCGGTTGTCCAGCGCCACCATCTCCACTTCGGCGCCGGCCAGCTCGCGGTTCGACGGCAGCACGTCGAAGCGCCCCGCCTCCGAACGCTGGCGCGCCGTCGCCACGTCGGACTCGCCCAGCATCACCTCATAGGTCGACGCCTTCAGTCCCGCCTTGTTGATGCCCGCGCCCATGGTGGCGTTGCCCTGCGGGTCCAGGTCGACCAGCAATACGCGCTGGTCCAGTTTGGCCAAGCCGGCTGCCAGATTGACACTGGTGGTGGTCTTGCCCACGCCGCCTTTTTGATTCGCTACACAAAATATTTTGGCCATGTATGTTCTTATTGTCCGATTCCATCGTCAAACCGCTTTCGATAGGCAATCGAAACCAGCGATTTGATTTATATTATTTATACTATTAAAACAGTATAAATCGTTTATATTGTTTATATCGTATAAACGATTTATACCGTTTATACGATTTATATTGTTTATACCGTTTTTCTGATGAACACCAGATGGCGCTCCGCGTCCAGCCCCGGCACCGCCAAAGGCTGCAAATGGCTCACTGTCCAGTCTGACGGCAGCCGCTCGCGTTCGTCCGGCGGCGCCACCCCTTTCAAGGCGATGAATTGGCCGCCCTCGGCCAGCAGATGGCCCGACCAGTTGACGAAGTCGGACAGGTCGGCGAAAGCGCGCGAGGTGATGACATCGAAAAGCTGCTTGACCTGCAGCTGCTCGACGCGCATGGTGTACACCGTCACGTTGCCCAGGCCCAGCTCCGCCTTCACCTGCGTCAAGAACGCGGTCTTCTTGTGCACCGTGTCGATCATGGCCACTTTCATGTCCGGCCGCGCGATCGCCAGCACCATGCCCGGCAAGCCGCCGCCGGCGCCGACGTCGAGCACGTTGACCGCGTCCTTGAACGCCGGCACCGCCGCCAGCGAGTCGAGCAAATGATGCGTCACCATCTGCATCGGATCGCGCACCGACGTCAGGTTGTACACCGCGTTCCACTTGAACAGCAGCGCCAGATAGTCGAGCAGCTTGTCGACTTGCGCCGCGTCCAGGTCCAGCTGTAAATCCTTGATGCCCTTGCTTAATACCTCGGCCAGCGTGGCCCGATCAAACTGCTTCATTGCACCGCCTCATCCTTCAAAGTCACCAAACCGCCGAAGCCGGTTTTTTTCAAATGCACCAGCAGCAGCGAGATCGCCGCCGGCGTCACGCCGGAAATGCGCGAGGCCTGGCCCAGTGTTTCGGGACGCTGCGCGTGCAGTTTCTGACGTACTTCCACCGACAGCGCGCTGATGCCGAGGTAGTTGAACCCTTCGGGCAGCGCCAGGTTTTCGTAGTGCTCGTGGCGCTCGACTTCCTTGGTCTGGCGTTCGATATAGCCGGAATATTTGAGCTGGATGGCGACCTGCTCCTGCACCGCCGGATCTTCGACGCCCGGGCCGCCCAGCACCTGGCCGTCGACGCCGAGCATGCTCATCAGCGTTTCGTATTCGACATTCGGGCGGCGCAGCAGGTCGGCCAGCGAGTATTCGCGTTCGATGGCCTGGCCGACGACCCGCTCCGATTCGGCCGCCGCGAGGATGCGCGGGTTGACCCACGTGGAGCGCAGACGCTCCAGTTCCAAGGCGACGGACTCGCGTTTGGTCTCGAAGGCCTGCCACTGCGCGTCGCCGACGACGCCCAGTTTGCGGCCGATTTCGGTCAAACGCATGTCGGCGTTGTCTTCGCGCAGGCTCAGGCGGTACTCGGCGCGGCTGGTGAACATGCGGTACGGTTCCA